>Ga0137409_10003562_pt1 | contig 16446 bp, 13 predicted proteins | sample CZODoug1_16funga_FD_122059 | JGI IMG/M metagenome (GOLD analysis project Ga0137409, IMG submission 122059) | Vadose zone soil fungal communities from Angelo Coast Range Reserve, California, USA - CZODoug1_16fungal (Hybrid Assembly) | ecosystem: Environmental > Terrestrial > Soil > Vadose zone... | reverse complement strand
ATCGACTTCAAAGCGCGCGCACCAGTCCCTCGAAGGAGCGCGAGCTCCGCGATCGCATCGAGGCTTCCCTTCTGGAAAACGAGCTCGACGTTGTCCAGCGAGAAGAACTTCTGGTACTGCTTCACGAGAGCGTTCTTCGGCTCGGTGAGGATGCGCACGATGTCCTGCTGGTCCAGGTGGTGCAGGGTGACGATGATCGGCAGACGGCCGATGAACTCGGGGATGAACCCGTACTTCAAAAGATCCTGCGGCTGCAGCTGCTTGAGCGTCTCCGAAACCGCCTTGCGCTCGATCTTGTTGTGAGGCGCCCCAAACCCGATCGCCCGCCGGCCGATGCGCTGCTCGACAACCTTCTCCAACCCGTCGAACGCGCCGCCGCAGACGAACAGGATGTTGGTGGTGTTGATCTGGATGAAATCCTGGTGCGGGTGCTTGCGTCCACCCTGCGGTGGAACGTTGGCGACCGTGCCCTCGAGGATCTTGAGCAGTGCCTGCTGAACGCCCTCGCCGCTCACGTCGCGCGTGATCGAAGGGTTGTCCGACTTGCGAGCGATCTTGTCGATCTCGTCGATGTAGATGATTCCGCGCTCGGCTCGGCTGATGTCGAAGTCGGCGGCCTGGATGAGCCGCAGCAAGATGTTCTCGACGTCCTCGCCCACATAACCCGCTTCGGTCAAGCTGGTCGCGTCCGCGATCGCAAACGGAACGTCGAGGATCTTCGCCAGCGTCTGCGCGAGGTAGGTCTTTCCGCAGCCGGTCGGACCGACCAGCAGCACGTTCGACTTCGTCAGCTCGACGTCTCCGACGGACTTCGAGGCGGAGATTCGCTTGTAGTGGTTGTAGACCTGCACCGAAAGGACCTTCTTGGCCCGGTCCTGCCCGATCACATACTGGTCGAGGGCGGCGCAGATCGTCTTGGGGTTGGGGATGAAACCGGTCTTCTGCTTCTTCGTGCCGGCTGAACGGTTGTCGTCCTCGAGGACCTCCTGGCACAGGTCGATGCACTGGTCGCAGATGAAAACGCCTGGGCCGGCGACCAGCTTGCGTACCTGGTCCTGACCTTTCCCGCAGAAAGAGCAGCGGGTGTAGCGGCGTCGATCTTCTCGTTCGTTCATAAGTCCCTAGATGTATCCATTACGAAGAGGCCGGCGCCGGGGGATTATGGCCCCACAGAATCTCGTTGGCAAGGCTGATGCACTCACTGCAGATGAAAACGCCTGAGCCGGCGACCAGCCTGACTCCGCGCTCGCCCTGGAGCTTCCCACAAAAAGAGCATTTCGGCCGGTGCCTCTTGACTTCGCCGCTCTTGCTCTTGCGTCGGAAGATCATCCTGCCGCGACCTTCTCCTTTTCCTTCTCGCTTGCCTTGTCCTTGGCCCCGTCTTTGTCACCCGGCTTGGGCGGGCTCAGGATGATGTCGTCGATGAGCCCGTACTCCTTCGCCGCTTCCGAGGTCAAGAAGTAGTCGCGCTCGGTGTCGAGCGTCACCTTCTCGATCTTCTGGTGCGTGTGGTTCGCAAGGATCTGGTTGAGCTGCTCGCGCGTGCGAAGGATTTCCTTGGCGTGAATCTGGATGTCGGTGGCCTGCCCCTGCATGCCGCCCCACGGCTGGTGGATGAGGATGTTCGCGTGAGGCAGCGCGTAGCGCTGTCCGTGCGCACCGCCGGCGAGCAGCACCGCGGCCATCGAGTACGCCATGCCGATGCAGATCGTCGAGACCGGCGGGCGGATGTACTGCATGGTGTCGTAGATGGCGAGGCCCGCGGTCACCTGGCCGCCTGGGCTGTTGATGTAGAGGGCGATCTCCTTGTCGGGGTCCTCCGACTGCAAGAACAGCAGCTGCGCAACGACGAGGTTTGCGACCTGGTCGTCGATCGGCGTGCCGATGAAAACGATGCGCTCTTTCAAGAGCCGCGAGTAGATGTCGAAGGCGCGCTCTCCGCGTCCCGTGTTCTCGACCACCATCGGTACGAGGTAGCCGGCCGGCCTCTGTATCAGTCTCATATCCCGCACAACGTCATTCTAGACAGGGCGTCCTCGGGTTCCGTCAAGTCCTTGCGCCAGATATTTCGAGCAGCCGCTCCAGCACTCTTGCCCGGCGAAGCCGGCTGGCAAAGTAGCGCCGCGCGCTCGGACTCTTCTTCAGCTCCGCCACCTGCCCCTTCAGCTCGTCCTCCTGGGCCGATTCCTCCTCGAGGAACCTGATCACGTCCTCGTCGGAAGGCTCCAGTTGCTCGCGCTTGGCGAACTCCGCGAGCACCAGGTCGACCTTCAGCCGGGCCTCGGCGTCGGGCCTCTGTTCGGCCATCCACTGGTCGAGCGTCTTGCCCACGTACTCGAGGTAGCGTTCGAGCTTCAGGCCCTGGCGGTTCAGGGTTCGCTCCATCGACTCCAGCTGGCTCGTCAGCTCGCGATCGACCAGGGTCTGGGGCACCTCAACCGATGACGCCTCGACCAGCGCCCGCACGACCTCCTGCTCGCGCTCGAGCTTCTCCATCGCTCGAACGGATTCCTCCAGCTCCTGGCGGACCGACTCGCGATACGACTCGACGGTCTCGTGCTTGCCTTCGCTGAGGATCTTGGCCAGGGCGTCATCAAGCGGAGGGAGGATTTTTTCCTTGACCCCCCGCAGGGTCACCCGGATCGTGCCGTTCTTGCCGGCCAGCTTCGGATCCGAGTACGTCTCGGGAAAGTTGACTTTCGCCTCCCGAGTCTCATCCACGAAAGTTCCAGGCAGGACCGCCAGCAGCTCGGGAAGAAGGACGCCTTCTTTGAGCTCGGCTTCCATCGCCTTCTGCGTCTCCGATTCGATCACCTCGCCGTCCACCTCGACCTCGACGTCGATGATCGCGATGTCGCCCAACCTCGCTTCGCGCTCGACCGGCGTGATCTCCGCCATCGGCTGGCGCACGTCTTCGAGGCGGCGCTCCAGCATCTCTTCGGTCACGTCATGGCCGTGAAGGTCTGGCTGAAGAGTGGTGACGTCAGGGAGCGTGACCTCGGGCATGACGCTGATGGTCGCCTTCAGCCTTGCGGGACGGCCACGCTCCAGCTCGAGGATCTCGACGTCGGGGTTGTCGATGGGACTGATCGCTTTTTCTTCGAGGGCCTGGCGCAACACCTCTGGGACCATCGCCTCGACGACCTCTTCACGCACGACCGCGGGCCCGAGTCGCGCTTCGACGAGCGCGCGTGGAGCGCGGCCGGGGCGGAAGCCCTCGATCCTCGCTCGCGAAACGAGCCGGTTGAGCACCCGCTCATAGGTCGCGTCGACGAGCTCGGTCGGCACCTCGATGGTCATGCCCACCTGGCTCTTGGGTAGCTGCTCAGTGACGACAGAAAGGGGGGCGGGCATCAGAGAGAGTCTACTGACGCCTGCGCCGTGACCTAATTCGGCGTTACGGGCACTTCACCGGCGGCAGCGGCGGCGGCGATGGACACGGGCTTGGCGGTGGTGGGCTCGCCACGACAGGCCCTGTGCCCGGGTCGGGCGGAACGGTGTAGTCGATGGGCGCGGGCGTCGGGCTCGGCGGGTTGTCTCCCGGCAGCTTAGCGATGCTTCGCGTGTCGCTCAGGAACCAGCTGTTGTTGGCGCCGGCGACCACTCCGGGCGGCGGCGTGTACCAGCGGTTGCCTGGGACTCCAGCCAGTGCCTGGGAGACAAACGAATGGATGGCGGGCGAAGCGACGAAAATTCCGTCGGATCCGTTCACCATCGTGTACTGGTTGCTCAGGATGTCACCAACCCACAGCGCGACGGCCAGGTCAGGGGTGAAGGCGATCGTCACGGCGTCTTTGAAGTTGTCGGTGGTGCCCGTCTTGGCCGCGACGGTGCGATCGGTCCAGTGAAGCGCGCTGTTGCAGCCGAAGATCAGACACCGGTTCTGGTCGTCGGCCATGATCTGGGCCATGATGAACGCGACCGATGGGTCCAGCGCGAGCCGTGCTCGATGGCTCGCATCGGTCGCATAGAGCGGCTTCCCGTGCGAATCCCTCACCGAGAGGATTGCCTCAGGCGTGTGGTAGATGCCCATGTCGGCGTAGGTCGCGATGCCACCGACGTGCTCGAGCAGCGTGATCGGGTAACCGCCCAGCGTCAGTGACGGCCCGTACTCGTCCAGGTTGCCGATCCTGTACTGGCCGTTGGCGTTCGGCACCGGGATCCTCGGGTTGACCCCCAGGTTCCGCATGTAAGAAAGGATGGCGGGCACGCCGATCGACAGCTCGACCTTCACCGCCGCGATGTTCAGCGAGTTGCCCATCGCCTTCTTCAGCGGCAGCACACCGTGCGTCTTGCCGTCGTAGTTGTAGATGTTCGCGGTGGTGTACGCGTCTTTGTAGACGAGGGGGCTTGGGCCGTCGTAGACCGGCGTGTCGACGGTGGCCGCGCGCGCGTTGATCACCGCGCCGTACGTGTACGGCTTCATCGACGAGCCCATGTTGCGCGGGATGGTCGTGTAGTTGATCTGGCCGCCGTTGACGTTGTAGTTGGGCGACCCGACCATGACCAGGATCTCGCCCGTCTTCGGGTCTTCCGCGACGAGCCCCGAGGAAAGCTGGCCTCTGCGGTCACGCCACTGGTTCGCCGCGAGGTTGCCCTCGACCAGCGATTGGCCGATCTGCTGCTTGCCCCAGTCGAGCGTCGTCTTGACGTTCAGCTGCTGGACGCCCGGCTGGAAACCCAGCTGGCGGAGCTCGGCCAGCACGTAGTCGACGAAGTGGGGAGCGAGGAAGCTGTTGACCGGCGCCTGGTAGACGAGCTTCTCGGTCAGGGCCGTGTCCATGTCCTCTTGCGAGATGAAGTTCGAGCGCACCATCGCCTGCAGCACCTCGGTCTGGCGCAGCTTGGCGGCTTCGGGATGCAGCACCGGGTTCCACTCGGTGGGCGCCTGGGGCAAGCCGGCGATCACGGCCGACTGCGCGAGGTCGAGCTTGGAAGCCGGGATGTGGAAGTAGCTCTCGGCCGCGGCCTCCACTCCGTACGACTGCGAGCCGTAGAAGCTCTTGTTGAGGTAGAGCTCCATGATCTGGTCTTTGCTGTAGGTCTGGGCCAGCTCGTACGCAAGAGCCAGCTCTTTGATCTTGCGGCTGACCGTTTGCTCCGGCGTCAGGAATTGCTGTTTGGCGAGCTGCTGGGTGATGGTGCTGCCGCCTCCGACGACGTGGCCGGCTTTCAGGTTGTCGAAGACCGCGCGCACGATGCCTGCGATGTCAAACCCGGGATTCGTGTAAAAACCCTTGTCCTCGATCGCGATGGTGGCCTGGATCATCACGGGCGCCACATCCTTGAGCTTCACGGCCAGGCGGTGGTCGCCATGGTTGCCGACGTCCGCCAGCTGGAAACCGTTGCGGTCGGTGATGATCGTGTCGCCGGCGAAGGTGGCGCTGTCGAGACCGTGGATCGAGGGCAGGCTGTCGAAGAAGGACTGCGCATAAGCGTCGGCGGCGAAGCCGATCACGAGCAGGACCGCGAGGACGGCCCCCAGGCCCCGGAGCGTGGCCGTGCGGCGCATCTTCTGCCCGATCGGAGACCACGTCGCATGAATGCGAGCTCGAGGGTTGTGGCCCCCCTTGGTTTTGATCTTCTCAGGAACGTTTCGAGCCATGTTTGAGGGCGCGTAGATTCTACGACCCACGTGCACCAACGGCTGACGGCCTGGGCCGGTTACGCGGCTCGGCTGCGCCTCAGGCGGGAAAGCACGCCCTGGCGAGCCAGGCGCCACTCCTCCGGGTCGATCGCCCGGATCAGATAGATCGCGACCAGGTAGGCCAGTCCGCCGGCGGGCAGGCTGATGAAGATCGAGAAGCGACTGAGCGGGTAGAGCACCACGCCCATCGCGGCGCCGGCCAGCAGGATGCGCCAGCTGAGGTTGATCACCGGCAGGCGCAGCTCAGGGCGGTTGCGCTGGATGAACCACCACCCGAAGATGCACAGCGACGCTTCGGTGACCACGGTGGTCGCGCTTGCCGCGAGGTAGCCGTAGAACGGGATGAAGATCAGGTTGAGGGCGATGTTGATCGCCGCGGCCAGGCCGGTCGCCCACGCGTTCAGGTGCTGCCGGTTGGTCGCGTTGAGCATCGCGTAGAAGGCCGAGTTCGCGAAGAGAAAGACGATCGCGATGGCGAGGATGCGCAGCGAGGCCTCGGATTGCGGGAACAGCCGGAACAACCGTCCGATGGGGTGCACCAGGACGAACGTCCCGACAGTCAGCGGCCAACCGAGCAGCAGCAGGACCTTGAAGAAGCGCGCGTAAGCGAGTTTCAACTGTGAGATATCGGCGACGAAGTAGACGCCGAGCAGCGGATAGACGACGACCTGGATCGCGAGCGGGATGAACTGCAGCGCCTCGAATGGTTTGTACGCGAACGTGTACCAGCCGACCTCGGCGAACGAGCGGAAGTGCTGGAGGATGGGTACATCGGCTCGGAAATAGAGGTTGGTGAGAAAGAACGTGAAGGCAAAAGGCAGCGCCAGCGGAAACCAGCGCCGCACCAGGTTGACGTCGAAGCCGAGACGCACACGTCCGAGATGGAAGACGCGGATGACCACCAGCGAGTAGGCGATCGTGAAGACGAAGGACGCTGCGTAAGCCCAGACGTAAAAGCTCACACCGGCGTTGTGTCGGGCGCCGTAAAAGATGAGCCCGCCCTGGATGACGATCTCCGCGATGATCGCGATCGCGTCGAACTCTGCGCGGCCAACCGCATAGAAGGTGTTGCGCAGGAGGTTCGCATAGGCGGTGGCGACCAGGAGCGCGGCGCCGGGCAGGATCAACGAGCCGAGCCCCGCGCCGAAGACCAGGGCGACGGCGAGGACTACGCTGGCCGCGACCGCGAGCGCGAGCTTCAGCACGAGGAGCGTCCCGAGGTAGTCGCCCAGCGCCTGCCGGTTGCGCGCCGCCTCACGCGTGTACAGCGGGTTGAAGCCGAGGTCGGCGATCACCGACACCAGCGCCAGGTAGGCGATCAGCGTCGTATAGCGACCGTAATTGGTGTCGCCAAGCGCAGTCGCCAGGACGACGACCACGACCAGCGAGAGGACACGCGAGACCACACGGGCGCCGAAAATGAAGAGGACGTTGCTGACAGCGCGTGTGCCGAGCTCGGCCGCGGCGCCGTCAGCCTGGTCGCTCACGGCGACAATCCTAGGTGCCGGACTAGCCGCGCATCGCAAACATGCGATGCACACCTGTAACTAGGGTGGCAAGGGCGGCCGGGTTTAACCCGGCCGCGACTTTGTCCCCATCCAACCCACTCGTGGACTGGAGCAACTAATTGGATATCCGATCCCGGGAGGGAGAGCAGGGCCGCGAATCCGGCCGCGTTAACCAAGGAAATCGTGAAGCGCTAGGGACGGCCGTTGAGCGGCCCGATGAGAGGGAACCGAGCCGGTTCCCTCTCATAGCTCTAGATGTTTCCGGGGCGTACCCTCACTGGTTTTTCGGGCGCGAGGAGCAGGAGCACCTGGCCCTGGTTGAGCGACGGGTGATGAGTGTCGAGCGAGTCGATCGCGTGTGCCAGCTGCGCATAGCTGATGTGGTAGCCGCGGCCCCACGAGATGCCGGGGTCGTTCAGCCAGACGCCCGTGCCGTCGTAGCCGATGATCAGGATGAAGTGCGGCACCGAGTAGCCGTTCTGCTCGTAGTGCGTGCTGTACCCGGGATAGCGGGGGTTGCCCAGAGCGTGCGTGCGCACCTCCGCGATGAGCGGCCGGCCGGCCGACAGCTGCTCGGCAATCACCTTCGGATCGTTGGGCACGAGCCGGTAGGCGTAACCGAAGTGCTGCTCGGCGAGCTCCCCCATCATCGTTACGTTCAGGTCGGGCTGGGACTTCCACTTGTCGATCTGGTTGATCGAGGCGTCGGCGGCGTGTGGATCGATCACCACCACAGGGCTGTGCTGCCAGTACGAGACGAGCATCGTCAGGGTCGCGGCCTCGCAGCTCTCCTGGTGCTGCGCCCAGTTGTTGAGCGGCGCCTGGGTCGTGAAGGGCACCTGCAGCAGCACCTCGCTGGGCAGCGGCGTCGGGGTCGGCATCGTGCCCGGCCCCACCTCGACCGGGAGTGGCTGAGCGTGGACGTTGGTAACGCCGGCCAGGGGCGTGGCGGCGGCGTGCTGGTTCAGGTAGTGGCGCCCGGCGACGCCTGAGATGCTGCCGATCACGATCGCGATGCTGACCGCGATCCCGATGCCCAGCCGGCGTGGCCTTGGCGACGGACGAATCAATCCGCGCCGGGCTACAACCCCCACCTACCTCTGCCCTCCGATGCCTGGGTTCGTTGAACCACCGCTATGCCTCAGTCGCTACTGAAACGCCGAGCGGAGGGCGCCTACTTGTACAGGTTTAGGGATGTAAATCCGCCGGTATACTGCGGACGCTTCCGAGCGATGGAAACCACATTGCCCCTCCCCGCAGCATTACCTTTCCTTGCCCTGGACGGTTCTAGCTAGGGATGTGGGGAGCGCTCAAGTGGTTGGTCGGCCTCGGCCTGGTCGCGACCGTCGGCATCGGGGCCGGGGTCTATTTCGCCTTCTTCGGAGCCGGGCCCCAGATCTCCTACGTCACGCCCGACCTCGTCCCCATCGACATCAACACCACGGCTCCGGACACGGTGCCGGTGAACCTTCCGACTGCGGTCATCCTCCCCGTCCCATTCACGTCGCAGGCGCCGCTCAACAACTGGGCGGACCGCCAGCACACCTGCGAGGAGGCCAGCATCGTGATGGTCGACCGCTACCTGCGAGGCGACCACTCAGGCGCGCTGATCGATCCCAGGACCGCTGACGCCGCGATCAACCAGGTCACCTCGTGGAAGCCCGCCGTCGACCTCACGAGCCAGCAGGTGGGCGAGGTCGCCCAACACAATCTCGGCTACGCGTACAAGCTCCTCCCCTCCGACCGGCTGAACATGAAGCAGCAGCTGTCGCTCGGCCGTCCGCTGATCGTCGGCGTTCGCACCCACGGCCTGGGCAACCCCAACTACCCCGGGTACCGCACGCATTTCGAGCAGGCCGGCTACTCGGTCTCGCACTACCTGGTGGTGGTGGGCTACAACCAGTCGGACCAGTACATCCTCAACGACCCCGGCCTGACCAAAGGCCATGGGTACGTCATCTCCTACGACCAGCTGATGCACGCGATCGACGACCTGGACCAGGCCTACCCGCAGCTGAACAGCGGCCGAGTCTTTGTCGTGCTGGCCCCAACGACGAACTCCTAGCGTCCGCTTCCCCCGCAAGGGGGGCCTAAGCAAAAACGATGGCTTCGTTGAAGTCCGAGTAGCCCGCCTGGAAAGCGCCCTTGCTGATCCAGTACTGGCCGCGGATCGGGTCGTTGACCAGCACCGAGGTGGGGCTTACCCCGACCACCGTGTAAACATGCGACGCGTAGTACGGCCCGATCCACGGGATCCACTGCCCGTCAAAGCTCAAGTAGTCGCGGCGCGGGTGCCACGCCCAATCCCAGGTCGCGAAAGCGACCACGGGATGGCCCGCGATCACGCGCGCGTAGACGGTATCGGCTGACATGGAGCCGTAAGCGATGATGTTGGCCCCGTGCGCCTTCGCGATGCGAACGAGCGGCGGGTAGAAGGTGCCGAACCCGGTGTAGTTGCTCTCGCTGCCGTCCACGTTGCCGACGAAGGTCTGGTAGGGGTTGCCCCAACGCACCCTCCCGGCGCTGTCGACGTACTTCGGCCGCCGGTCCGCGCCAAGCTCCGCCAGGATCTGGTCCTGGCTCACGTTGATGCCCTGGTGCGTCATGGCCATCGATGTCGCGGCCTCCTCGCAGCTCAGCGGGTGGTTCTGATAGATGAACGCGACTCCCGAGACTATGTGCGTGGAGGTGAGCAGGAAATTGATCTTGCCGTCGGCAAACAACGCGATCTGGTCCAGGTCCGCGCTGATGCGATTGAACTCGGCGGCCGTGGTCGAAGCACCGTAGGCGCCGTGGTTGGCGTCGATGCGGCCCTGGTAGCCCGACATGTCGACGCCGTACAGGTTCGCGACATAGATCCGGTCGGCGGTGTGCTTGAACGCCTGCTGAGTGGCAGTGGCCGCGTCGATCCGGCCCTGGAGGTCTTTACCCCCAGACGTAAGACCCCGCGTCAGCAGCTCGGCCCGGGCCATCCTCTGCTGGGAATCCATGTTGACGTAGGCCCCGGACCGCGCCAGCAGGTCTCCGGACGGGTCGCTGATGATGCCCAAGTTCTTGGCCTGCGCCGCCTGGTTGGCGAGAGCGCCCGTCGCTGCGGCGATCTTCCGGTCGACGGGTACGAGCTTCGCTTCCAGCGCCCAGTCCGCCAGCAGCCCGGCAAAGTCGCCCGGGGTGGTAGCGGCGGCGAGCGCGTCGGACCGGGCTTTGGCCTGGACCCTCGATTCGGTGCCCAGCACCGCGTGCAGGTTCTGGTCGGCGGCCATCGCCCCGGTGCGATAGAGCCTCAGGTCGCGCGCCCAGATCGCGTCGGTTTCGACCTGCCAGCGGTCCACGATCGAGCTCGCCCCAGGCTGCCAGAAGCCGGCCCCCACGTTGAAGAGACGAGCACCCTGGCTGTACGTCCATTCCTGCTCGAGAGACGCCAGGTCGGCGTCCGGAATGCCGTCGGCGCGCATCGCCGCCCACCGTTGGTGAAGCGAAGCCGCGCGCCCCTGCGCTCCCAGGGCGATGCCGGCGTCGAGGACCCCGGCGCTGCCCGCGATTGCAGCCAGCAGAGCCGCGGTCAGGGCCAGCGCGGATGCCCGGGCGGACAGGCCGGCACCCTTGAGCCGAACGACGCGCGAGGGTGCGGGCGCCGGGACCGCCTCGACCAGTTCAGGCGCCTCAGAAGGGCGCTCGAGGGTGATCAATCAGTGACCTTCACTCTCATCCATCCCTTAAACGGCCTCACCTCTCCCCGCGGTCGCCCGGGCGAGCATACACCTCGTTTGCCGGCACCAGCCGCTCTTGGCGAGTCCCTGGGAAGTGGACCCTGACGCCAGGCCGGCCGGGGCTGCCCAGCTCCCACCCCGCGGCGTACAGCTCGGCGGCCTGGGCGAGGTCGTTGGCCTGGGCGGACTTCGCTCCGTCCGTGAAGGTCAGGCTCTGGGTCCGGGCTCCCGGGAAGCCGAGACTCACCTCACCGCCCGTTTTCAGGTTGAAGACGAAGTCGTCAAGCGACCCCGCGTCGCTGCCCGCGACCAGGTCGGCCACCGTCGGGAGCTTGCCCTCCTTCATCGCCGCCTTGAGGTCGGCTCGTGCAGTCCGGTGCGCGGACCGCTCGCGCCGCCGGACCTCCGTCAAAAGGACGTCGCGCTCGGCGCGCAGCGCCGCAAGGTCCTGTTCGAGCGGCCGCATTCGCTCGCGGATGGCGGCGACGCGCCGCTCGAGCTCCGCGCCCTCCAGCGAGCTCAGGTCTTCGGACATGGCAGGAGCCTAGCGCTCGTGCTCGGCGCGCCGGTTGCGGAACGCTTTGAACAGGGCAAGGTCGTAGACGATCTTGAGACCGCCGGCGGCGAAAAATGGCACACCAAACGCCGCCGCGCCGATGGCGACCCCGGCGAGGGCCGGGCCGAACGACTGGGCCACCCCACGCACCGCCCCAGTCATCGCCACGGCGCCGGCGCGCTCTGCTGGTGGGACGATCGAAACGACATAGGCCTGCCGTGCAGGCACATCCATCTGAGACAGGGCATATCGCGCGAGCAACAGCCCGATCGCCCACATCAGGCTAGGGCTGAACGGGACGAGCAACAGCAGCACGTTGCTCGGCAGGTGAGTGAAGACCATCGTGTTGATCAGTCCGAAGCGGCTTGAAAGTCGCCCAGACAGCTCATATGAGACCGCCTGAAGGATCGCCGCTCCCGCGAACACCGGGCCGAGCAGCGAAGCGTCGGCGCCAAAGCGAACGTGCAGCCAGTAAGCGATGACCGCGTTGGCCACAAAGCCGCCGCCAAGCGCGTCCAGCGCAAAAAGCGCAGCCAGCCCGGCCAGTGGCCTGAACGATCCAAAAGGCGGCGCAGCGACCGGCGCTTCGACCCGGGCGGACATGAGCATCGGCAAAGCAGCCGTGACCAGGCCGATCGCCGCATAGAAAAGGAAGAACGCCTTCGTCCAACCTGGACTGCTCGCCAGTGTCGCGCTCAGCCCGCCCGCGGCGTTGAACAGGCCGCCCGTCAGCGAATAACGCGCGAAGGCGACGTTTCGCACGTCGGCCGGCACCGCTTCGGCCAGCACCGCCTGCTCCACCGACGCGAAAGGGCCGAGGTCGACGCTGGCTGCGCCGAGCATCCCCGTCACGCCGGCGGCCACCAGGAGGAATGGCTGGGTGGCAAAAGCGAGGTCTAGGCCCGTGAGGGTCATCAGGAGGCCGGAGACCGCGAGGGTTTCGCGCCGCCCGATCCGCGAGGCCAGGGCAGCGCTGGCCAGGCCGGACAGGGAGGCGGCCGCGAGGCCGATGCCGAGCGTCAGCCCGATCAGCGCGGGAGGCAGTCCGCGCCGCTCCAGGTGAACGCCGATGAGCACCGCGGCGAAACCGAAGCCGAAAGCCCGGAGGCCACGCGCACCCAGCAGCAGGGCGCGGTCCATGGCTCGCGGTCTCTGGCCCGTCAGCGTCGGCGACGGCGGATCACTGCCGGCACGCCGACGGCCGCGACCAGCGCCAGCAGGAGCACAAAGGCGACCGTGGGGATGCCCCACTCGCCGATGAACGCGACCAGCTGAGGCGGAACAGCGCCTGCGGGCGTGACGCGCGGTGTCGCCGCGATCGGGCTGGGCGGGGGCGCCTCGACGGTGAAAGCGATGTGGCCTTCGCCGTGCGCCTTGGTCGCGGCCGAGACCACCGGGAACACAGTGCACGCGGCTTCGCAGCGCACCGCGATGAGCGTCGCTCCGCCTTCGATCGCCACCAGCAGGTCGCCCTCTTGAACCCCTGCCGCGACGAGCTGGGCCGAGGTCAGGCGGAGGAGGCTGTCGCTTCCCGGGTGGGGATTGCCGGCGGTCAGACGGTCGGCATAGTAGACGGCGCCGCCGCGCGTGATCATGCCTGGAGGCACGAACCCGACGCTCTCGACTCCGATGTCGGCGCCGGTTGGCAGGGCGGGCTTCGCCACCTGGCTGGCCACGCCGCTCGGAGCGATCGCGTAGATCTTGCCGCTGTATTCGTCGGGCGCGATCAGCGCGCCGCCGAATGAGCCAAAGCTGCTCGGGGCCACCGCCAACCCGCCCTCGAGGACCGGCGCGGATCGGGTGATGGTCTGCACCGCGCCGGTGCAGTCGATCGCGAAGATCACCGTCTTGCCGCCCGACGAGCCCGTCACGAGCAGCCGGTGGTCGAAGCTGCCCGTCGTGTCGAATGCGATGCCGCCGAGCGAGTCGACACCGGGCAGGTTCACAAACGGTCCCGACTCGTCGCCGGCGGCGTTCACGCGGTTGATCCCGATCGGCACGTGGAGGCGAAGCAGGTAGGTCTCGTCAGGCGCGAAATCGCAGTTGGCCGCCGCCACGTGGCCGCCTCGAGACAGCGCGAGGTACGCCTCGGCGCCAGGGTCTTCGTGGTAGCCGCCGGGGCCGCGCGCGAACGGGATGGCCGTCCCGGCCGGATCCACGAGGTAAAGGGCCGCCGATCCGGCGACGATCAGCGAGCCATCGCTGCGCGGGCCGTCGACGTCGAAGACCCCGCCGAACGCCCGCCACTGCTCCCACTGCAGGTCCGCGGCGTAAGCAGTGGCCGGCGCCACCGCCATGAGGGCCAGCACGATCGAGGCGAGCAGCCGGCGCATCGCGCCGAGAGTAACGCCTACAGGGTATTTCAACGTCGGTGTTGAAAAACTCGTAGGATGCAGATGTGGACTCCAGGCGAGACACCATCCTTGCCTTCTTGAAGACGCGCGGGCACGCCACCCTGGGTGAGATCGCCGCGCACCTCGAGGTGTCCAAACAGGGCACCCTTCGCCACCTGGAGGCGCTGGAAGCCGCCGGCCTCGCGACTGTCGCCTCAGCCGCTCCGCACGGTCGCGGCCGGCCGGAGAACGTGTACCGGCTCACGGAAGCCGCCGGAGATCACTTTCCCGACGGCCACCGCGAGCTCACAGGCCAGCTGATCGAGTTCCTGTCCGACGAGCAGCTGAAGCGTTTCTTCGAGCGGCGCGCCGCGCGCCTCGAGGCCGAATATGCCCCACGACTGGCGGGGCTAGACTTTGAAGCGCGCGTCCGCGAGCTGGCCAAGCTCGCCACCGAGCACGGTCACATGGCCGAGGTGGTCGAGCTGGCGGAGGGCGGGCTCGCGATCCGTCACTGCAACTGCCCGATCCAGGACGTCGCCGCCCGCACCGGGCTGCCCTGCGTCAACGAGCAGCAGATGTACGAGCGGCTCCTCGGAGCGCAGGTGACAAGGTCCACGTGGATGGCCGAGGCGGCCAGCGACTGCACGTATGAAGTCAAGGAGAGCGGAGGGAGAGTTGGCTGATTTCGAGATTCGAGACCTGCGGGCGAGCGTCGAGGGCAAAGAGATCCTCAAGGGCGTCACCCTCTCCATCAACAAGGGCGAGGTGCACGCGGTCATGGGCCCCAACGGCTCGGGCAAGTCGACCCTCTCGCACACGCTGATGGGACACCCCGGTTACACCGTGGACGGCGGCGAAGTCATCTTCAAAGGCCAGAACGTGCTCGCGCTCGAGGTCGACGAGCGGGCCCGCCTCGGCATGTTCCTCGCGCTGCAGTACCCGGTGGTCGTGCCCGGCATCTCGATGACCAACTTCCTGCGCACCGCTCTCAACGCGAAGCGTGGATACGACGGCAAGGACAAGTCGAAGCAGATCTCTCCCAAAGAGTTCCGCTCGTTGCTGAAGGGCGAGCTCGAGGTCCTGCACATGGACGACTCATTCCTGCCGCGCTACATCAACGATGGATTCTCCGGCGGCGAGAAGAAGCGCGCGGAGATCCTGCAGATGGCGATGTTGAAGCCCGAGATCGCGATCCTCGACGAGACCGACTCCGGCCTCGACATCGACTCCATCAAGTTCGTCGCGGACGCGGTGAACCGCATGCGTGGTCCCGAGCTCGGCGTGCTGATCATCACCCACTACACGCGCATCCTCGAATTCATCAAGCCCGACTACGTGCACGTGCTCGTCGACGGGAAGTTCGTCCTGTCGGGCGGCCCCGAGGTCGCCAACCGCCTGGAGAAGACCGGGTACGCGGAATGGGGCGAGATTGACGAGCCCAAGGAGGTTGCCTGATGGCGACAGTGCCGAAAGTCGACGTGGGGTCCGATTACAAGGAGAAGTACGGATTCTTCGTCCCCGAGGACTACATCTTCAAGGCCAAGCGTGGCCTGAACCCCGAGATCGTGAAGGAGATCTCGTGGATGAAGAAGGAACCCGAGTGGATGTTGAAGCTTCGCCTCCGCTCGCTGGAGATCTTCCGCAAGAAGCCGATGCCCACGTGGGGCGCCGACCTCTCGGTGATCGACTTCGAGAACATCTTCTATTACCTCAAGGCGTCGGACAAGCAGTCCACATCGTGGGAGGACCTGCCGCCCGACATCAAGAAGACGTACGACCGCCTGGGCGTGCCAGAGGCCGAGCGCAAGTTCCTCGCGGGCGTCTCAGCGCAGTACGAGTCAGAGGTCGTCTATCACTCGCTGCACGAGGAGCTGTCGAAGAAGGGCGTCATCTTCACCGACACCGACTCGGCGCTGCGCGACTACCCCGAGCTCTTCAAGGAGTACTTCGGCACCGTGATCCCGCCGGCGGACAACAAGTTCGCGGCGCTGAACACCGCGGTCTGGTCTGGCGGCTCGTTCATCTACGTGCCCAAGGGTGTTCGAGTTGACATCCCGCTTCAGGCCTACTTCCGCATCAACGCGGAGAACATGGGCCAGTTCGAGCGGACGCTGATCATCTGCGACGAAGGCTCGTTCGTGCACTACATCGAAGGGTGCACAGCGCCGATCTACACGACCGACTCGCTGCACTCGGCGGTGGTCGAGATCATCGTCAAGAAGGACGCGCGCTGCCGCTACACGACCATCCAGAACTGGTCGACCAACGTCTTCAACCTGGTGACCAAGCGCGCGCTGGCGTACCAGGACGCGACGATGGAGTGGGTCGACGGGAACCTGGGCTCGCAGATCACCATGAAGTACCCGAGCGTCTATTTGATGGAGCCGGGCGCGAAGGGTGACGTGCTCTCCGTCGCGTTTGCGGGCAAGGGCCAGCACCAGGACGCCGGCGGCAAGATGATCCACGTCGCCGCGAACACGACCTCGACCATCACGTCGAAGTCGATCTCCAAGGGCGGCGGCCGGACCTCGTATCGCGGCCACATCAAGATGTACCCCGGCGCGAACAACAGCAAGTCGTTCGTCAAGTGCGACGCGCTCTTGCTCGACGACGAGTCTCGCTCCGACACGTACCCGTACAACGACGTCGACGCGGAGAACGTGACCCTCGGACACGAGGCCACCGTGAG
>Ga0137409_10003561_pt1 | contig 16447 bp, 15 predicted proteins | sample CZODoug1_16funga_FD_122059 | JGI IMG/M metagenome (GOLD analysis project Ga0137409, IMG submission 122059) | Vadose zone soil fungal communities from Angelo Coast Range Reserve, California, USA - CZODoug1_16fungal (Hybrid Assembly) | ecosystem: Environmental > Terrestrial > Soil > Vadose zone... | reverse complement strand
CTTGCCGCAGGGAGTTCTCCCGCCCGCTTATTTACTTAAAATACGACCCGAACAATGCCTCGGACCGCAAAAAGCGTTCCCTGTTAACCTGTGCCCCCCCTGCGTGCCTTGTTGGTAGTAATAACTGTATAATCATCCTCTATTCCCTTGGGTCCTTGGTCTCCCTCGTGCCTCTTGTTAGCTCTGGTTGGTTGGCAGGTTAATTTTAATCAATGGTTGCACCCTTAGCTTTGCATGAAATGACATTTCTATTGCTTCTCGGGCTGTTTCCGCTTTCGAGACTGGGACAATAAGACTGTCGTGGACACACAAGCTCGGTGTCTTATCGAGCAATATCAACTTCCGCATTGCTCCGGACATGACTTCGCTCTCCGCAAACATGAGGTCAGCCCAGCTCAGAATGCGGCCATTGAGGGGCAAGCCCCAAGTGGCCATAGCAGGATATTTGGCCATTACAGCTTGGGTGATTGAAGAAGGGCGATACCGATCCAATGTAGGCTCGTCCTTGAGCATATCCGGTGGCCACCTGCGGATCGGCTTGCTGTTTCCGAAGGTCCCCGTGAACCAACTCTTCACCGCAACCCGGTGGTCCGCTCCAAAGCCCTCAAGCTCATACGGGTCCTTGGTGTCATCAAGCTGGACACCGTGCATCGATAGAAAAATGGTTAGATAGCTTGCCCGAATATCGATTTCTGCAACGGGCTCACCGTTGATCGTCATCATCCTGCGGCGGGCACCGCTCATAGCCTGATAACTGTCTACGAAGTGCTGGCTGTAGAAGCGGCCGCCCTTGTTCCAGTCGAAGTCCGGATCATCACCGTTGCTGAAGATACGGATGTAGCCGTGATGCGCTCCGCCGCGGAGAACTTGCTTATTGAAGAACTCGTTCAGTTCACGGACGGCTTCTTCAATCTTTAGAACCTGGGTCGTTCTCTCGAACTCCATCGGTCTCCCGGTGGGTGCGGTGCTCTTCCCAAAGAAGTTCTTGGGCTTACGAGCACGGCGCTCGATGGGTGGTTCGGGAAGGTCGTACTCGAACTCGAAATGCTCCCCGCACTTCGTGGGCTCAACACCGTCAGCTCGGCAGAATTTCAACAGTGCGGGTGTTGCACGAAAGCGGGAAGCGTACTGCGTTCGATCCGCATAGGGATTGTCGGCGACCTTGTGTCCGGGCACGTGATCTAGAAACTCAAGACCCTTCAAACCCTCAAACAGTTGCTCGAAGGTCCGGTAAGCTACCGCCTCACCGTTGAAGGATGCCTTCTTCAGCGAACGATACACCCAGCCGTTCTGTTCCTCCTTCCACAAAGGTCGCAGGAGGTCGGCCAAGAATGCCCCTGTGGCATACGCGAGCTTCCCAGCGGGGTCTTTGCGCCTGTTCTTGCGCAACCCGCTCTGGATGGTGTGATCCTCCACCATCGCCGCGAGCTTCGCGACGAGAGCCTTGGCTCCATCAGAGGTCGCGTGTGCCCTCAGGGATGCGTAGCTTGCTGCCTGAAGTTCTTCTTGAGTGGCCTTAGGCGTCATGGGGTCGTATATTCTCTTCAACGTTCGCGATGTTTTGATTTCGCAGGCGGAGCCCATTGCAGGTGCGACAGGTCCAGACTTGAGTACCGCGCCTTCTCAACGGCTGCGCAGAGTGTATGAAAACCAAACCGGCGCACCATGTCATCCGAACCGTACCCTCGCGCGACGGCGTTGCCCCCACTATGGCCTGTTAGCGCATCGTTGACGTCTTCGTTCACACCCGCCGCGCGCAGAGCGTCCTTGAAGCCATGGCGGAATGAATGAAAGACGCTTTGCTCGTTGTCGATGCCGAGGGATCGTTTGTAACGACCGAACCACTTCGAGAATGCTTCCCCAAATCCTCCCTTGGAGCCCTGCTGGAGTTTGGGAAAGAGGCGGGCTGATTGACCACCGTTACTTCGCACCTGATCCACGAACTCCATGAAGCCGATCCGCATCAGCTCCGGATGAATGGGCACTGCCCGAACGGACGTCTCGGTCTTGAGCCTCCGTCCGTCTTCGGCGTCCTCGATGACGGTCAAGAAGCGCACGCCTGACGCTGCATCAAACTTCACATCGTTGGCACACATCGGTGCAAGCTCGTTCAGTCGGGCACCGCTGTATAGCGCAAGCAGCGGTAGCCAATACGCAGCCTCACCTTTTCCACCTATCGGTCGCGCTCCTTGAATATAAATCGACGAACCGAATAGAACCAAAAGCTCCTCGGGCTCCCAAGGTCGCCGCTGGGATCGAGCCTCCTTCAAACGCATTCCCGCTACCGGGTCTGCCCAAGGGGCTTCATCAGGGATTACGCCGTTCTTGCGAGCCCAGTTCAGCACGCCTTGAAGACATGTTAGCCACTTGTTGATCGTGGCTGCACCGATACAAACCGTGCCGGGATGCTCGCGCGACCACTCGACAAGCTTTGGCAAAGGAGCTTTTCTGAGCTTCCCGATCCGACGCTTTGGAACAAGCTGCGCCGCTTCACGAAACTCGCGGACGTGCCGCCTGTTGATTTGAACCACATCCAGATCACCGTGCAGCTCTATGAAGCGATCAATCCCACGGGAGAACTCCATCCGCGTAGAAATAGGACGCGGCTCCATTTTGTCCCAGCCATCATAGGCGGCTCGCAAGCCACATCCCGACGCGGGGGATGTACTGGTGGGATCGGGCAGCTTCGGACTGTCAATCGGTTCACCACGGTTGCGCGCACGGACATCCTCTAAGGCGCGAACCCATGCTTCGATCACAGCACGGGCAACCTTGCGGTAGGCGGCGCAAGTGGGGTCCAGGTTGATCCGAAATAGCTGAAGCAACTCGTTCAACTCATAACGGATAAAGTTGACGTTGCCGCGCGCCAAGGCCTCTTTGGCTGCGGGCAGGACGATTGAGACATCTTCCTCAATCTTGTGCATCATGCGGTCCGACAAGCCCGCACCTGTCTGTCCGGCAACCGTGAACGGCGTCTCGAACTCGATACCCGCCTCTGCAAGCTGACGGTGGACGTCTGCAAAGACGGGATCGGAGCCAATGCCTTCCTCGCGCAGTTCCTCGTCCGCACCGAGTTGGTATGCATAGAAGTAGTCGGCAATCTGTTTGATTTCAGCTTCAGTCAACTCGGTCCGTACCGGATGCTCGACAAGAAGCGCCTCAGCTTGCGCGAGGATGCGGTCGAACTTCATCATGACGGGTTTGGCGAGGACCTTCGCCTGCTTCTCATCCTTGGTGCCCAGCGTCTCCTTGAGCCACGAGACGCGCTCCTTGGGGACACCCATCGCCCTTGCGGTGGCTACTTCGAGTGCCTTCGGCACCTTCCGGCGCACATGGAAGACGCCATGTTCGTTTTTGATCAGTCCCATTCCAACACGCATCGTTGATCCCACCGCTTGATACCAGTGCGGCAGGACGAAGCTATTGAACTATCGAGTTATTCCCAAGAAATATGGGGTTCTTGTGTTGCTGGCGCGCCCGAAGAGATTCGAACTCCTGACTCCCCAGCCGCGCCTGCTAACGAGAAGCGCCGGGCCCCTCCGACGCTAATCCGGAGAACCTGTCAAGCCGGAAGGCGTCGGGCGGCGTGCGCTGTGGGTCGAGCGCCAAGTCCGCCACCATCGCGCCGATGGCGCTCGCGAACTTGGCACCGTGACCCGAACAGGGCGAAGCAACGATGATCCTCGGATCCTCGGGCAGCCGGTCGATGATGAACTCGTTGCCATCGTCGGCGCGCATGTCGGCTTTCAGCGTATTTGTGTAGAGGCAGATATCGCGCTCGAGGATGGGTCCGGCGGCACCGGGCAAGAGTTCGGTTAGCGTTGCCGATACCGTTTTCAACTCTTCGTCGGTGGCCGGCGGTCCCCATTGATCGGGGCCGACCTCAGGACCCTGGTCATGCTGCGCGGCCTTGACGCCGCGGCCCTCGAAGTCGGGAAAGCCGTAGACGAGGCTGCTCCCGCGCTCGACCAGGAAGATCGGGAACTCGCCATAACGGACGGTTTCGGGTTTGGCCGGCCTGAACCAGCCGACCGCCTGGCGCGTGACCTTGAGGTGCCGGGCGAGGCCCGGCACGAATCCCGAAATCCACGGGCCCGCAGCTACGATGACCTGCTTGGCCATCACCTCTTGGTCCGAAGTCGTAATTCGGATGCCGGCTGGCGTCGGCTGCATCCGCGCCGCGGCCCTGACGATACGGTCCTCGGCCCCTTCACGGAAGGCAAGCATCGCCGCCTCGGCCATCAGGATCCCGCCGCTTTCCTGGACCACGACGTCCCAGTCCTCCGGCAGGCGAAAGGCGGGAAAGGCCGAATTGGCCTCGGCGCCAGAGGTCGGACCGGTGATCGGGCCCTTTCGAGCTGCGGCGGCGCGGGACGCGGCGACCATCTTCGATCCGGGAGGCCCCGCTTCGAGCACGGCGCTAGGCTTCAAAATTATCCGCCCCGTGATGGATTCCAGCGTGCGCCAGCCTCTGAAGGCTTGGTCACTCAGGTCGGTATAGGCTTCGCTCTCGAAGTTGAAGCGTCGGTAGACGCGGCACGATCCGTGCGAGGAGCCGCGAGCTTCGCCCATGCTCATGGGGTCGAACCCCAACACGTCGGCTCCCCGGCGCACCAGCGAATGGAGCGCCGAGCTTCCCATCAAGCCCAAGCCGATGATGGCGACTTCACAGCTACGCATGGCGATAGTCTTCCTTCAAAGGCGCCGGTCGAGCCGCGGCGGACAAGTCGCCGGCGGCGCCGTCGTCGGTGATAGCGGGCCGTTCCGCTCCCGCGAGTGTCCAACGAAGCCGGCCGGTCTTCAAGACGGGCCGACGATCCGCCGGCCGGCCCAGGCGAGGCTCTGCACCACGCGGACACGGAGTTTCGAACATCTAACTTTGACCGCCATCGAACCATCCCGTGCACCCGCCGTGCTAGCGATGCTGCCACCGAAGCTAAGCCATGGAGGCACGGATGCTCACCGATTGGATCTCGCCCGACGCGCTGAAATCCCTGAACGACGGCTTCGTCGTTGCGATCATGCTTGAAGCCAAGGAGGGCGAGGCGGACGCACTTGCCGAGATCCTCCGGGTCATGACGCCACCGACGATGGCGGAGCCCGGCGTCAAGCTTTTCCTTTCCTACCGCTCCCCGGCGAACCCGCTGCTGTTCTTTATCTTCGAGCTCTACGTCAACGAGGCCGCCTGGGCCGCGCATGAGGCGACCGACCATTTCAAGACCGCGATCGTGCAACTCCTGCCAAGGGTCACGAGGCGCGAGCGCGTGCCCTTCATTCCGTTTCTCGCCAACTGACGGGTCCAGCCGAAAGATCGAGCCGGCGGCGACGCTGCACGGCCCGAGCCTACTCCGATGAATACCACGCGACGAATTTCTTCTCGCCAAGCGCGCTGAACGTGACGGCGCGTGAGCGCGGCCCGCGAACCGCCCAGCTCTTTGCCAGCGCCCCCGCGAGAACAGCCGCTCCGATGGCGCCGCCGAGATGATGCTTTCGCTCGCTCCAATCGACACAGGTGCGGCAGAGCGGACGTTTCCTGCGCTCAAGTGCGTCGACCTCGATGCCGCGGTCGATGAAGAATTGTCGCCCCTTCCCCGTGAGGCAGACCTCCTCGCCGCGCCACCGCAGCACGCGCGCCGCGACCCAGCGCTCGAACAGATGCACGGCTACCCGCCCGGCGAGATGGTCGTAGCAGGATCGGGCATGACGCATCGCCTCTTCCCTGGGACCCGGCCTCGTCCGCAGGTGCCCGGCCCGCGCCGCCACCGTCACCAGCGCCTCGATGCAATGCGCGATGTCGGGGTCGGCGATCCGAAAATGGCGGGAGCGGCCTTGTTTCCGGCTGACCACGATCCCGGAGGATTCGAGCTTTGCGAGATGCACGCTCGCCGTCGAAGGCGTCACCCCCGCCTCGGCGGCAAGCTCTCCCATGGTCAGCGAATAGCCCGACATGAGGGCCATGACCATATTGGCGCGCGCCGGATCGCCGAGCAGCGCCGCCGTGATCGAAATGTCGGGGCCGTCTTTCATAGTTGACCATGATCAAACCATGCTATTCCGTCAATGCGTTGGCTTGATCGGGGATCAATGAGGCGTGCGCCCGTCGCCCGTCACGCCGATGGGTTTCACCGGCGGCGGACGCGCAGTTTCGAACATCCGATTCAATCGGGAAGGCGAGCAAGCCGGGAGCACGCCGTGCCCTCCGATGGTCTTGTCGATCGTTTTGGTCTAGCATCAAGCCGGGCGGCATTCGAACTTGATCCCGTGTGGACGGCGAATCGTGCGGTCCGACCGCGAAGCTCCAGCGCGTACAACGGGCGGAGCCGCCTCCCGGGGCGGCGTCGGGTCCCCGTGGCCATGGGCCGTGCTGGCGTGGGTCGCGCTGCTGGTGGCGATCGTCGTGTCGTTCAGGCCGGCGGTCCCGGTCATCTGGGGCGACACGCCGTCCTTCGTGGAATCTGCGCTTCGCACGCTCGAGGCTGGAAGGCCGACCGTGGCGGGTGGGCGCGATCCGGGCTACCCGGCGTTCCTGGCCGTGACGTTCGCGTTCGGAGGCGACCTCGGAACGGTGGTGCGCCTGCAGCAGGCGGCGTGGGCCGTCCTGATGCTGGCGCTTGCAGCAACCGCCCAGGCGGCGACGCGCAACGCCGGTGGGCTGGTGCCGATCATCCTCGTGGCGACGTATCCGGGCCTGCTGCTGTTCAGGAACGTCCTCACCGCAGAGCTTCTCTTTGCGGTCTTCCTCAATCTGGCAATGGCTGGATTGCTCGTTGCCACCTGCGTCGGCAAAACGGCGCGGTGCTGCGCGGTCGCTGCCTCCGTCCTGTGCGCGGCGCTCGCGGCGTGCTTCAGATCGCAGGGAATCCTGGTCCCAATCGCCGCCGTCCTGTTGGGCGCCTGCCTCCTCCGGCCATACACGTCCGCGCGCCTGACCGTGGTTGCCGTGTCGGTCGCGGCGGCGCTGGCGCTCCTCGCCGCCGGTTCCCGGTTCGTGGCTTCCTACTCCGACCAGGCCTCGGCCGTGTTCGTCCCCAAGACACTGTTCTGCAATCACCTGAACATCGTGCTTGCAAGCGATGCAGCGCGACGCGAGATCGTGTCGGCGGCCGGCGACCGCGCCGACGCCACGATGGCGCGGCTTGCCGCCGACTTCGCCGCGGAGCCGGATCGCTGGCCCGTGCTCGGGTTCTTCGGCGACGCGTGCCTCTTCGACACCGTACTGGATCGAGACCTCGCCGACGATACCGGGAATGCCGTCGGCGCGGCCGCAGCCTATCGGCGCATCTTCCTGGCCGCCGTGCGTGACCGGCCGTTGGCCTACGCGGGCAAGTTCGTCCGTCAGATGGCCTATGGAGCCTCGGTCGCGTGGCCGCCCTACGGACTCGACCCTGCCATACCGGTGTCGACCGACGACGTGCCGCACGTGTCCGACATCATGACGCGGCACGGCCGGGCGGCTCAGCCGATCGATCTGCAAGGCGGACCAGTTCGGACCGGCCTGCTGTCCGATCTCCCAGGCATCTCCGCCTATCTGTACAGGGCATTGTCCATCGCCTTCGTTATCGCCGTCATCTTTTGGACGGTGACCGCTGTGCGGCGTCGGCGCCCCGCGTTCTCGACGCGCGCAGCTATCGTGATCGTGATGTGGGCGGCTTCGATCGCGACCGCCGCCGGCGCCCACACCCTCGACGTCTGGCGATATCTGATTCCCGCCGTGCCGATGGTAGGCCTCATGCTGTCGCTTTTCGCCATCGAACTGGCCGAAACATGCTCCAGCGCGATGTCCGCAAGCTCGTTGCGCCTGCCGCCTGCGGCCCCGCATATGAAATAGGGACTCAAATCTTTCACCTTCGTCCGCCCGCGGAGGCTGGTTTTTCACAGCGGCCCAGCCATCCAGAAAAAACTACTTGTGATGGGCGTAGGTCTTCCAAAGCGGAAGACCTGAAACCAACTGTTGCTGACGTTGTCATTCGCAGAATATTTCTCCGAACTTCCAACATTGGTGAGCAAATGGGCGAAGTCGTTCAATTTATCCCGAAGCGTGACCTCGACCGGGCGCGTCTTATTCAAGAAGCCCGCGCGATATACGAGCGCATCTTCCCGACGGAGGGTCCCGCCAGCTTGCAGCGGGTACCCACGAACCCGTGAACTGATTTCTTTAGCGTGTTCTGGAGGAAACAATTTCTCCGCCGAAGAAGCCATTTTTGGCGAGCGATGGCTTCCTTCGGAGTAATCGATTTGAATCCCGAATCCACTTTGTGGATCTTGATCCAGATCTCGTCTTCCTTGAGGTGGTGTTTGCCGAGCCACTTATAGAAGCTCTCCGGCAGCTTCCCCTAGGGGGTGCGGCGATGATTGGGCGCCGAACGATATCGCGACAGCAATGCTAGTTAACCTTCTTTCGCCGCCGGGCTCGTGCTCCTGCGCTCGAACACCGCGGCGTAATGATAGGACGGGACCTCGATTTGACGCTGAAATGCGAGCCCACTCGACTGCACAACTGCGATCGTTTCTTCAGGCGTTATCCGCAATTCTTTCGCTGGCCCTCTCGGTTCACCTAGAACTATCGTTTCCTCGCGCGGCCGCGCGTGCCAATTCACGACGGCAAACAACCCGCCTGGTTTAAGAACATCGTGGACGGCGCCTGCAAGGCGTGGCTTGTCCAATACCCCATGGAACGCGTTTGCGAGAAATACGTAGTCAACGCGATCGCGGACCACCTTTGCAAGGTCATAAGCATTTGCCTCGATGAACACGCAGTTGGTCCGGCCGCTTTCGGCCAGCCGGACCCGTGCCGTTTCAAGCAATTTGCCGTCTATGTCGATGGCGATTACCGCGCGCCCAATCTTGGACAATTGCAATGTGAACCAACCGTCCCCGGAACACAGATCGACAACGGTCATGCCGGGTGCGATCCCGACGTCCCTGATAACCCTCTCTGGATCGGGCCATAATGCCTCCCACCAACCGGGGTCGGGCATCTCGGTCCCTTCGAAAAAGCCGGGCAGCGTCATTCAACCAATTCGACGACAGTCGCGATGCTAACCGGCTGCCAGCTGCGCTTGCAACACTGTCATTCGATCCTTAAGGTTTTACGGCCAGCAACGAGATGCTCTTCACGCCAAACTTCTTGCTCGCGCCCTTGGCGTTGTCGGAAATGAACTGATATTCCGGATTATCTTCCTCCTTGACCAGACTCAACCCGGCCGCCTCGATCATCTGCCGATAGTTGTCCTGCTGCGCCGCGCCCCCGATGCAGGCAGCCCAGAGGGTCGAATTGCACACGATGCTCTCGGGCAATTGCACCTCCGTCACGATGTCGGAGATCGCGAACCGGCCGCCCGATTTCAGCAGCCGCCCGGCTTCGCCGAACACCTTCGATTTGTCAGTGGCAAGATTGATGACGCCATTGCTGATCACCAAATCGGCCAAGCCATCGGGCAGCGGAGCTTGCTCGATATAGCCCTTGACGTAAGTCACGTTGAGGAAGCCGTCGCGGTCGCGCAACCGCTCCGCCTTGGCTCGCTGCTCGTCCGTTATGTCGACACCGATAACTTTGCCGCGGGGACCCACGCTCAGCGCGGCGATGAACGTGTCCATCCCCGAGCCGCTGCCGAGGTCGACAACGGTTTCGCCCGGTTTTGGATCGGCCAGGTGAAAATAGTAGCCGACGCCCGCGAACGATTCGATTGCTTCCGCTGGTATGCGGTCGAGATCAGCTGGCGCGTAGCCGAGGCGCTCGGCCATCGCGCGGCCCATCTCAAAGTGGAATTCTCCATCCGGATTCTCGGCGACGCTCCTATACATCGCCTTCACCTTGGATTCGAGTTCCTTAGGGTCGAACGTAGCGATCGTGGTCATGGTCGGGACTCCTCGTCAAAGTTGCTAGTTTTGTCTGCATCAAGGGGTTTGCCAAACGCCAATGAAAAGCGGGATGGCGAATGTCAAAAACTGAGCGTGGCGGCTCCGCTCTTGATGAGTTCATGGATCTTGCTGGACCCGGCGATCTCCACTCCGTCGATGAGATCGCTCTGCTCGTAGCCGCGAGCCTTCACGCAGGGCGTGCACGCCCATAAGCGGCCACCGCGGCCTAGAAAATCCTTGACCAAGGCCGCCAGCGGCTCGAGAGGCGGCACCACCGTGCTGTCGATGCCGCGCTTGCGCACTAGATCGACTGCCGCGCTTGTCAGGAACGCTGAGACTCTTAGTCCCGCGGTCACGCCACCGTTGGCGATGGTGAACGCGACCGAAGATAATTCATGATCCGCGCCGTGTGTCATCAGCACGACTAGGTCCCGAGATGATTCCGGCATGTGATTCCTCCTGTTTAGGTGATGACGAAAAATGTGGGCGCATTGCCTGGGTTAAGTTCTGAGGAGCGGAGGGGCCAGTAGCGGCGGCTTGCCATCCTCCGTTCGGAGGATTCGCGTTTGCTCCGTCTGAACAAGATGCCGCGGCTTTGGCCGGAAAGCATGGAGAGACGCTTGATTTACGGGCGAGATGTGCCTGATTATTGCGCGACAACGACACTCCTTCAGGAGGTCCCCTCGTGCAGCTTGTCTTTGGCGACTATGTCCTTGACAGAGAAAGGCGAGAGCTCAGCCGAGGCTCGGAACAGATCGCGCTCGAACCACAGGTTTTGGACGTGCTGATCCATCTTGTGCAGAATCGCGATCGGGTGGTGACCAAGGACGATCTGATCGCATGCGTTTGGGATGGCCGTATTGTTTCCGATTCGACCCTGACCAGCCGCGTCAATGCGGCTCGCAGGGCTGTGGGAGATAGCGGGGACAGGCAGGAAGTTATAAAGACCTATGCCCGGAGGGGCTTCCGGTTCCTCGGCGCGGTTCAAATCGCCGGCGATGGTGATGGAAGTAGCGGTCCCGTAGAAAGGGGCGAAATCGCGCCCGCGGCGGCTCTCCCTCAGGCTGACGCATCCGTCGCAGACGAAGGTCGCCGTCCAGACGCTGCGCTTAAGTGGGGCGGAAGGCCCTCGGTCGCGGTGCTGCCGTTCAGCAATTTGAGCGGCGATTCGGAGCAAGAATACTTCACGGACGGAATCACCGAAGACATCATCACCGCCCTATCCAGGCACCGCTCCCTCGCGGTGATCACGCGCAATGGGAACTTCTCATCCAAGAGTGCCGGCGGCGACTTACGTCAAGCCGGGCTGACGCTCGGCGCCGAGTATCTGGTTGAGGGCAGCGTACGCAAAGCCGGGGAGCGCGTACGGATTACCACGCAGCTCGTCGAGACTGAAGGCGGAAGACAACTGTGGGCCGAGAGGTACGACCGCGATCTGCAGAACCTTTTCGCGTTGCAGGACGAAATCACGACCACGATCGCGGCGCGGATTGAACCCGAAGTTGGCGCGGCCGAACGGTTGCGTGTCGAGCGGAAAGCTGTGCCTGCGCTGCATGCGTGGGACTTCTTCCGGCTGGGGACGAAGCACTTCTACAAATCGACTCCGGCCGATAACCTGGAAGCGCAACGGCTGTTTCGCCGGGCCCTCGAAATCGATCCCAATCTGGCCGAGGCCTATGGCTACCTCTCCTACGCAACCGTCCTTAGCATGGTCTACTTCGAGGCTGAGCTGAACGAAGAGCGGCTCGCCGAAGCCGTCGTGATCGGTAGGAAAGGCGTCGAGCTCGACGACCAGGATGGATTAATCCGGTTCATGTACGGGCGCGCGCTGCTGGCGACGAAGGCCTATGGAGACGCGCTGGCCGAACTTGAAACGGCGGTCGAGCTGAACCCCTGTCTCGCCGTCAGCTATTGCGGGCTCGGGGATTCGCTTGCCTACGAGGGGCGCATCACCGAAGCGATCCCCTATTTTCAAAAAGCGATCGAGTTAAGCCCGTACGATCCGCTGCGCTGGGCCTTCTACGCTTATCGCGCGCTCGCACACATTTTTGCGCGGGAATTTGAGCTGGCCTCGGACTGGGCGCAGAAAGCCACGCGGGTGCCGAATGCGCACTATTGGGCTTTCGCACACCGTGTCTCGGCTCTCGGGTACTTGGACCGTCCGGAAGAACTGCATGCGGCAACGGCCGAACTGCTGCAGCGCAAGCCAGATTTTTCCTGCAGCTTCGCGCGCAAGCGGTTATTCTATATCAAGAGTCCCGACCAACTGGAGCTTTACATCGAAGGTCTACGCCGAGCCGGGATACCGGAGTGAAACGGAGGCCACCCGAATTGGTGCGCTCGCATAAGCCGATTCAGCTATGGCGTAGTTTTGGATACGCCGGGATGGGCCAAAATCATTCCCACTCGACCGTTGACGCCCGTGACCTCGTTGATGATGCGCGTGGCGGTGGCGCCGAAGCCTGCCGCGGACCGGAGGCTAGGCTTTGCCGGGTTTGGCACGCAACGCCTCCTCAAATGCGCTGACGATGGCCTTGATCAGGCGTCCCGTGATCCTGTCCCTTTGCCACAGTGCGGTCATCTCAACGGGCGACGGCTCCCAATCCGGCAGGACGGGAACGAGTGCGCCGGTTGCCATGGCATCCTCGATCAGGAACATGGGCAGGTTGGCAATGCCAAGACCAGCGCGGGCAGCGTCGACAAGAATGGTCTGACGGTTTGCGGCAAAGCCGATCCTGGGGCGTACGATGGCGCGTATCCCCTGAGCATTTTTCAGATCCCATTCGATCAGATCGCGGCGGATCGCGAGAGCCGGCAGCATTTCCAGGTCCTGTGGATCGCTCAGGCCGGGATGTTCAGAGAGGAAGGCGGGGCTCGCGACCAACGCGCGCGGCAAATCGGCGATTTTCCTGAACATCAGTTCGGAGTCCGCAACCGGTCCCATGCGAACGACGAGATCGTATCCTTCTTCGATGAGTGAGACCCTGCGATCCGAAAGCATCATCTCTATGGTGACGTCGGGATATCTGGTCTTGAAGCCGATCAGAGCGGGGCCAAGAGCCGCGGTCGCCATGTCCGGGGGAAGCGACAAGCGAACTGTGCCCGACAGTGCGACGCGGTCATCCTGAACCTCGGCAACAGCCTGCTCAGCCAGCATGAAGGCGGTCTGGCCTCGCTCGAAGAGTTGCTGCCCCTGTTCGGTCAGTACCACTCCCTTCTTTGTCCGGCGCGCAAGCCGGACGTTCAGGGTCTGCTCCAGCGCCGATAGCCGGCGCGAGAGCGTGGCCTTCGGGATACCCGTCGCGCGTTCGGCCGAAGCCAGCCCGCCCGCCTGCACGATACGGATAAACAGCGCGAGTCCGTCAAAGTCGCCAAACGTTTTCATGTTCCATTTATGGAACGTTACGACGACAAATATCAAGTCTCCCCAAGGCTTCGTTCCATCTTCATCTTCCATGATGAGCAGTGAGGCTCACAACCAGGACAGGAGATTGACCATGCCAACGACATTCACCCCGGAGAACTCGGCGCTTCTGCTGATCGACCATCAGGTTGGCACGATGCAGCTCATCAAGAATATCGACGTCGAGCGGGCCAAGCGCATGTCGCTCGCGCTGGCCAAGACGGCCAGCATCCTCGGTATCCCGACCGTGCTGACCTCCAGCCAGGAGGATCACCTGCAGGGGCCGCTGCTGCCGGAGTTCAAGAGCATTCTGCCAGAGGCCTTCGAGAAGCGCGTCAAGCGCGAAGGCATCGTCAACGCCTGGACCGACGCGAACTTCAAGGCGGCTGTGGAGGCGACGGGGCGGAAGAATCTGATCATGGCCGGCGTGACGACCGACGTCTGCCTCGTCTTCCCGGCGATCGACGCGGTTACCGAGGGTTATAACGTGCAGGCGGTCATGGACGCTTCGGGATCGCCGTTCGAGCTTTCCGAGGACATGTCGCGCCGCCGCATGCAGGACGCCGGCGTCGTTCTGACCGCAACCAACACCATGATCGCGGAACTCGCCCAGAACTGGGGCACGCCCCAGGGCCAACAGCTCATCCAGTTGCTGTTCACCGAGGTTCTTCCGCCCATCCAGCCCTGACCGGCGCTGCGCTCGCACAAAGCTGGGAGCAAAGACCATGGCCTTGGAAGCAAGGACGAAAGCAACGATGAAATTCGTCTCACCCGAAACCCATCTGGTAAGGGATCACGGCCCATTCCAACTCCGTCGGATCCGCCCCGGTGTCGCGTTGGGACGGACGTACGATGCTGGGTTCGGCGGGCTCGGCCTTATTGATCATGCCCGGCTGCAGCCCGGCCTGGTCGTAAAGATGCACGAGCATCGCAACGATGAGATCATCTCTTATCTGCGCTCGGGCCGCATGCAGCACACGGATTCAGCCGGCCGGAGCGAGGTCATCTCGCCCGATCGTTTGATGGTGATGAACGCGGGGGCCGGTTTCTCGCATGAAGAAGCTGTGCTCGGGGACGATCCGATCGAGATGCTTCAGATCTTCGTGCGGCCCGAAGCCGCGAATATGCAGGCCGGAGTCCAGTTCGTCAGCCTCGACAAAACCGTGAGCATCGATCGATGGCGGCTTCTGGCGGGGCCGATCGGCTCGGCGGCGCCAAGCTTCGTCCGCCAGGCCGTTTACCTCTACGATACCCACCTCTCGGCGGGTGGAAGTATCGGCCTGCCGACGGTCCCTGGGTTTGACCGCTGGCTGTATGTTTTCCGCGGCGCGATCTCGGTTGGAGACGAACAAGTTGAAACGCATGCGGCGTTAACGATCAGCGCCGACCAAACCACGTTTGAAGTGAAGGCGAGCCAGGAGGCGGACCTGGTGCTCTTTTTGGTCGACCGGCAGGCACCTTTTTCCCGCGCAGGCACCATGAGCGGGTGACTTCCGAAGACTCACTTCTTGCCTTGCGGGTAGATCGTCTCGCCGCGCTTGAGCATCGCGACAAGGGCCGCGATCTTCTTCGTACGTCCGGCTTCGGTTTTCATGTTATGCGTGCGAAAGGCCAGCGCGAAACGGTTCTGCGCACTGAGCTTCGCCAGCATTGCCTTTGCCTGGGGCTCGGCATCGATCGCGGCCTGAAGATCGTCGGGGATCTTCATGTCCTTGGCGTTATAGGCGCGCGCCCAGCGCCCGTCGGCCTTGGCCGCATCGACTTCCCTCAGCCCGTGGTCTGTCATCCGGCCTTCCTTGATCAGCCGCGCGACGTTATCGACGTTGATCTTGCTCCAGATGCTTTTCCTGCTGCGCGGCGTGTAGCGCTGGAGAAAGCTCTTGTCGTCGAAACCCTTGCGGAGGCCATCGATCCACCCCCAGCAAAGGACAACGTCGATGGCTTGCTTCGGAGTGATCGATTTGAACCCTGAATCCACCTTGTGGACCTTGATCCAGATTTCGGCTTCCTTGTCGTGGTGTTTTCCGAGCCACTTATAGAAACTCTCGGCGTCCTTGAACCCGCGGATATTATCGGGATTGATTTTGACGGGTGCCATCAGCGGATCTTGAAAGCTATCGACAATTGCAGAATATCGCCGCGAAGCTCCGGCTTGATCCAAGCGAAACCTTCGATGAGATCCTGCGTCCAACTTTCGTCACGGGAACGATATGACTTGCGACCTGGTTAACCGACTCCACGCCGCAGTACGATGAAGCTTTTGTATTTCGGGAGATCACCATGGCCATCCACTTCAATCATACGATCCTTTCGACCCACGACAGCAAGGCATCGGCAACATTCCTGGCCGAGATGCTAGGTCTCCCAGCCCCACGGCGGTGGGGACCATTTTATATGGTCACCACCGAAAACGGCGCCAACCTCGACTACATGGATACCGAGGGCGACATTACTCCGCAGCACTACGCATTTCTGACCAGCGAAAGCGAGTTCGACGAAATCTTCGGCAGGGTCCGAGAACGGGAGCTTCCCTACTGGGCCGACCCTGGACAAACTCAACCGGGCAAGATCAACCACCACGACGGCGGGCGTGGCATCTACTTCAAGGAACGGAACGGACACCTTCTTGAAATTATTACCCGCGAGTACGGCAGCGGCGGCTGGAATCCTTAACGGTTCGGGTTGTCTGTCGGGGTGTAGCGATTATTGACGGATCATGGATCCCTTTGCGCAACGCATTCTCACGCGTATCTGAGTTCCGTGCCATCCGGGCGAATTGACATCGCTGGTTCGCCCTGCTCCGGGACACGATGGCGGCATTTTCTGATTCAATTTTCAAACAGCGTGAGGGTATGAGTCCGCATTCTCGCGGCAGGAGATGCCCGAGGCTTGCGTCACTTTTCACCCTCTCAGCAAGTCGAGGGCGCAGGGAAAGCCGGGTGCGCGCTGCGCCCGCGGTCTCGCGTGCAAATGCACACAGCAAAACGCACACGAGCATACAGGTTCAGCGGAGGCAATCCGGCCTTCCCTGCGCAATGGTTTTAACGGTTTCCTTCATGCTCTCCCCGGTGAACGGCTTTCTTGCCACCGTCGCTGCGCAGGACAGGAACCTTGCGCAACTTGACGCCAGCACCGCGGCGTCAGGACCACACGACTTCGCCGTCCGCTTGAGTCACGCTCGTC
>Ga0137409_10003559_pt1 | contig 16451 bp, 12 predicted proteins | sample CZODoug1_16funga_FD_122059 | JGI IMG/M metagenome (GOLD analysis project Ga0137409, IMG submission 122059) | Vadose zone soil fungal communities from Angelo Coast Range Reserve, California, USA - CZODoug1_16fungal (Hybrid Assembly) | ecosystem: Environmental > Terrestrial > Soil > Vadose zone... | reverse complement strand
CGCAGGATGTGCTCGTGAATCTCGGCCTTGATCCAGTCCAGTGCGAACGACACCAGGCGCACGCCGCGCTCGGGATCGAACCGCTTGACCGCCTTCATCAGGCCGATGTTGCCCTCCTGAATCAGGTCCGCGTGCGGCAATCCATAGCCGAGATAATTACGCGCGGTCGCAACCACCAGACGCAGATGCGAGAGCACGAGTTGGCCCGCGGCCTCGAGATCGTTTTCGTTGCGAAACTGCCGCGCCAGCCGCTGCTCTTGCTCGGCGGTCAGCAACGGAACACGATTGACTGCCGTGATGTAGGCGTCCAGATTGCCGAGGCTTCCCGGGTGCAATGCGATTGCGCCAGCGCCCGAACGGAAGGGCAGCGGAATCAGGGCATTGCTTTGACTGGCCATACGTTTGATCTCCTTTGTCGTCAAATTTTAGCACTCAGGTTGACCGAGTGCTAACCACTAAGACGGCTCAGGAAGGGAATGGTTCAGTGTCGCAAAGCGGTCTGAATCACCGTTATTTAAAGGCGGTCTATAGAGCAGTGAGCAAACGCTCACATGTTTGAATTCGAGCCGTTCGCGCGGAACAACGAGGTGTGGAATCAACGGCTTCCCAACGATCCGCTTGCAAGCCACGGCGTCAGGTCAGGTCGGACGCATCGCACCGCGAAAGGCAGCGGCGGCGATGAACCCCCCCAGCAAAGCGGCAAATAGCACAAGCAGCGCGAGCTCGCGCGCATCGAGCATCGCAATCCGGATCTCGGCGCCATAGAGCTGCGCCAGTTCGGCCAGCGGCGGATTGACGAGCCGCAGCGCGCCCGACACCGCGGCAATGGCAGCCGCGGCGGCGACCGTCAGTGTCAGCGCGCCCAGATACGCGTAGGGGCGCGCGATGAAAGCGACGTCGGCGCCGACCAGGCGCAGGACGCGAATCTCGTCGATCGATCCGGAAACCTGCAGCCGCACCGCGCCAATCAGGATCAACGTGATACCCAGCGCCGCGGCGATGCCGAGAACCAGGGCCACGGCGATAATCACCCTTCCGGCCGCGAGCAGCTTGCGGTACCAGGCCACATCGGCGCTCACCGCATCCACGTGCGACCACTTGCGCAGTGTCGCGGCGGTGGTCTCCACGGCAACCGGATCGATGCGGTTGGTCATGCGCGCGATCAGCACATCGGGTAGCGGGTTGCTCTTCAATTCGGCCAGCGCAGCGAGCGCGCTGCGTTCGTTCAACTGTGCCAGCGCGTCGTCGCGCCCGAGCCAGCGCACGGAGGCGACCTGGGGCAGTTGCTCCAGGCGTGCCCGCAAATTCTTGATCTCGGCGTTGCTGGTCCCGAGCGCGACAAAAACCGAGATCTCGGGCGCCAGCGCCACGCGTTCGCTTTGCGGGAGCGCCGAGCGCGCGAGCGTCGCGGCGGCCAGAGGCAAGGCCAGCGCAAGAGATGCCAGCAACATGCTCAGCAGGAAAACGCCCGGCTGCGCCGTCGCCATGCGCAGGGCGCGGCCCAACGCGTAGCCGCGGCTCGCCAGCGTAGTCATGGCTGGATCTTGCCGTCGACCAGCCCCAGCACGCGCGCATGCGCCGGCAGCGCCGCAGCTTCGCCGTGCGAGGCCATGACCACGGTCACGCCCGCCTGCGTGAACTCATCGAGCAGCAGCAGCAGATCGCTCGCCGCTTGTGGGTCCAGATGCGCGGTCGGTTCGTCGGCGAGCACGAGCGCGGGACGATTGACGATCGCGCGCGCAAGAACCGCGCGCTGCTTCTGCCCGCCCGACAATTCGCGTGGCCGCAGCGGCGCGACACCGATCGCACCGGCATGCATACCACCCGCGACGCCTCCTGCGGCGCCATCGAGTCCAACCCGCGCCAGCGCCGCCCGCGCGCGATGCTCTGCTTCGTGCGCCGACAAGCCCGCCGCCAGCGCCGGCAACATCACGTTGGCGAGCACGCTGCGATCGCCGAGCAAGGTCAATTCCTGCGGCAGGATGCCGATCGAGCGCCGCAGCAGCGGCAATGCGCGCGGCTTCAAGCGTGCAAGGTCTTCGCCGCCCACGCGCACGCGGCCGCTGCTCGGTTGTTCGATCGCGGCGATCAACTGCAGCACGGTGGACTTGCCCGAGCCGCTGGCGCCCGTCAAGAGCACGAATTCGCCGCGGGCGACGGCGAAGCTCACATCGGCCAGCGCGAAGCGGAATTCACCGCGTTGCTTGCTGACATGATCGAATTCAATGAACGGTTCGGAATCGGTCGCCAACGGCATGGCAGCGCGGAGTCAACAAAGCGGTGGCCGGCACGCATCATCGCCCAATGCGGGCCGCGTTGATGGCAGGCAAGGCACGCGCAACGCGCCGGCTTGCGAAGTGCGCAGCCATACACTGAGGTCTGCGTTCGCGGTTGCGCTGACGCCTGCGATTGTAAGAGGGACGTCTACTTTCACGGTCGCGGTCATCGACTCGTCATTTTCGGTTCCTATGGTCAAGGGCAAACGTCGCGCGCATCACCGCGACAAAAACAAAGAGGATTTTCCGATCGTCGCGGCTCTGCCGGTGCCCGTGGCTGCGGCCACGCATGCGTTCGCGACGCGCCCCGCTCCGACGTCGGGCCAGGCCGCTGCCGAGCGCTACTTTGATCGCGAACTGTCGCAGCTCGCGTTCAACGAGCGCGTGCTGGCGATGGCTGCGCGCGCGAGCGTACCGTTGGCGGAGCGTCTGCGCTACGTCTGCATTGTCTCGTCCAACCTGGACGAATTCTTCGAAGTGCGTGTCTCCGGCCTGATCGACCAGATGCGCGAAGACGTGGGCTGGACGCCCGCCGCCTCGTTGTGGCCGGAGTACCTGGCCATTTCGGAGCGCGCGCACGCGCTGGTCGATGCGCAATACCGGCTCTATAACACCGTGATCACGCCGTCGCTGCAGCGGGCGGGGATCGTCGTGGTGAGCCATAACGAACGTACGCCGGCGCAGCGCAAGTGGGTGCGCCAGTACTTTGAAGCGGAGGTCAAGCCGCTGCTGAGTCCGATCGGACTCGACCCGGCGCATCCGTTCCCGCAGTTGATGAACAAGGCGCTTAATTTCATTGTCCAGTTGCAGGGCAAAGACGCCTTTGGCCGAGTCTCGGCGACTGCAATTCTCAAGGTGCCGCGCGTGTTGCCGCGCGTGATTCCGCTGCCGGCGCGACTGTCGGGCGAGCGCGCTGGTGGGCCGATGACGATTGTCCTGTTGTCTTCGGTCATCCGGGCGCACCTGCAGGACATGTTTCCCGGGCGCACGATCGCCGGTTTTTCGCAATTTCGCGTCACCCGCGATTCGGAGTTGTGGGTCGATGAGCGCGAAGTGCGGAACCTGCGCCAGGCCATGCGCATGGAGCTCACGCAGCGGCACTTCGGCGATCCGCTGCGATTGGAGATCCTGCGCACCTGTCCACCGCAGCTTGAAACGCTGTTGCGCGATCAGTTCCAGCTGCCCAATGAAGCCGTATACCGCGTGGCCGGTCCGGTCAATCTGGTGCGCCTGAATCAACTGGTCGATCACTTGTCGCAACCGAAATTTCGCTGGCCCGCCTTCGCACCCGCGTGGCCGGCGCGCGTGGCGCCCGATGCAGATCTGTTTGCAGCGATGAAGCAGGGCGACATCCTGCTGCATCACCCGTTTGAGAGCTTTGAGCCGGTCATCGAACTCCTGCGCCAAAGTGCCTACGACCCGCGCGTGGTGGCGATTCGCATGACGCTGTATCGCACCGGCGCGGCTTCAGTACTGGTCGATCTGCTGGTCGAAGCGGCGCGTCGCGGCAAAGAGGTCACGGTGATCGTCGAGCTCAAGGCGCGCTTTGACGAAGAGGCGAACATCAATCTGGCCGAACAACTCGAGGCGGTCGGCGCCCAGGTGGTCTACGGCGTGGTCGGTTTGAAGACGCACGCCAAACTCCTGCTCGTGCTGCGCCGGGAAGGCGACGGCAAACGCTCGCAGCTCGTGCCTTACGCGCATCTGGGTACCGGCAACTATCACCCGGCGACAACCAAGTTGTATACGGACTTCGGCATGCTCACCGCCAATGCCGAATTTGCTACCGACGTGGAGCGCGTGTTCATGCATCTGACTAGCATGACCAAAGTCGCGCGGTTGAAGCATCTGTGGCTTGCGCCGTTTTCATTGCACAAGCGCGTGCTGCAAGCGATTCGCGACGAGGCGAAATCGGCAGCAGCCGGCAAGCCGGGGCGGATCATCGCCAAGATGAATGCGCTGGTCGACGAGGCGACGATCAACGCCTTGTACGCGGCGTCGCAGGCGGGCGTGAAAATCGAGCTGATCATTCGCGGCCAGTGCGCACTGCGGCCTGGGGTGCGCGGTTTGTCGGAAAACATTCGCGTGCGCTCGATCATCGGGCGCTTTCTCGAACATCACCGTATTTATTACTTCCGCGCCGGCGGGCGCGACGATGTGTACCTTGCCAGCGCCGACTGGATGGGACGCAACCTGTTCCGGCGCGTCGAGGTCGCGTGGCCCGTATTGGACAAGAAGTTGAAGCAGCGTGTGATCAACGAAGGTTTGAAGCCCTATCTGGAGGACACGGCCGACGCCTGGCTACTCACTGCGGGCGGCGAATATCGCGGGCCGGCAGCGCGGCGCGGCCCCGGCTTTTCCGCGCAGAGCCAGCTGCTGCAGACGCTCGCGGCAGCAGTGGACGGTCGTTAATAGCGGCGCGCCGGCTACAGGATCAGAGCGCCGATCTGCGCCAGCAACCAACCGGCACGCATCATTCTTCCGCAGTAGATGAATCCTCCGAACATTGAGCCTTGACGTTGACTTGTGATTGCTACCAACTCCTACGATGGAACTCGTTCTCTGGCGCCACGCCGAAGCTGAATTCGGAGAACCCGACCTCGGACGTCAGCTCACGTCCAAAGGCGAGAAGCAGGCGCGCCGGGTCGCCGAATGGCTGCACGCGCGCCTGCCGGCGACTACGCGCATCCTTGTCAGTCCGGCCCGGCGCGCCGAGCAGACGGCACAGGCACTGCTCGACCTGGCGCCGCGCAAGATGAAGTCGGTAGCGGAACTCGCACCCGGCGCCGGCGTCGATGACATCTTGCGCGCGGTCGACTGGCCGCAAGCCAAGGTGCCGGTGCTGATGGTCGGACATCAGCCGACCATTGGCCACGTGGCGAGTTATCTCCTCAGTGGGAGGGCTCAGGACTGGTCGGTGAAAAAAGGCGCCGTGTGGTGGCTCTCTGCGCGCGAGCGCGATGCCCAGGAGCAGGTGATTCTGCGGGCGGTAATCAACCCGGAATTGATCTAAGAGATCGCCGACAAACTACCGCGCAGCCCGACTTGCCGCCCCCACTCCTCGGCTCGTACGACTCTGCAAGGTCCTGCGCTCGGTGGCATTTTGGGCTTGCTCGCCCCACTTTGTTTCAAAGCTCCTAAGCGGGGTTAGGAGGTCCCTGCGGACGATCCCGGGGAGCGTGCTTCGCTACGCGCCTTTCTTGTGCCGGCACGGGCGGTGTCGTATACGAGCCGCGCGGTCGCGATGTCTTCGATCGCCATGCCGACCGATTTGTAGATCGTCGTCTGTCCCGCCGGGATCGTCTTGAGCCCGGCGAAGAGCTCGCCCGCTTCGGCGTAGATCGACGCCTTGGACAGGATCACATCGCCCGATTCGGCCTGCGCGGCGGCGCGCGATTCGACGACCAGCGTGTGGGACATCGCCGCATCATCCAGTTCCCGCCAGGACGGCATCGGCGCGCCGATGGCGTTCACATGCGCGCCCGGCTTGAGCCAGGCGCCACGAAGAATCGGTTCCCGCGCGGCCGTCGCAGTGACGATCACATCGGCGCCGCGCACCGCGGCCTCAGCGCCCATTGCGAGCGCGCCGTGCCGCTCGGCAAATCGCTGCGCGTGCGCCGGCGTGGGACTCCACACGCGGATTTCCGCAAAGGCGCGCAGGCGCGACAACGCCTGCAGGTGGGATAGCGCCTGCACGCCGCAGCCCAGCAGCGCCAGCACGCGCGCGTTCGGCGCCGCCAGGCGCCGCGTAACGGCTGCCGATACCGCCGCCGTGCGCATCGCCGTGATCGTGGCGCCATCCATCACAGCCAGCGGCGCGCCGCTGTGCGGGTCGAACAAGAGCACCGCGGCCGTCACGGTCGGCGTTGCCGTGCCGGCGTTCGACGGATAGAAGCTGACGAGCTTGGCTCCCATCGAGCGCTCAGCCGCGGCCGGCATCACGCCGAAATAGCGCGCGCCTGCTTCGACCGTGAGCCATTGCCGCAACGGTTGTTGCACGCGGCCGGTCGAAAAATCTGCCAGCGCGCCCTCCATGGCGGCGATCAACTCGTCCCAGTCGAGGGCGGCACGGACTTCGTCTTCAGTGAAATGTTGGATCGTCATGGTGCTGCGAGGAGCGACTCGAGGCGTATTTCAAGGACAAGAACTAAAGTCCAACGCGCGCCTTGAAATTCGACGACTTGATGTGATGGCAAGCCTGGTGGGAGGTTGCATCCCAACTCCTACAATTCCCGCAGGACAAACCGCACCCCGACGCGGCTCCACTGTTCGGCCTCCTCTGCCAGCAAATGCTGCGTCAGCGGGTGGCGCGAGAGCCAGGCGCGATCGAGCGCGAATTCGATCGTCGCGCGACTCGCTTTCAGAGTCCACTGCGGCAGCTCCACGGGCCGGCGCGCGTGAACCAGGATCACCGCCAGCCGCAGGGACAGGATCTGCGCCGCGCGCACGTTGTCCTCGAGCAGCCCCACGACCTTTTTCAGATTCCCCCGTTGGGCGAGGATCAGCTCGGCGATGTGCTCCTGGTCGGTCGTTGAAAATCCCGCCATGTCGCTGTGCTGGGCGAGATAAGCGCCGTGCTTGTGATAGTCGCCGTGCGACAGCGCGAAGCCAATCTCATGCAGCAGCGCGGACCAGGTCACGCGCTTGGTCAATTCCTCCTTGGCGCGCGGCTGCAGCGCACTGAAGAACTTGCTCGCCAGATGCGCAGCCTGCTGCGCCTGGTTGCGGTCGGCGGCGAAGCGCTGCTGCATGCGTTCGACCGTCACGTCGCGCAGATCGCGACTCTCGCGCCGGCCGAGCAGGTCATACAGCACGCCCACGCGCAACGCGCCGTTGGCGGGTCGCATCTCGGTGATGCCGAGGGTCTCGAACACCGCGGCCAGAATCGCGGTGCCGCCGGCGATGACTTCCTGCCGGTCGGATTTGAGGCTCGCGAGTCGGATGCGTTTGATTTCGCCGGCCGCGATCAATGCCTGGCGCAATTTGAGCAGGCCTTCGGAGGTGATCGTGCCATCGCTCCAGCCTTCGGCACGAAAGATGTCGGCTACCGCGCCCACTGTCCCGCTCGAGCCAAAGGCGTCGTCCCAGTGCGCGTGCGAGAACGCGCTGGTCGCCTCTTCGATCTCAGCGCTGCAGGCGACTTGCGCCCTTTTCAAGCGCGCCCGATCGATGACGCCATCCTCGAAAAAGCGCACGCTGACGCTGACGCAGCCCAATTTGAAACTCTCCGCCGCTTCGGCGGAGAAGCCGCGACCGACGATGAGTTCGGTCGACGCGCCGCCGATGTCGACCACCAGGCGCCGTCGATCCGACGGCGGCAGCGTATGCATGCAGCCTTCGAACACCAGGCGCGCTTCTTCGCGGCCGGCGATTATTTCGATCGGATAGCCGAGCGCGCTTTGCGCCTCGAGCAGGAACTCGTTGGTGTTGCGCGCCACGCGTAGCGTCTGGGTGCCGACCGCGCGCACTTGCTCCGGCGCGAATCCGCGCAGCCGCTCGTTCATCCGCGCCAGGCAGTCGCATGCGGTCTCGATCGATTTCTTGGTGAGACGGTCGCTGTCGTCCAGCCCGGCAGCGAGCCGCACCGTCTCTTTCCAATAGCCCTGGCGCTCGATCCGATTGCCATCGACGCGGCCGATCTCGAGGCGGAAGCTGTTGGAGCCGAGGTCAACGGCGGCCAGTTGCAGCGGCGTGGGCAGCGTCCCGGGCAACGTCCCAGACAGCGTCGCAGGCGGCGGGAAAATGGTTGTCGTCATCGACGTTCGAAACGAGTTCGCAAGGGTCGTTGGCAACGGGAATTGCTTGATTGGCTGACGGCGCCGCGCATTCTACGGGGCGCTGGGCGAGCAGTTGAAAAACAACTGCGCCAATTTCGTGCGTCCGGTGCTCGCGAAAGTGCTGGTACCGGCGTCCGCTCCGCGGCGCCAACTCGACTCTGCTCGCAAGGTAAGCAACAACGCGCCAGCGCGAGTGCTCGCAAGCGCTCAGTCAGTCGAGCAGCGCCTGCGCAAACTCCCGCGCGCGAAACGGCTGCAAGTCGTCCAGGTGTTCACCGATGCCGATGAAATAAAACGGCAGAGGGCGCGCGCTGCGCTCGGCGGCGATCGCGGCCAGCACGCCGCCCTTGGCGGTACCGTCGAGCTTGGTGATGATGAGTCCGGTCAGCGCAACGGCGGCGTCGAACGCACGCACCTGCGCCAGCGCATTCTGGCCATTGGTGCCATCGAGCACGAGGATCGTCTCGTGCGGCGCGCCGGCGAGCGCCTTGCCGAGCGAACGCTTGATGCGCTTCAACTCGTCCATCAGGTGCAGTTGCGTCGGCAGTCGGCCGGCGGTATCGGCGATCAGCACGTCGATGCCGCGCGCGCGGGCCGCGCTCACCGCATCGAACACGACCGCCGCCGGATCGCCGCCTTGCTGGGAGATGACTTCGACGCCATTGCGCTCGCCCCAGACCGCGAGCTGCTCGCGCGCGGCGGCGCGAAAGGTGTCGCCGGCCGCGAGCAGCACCGTCTTGTGGCGATCGGCGAGCCAGTGCGCGAGTTTGCCGATCGACGTCGTCTTGCCCGCGCCGTTGACGCCCGCGACCATGATCACGCGCGGGCGGATCGTGTTTCGGTCGCGCTCGGACGCCCTGTGGCCGCCGTCGTCTTGATCAATCGCGCGCCCCGCCTCGCACGGCGCGAGCAGGGCGACGAGTTCCTCGCGCAGGGCGTCGCGCACTTCGATCGGAGCTTTGAGGCCGCGGCGCTTGATCTGTGTGCGCAGCGCCGTGAGCAGGTGCTCGGTGGTCGGCACACCGACGTCCGCCTGCAGCAGCGCAATCTCCAGATCGGCGAACAGTGCTTCGTCGATCACGCCGCCCGAAAAAAGCCCCGTGAGATTGACGCGCGTCTTGGCGAGCCCGTCTTTCAGGCGCGCCAGCCAGCCGCGATTCGTCGCTGCGTTCATTGAAGACAACTATGATCGGAAGCGGTCGTTGCCGAGGTGCGGGGTGCGCGTCATGTCCGGATTGGATTTATGGTTGCTGGCGCAAGCGTCGCTGCCCGGCGCCGCCGGTCGAGCGCGATTTCGAACAACGAGCGGCGGCACGGGGGCGCGCAGTCTAACAATGAGTGCCGATGAGAACGCCGCCCGATGAAAGCGCAGCGCTGACCAACGCGCCGCCGATGACTGCCCAGGCGGCGAAGGCGCCGCCTGCCGAGAATCCAGTGATCGCCGGTGCGCTGACGCGCCGAGTGCGCGGCGCAACGCACGCATGAACCGGCGTTCGGTATCGACAACCCCACAGCGGCCGCCCGGGTCGGTGCGAATCATCGGCGGCCGGTGGAAGCGTTCGCCGATCGTCGTTGCCGATGTACCGGGCCTGCGGCCAACAGCGGACCGCGTGCGCGAAACCTTGTTCAATTGGCTCGCTCATCTGCGGCCCGACGCGCACGCGTTGCGTGTGCTGGATCTGTTCGCCGGCACCGGTGCACTCGGATTCGAGTTGGCCTCGCGCGGTGCCGCGCACGTGACCCTGGTCGAGCAGTCCGCGCTGCTGGTGACGCGACTGCGCGCGCTGCAGGAAAGGCTGGCGGCAACCCAGGTCGAGATACTCGCGGGCGATGCGCTTGCCATTGCCGCGCGCCTGCCGGCCGCGTCCTTCGACGTGATCTTTCTCGACCCGCCGTTCGATTCCGGGCTCGTGCCGCGGGCGTTGGCTGCCAGCCGCAGGCTGCTGGCACCCGGCGGGCTCGTCTATGCGGAGAGTTCGGCGCGCGCGGGGCGGGAAGTGTTGGCGGATTGGGACACTGTGCGTGAGCTGCGTGCGGGTCAGGTACACGTTTGCTTGCTGCAAGCGCGGATTGCTGAATAATCAGCGCCGCCTGTCCGTAACGCTGTGTGACCCGACGCAATCCAGCGTCAGGCGGCCGTGCCCCGGCTGCTTGCTCGGAAAGTGGTGTGATTGCAGCCTGCGCCGGCAACGCACCGGCGCACGACAAGAATTTCTCGTTCGAGAGGGGGAATCCCATGATAGTGGCCGTGTATCCCGGTACGTTCGATCCGCTCACGCGCGGTCATGAAGACCTGGTGCGGCGTGCCGGAGGCCTTTTTTCCAAGACGGTCGTCGGCGTGGCCGACAGCCACGGCAAGCGGCCGTTTTTCACGCTCGACGAGCGCTTGAGCATTGCGCGCGAAGTCCTGAGCCACTACCCGAATGTCGAAGTGCATGGCTTCCGCGGGCTGCTGTCGGACTTCGTGCGCGAGCAGGGCGCGCGCGTGATCCTGCGCGGGCTGCGCGCGGTGAGCGACTTCGAGTATGAGTTCCAGATGGCTGGCATGAACCGGTACATGTTGCCTGAGGTCGAAACTTTGTTCCTGACGCCGTCCGACCAATATCAGTTCATCAGCGGTACGTTCGTGCGCGAAATCGCGCAACTCGGCGGCGACGTCAGCAAGTTCGTGTTCCCGAGCGTCGAACGCTGGTTGCGGGTCAAGATTGCGCAGATGGGTGGCGCGCCGACGTGAGTTGAATTTGCGCTGCGGTCCATGCCCCGTGTTGGCGCGTCGCATCGGCAATGCTGTCGGGGAGTGCCGCAAATCTTTGGAGGTGTGTCGTTGATTCACGTCGCGCCGGCGCCGCCGCGCACCGATCTCCCAATGCGGCCGCGCGATGAACTCATCGACGCGCTGCGCGCGTTCGCCCTGTTCGGCATTCTGCAAGTCAACATCCAGTCGTTTGTCTGGGGTCTGTCCGATCCGCTGGGGCTGTTCCTGGCGCCGCCTTCGCTTGCCGACGCGGCCTCTTACCTGCTGGTCGCGACGTTCGTATCGACCAAGTTCATTTCGATATTCGCGTTTCTGTTTGGCGTCGGCTTCGCGTTGCAGATGCGCAAACTGCGACACTGGCCGCAGGTAGCGGGCGCAGCGAGGGCGGCGAATGCGAGCAACGCGAACAACGTGACGGACGCGGCCGGCGCGCTGGGTGTCTCCCCACCGGCGCTGCCGTGGAGCATGGCGCAAGCGATTTACCGCCGCCGTCTCGCGTTCCTGCTCGCGGTGGGAGTTGCGCACGGTCTGCTGCTCTACTTCGGCGACATCCTGACCGCGTACGCGCTGTGCGGCTATGTCCTCGTGTTATTCGCCGGCAGCCGGCCGACGCAAATTGCGCGCGCAACGATTGCGTGCTGGACTCTGTATCTGATACTTACCGTTGCGATCGGCGTTGTATTTGAAGTGACGCGCGCCACGGCGTCGAGCAGCAAAGATGCGACGGCAATTGCGCCGGACGTGCTGCGGCAATTTGCGATCTACACGAGCGGCGGCTACGTCAAACAGCTCGCCGCGCGCAGCGACGACTATCGCACCAGTCTGATTGCAACGCTCGCCACGGCCGCACCTTTCATCCTCGGCCTGTTCCTGCTGGGCGTATTGGCGGGGCGCCTCGGCTGGCTGCGGCGACCGCAGCGACACGCACGCGTGTGGCGCGTGGCGACGCGCATCGGCTGGGCGTCGCTGCCGGTGGCGGCGGCGGGTGCATGGCTCAACTTTCAGGAGATGGCGAATGAGCCCGGCGACCCATCGGCGCTTGGCTTCACGCTGATGAATCTCGGCAGCGGCGTGGCTTGTTTGTACGTCAGCGCGGCCGTGCGGTGGCAAGGCGCTGGCGCAATGCGGGCCGCGATTTCGTGGCTCGCGCCTGCTGGCCGCATGCCGCTGTCGAACTACCTGCTCCAGTCGCTGCTGGTGGGCGCGCTCTTGAGCGGCTGGGGGCTCGGCTTGGGGGCATCCTTGGGACATGCGCAACTTGCTGCGCTCGCGCTGGTGATCGTGCTGCTGCAGGTGGCGGCGAGCCGTGTCTGGATCGAGCGCTTTGGTGCCGGGCCGGTTGAGAGTCTCTGGCGACGAGTCACCTATGGCACGCCCGCGGCGTGAGGCAAGGGTTCGAATGAAGCGATGCTCTTGCTTGGGTTGCGGGACTGATGCGCGCAGGATCAGCGCGACTGCTGTGGCCGCGGCTCATTGTTCGGAGCCACCTCCGCGCGGCGGTTCAGCCTGATACATCAGGGCCCGGCGTCACGGCTCTGCGTGGCGGCACGGCTTGCGCGCGAAGCGCTCAACGCGACGAAGGGTTGGCAAAATTTATCTTGACCCAAACACCACGCGGTCCGCGTGGCTCAGCGCTCGCATGGGCGACGTCCGTCACCGCGTCGCCCTGCGCCGGAACCGGGTGCGCGCGATCCTGTGCAAGTTCGACCCAATCTCCCAAACGCGCCTGCACTTGCGCGGCGAGTGAGGATTGATCGGCCGCCGCGCCGGCCATTGCTGCGTCGACCGGCGTAACGTCGAGCAGCGCAACCTCGCCGGCGACTTCGACGTGCAGAAAAAAATCCGCGATCGCTTCATAGGACACCGCATGGTCGCTGGCGATGCGACTGCCGCTGTCCTGCGCAGTCCAGCGCCTGAACGTCAAAGCAATCGCCGCGGGCAACGCAACCCGCACCCGCTCGCCCTCCTTGACTCGCAGCGTCTGGGCACTCGCACGCGCGCTCACCGTGCGCTCATTGCCGGCACGCGCGTTGGCGTCCGTGCTGCGGCTGGCGGCGGCATCCCTGCTCGCGATGGTCACGCCGCCCGCGGCATCGGCGGGGTGGATCGTTTCGACCCCCGGCGAATCGCTGATCGTGACCACGAGTGCGCGCGGTGCGTGATCGAGGGCGGCGATCAGGCGCTTGATCTCGTTGGCGCTGGCGCTCGGCGCGCGCAGGAAGAGCTCGTTGCCTCGCCCGGCAAGTGCGCTGCCGGGCGCCATGAGCGGCTGCACCAGAGGCAGCAACTGATCCGCGCTGCGGAACCGCAATCGCAGGACTTCGATCTCCTGCGCGTGCAGTCCAGCGGTCGCGAGAGCGAGCGCGAGGACCAGGCTGCGATGCCGGCGCATGGAGTGACCGAAGATCGGGGTTAGCTGACGATTTTCTTTACCGATTTTCCAAACCCATCTCAAATTACTGCGCGTCCCGATCTTGCGGCTGCGCTGCTCGCTGTACCACTCGTACACGTCCGTCCCTCGCCGCTGTTTGACAAATGAGCCGCGCCCGCCTGGGACGTTTTGAGATAGGTCCTACAGCGTCAACTCAACCTCAACCTGATCGCCCACGCGCAATTCGCCGCCGGCGCCGGCGGCGACGATTGCGTTGATGCCGAACAGCACGCCGCGTCCGGTGCGACGAAAGCTCGCGAGGATATCGGGTACTTCGCTGGCCGCGATACCGGTGGCGGGATCGACCCCGGGTACCGAGCAGCGCGCGCACGGCTTGACCGGCCGGATGCCGATGCCGTTGATACGCAGCGAAGCGGCGTAGTCTTCTTCGAACGCGGCCAGGCCATCGAGCACGATGTTGGCGCGAAAGCGCGCCATTGTGATCGGCGCGTAATTCTTGGCTGCGAGCTTCGCGTTGAGATCGGCCAGCGAGGCCGTGCTGGCAATGAGCAGCGCAAACGCGTCGGCAAATTTGTACGGTGCCTCGTCGCTGCCCGTGTATTGGCGCGACGCCAGGCGCCGGGCCTCGGGATCGAAGCGCAGCAAGCGTGCCGGAGCACCGAGAAAATTGCTGAACCACGCGTCGGCGACTTCGCCCTGCGTGACCGCGGCCACGCGATCGCTCCACACCTGCGCTTCGACCACCTCGCCTTCGGAGGCGAACGGCACCTCGAGCGTGAGCATGCCGGGCGCCTGCAGCCGCACGCTGTCGCTGGTCAAGCGCGTCGTGATGAGCGCCATGCGCGGATACTCGCGTTGCGACATGAATACGTGATCAACATCGACCACCAGCCATTCACGATCGCCGATATTGCCGACGGCGAGCCCGGTCGCGGCGAGGGTTGCGTGCGGCAATGAAATGCCGCGACAACCTTTGATCGGATACAGATTCAGTTCGGCGATACGCGAGTTCATTCGGGCTGACCGACTCCGGGATCATCAACTTCGGGTTGCGCGACGTCGGGTTGTGCAACTTTTCGCTCGACCTTCTGGGTTCAACGATTCAACAGCCCCTTCAACTGATCCTTGAGCTGCCGGCGCACTCGATCTTTCTCTTTTTCGAGCTGCGGCGTGATGCTTTTCCTCACTTCGCTCGCTACTTGCGATTTGACCGCCTCCTGCGCCGCCGTTCGCCAATCGATGTTCCACGCCATCTTCTCGAACGGTCCGGACAACTTGACCGGCACCGTGACGCCGCGCAACTGCTCCACCGCACGCCCATCCTGGCCGGTGAGTGTGCCCACCACCGACACGCGCGTCGTGTAGTCGATGGTGCCGGCGCCGACGTCGACCTGGCCGTTGCCGCCGATGCGCAGCAGCGGCGACTTGACGTCGAGGTCGTTGTTCATTGCGACGCCTTTGCTGATCGCAAAGCTCGCGTTCATCTCCGAGAAATCGGTCCGATCGGATGCGTTCGCGCGTTGTGTTTCGTCCTTGCTGCCCGCCAGAAGTGCCTGCGCATCGCGCAGCCTCTGCGCCAGGTTGATGCCCTTGATCGCGCCGTCGCGCAACGCGAGCGAAGCCGACCCATGCAAGCCATGCCGCAGAGCGCCGACCGTGGCGCCGGCGGTGGTGATGTCGAGCTTGATATTGCCGCGCCCGTCCAGCAGATCCGTGTCGGCGGCGTCCTTCAACAGCGGGCCGATGTTGACGGCGGTGCTGCTCGTCTTGATCGCAATCGCATTGTTGTTGGCGTCCACGCTCGCCGCACCGGTCAGGCTGCCGCCGTAGAGCGACAGATTGAGCGGCGCGACCTCAAGCCTGCCGCCGGCGGCCCTGACCACTACGTGCACGCCGCTCACCTTGACGCCGCGCGCCTGCAGCTGCCCGACTTTCAGGTCGCCGGCAAGATTGAGCGCCTTGATCGGCGACCAATCGATCGCGGGATCTTCTTTCGGGTCGCCGCTGTCGTTGCCCGCGGCAGGCTGCGTGCGGCGCGCATAGCGATCGAGATTGAAGCGATCAGCGCTCGCTTCGAACGTGATGCGTGGCGCATCGAAGCCGCGCACGTCGCCATCGGCGCCGAAGGTCGTGTCGTCGAACTTCGCCGCGACGCGCGCCTCGAGCGATTGCTTCTTCGCGTCCAGATTCAAGCTGGCGGTGAGCAGCATCTTCAGCGTCTTCTGCGGCAGAGCCGGGTCCTCGAGCGCAACTTCGCCGTCGATCTTCGCGAGCGAAAACGTGGCGCCGTCGATGCTCGCCGCGGCCGGGCTGGCGATTGCCGCAACGATCGTGCGCGCGCCCTGCTGCATCGTCGCGCCCAAGGCGATGCGGCTCGCGCTGAGCGCGCGCGCGTTGCCGCTCAAACCTTCGATCGTCAGCTTGGCATCGATCGTGCGCGCTGCGGTTGCCGGCGGCGCGCCCGCGCTAGTGCCGGCCGAGGCATTCCCAGCCGCGCTCGCACCGCCAGCAGAAATTTTCAGTGCCAGCAGGATCCGCTCGCCCGAGGCAGATTTCTCGTCCGCCTGCACGCGCGGCGCCGACAAGTGCAAGTCGAAATCCTGCTCCTCGAACCTGCCCTTCGCGCTTGCTTCAAGACCTCCGATCGACACCACTTTTTGCATCGGATCGAAGGCCAGCGCCGGCGCGTTGACGCGACTGTCAACCAGTTGCAGCGCGCCCATCAGTCCCTTGGCCAGCACCTCGAGCCGGGCCGCGCCGAGCGCACCCGAGGCGCTGTCGTAGCGGACTTCGCCGGCGCGCGCGACGATGTCGAACGCTTTCTGTTCAAGCGTGCCTTTGAGGTCGGTTTCGAGATCGGCGGCGCCGAACCTGTTGCTCTCCAGATCGAGGTCGAGCCGGCCTTTGAGATGGAGGTTGCCGGCGAGCGCCGGCTTGCTCGCTGAAAACGACGTGTCCAGTGTGATCGGCGTTGCACTTGCCGTCGCCACGCGACCGGTTTCCAGATTCAGATTGGCGAGCTTGTAGACGCTGCCTGTCATCTTGTCGTCGAAGGTCAGATCGGCATTGAGCAGCCGCACGCCGCCGATTTCAAACTGCGGCGCCGGCGCGTGCGCGGGCGTTGCTGCGGCCGGGGCGTTGCCGGCGGCGGTGCCGGAGGAACTCTCCGCACCGGCGCCGCCGGCACCCTTGATCAGGTCATCGATGTTGGTGCTGCCGTCGCGCCGGCGTTCAACTGCCGCGCTGAGGCC
>Ga0137409_10003558_pt1 | contig 16452 bp, 12 predicted proteins | sample CZODoug1_16funga_FD_122059 | JGI IMG/M metagenome (GOLD analysis project Ga0137409, IMG submission 122059) | Vadose zone soil fungal communities from Angelo Coast Range Reserve, California, USA - CZODoug1_16fungal (Hybrid Assembly) | ecosystem: Environmental > Terrestrial > Soil > Vadose zone... | reverse complement strand
ACCTTGACGGTGCCGTCGTCCGAGATGTCGATCTTGGCGCCGGTCTTCTCCACGATCTCGCGGATCACCTTGCCGCCCGAGCCGATCACCTCGCGGATCTTGTCGGTCGGGATCTTGAAGGTCTCGATGCGCGGCGCGTAGGCGCCGAGCTCGCCGCGCGCGGCGGTCAGGGCCTGGGCCATTTCGCCGAGGATGTGGATGCGCCCGTCCTTCGCCTGTGCGAGCGCAACCCGCATGATCTCCTCGGTGATGCCGGCAATCTTGATGTCCATCTGTAGTGACGTGACACCCTGATCGGTACCGGCAACTTTGAAGTCCATGTCGCCAAGATGGTCCTCGTCGCCGAGGATGTCGGAGAGCACGGCGAAGCGCTTATCCTCGAGAATGAGCCCCATGGCGATGCCGGCGGTCGGCCGCTTGATCGGCACGCCCGCATCCATCAACGCCAGCGAGGAGCCGCACACGGTCGCCATCGAGGACGAGCCGTTCGACTCGGTGATCTCGGACACGCACCGGATGGTGTAGGGGAAATCATGATGCGCCGGCAACATCGGATGGAGCGCCCGCCACGCGAGCTTGCCGTGACCGACCTCGCGACGGCCGGGCGCGCCGAAGCGGCCGGTCTCGCCCACCGAGAAGGGCGGGAAGTTGTAGTGCAGGAGGAAGGTCTCCTTGTAGGTTCCCGGCAGCGCGTCGACGAATTGCTCGTCTTCGCCGGTGCCGAGCGTGGCGATCACCAGCGCCTGCGTCTCGCCGCGGGTGAACAGTGCCGAGCCGTGGGCGCGCGGCAGAATACCGACCTCCGACACGATCGGGCGCACGGTCTTGACGTCGCGGCCGTCGATGCGGCGGCCGGTGTCAAGGATGTTCCAGCGCACGATCTTGGCTTCGAGCTCCTTGAAGACGGAGGCGACCTGCTGCTTGGGATGCGGCGGGTTCTCGATGCCCTCCGGCAGGAAGTGCGCCATCACCTTGGCCTTGGTGGCATCGACTGACTTGTGGCGCGCCATCTTGTCCGGGATGGCATAGGCTGCGCGCAGGTCCTTCTCGACCAGGCCGAGCATCTCCTTCTCGAGCGCGGCGTTGTCGGTGGTCTTAAGCTCGCGCGGCTCCTTGGCGGCCTTCTCCGCGAGCTTGATGATGGCGTCGATCACCGGCTGGAGGTGGCGGTGGCCAAACATCACGGCGCCGAGCATGATCTCCTCGGAAAGCTCCTTGGCTTCCGACTCGACCATCAGCACCGCGTCCTGCGTACCGGCGACCACGAGATCGAGCTGGCTCTCCGGCATCTCGTCGAGCTGCGGATTGAGCACGTACTCGTTGTTGACGAAGCCGACGCGGGCGGCGCCGATCGGACCCATGAACGGTGCGCCCGAGAGCGTCAGCGCGGCCGAGGAGGCGACCATCGCCAGGATGTCGGGGTCATTCTCAAGATCGTGCGACAGCACGTGCACGATCACCTGGGTGTCGCAGCGCCAGCCGTCGGCGAACAGCGGACGGATCGGGCGGTCGATTAGGCGCGAGATTAGCGTCTCGCGCTCGGTCGGACGGCCTTCGCGCTTGAAATAGCCGCCCGGGATGCGGCCCGCGGCGTAGAACTTCTCGACGTAATTGCAGGTGAGCGGCAGGAAGTCGATGCCTTCCTTCGGCTCCTTGGAGGCGACGACGGTTGCGAGCAGCTTGCTCTCGCCATAAGTGGCGACGACGGCGCCGTCGGCCTGGCGGGCGACCTTGCCGGTTTCTAGGATGAGCTTGCGCCCTCCCCAGTCGAGCTCAACACGATGGATATCAAACATTTTCTTCGTCTCTCACGGTTTTGCGGAAACGGCGAAAGCCATGTGCAAGACGGCGAGAGGCTGACGCGCGCTCGCTTGCGCCTCGCATCAGCATCCAGCGATCCTGCCATGGCCTTCAGGCCTTTCCGGTTGATGGACGGGGCGATCATTCGCGCCGTCCCGGACTGCGGCAGCATCCTCGCTGCCGGATGATGCGAGCGGATGACGTCCTTGCTCATGACGTAGCTGCATCCACTCACGACAAGCGCGCGGCCTGTGGCCGCACGGTACAAAATTAGCGGCGAATTCCCAGCCGCTCGATCAACGACTTGTAGCGGCCCCCGTCAGTACGGGCGAGATAATCGAGCAACTGGCGGCGCTGCGATACGAGCTTGAGCAGTCCACGCCGGGAATGGTTGTCCTTGACGTGGCTCTTGAAGTGCTCGGTCAGATTGTTGATGCGTTCCGAAAGAACGGCCACTTGCACCTCCGGCGATCCGGTGTCGCCGGTCTTGGTCGCATATGTCTTGATGACTTCCGCCTTGCGTGCGGGCGTAATCGACATCGGGCATTCCTTTCTCTTACGAGCCTATTACCAGGCTACTGTCACGATCCTTGATCGATATTCTCGACCGATCGTGCGGGTGCGGCCGGGCCGGGATGTCGTCCAGCGCGGTCACGGCATACAATTGCGCGCGAGCATCAGGCCCGCGTACCGGCGAGATATAGGAACCCGCGCGCCGGGTCAAGGTAGAAGGCCTTAAGTCTCACGAAAATCAGCGGATTCGGGTCTGTAGCACCCCATTTGCGGCGCCGCTGCCGATCGCCGACATCAGCGCGGCGGGACATTCAGATTGAAGATGCGACGCGGCCGCAGCTCGCCTTCGGCCGCTTCGGCGAGCGCGATCAGGTCGCCCTGCGTGAAGATCGCCACCGATCCCTCGACGATCGGAGCATCGCGCCCGCGTAGCAAGACGGCCTGCCCGCGCGCGAGACGGGCAGCATCGGCGCGGCTCACGCTGAAAGTCGGGAGGCCCTGCAAGCCGGCGGCCACCGGTTGCAGCAGGCCTGCAAGCGTCGCGGCATCGGCGGCCTCGAGCCGATCGAGGCTCACGCCATCCTGCTCGCGGAACGGCCCGACGCCGGTGCGGCGCAGAGCGGAAACATGGCCAAAGCAGCCAAGGACGCGGCCCATGTCGCGGGCAAGCGCCCGCACATAGGTGCCCTTGCCGCATTCGGCGCTGAGCACCGCGTGGTCGGGGTCGGGAATGTCGATCAGGCTCAGGCGGTGGATCTCGACCGGGCGAGCCTCGAGCTCAACGACCTCGCCATCGCGGGCAAGATCGTAGGCGCGCTCGCCGTCGATCTTGATCGCGGAGAAGCGCGGCGGCACCTGCGCGATCGTGCCGGAGAAGCGCGGGAGCAGCGCGCGGATGTCGTCGGCGGAAGGCCGTGCCGCGCTCGTGGCGTCCACGCGGCCTTCGGCGTCGTCGGTGTCGCGCTCCTCGCCCCAGCGCACGGTGAACTGGTAAATCTTGCGTCCATCCATCACGAACGGGACGGTCTTGGTCGCTTCCCCGAGCGCGATCGGCAGCAGCCCCGAGGCCAGCGGGTCGAGCGTGCCGGCATGGCCGGCACGCCTGGCGCTGTAGAGCCGCTTCGCCACGCTCACCGCATGGGTCGACGTCATGCCGATCGGCTTGTCGAGGATAAGCCAGCCGTTCACGTCGCGCTTCTCGCGCTTGCGCTGCGGCGGATGGTCGCCCGCTGACTGTGGTGTCAGGTCGATGTGCTCATTCATTCCTGTTCGTTCCCGTCGTCGGGCTTGTTGAGATCGCGCTGGACTGCCGGCGTTCGCAGGAGCCTCTCGATGCGTTCCGCTTCATCGAATCGCTCGTCAATACGGAAGCGGATGTCAGGGGCAAATTTCAGGTTGACGCGATGCGCGATTTCGCCGCGCAGGAACCGCTTGTTGCGCTCGAGCGCGGCCAGCACCTCGCCCTGATCGCGCCCGCCGAGCGGCATCACATAGACGGTTGCCAGCCGCAAGTCGGGCGTCATCCGCACTTCCGGCACGGTGATCAGGTGGCCTTCGAGCACCGGATCGTGCACCTCGCCGCGCGCGAGCATGTCGGCGAGCGCATGACGTACGAGCTCTCCTACGCGCAGCTGGCGCTGTGAGGCGTTGCCCGAATGATCGCGGTGCTGATGGCGTGCCATGCCGTGCTTCCTGGGTCATGCGCGGGCATAGCCCGTCCTGCTGACCCGCGCATCCATCCTCTTGCGAAGACCATGAATTGCCGGGCTCATGCCCGGCAATGATGGGCCGCGACAATTCGCGACCCGGGGAACGGCGTCTACAGCGAGCGCTGGATGGTCTCGACCCGGTAGCACTCGATCACGTCGCCGGCCTTCATGTCCTGGTAGTTCTCGAAGGCCATGCCGCATTCTTGGCCGGCGATCACCTCGCGCGCGTCGTCCTTGAAGCGTTTGAGCTGGCTGAGCTTGCCTTCGTGCACCACCACGCTGTCGCGGATGAGCCGCACGTTGGCACCGCGCTCCACGGTCCCGTCGGTCACGCGGCAGCCGGCGATGTTGCCGACCTTGGACACCTTGAAGATTTCCAGAATGGTGGCGTTGCCGAGCATGGTCTCGCGCCGCGTCGGCGTGAGCAGGCCGGACATCGCCTGTTTCACGTCATCCACCAAGTTGTAGATGATGTTGTAGTAGCGGATTTCGGTACCGGCGCGTTCGGCGCTCTCGCGTGCTTCCTTGTTGGCGCGCACGTTGAAGCCGATGATCGCCGCATGCGACGTCTCGGCCAACCGCACGTCGGACTCGGTGATGCCGCCGACGCCCGCCAAGATGACCCGGGCCGCGACTTCCGACGTCCCGAGCTTCTCCAGCGATCCGATGATCGCCTCGACCGAGCCCTGCACATCGCCTTTGATCACCAGCGGGAACTCCTTGAGGCCCGCCGTCTTGACCTGCGCCATCATCTGCTCGAGCGAGCCGCGCACGCCGGACGCCCGTGCCGACGACTTCTCGCGCTTTTGGCGCGCGCGATAATCGGTGACCTCGCGGGCGCGCGCTTCGTTGTCGACGACCGCAAGGCGGTCGCCGGCTTCCGGCGTGCCGTTGAAGCCGAGCACCTCGACCGGCGTCGAGGGACCCGCCGCGATCACCGGCATGCCGGTATCGGAGACGAGCGCACGCACACGGCCCCACTCGGCGCCGGCGACCACGATGTCGCCGGACTTGAGCGTGCCGCGCTGCACCAGCACGGTTGCGACTGGGCCGCGGCCGCGGTCGAGCTTGGCCTCGATTACAGTGCCTTCGGCCGGCCGCTGCGGATTGGCTTTGAGCTCGAGGATTTCGGACTGCAGCCCGATGGTCTCGAGCAGGCGTTCGAGATTGAGCTTTTTGGTCGCCGACACCTCGACGTCGAGCACCTCGCCGCCCAACGTCTCGACCTGGATCTCGTGCTGGAGCAATTCGGTGCGCACGCGCTCCGGCTTGGCGTCGGGCTTGTCGATCTTGTTGATGGCGACGATCATCGGAACTTTCGCCGCCTTGGCGTGCTGGATCGCCTCGACTGTCTGCGGCATCACGCCATCGTCGGCGGCCACCACCAGCACCACGATGTCGGTCACCTTGGCGCCGCGCGCGCGCATCGCCGTGAAGGCGGCGTGGCCGGGCGTATCGATGAAGGTGATCTTGCCGTGCGAGGGCGAGGTGACCTGATAGGCGCCAATATGCTGGGTGATGCCGCCAGCCTCTCCCGCCGCAACTTGCGTCGAGCGGATGGCATCAAGCAGCGAGGTCTTGCCGTGGTCGACGTGACCCATGATGGTCACGACCGGCGGCCGCGGCGCCAGCGTCGAAGGATCGTCGGCTTTGTCGAACAGTCCTTCCTCCACGTCGGATTCCGCCACGCGCTTGACGGTGTGGCCGAGCTCCTCGGCAATGAGCTGCGCGGTATCGGCGTCGATCACGTCGGTGATCTTGAGCATCTGACCCTGCCTCATCAGCATCGCGATGACGGTGCGCGCAGGCTCCGCCATGCGGTTGGCGAGCTCTTGGATGGTGATGAATTCAGGGACCGTAACCTCGCGAGAGCGTTTGTCCTTCGGCTCGCTCGCGCTTTGATCCTTCATGCGCCGCTTGGTGCGGCGGACGAACGAGGCTTTGGAGTGCTCGCGCACTTCGTCGGCGCTGAACGCGGTCACGAGTGTCAGGCGCGGACGTCGCTTCTCGCCGCCGGCCGGTCGAGGCGCCTTGGTGGGAGCGGCGGGCCTTGCGGCTGCGCCGGGCCGGCGCGGGCGCGGTGCCTCTTCCTCCTCGGGCTCGGTGATCTGGGTGCGGGCGAGCGCTCCGACGCTGATCTTCGGTTTGACTTCCTCGCCACCACCGAACCGCTTCTTGGCCTCTTGCTCGGCCTTGCGCTTGGCTTCGTCTTCGTGCCGCCGGCGCTCGTCCTCTTCGTGCTTGCGCGACTCGGCGGCTTCGCGCTCGGTGCGCTCGATCGCGTCGCGCATCTCGCGGATGTGCGCCTGCTCCTCGGCAATCCTTCGCTCTTCCGCGTCCTTGAGGCGGGCGTCGGCGAGTGCGTGCACCCGCGCCTGCTGTTCCTCGGCGGTCAGTGTCTTGAGCACCAGCCCGGACGGTTTCGCTGGTGCAGCGGCGGGCTGGCCCCGGCCGGGCGCGCCCGACCGCTTGCCCTGGGGAGGGGGCGGTGCCGGAGCCGGCGGCGGAGGCTCGACCTTGGCCTTGCCAGGCGCACGGGTCTTTACCTTCTCGACCAGCACCTGCTTGGTGCGACCATGGCTGAAGTTCTGGCGCACGACGCTCTGCTCGACGCCGCGCGCTTTCAGCGACAGCGTCTTGTTCGAGCCGACGCTCAACTTCTTTTCGCCAGTCTTTTCCGTCGTTTCAGCCATTCCGCTGCCAGTTTCCCCGGGTTTCAGGACGATAAGGTGCCGGTCCGGAAGCGCTCGAGGCGCGCGACGCGCGCCAGAAATGCCTCGCTTTCGGGACCCGCAACCAGGACTGCATGTACCACATTTGCCCGCCCGAATGCCAAATCCAATTGCGAGATGGCAAATGTGTTGATGATCACGATGTTTTCAGCGTCCGGCCGCTGCCGCAGGCTGGCGTTGAGCTTGCGAACGCCGTCCCGGCTGGCATCGGAGCCCTGGATCAGGGCGGCGACCCGTTCCGCCCGGCCGAGCGCCGCCTCGACCTTGGCAAAGCCGGTGATGGCCCGCCTAGCCTTGTGAACCATGGCCAGCGCATCAAGCGCCGCTCGCTCGAGCAGCCGCTCGGTCGATTCGACGAGGTCGCGGGCCACCCGGACCTCACGCTTGAAGCTGCGGGCGAACGCCTTGCGAGCGAGCGCGCTGCTGAGCGCCGGGCGCGTCGCGGTGATCCAGATACCGCGTCCCGGCAGGCGCCGCTTCAGATCGGGCACGACCGAGCCATCCGGCGCCACCACAAAACGGATCATGTCGGCCACTGGCGTGACCTCGCCGGTGGCCGCGCAGAGCCGTTCGCTGCCCGGTGCAATCCGGCGCGGACCCAGGTCGAGTCCATCGTCGAGCCCATTATCGTGCGGTTGCGTCTGCATGCCGAGATGCGTCCATTCCTTATGCTTCAAGCTTCGGCTTGCGCCTCGCCCGCCTCAGCGGGAGCTTCCGGAGCCGGCGGCGGCGCCAGATCCTCTTCCTTGACCCAGCCGGCCTTGATGCGGGCCTGCATGATCAGGGCCTCGGCCTCCTCCTTGCTGAGATCGAAGTCGCCGAGGATCCCGGCGTGCTTCACGGTTTCGCCGTCCTTGCGCTCGCTCCAGCCGAGCAGGTCGTCGGTGACGCAGCCAGCCAGATCCTCGACCGTCTTGACGCCGTCCTCGCCCAGCGCCACGAGCATCCTGGTGGTGGCGCCGGGTACCTCTTTGAGGGCATCCTCGACACCGAGATCCTTGCGCTTGCCGTCGAGTTCGGCCTCCTCCTTGTCGAGGAACTCGCGCGCGCGTGACTGCAGCTCCTGCGCGGTTTCCTCATCGAAGCCCTCGATACCGGAGAGTTCCTTGTCGTCGACCAGAAGAAGCTCTTCGACCGACTTGAACCCTTCAGACGCCAGCAGCTGGCCGACGACCTCGTCGACGTTCAGCGCTTCGATGAACAGCTTGGTGCGCTTCTCGAACTCCGCCTGCCGGTGCTCCGACTCCTCCTGCTCGGTAACGATGTCGATGTCCCAGCCGGTGAGCTGCGACGCGAGCCGCACGTTCTGGCCACGCCGGCCGATCGCAAGCGAGAGCTGCTGGTCGGGCACGACAACTTCCATGCGATGACGCTCCTCGTCGAGCACGACCTTGGCGACTTCGGCGGGAGCGAGTGCGTTCACCACGAAGTTGGCCGGATCCGCGGTCCACGGAATGATGTCGATCTTCTCGCCCTGCAGCTCGTTGACGACCGCCTGCACGCGCGAACCGCGCATGCCGACGCAGGCGCCGACCGGGTCGACCGACGAGTCGCGCGAGATCACAGCGATCTTGGCGCGCGATCCGGGATCGCGGGCTACCGAGCGGACCTCGACGATGCCGTCGTAGATTTCCGGCACTTCCTGCGCGAACAGCTTGGCCATGAATTGCGGATGCGTGCGGGAGAGGAAAATCTGCGGCCCGCGCGGCTCGCGCCGCACGTCATAGATGAACGCGCGGATACGGTCGCCGTTGCGGAAGGTCTCGCGCGGCAGCATCTCGTCGCGGCGCACGATCGCTTCGCCGCGGCCGAGATCGACAATGACGTTGCCGTACTCGACCCGCTTGACAATGCCGTTGACGATATCGCCGATACGGTCCTTGTATTCCTGATATTGCCGGTCGCGCTCGGCCTCACGCACCTTCTGCACGATCACCTGCTTGGCGGATTGCGCCGCGATGCGACCATATTCGAGCGGCGGCAGCGCTTCCGAAATATAGTCGCCGACCTGCGCGGCCGGATTGCGCTTCTTGGCGTCATCGACCGCAATCTGGGTGGAGTCATTCTCCACCTGATCGACGACCAGCATCAGGCGCGAGAGTCGCATCTCTCCGGTTTTCGGATTGATCTCGGCGCGCACCTCGGTCTCGCTGCCGTAGCGCGAGCGCGCTGCCTTCTGGATGGCATCTTCCATGGCGGCGATCACAATGCCGCGGTCGATGGCCTTCTCGCGGGCGACGGCATCGGCGATCTGCAACAGTTCGAGCCGGTTGGCGCTGACGGCCATCGGTCAGTCTCCTTCGTGCTGGGCCGCGCGGCCATTGCCGTCGGGCCGTAATTGTTTGGCGCGTGCTTGGTCGGCGCGGTTGCGGCGGGTGTCGTGCCAATGGGCGCGCGCGTGCTTGGGCGTTCCCTTGGGCTTGCGCCCGCTCGTTTGCTCGTCGTCGCCGGTCTCGCCCAACTGGCTCTTGCCGCGCTTGAGCGACTCGCTGATGACCGCATCGGTGAGCGTCACTTTCGCCTCAGCCATGTCGCCGATCGGCAACAGGACCTCGGGGTCTTCGCCGGGTGCTGCCTGATCGCGGCGGAGCCGCGCGCTGTCGCCCTCGGTGCCGATGAGCGAGCCGCGGAAACGGCGGCGGCCCTCGACCGCGATCGCCATCTCGACCTTGATGGTGTGGCCAGTGTGGCGCTCGAAGTCGGAGCGGCGCACCAGCGGCCGATCGAGGCCGGGCGACGAGATTTCCAGCCGGTACGCCTGTTCGATCGGGTCGGCGACGTCGAGCACCGGCGACAGCGCGCGCGACAGCGTCTCGCAGTCGTCGATGGTCATGGATCCGTCCGCCCGCTCCGCCATGATCTGCACGGTGCAGCCGGACAGGCCGGAAATCTTCACCCTGACCAGGCGCAAGCCAAAACCCTCGATCACCGGCTCGGCAATCGCGGCAACGCGTGCTGCCACGCCCTGCTCAACGATCAGGCGGGGCTCGGACTCTGCCCGGGTGTCAGTCGTCTGCATCATGCTCCGTACGCAGCCGGTCTCATTCTCAAGTCATGGTCCCCGGGGGGCCGGCCAGGATCGTGTGGGCCGGCGCGCCTAACAAAAAAGAGCGGGTCCCGGGGGAACCCACTCTCAAAAGCCGTTCGGATCACATCCGACCGTTATGAGATGTCCACCATAAGCGGACCCCGCGAATATAGCGATTTCGCCCTTTGGCGCAAGGGCCGGCCGCCCGGGAATCCGCTAGAAATCCCCCTGATTCTGACTAACCCTTCCTTCACAATCCCCTTCTAACTTGCGGCGCCGCGCAGTCAATTTTCCGCGTGTGAGTACGGGTCATTTGAGGATGGCTGTTCCGGCCTCGATTATTCCGGAATTGGAAGACGCTATCCAGCATGGCTCGCCGGAGCGGCGGGCCCTCATGCTTCAGCAGATAACCGCCCTGTTCATCGATGGCGCGGAGGGCTTCAGCGAGGGTGTCGTTGGCCTGTTCGATGACGTGCTGAGCCGACTGATCGAGGAGATCGAGACCAAGGCGCGCACTGAGCTTGCCGACAGGCTGGCGCCAATTGGCAATGCGCCGGTCAAAGTCGTGCGCAGGCTGGCGACCGACGATGAGATATCGGTTGCTGGTCCGCTCTTGCGCCAGTCGTCGCGGCTCAACGACGCCGATCTCATCGGCATCGCGCAGAGCAAGAGCCAGGCCCATCTCCTGGCCATATCCAGTCGGACCGGTATTGCGGAGCCGGTGACCGACGTGCTGGTGAAGCGCGGCGATCGCGAGGTGGCGCGCAACCTTGCCCGCAATCGCACCGCGCAGCTCTCGGACGTGAGCTTTGCGGCGCTGGTCGGCCAGGCGCACGCCGACGTCGTACTGGCCGAGGGCGTGGGACTGCGGCCCGACATTCCGCCGCGACTGTTTCGCGAGCTCCTGCTCAAAGCGACTGACGTCGTGCAGCGGCGGCTGCTTGCTTCTGCCGATGCGGCGACGCAGGCCGAGATCAGACGAGTCCTCGCCAAGGTGTCGGGTGAGGTCGGAAGCAAGTCCCGCCCGCGCGACTACACGGCCGCCCGGCGCGTGGTCGCGCAGCTCCGTCAGCAGGGCAGGCTCAACGAGCCGCAGGTCGTGGAGTTTGCCAAGAGCAGCCGTTATGAGGAGACGGTCGCCTCGATCGAGCTCTTATGCAAAATTCCGATCGATGTCGTCGATCGTCTCATGGGTGGTGATCGGCCCGATCCGATCCTGATCCTGTGCAAGGCGGCCGGCTGGGGATGGCCGACCGCGCGCGCCGTCATTCTGTCGCGTCCGCACATGAAGTCTTCCAGCAGAGGACTCGACAACGCGTTCTCGAACTTCGAGCGGCTGTCGCCCACCACGGCGCAACGGGTGATGCGGTTCTGGCAGGCTCGCACCACGGCGACGCCTCAGCTTCGCTAGAGCGCGATGAAGGTTTACACCGCCGTTGAACCAATCTCCGTTCATTCCCGCGAAAGCGGGAATCCAGAGGCCGAGAACTCGGCCAAAGGACTGGGTCCCCGCGTCCGCGGGGACGAGCGGAATTGAGAGGCGATTCAAACTCAGCTCATCTCGCTTTAGGTTCTACCTGCGCCGAAAGACCAGGTAGCAGGGCGTACGGCCCTCGCGTTTGGCCTTTTCCTCGTAGCGCGTGCTGGTAAAGGCTGGCCATGGCAGCCGCCAATCGTCGGCGCGTTCGGCGGTCCATTCAAAGTCGCTCGTGCGCAACAGATGCTGCAGCGTCCAGGCCGCGTAATCAGGCCAGTCGGTCGCGAAGCGGAAGGTGCCGCCCGGCTTGAGCACGCGCGCAATGGCGGCAACGGTCGCATCTTGCACGAAGCGGCGCTTCCAGTGCCGGCGCTTCGGCCAGGGATCGGCGTAGAGAAGATCAAGTCGCGCGATCGAGCCCGGCGGCAGCCAATCGAGCACATGGATCGCATCGCCGAAGTGCAGCCGGATATTGCGCAGGCTCTTCGCTGCGATTGCGGACAGCGCTTTCGCCATGCCGTTGACGAACGGCTCGACACCGATGAAGCCTGTTTGCGGATTGCGCTCGGCTTCCGCGATCAGATGCTCGCCGCCGCCGAAGCCGATCTCGAGGCGTACCTCGCTCACTGTTCCTTCGAACAGGCTCGTGAGCGCGGGTGCCGGCGTGCCAAGATCAAGCGCCAGGCGCGGCAGCAGCGTATCGAGCAGCACTGCCTGCTGCGGCTTCAGTCGGTGGCCTTTGCGCCGTCCGAAGAAGGCGCGCTTATCAGGCTCACCGCAGCGCGCGCTTGAGCGCATCGGCGAGATCGATCCTTTCCCAGGAGAAGCCGCCTTCGTTGTCCGGCGCGCGGCCGAAATGGCCGTAGGCCGCGGTGCGGCGGTAGATCGGCCGGTTCAGCTTGAGATTGCGGCGGATGCTGGTCGGCCGCAGCGGAAATATCTCGAGCAGCACGTCGTGCAGCTTGTCCTCGTCGACCTTGCCTGTGCCATGCGTCTCGACCAGCAGCGACATCGGATCAGCGACGCCGATCGCATAGGCGATCTGGATGGTGCAGCGCTCGGCGAGGCCTGCTGCCACAACATTCTTGGCGAGGTAGCGCGCCGCATAGGCCGCCGAGCGGTCGACCTTGGTCGGATCCTTACCCGAGAAGGCGCCGCCGCCGTGCGGCGCATAGCCGCCATAGGTGTCGACGATGATCTTGCGACCGGTCAGGCCGCAGTCGCCGTCAGGACCGCCAACCACGAAATTACCGGTCGGGTTGACGAGGAAATCCGACGCCGCCTTCGGCATCCATCCGTCTGGCAGCGCCGACTTGACGGTGTCGGCAATCATCTCTCGCACCATCTCGGGCGTGTACTTCTGCCCGTTGGGGGTGGCTTCGTTATGCTGCGTCGATACGACGACCTTGGTGCAGCCGACCGGATTGCCGTTGACGTATTTGACCGTGACCTGGCTCTTGGCGTCGGGCTGCAGATCGACGAGCTGTCCGCTGCGGCGCTTGTCGGAGAGCACCTTCAGGATCTTGTGCGCGAAGTAGATCGGTGCCGGCATGAACGAGTTCTTTTCATAGACCTCGCTCTCGGTGCAGGCGAAGCCGAACATCATGCCCTGATCGCCGGCGCCTTCCTCCTCGCTGTTGCCCTGCTGCTTGGCGTCGACGCCCATCGCGATGTCGGGCGACTGGCCGTGCAAGAGCACCTCGACGTCGGCGCCGTGAAAAGAAAAGCCTTCTTGGTCGTAGCCGATATCTTTGACGACATCGCGGGCGATCTGCACGATCATGTCGCGATTGACGTGCGCCTTGCTGCCGTATTTGTGGAACAGCGGCGACTGGCCGCGTCCTTCGCCCGCGATGACGATCTTGTTGGTGGTGCACAGCGTCTCGCACCCAAGCCGCGTGTTGACCTTGCTCTCGTCGGCAATGCCGAGCTTGACGTCGTTGGTGATGAAGGCATCAAGAATGGCGTCCGAGATCTGATCGCAGACCTTGTCGGGGTGCCCTTCAGAAACGGATTCGCTGGTGAACAGATAGTTCGCGCGTGACACTTGAGGACACTCCCTTGCTGGAGGCGGTCGGCTGCTGGTGCTGGAGCCGGTCGGCTGCTGGGTCGTGTTTCTTGCAGCGTACCTGTGCGCGGTCAAGATGTGGGCAGAATTTGATGTGCCTGCAGGGCGCACCAATGCGAAGCAATCCTTATAGCGGCCCACGCTGACGGAGTGTGTCGGGCCAGCGCCCGCAATAGCGGCGCGCTCACTTACCTTCTTCAGCGATCTCTTCGACCAGGTCGACGATGCGGCGGCGCAGTTTCGGCTCTTTGATCCGCGTGAACGCCTTGGTCAGCGCAAGACCTTCCGAGGTTGCCAGGAAGTCGGAGACATAGGCCGGCGACGGAGCGTCCTTCATACCGTCTGGGTGCGGGCTGAGCGAGGGCGCGCCCTCAAAGAAAAAGGCAACCGGAACCTGGAGGATGTTGGAAATCTGTTGCAACCGGCTGGCGCCGATCCGGTTTGTGCCCTTCTCGTATTTTTGGACCTGCTGGAACGTCAAGCCGAGCGCATCTCCGAGCTTTTCCTGGCTCATGCTCAGCATCATCCGCCGCATCCGAACCCGACTCCCCACATGCTTGTCGATGGGGTTCGGAGCCTTCTTTGCCATAACTATCTCCTATACGGGTGTGGCTCAACGTAATGAGCCACCTTTGTTACCACAAGGCAACCTGTATTTCCCCGGTAGATGGGTCATTAACTCGAAAAAAGTGTGCAATTCAATACTGTTGTTAATCGTATAACGTATGCTTTTTATGGTTAAGAGGCCAGCAGCGCTTGGCCCTGCTCCATTAACTGTCTTTATCTAAGCGCTGACGTTTCTTGCGCGCTGACGCAATGTGATGACGAATGCGATTGCAACGATCATCATGGCGGGCAGGTCACCGAAGCGTACGTAAAGCGGCACAGTCATAGGCTTTGGCAATGGAGCGTCGAGCACGCCTTCGCTGCCAAGCGGCAATGACCGCACGATGCGGCCGAGCGGATCGACTACCGCAGATATTCCTGTATTGGCCGCGCGCACTAACGGCAGGCCTTCTTCGATCGCCCGCAGGCGCGCCTGCTGGAAATGCTGATAGGGGCCTGAGCTGATGCCGAACCAGCCGTCATTGGTGAGATTGAGCATCCAGCCCGCGCGCTCGCCGGCCGGCGCCGCGGCGCCTGGAAAGATGATCTCGTAGCAGATCAGTGGTGCGAAGTTCGGAGCCCGCGGCACGGTGAGGATGCGCCGGCGGTCGCCCGGAATGAATCCCCCTACCACCTTGGTGAGCTGCATGAAGCCAAGCCGCTCCATGAAGTCCTGGAACGGCAGGTATTCGCCAAATGGAACGAGATGAACCTTGTCGTAGACCGACAGCACCGAGCCGTCTTGGTCGATGATGTAGATCGAATTATAGGCGCGCGAGACCGCCGCATTGGGAGCTGCGCCCTCGGGCGCCCTGATGGCGCCGGTGATCAGCACCGTGCCTTCCGGCAGCAGCGCCGCAATCTGGGCGAGCGCGTCGGCCTCGCGTGTGAGAAAGAATGGAAAGGCCGATTCCGGCCAGATCAGGTGCGTCACATTCGCGATGCCGCTCGCCTGCGGCCCGCTCGCGCGATCGGATAGGCCGATGTAGCGGCTCATCACCGCCTGCTTTTGTGAATATCTGAACTTGTCGTCCTGCTGCAGGTTGGGCTGCATGATGCGCAGCCGCACATTGTCTACGTAAGCGGTCGGCGCCTGCAACAGCCGCATGGTCCCGTAGGCTGCCATGGCGGCGAGCACGAGCGCGCTTAGCGCAGGCGCAAGCCACCGGTGCCGAGAGTCGCCCGGATCGTCGGCGAGCACGGCTAGTGAAGCATAGACCGCAGTCGCAATGGCGGTCAGGCCCCACAGCCCGATCAGCGCGCTGGTCTGCGCTAGCGCGAGCGGTGTCGCGAGCGCATAGCCGAACGCATTCCAGGGGAAGCCGGTCAGCATATGTCCGCGCAGCCATTCCGCGACCGTCAATCCGACTGCGAGCGCCAGTACGCGCGCCGGGCTCTTGCTCCACAACAGCCGCGCCAAAACGAGGCCGAACGCCGTGAACAGCGCGAGGCCCGCTGGTAACAGCGTGACCGCGATCGGCAGGAGCCAGCCGAAGGTCTGGGCATCGACCAGGAAGGCGTGGCCGATCCAGTAGAGTCCGGCCAGGAAGTAGCCAAAGCCAAACCACCAGCCGACGACCGCGGCGGATCGCACTGCGCTGCGAGCGGCGCCGGCGGCGCCATCGACGAGCCAGACCAGCACCGGAAAGGTGAGAAATGGCACAGGCCACACGGACAGCGGCGGCAGCGCCAGCGCAGTCGCGGCGCCGGCCGCAAACGCGATCAGGTTGCGCCGCCAGCCCCACGACAGGACGATCGAATGGGCGAGGCGGGCCAGGGTCACGACTAGTGCCCGTTTCCGAAGTTCGTCATACGTCGCAGCATCCTCTGAAACGAACTTCGGAAACAAAGGGGCACTAGCAACTCTATGATTCTAGTGCCGCTTTTCGATTTGAAGTTCCTAACGGTGTTTGCCGCAAGTGCTGTAGGAACTTCAAATCGGCGGCACTAGGTCGGGGCCTTCGAGGCGTCGGGTGTGGTGGTTGGCTCTGACGACGCGGTCGCGGGGTTGGCTGCTGACGGCCCGGTAGGTCGGGGCCGTGCTGCACCTGGGCGGTCCAGGCTCTGATAGATCTTGAGCCGCTTCACTCGCCGGGGATCGGCGTCGAGCACCTCGATCTCGAACCGGCCCGGCCCGGGCACGACCTCGCCGCGCACCGGCAACCGGCCGATGCGGGTCGCGATATAGCCGGCGAGGGTGTCGACCTCCTGGGCAATCTCGCCGACGTCGAACTCGGGCCCGATGATCGCGGTCGCGTCCTCAAGGCTTGCGCGCGCATTGGCGAGGAAGGAGCCATCGGCTTGGCGCACCACGCCCGGAACAAAATCCTCGTCGTGCTCGTCGGCAATCTCGCCCACGATCTGCTCGACGATGTCCTCCATCGACACCACACCGTCGGTTCCGCCGTATTCGTCGACCACCAGCGCGAGATGGATGCGGGTCGCCTGCATCTTGGCGAGCAGGTCGAGCACCGGCATCGAGGGCGGCGCAAACAGGATCTCGCGCACCAGCTTGGCGG
>Ga0137409_10003557_pt1 | contig 16454 bp, 11 predicted proteins | sample CZODoug1_16funga_FD_122059 | JGI IMG/M metagenome (GOLD analysis project Ga0137409, IMG submission 122059) | Vadose zone soil fungal communities from Angelo Coast Range Reserve, California, USA - CZODoug1_16fungal (Hybrid Assembly) | ecosystem: Environmental > Terrestrial > Soil > Vadose zone... | reverse complement strand
GTCGGCCCCAGGAAGGAGAGGCGGTCAGCGACGGCGAGGAATCGGGACTGCGCGCGCGAAACGATGCTCATGGGTTTGCTCCGAGAAAGTTCAGGCGTCGTCCTCTGTCCGTGCAGGAAGTCAACCCCTGGCGCTCAATACGCCGCATCCAGGCGCGCGGTTACGCTCAGGCGGCGATCCAGCCTTCGCCGAGCCAGCTCTGCAGCGTTTCCGCAGCGCGCCCCGGGTCGTCGAGCGCGCCGCACACATCGCCCAAAAGCGCGCCCTGCAAGGCCATCCGCACGGCGCGGGCCTCGCCGGTATCTACCTCGACATGGAACACGTCGAACCCAGCGCGCCAGACCACGATGCGGGTCGACTGCGCTTCCGCCGCGCGGGCGCTGCCTTCCCAGAGCGGGTCGATCTGGTGATCGAGCTCCAGCAGGCGCAGGGCGGGGATGAGGCGAATTGGGTATCTCGCGAAGGCGAGCGCATCTTGCGCGAGCATGGCGAACCGTTCAGGGGATAGTGACTCGGTCGGGGCCGCTTCGAAGACCTCGCCCCGGGCCCACTCGAGCCGCGCCAGATCGGACAGGTCGCGGCGCTCCAGAAACTCAGCGAACTTCCGGCCCAGCTGTCCGATGTCGGGATGCTCCGACGGATGAGCGTCCACGTACCGCGCCGCCACCCGATGGAACTCTTCGTCGCCCAGCGCGGCGAGCACTTTGGGAAACGTCTCGCGCAGCGCGTCGACCTGGCGGTCCACGAACATGCGCGTGTAGATGCCGACGCGCTCCGCCGCGGGCAGGTCGGGCGAACCCACGAACGCGTCCAGCGGACGCTCCCGGCCGTGAAGCAGATCCCAGAGCAGCCGCTGCGTCTCGGCGAGGTTCATCCCAGCACCTCGGCCTCGACGTCGCGGGCGCGGCCGCTCTCCTCCAGCAGGCGCTCGAGCTCGGGGACATGATCGTCCCACTCGATCAAGGCCGGGACCCGCCCGAAACGCCGGAGCGCGGACCGGTACAGCTCCCAGACGGCGTCCACTACCGGAGCGTCGTGCGAGTCCAGCACGTAGCGGCCGTGGTCGCTGTGGCCGGCCAGGTGGAACTGGCCGACGCGGTCCACCGGAATTCCCGCGAGGTACGCGTCGGGATCGAAGCCATGGTTGCGCGCGCTCACATAGACGTTGTTCACGTCGAGGAGGATGCCGCAGTCGGCCTCCCGCGCGACCCCGGCCAGGAACTCCCATTCGCTCATGGTGGACGAGGCGTATTCGACGTAGCTGGAGACGTTCTCGAGGAGGATCTGACGGCCGAGCACCTCCTGGACCTGCTTCACGCGCGAGACCACGTGCGCGAGCGCTTCCTCGGTGTACGGAAGCGGCAGCAGGTCGTGAACGTACCGGCCGGAGTGGCGGCCCCAGCAGAGGTGGTCCGAGACGTACGCCGGCTCGACGCGGTCGGCCAGCTCGCGTACGCCCTTGAGCAGGCGCTCATCGAGCGGATCAAGCGACCCGATGGCGAGCGAGACGCCGTGCAAGACCACCGGAACGTCGCGGCGCACCTTCTCCAGTACCGCGACCGGGCGCCCGCCGCGGGCGAGGAAGTTCTCGCTGATCGCCTCGACCCAGCCCACGGCCGGCGCTTCCGCGAGGAAGCGCCCGTAGTGCTTCGGGCGAAGCCCGATGCCGTGTCCCAGGTCCTTGCGCGCGAAACCCATCCTCGCCCCGGCGCCTTTACTTCTGGGCGGTGGCGACCTTGCCGCCCTTGGCCGTGCAGTCCTTCGAGGTGGTCTCGGTCGTGCCCTGGCCCTTGCACCCGTTCTGGCCCTTGCAGGCGTTGCTCGCGCTCTTGCACGAGCCGGTGCCCTTGCACTCGTTGATGCCTTCACACTTCACCGTGCTGCCAGTTTTCTTGTCCATCTTGTCCTTCGCGAACGCCGCGCCCGATACGAAGAGCGAGGCGACCGCGGAGGCGAGGACGGCATTCTTGATCGACATGTGTGTTTCCTCCCTGGAAAGTGAAACCTACGACAATCGGCGGAGCCATCCGTTACATGCGACTTCCGTGAATTCAAGTTACGAACCGGAGGCTCGAATGGTTACGCTCAAGAATGCGCGCTATTTCTCGACCGCCTGAGCGCGGCCAGCGACGGCACCAGGAACAGTGTCGCCGCCGTCGAGAAGGCCAGCCCGCCGACGACCGTGATCGCAAGGGGCCTGTGCATCTCCCCACCCGCCCCGAGTCCGACCACCAGCGGGGCCAGGGCGGCAAGCGTGGCGAGCGTGGTCATGAGGATCGGCCGGATCCTCTCGCGCGCCGCGTCCAGCAGCGCGGCCCTGCGATCCTCGCCTCGCTCCTCCGCCACCAGCGCATGATCGAGCAGCAGGATGCCGTTCTTCACCACCAATCCCACCAGTAGAATCCCGCCCATCAAGGACGAGACGTTCAGCGGCGTCCCGGTGGCCCAGAGCGTGATCGCGCCGCCGGCGAGCGCCAGCGGGGCCGCGGCGAGCACCGCGATGCTCCAGGCAAAGGAGCGGAGCTGGAACAGCAACACGGCCGAGACCGCGAGCACAGCCGCAGCCAGCACACCCAGCAGGGACTTGAAGCTGTCCCGCTGCTGCTCGTACAGACCGCCGATCTCCCACGAGTACCCCAGAGGCACCGCCAACCCACGCAAGCGCGACCTTACGTCCGCGACCGCGCTCCCCAGGCTCGCTCCGGAGAGCCGCGCCGTGACGTGCGCCATGTTGCGCTGGTTGAACCTCAGCAAGGTCGCAGGAGGGCAGCTCTGCATCACTTCCGCCAGGGCCCGCACCGGGAGCACCCGCCCGTCGCCGGCCAGGATGTTCGCTCCCTCCAGCGCTTGCCGCGTCTCGGGCGCTCGGAGAAGGCGCACGCGCACGTCCTCGAGGTGATCCGGCTTGCGCAGCTGCGTCGCAACCTGTCCGAGCATCGCCGCAGAGAGCTGATCCCCCACGGCCGCCGCGGGAAGTCCCTGCCGGCCGGCCTGGAGGGAATCGACGCGAAGGTCAACCTCCGGAGCGCAGCCCTCGTCGCCGTTGAACAAGTCCACGATGCCGTGAGCGTCCTGGATCCGTCCCGCCGCCTGGACCGCCAGTTGCCGCAGCGTCGCGGGGTCCTGTCCGAAGAAGCGGACCTCGATGGGCTCGGGCGAGCCCTCCAGATCCCCGAGCATGTCCGCCAACACCTGGACGAACTCGACGCGCAGCCCCGGCGCCGCGGAGGCGATCTGGTTGCGCTGCTCGTCCATGATCTGTTCCAGGGGAGGGCGCTTGCCGGCCTTCAGACGTACCGCCACGTCGCCGCGCGAGGGCAACGTCGCGACCGGCGGGCCCAGCTCGGCGCCGAGCCGGCGGGAGAACGCGTCCGTGTAAGGAGTGCGCGCGACCACTTCTTCCACTTTCGTCGCCAGCGCGTCCGCCTCGTTCATCGCGGCACCGACCGGGGCGAAGTAGTCGATGACGTAGGAGCCTTCGTCCGCCTCCGGCAGGAAGCCCGTGCCGAGCTGCCGCGAAAGGAGCACGCCGCCGACGATGAAGATCGCCGCGATGCCGGCAACCAGCGCGGGTCGCCGCAGGCTGCGCCGCAGTGCCGAAACGTACCGAGTCGCGAGCCCCGCCCCCGCCGAGGCCCGCCTTGCCGGACGCAGGATGCGCGCCGCGACCGAAGGGAGTACCGCGAGGGCGACAGGGAGCGAGAGCGCCACGGCCGTGGCCAGCGCCACCGACAGCGCCGCGAAGAATTGTCCTGCCACTCCGCCCAGCAGCCCGAGCGGCAGGAACACCACCACCGTCGTGACCGTGGTTCCGACCACCGGCCAGAACAGCTCCTCGGTCCCTTTGCGGGCCGCCTCCCCTGGAGCGAGGCCTGCCTCCAGGTGGCGATGCACGGCCTCCACGATCACGACCGCATCGTCGATCACCAGACCCACGGCAATGGCCAGGCCGCCGAGCGACATGATGTTCAGGGTCTGTCCGAGGAGGCGGAGGACGAGGAGGGTGGCGCCGAGCGTCAGGGGAAGCGAAAGCGCGACCACGAACGTGGCGCGCAAGTCCCGGAGGAACATGGCGAGGATGATCACCGCGAAGAGCGCACCGAAGAGCACCGCGTCCCGGACGCCGCGGACCGCGTCGGCGACGAACTGGGCCTGCTCGTAGACGGGCCGGATCCGCACTCCGGGCGGCAGCGAGGGCAATAGCGAGCTCAGCTTGTCCATGACGGCAGCGTCGAGGGAGAGGATGTCGCCCGACGCCCGCCGCGCCACGTTGAGAATCGCCCCCGGTTTTCCGTCCACCCGGATGATCGACGTGCGGGGGACGATTCCGCGCGCCACCTGTCCCAGGTCGGAGATCCGCACCGGGGCAGCAGGCGTGCCGCCGACCACGGTGTGCGCGATCTCGTCGGCGGTGGTCATTTCCCCGGTGACCACCGCCAGCGCGAGCTCGTGCTGCTCGGTCAGCCTCGCGACCGTCTGCACACGGTTCGCGGTGCGGAGGCGGTCGGCGACGGCGGGAACCGTGAGGTGCGCCGCCTCCAGGCGCGCGGGATCGAGCAGCACTTCCGTCTCGGGCACGTCCGAGGACTGGACCGAAACCAGGCCGACGCCCGGCAAGCCCGAGAGCGCGGGCCGCAGGGTGTACTGCGCCAGCTCGTACAGTTGCTCCGCGGGGTAGGGGCCCTCGACGTTGAGGGAAAGGATGGGAAACGAGCTGGCCAGGACGCGTTCCGCGGTGAGCTCCGTCTCGGGTGGGAGCGCGGAGCGCGCCTCCGCGAGCCTGGAGAGGACCAGCGGATGTGCCTGGGACATGTCGGTGTCGTTGGAGAAGAAGAGCGACAGCTCGACGGCGCCGCGGACCGTCTTCGACCGGATGGTCTCGATTCCAGGAATGGACGCGAGCGCGAGCTCCAAGGGACGGGTGAGCCCGGCCAGCACCGTCGCCGCCGGCGCTCCAGGCAGCGAGGCCACGACTTGCTCGCGCGGGAAGGTCACCTCGGGATAGACGCCTTTGGGCAGCTGCAGGGCCGCCCAGATACCGGCGGCGGCGCAAGCCACCGCGACGAACAGGATGCCGCGGCCGTGCCGGAGGGCGAAGGCAGCGGCGCTCACCCAGACTTCTCTTTCGCGGGCACCGGGGAGGTCTCACCTGGGCCCGCATCGGGCGCCGCCTGCGGCTCGACCGGAGTGTCGTCGGGCAGCGCGTACGCTCCCTGCACGATCACCGGCTGTCCTTCCTGGGCGCCCGCCAGCAACTCGACGATCTCGCCATCCTGGTAGCCAAGCTTCACCGGCGCGCGCCTGGCTTTGCCGTCCTGCACGATCTCGACTCCAGGGCCTTCCGCGCCACCGACGATGGCCTCGCGGGGGACCAGCAACGTTCCCCGATGCACGTCGACGATCACCCGGGCGTGGGCGACCGAGTTCGCCTTCAGGATTCCCGATGAATTGGGGACGCGGATGCGCACCAGCGCAGCGCCGGTGGCGGGATCGACCGCGGGAGCCACGGCCAGCACGGTTCCGGCGAACTTCTGGTCCGGAGCGGCATCGACCACGATCGTCGCCAGCTGACCCTGACGCAGGCGCATGGCGGCGCGGGAAGCGACGGGCGCTCGCAGCTCGAGCACGTCGGTATCGGCGACCTCCACCACGGGCTTCGATGCGTCTGCCGGCTCCCCCGGGGCCGCGGAGACCTTCGCCACCACGCCGTCGAAGGGCGCGCGCAGCTCGCTCCGCGCGAGCTGGTTCCTCGCCGTGGACAGCGCCGCCCGCGCGGTCCGGACGGCGGCGCGCGCCGATTCGAGCTGCAGCCTGGCATCATCGACTTCCTGTCCCGCCGCGACGCCGGCCGCGAACGCTTGCCTGGCGCGCTCGTACTTCGTGGCCGCGTTCGATTCCTGCGCCTCGGCTTGACCGAGCTGCGCCTCGGCCTGCGCAACCGCGTCGCGAAGGGGGACTTGATCGAGCCGCGCCAGCACCTGTCCCGCCCGGACGTGCTCACCCTCGGCGGCGAGGATCTGCGACAAGCGCCCCGCCACCACGGGCGCGAGCTTCACGTCGAGCCCGGGCAGCGGCTCCAGCGTGCCAGCGACCTCCACTGTATCCGGGACGTCCCCGCGTATGACGGGCTGCACCCGCACCGGCACCGGATGGACTTCGTCCGCGGTCTCGCCTTTCCGATGGCAGCCGCCCGTCAGCGCAAGCAGCAGCGCGACTCTAGAGATCCGCACCGACGGCCTCCTCGAGATCGGCGAGCGCTTTTTGTGTCTCCAGCTCGGCGTCGATGGCCCGGCTCCTCGCAGCGCCGAGATCGGATTGGGCCTGGAGCACCGCGACCAGCGAGGTGCGCCCGATGCGATATCCCTCCCTTGCCATCTCCAGCACGCGCATTGCCGAGGGGATGAACTCGCCCCGGTAGAACCGTACGCGCGCGGAGGCCGCGGCCCAGCGCGAACGCGCGGCGAGAATCTGTCCGCTGAGCCGCTGCATCGCCGCCTGCGCCTGCACGACAGCCGTCCGCGCATTCTCCTCCTGCTGGTGGACCCGGCCGCGGTTCCAGGAGAGCAGGGGAAGGTCGAAGGCGATGCCCGTCCGCAAGCCCCAGTAGGGCGGTGTACTGGACGTGATCCGCTCCGCAGTCAGCGAGACGGTCGGCAGGGGGCGGATGGCGATTCGCTCCTCGTCTGCCCGGGCCAGGGCCGCGGCCTCTTGCGCCTGCAGCGTCTGCACTTCCGGGTGCTTTCGGGCCCGCGCGAGCAGATCCTGTTCGGTGGGAACGTCGGCTGCGGATGGGCCGTCCACCGCGTCCACCTGGGTGCCCAAGGTAGCGTCGAGCTCGGTGTGGGCCGCGCGCGCTTCCGCTGCCCGATCCTCGCGTTCCTGTTCCGCGCGGCGCATCGCCAGCGCGGACTGCTCGACCTCGAGCCGGGGTGCTCCCCCGGTCCGGTACCGCTCCTCGCTCAAGCGCGCCAGCTCCGCGGCGATCTTCGCCGCGTTCGACGACACCTCCACCTGCGCGCTGGCGGCCCAGAAGGCAAAATAGGTTCGCCGCACCGCCGCGTGCAGCCGGTTCTGCTGGAACTGGACCTCCGTCTCGGTGATCCGCGCGGCCGCTTCCGCCGAGCCGATCGCTGCCCCGCGCTGTCCCAAGACCGGAAGCTTGATGTCGAGCGCGGCCGTGTACATCGGATCGTCGGGCCCGTAGCCCATAGCGAAGGTCGGATTCTGCAGCTGTCCGGCAGCCTCGATTGCCGCTCGCGAAGCGCCCACCGCCGCTTTGGCAGCCTGCAGCCCGAAGTTGCGCCGATCGGCGATATCCCGCGCTTCGGAGAGCGAGAGCCCGGCAGCGAGGAGGGCGATCGCCTGTCCCAGCACCCTCAGTTCTTCTTCCTGTGCGTGGCGCCGGCGGAACGATCGGACACGGCAGATGATTAATCACCTGGCCGCGAATCTACATCATTACGATTCGGTAACGTCGTCCAGCGTGCTCATCCTGGCGGCCCGCAAACGCGCACTGTAGAACCCACGCACCTCCGGAGGCCTCATGCGTCACACCGTCGTTGCCGCATTGGTTGCGATTACCGCCAGCACCGAGGTGCAGGCACCCAGACTTTCGTCTCTCCGACTTCCGGGCGGTCCACCTGTCGGCATGGACTACCTCGCCTACGACGCGCAAAGCGGGCTGCTGTTCGTTCCCGCCAGCAACACCGGCAAGCTCGATGTGATCGACACCAGGACCGGCAAGCTCCGATCCGTCGACGGCTGGCCGACCGCCCAACGGGACGATCGCATCGCCGGAATTACCGCCGCCACCACCGGCGCGGGATACGCGTACGTCGGCAACCGCGCCGATTCGAAGGTCTGCGCGGTGGAGATCGAGACGCTGGCGCGCCGGGGGTGCGTCACCATGCCATCGACGCCCGACGGCGTCTTCTACGTCGCCCCCACGCACGAAGTCTGGGTCACCACTCCGCGCGACAACTCGCTGCAAGTGCTGAGCTTGAAGGACCCCGCGAATCCGGCCGCCGCGGGGACGATCCGGCTCGAAGGGCAGCCCGAGGGCTATGCAGTCGACGAGCGACGGGGAATCGTCTTCACCAACCTCGAGGACAAGGACAAGACCCTGGCGATCGACGCCCGGACGCGGAAGGTGACTGCGACCTGGAACCCGGAGTGCGGCGAGAAGGGACCGCGCGGCATCGCCGTCGATCCTGACGCCGTGCACGTGTTCGTCGCCTGCTTCGCCGAGGGTCTGCGGGAATTTGGGTCGAACGGCAAGATCCTGGCGCGCCTGGAGACCGGCGCGGGCGTCGACAACATCGATTGGTTCCCTTCCGGGCACCTGGTCTACGTCGCCAGCGCGCAGGAGGGGAAGCTCACCATCGCAAAGTCCGGGCCCGAGGGAGCGCTCTCCGTGGTCTCGGTCGCGCAGACGGTGCCTGGGGGACGCAGCGTGATCGTGGACGGATCCGGCACCGCGTACATCCCGGACTCCAAGGGAGGTCGGCTGGTCCTCGTCAAGCCTGCTCAGTAGAGACTCAGTTTTTGCGCTGCCGGAGAAGAGCAAGCGCGTACGAGATCGCGAGCACCGCCAGGCAGACGCAGCCGAGCGCGACGTAGCGGTGCACGATCTGGTCCGTCGACCAGAAGTACGTCTGGCTGAGCACGCTCGGGTCGCTCAGGCCGGCGCCTTCGTTCATGCCGAAGGGGATGCGGTCGAAGTCGGTCCGCGAGGCCCACCACTGCGCGAAAGCGTCGGCGAACGCCGCCGCGCCGATGACCAGAAATCCCCAGCGAAGCCAGCCCCGCTTCAGCGCGCTCTCCTCCGGCGCGTAGACGCTGAGCATGAGCAGGGTCCCGAGGACCATGCAGCCGCCGTCGCCCATGAAAACGATGAGCTGCTTCGCCCTGGCCTCCGACAGCGCGAGAGTGCAGAAGAGCTGCACCGGCAGCAGCGCGGCAAGAGCGGCGCAGGAGCGCCGGCGCTCGGTGCGCCAGGCCCAGAAGGCCCCCGAGGCGATGGCCAGGAACACCAGGAATCCGAACGGACCTGATCGGGACTCCGCCATCGGCGTCAGCCAGGGCCCGGGAAAGGCGGGAAAAGCGCACAGCCAGGCCGTCGTCGCGTGTCCCAGCTCGTGCACCCACATGCTGAGAAAGATGCGCGCCAGGAAATGGCCGGGTCCCGTCGAGACGATCAGGAAAGCGCCGGCGAGCGCAGCGGGGATGGCCCAGGTGCGCAGCCGGCCCTCCAGCCGCGTCTCGGCGAGCTCCCACTCGGTCTCCACCGCGTCAGCGCTCGCGCCCGCGCACCAGCGAGGCCGCCTCGGCCCCCGCCACGGTCGCGGGTCCTTCCAGCAGCGCGGCGGGAGCAAGCGGCCGCATCACGATGCTCAGCGTGGCCGGATCCATAGCTCATTCCTACCCGCGCCCGGCCACTATGCGCAACCATTCACGCTACCAGACCGTGCAGCGGTTCTCCGGCGCCATCGGCGCTCCCGCCTTGCATGAGAATGCCTTGGCAAAGTCCGGGTTGTCGCATACGGGGCCGTTCACGCGCCACTGCGACGTCGAGTGGGGGTTGATTTGCGCCTGCAGGCGCGCCGCTTCGGGGCGGTAGTTCGTGCACCAGGTCTGCGCGAAGGCGACGAAGAAGTCCTGTTCGGTCTTCGGGTCGACCTCTCCTCCGCGCTTCTGCCGCAGCGCCGCCAGCGCGAGCTTCAGTCCGCCGATATCCGCGATGTTCTCGCCCAGCGTCAGGTGGCCGTTCAGCTTGACCTCGTCCACCGCGGTGTAGCCGTCGTACTGCTTCGCCACGCACTCGGCGCGCTCCGTGAAAGCGTCGTTCACGGGCTTCGACCACCACTCGTGCAGGTTGCCGTCGCCGTCGAATTGACGGCCCTCGTCGTCGAAGCCGTGCGTCAGCTCGTGGCCCATCACCATGCCCAGGCCGCCGAAGTTCGCCGGCTCCGGCGCGTCGGTCTTGAAGAACGGTGACTGCATGATGCCGGCCGGAAACACCATCTCGTTCAACGACGGGTCGTAGTAGGCGTTGACGGTCGGCGGGCTCATCCCGAACTCGCCGCGGTCCACCGGCTTGCCGATCTTGTCCAGGTCTCGCCTGGTCTCGAATCGCGCCGCCTCCGCCACGTTGGCGAGCAGCGACTCCTTGCCGATCCGCATGCTGGAGTAGTCGCGCCATTTCTCCGGATAGCCGACCTTGTTGTTGATCTTCTTCAGCTTCTCCTTCGAGGCGGCGCGCGCGGCGTCGTCCATCCACTCCACCTGCTCGAGGTTGCGACCGAAGGCGCCCTCGATGCCCTCGATCATGTCCTTGGCGATCTTCTTGCCGTCGTCCCCGATGGTGGTGGTGACGAAGCTGCGGCCCAGCGCTTCACCCAGGGCACGGTCGGTCATCTGCACGCAGCGCTTCCAGCGGGGAAGGATGGCCTTCGCCCCGGTGAGCGCCTTCGTCAGGCGGAAGCGCTCCTCCACGAACGGCTTGCCGAGCGTAGGCGCAGCGGCCTCGATGGCCTTCCAGCGCAGGTAGGTCTTCACGTCGTCGAGCTTGCCCTTCTGCGCCACCAGCTTGTCCATGCCGCTGAAGAAGCCCGGCACCAGCACGTTGATGGCCTGCACGTCCGGCGTGCCCAGCTCCGTGAAGTACGCGTTCCACTCGAAGCGGGGCGCCAGCTTCATCAGACCGATGCGCTCGAGCCGATGGTAGATCTTGTTGGGGTCGCGGCGCTCGACCTTGTCCATCGAGGCCTTCGCGAGCGCGGTCTCGATGGTCATCACGGTCCGCGCCTGCTTGGCGGCGGAAGCTTCCAGTACGCCTGCGAGGACCAGCATCTTCGCCAGGTGATCCTGGTAGAGCGCGCGGAGGTCCTTCATCCGGGCGTCGTCCTTCAGGTAGTAGTCGCGGTCGGGCAGCCCGAGCCCGCCCTGGTCGGCGCCGCCGATCACCTGGGTTGCGTCCTTGAAGTCCTGCTGCGACCCGAAGCCGAAGAAGGCCCCGGCGCCTTCCGCCTGGAGGGCCGCCACCTGCTGCGCGAGACCTCTCGGGTCCTTGATGGCGTCGATTCTCCGCAACGCCTGCTGCAGGGTCTGAAGGGAAGCCGTCTCGGCCTTCTGCTCGTCCATGCAGGTGGCATAGAAGTCGCCGACCTTCTGCGCGAACGGATCGGCGGGATCGGCTTCGCCTCGCGCGTTCTTTTCCAGGATGTCGTGCAGCAGCGCTTCGTTGCGCTGATGGATCTCGTCGAAACTGCGCCCCCATCGCGCCCGGTCCTCTGGGATCGGCGTCGTCTTCAGCCAGTTCCCACAGGCGTACTGATAGAAGTCGGTGCAGGGATCGACGGACCTGTCCATCGCGCTCTCGTCGATCGGCGCGGGCTCCTGGACCGGCGCGACGGCGCTGCCGCTCGCGGGCGGAGCCTGTTCCCCGATGGCGCCGGTGGCGGGCTCGTTCACGGGCTTGCTCTGCGGTCCCGAGCTACAGGCGGCGGCGGCGAGAATGAGGACAGCCGATCGTTTCATTCGATCTCCGAGGTGGATGGGGGGCTAAACTTCGCCGCCTACGGTCGTGAGGCCTGCTTATTTCCCGGCCGGGCGTGCGCGTCGATCCAGTCGAGCACCGTGTGGTACCAGAGCTGGCTGTTCCTCGGCTTGAGGACCCAGTGCCCCTCGTCGGGGAAGTAGAGCAGCCGCGATTCGATCCCGCGCCGCTGCAGTGCGGTGAACATTCCCAGGCCCTGCTCGACGGGTACGCGGAAATCCAGCTCGCCCTGGACGACCAGCGTCGGGGTCTTGAAGTTCTGGACGTAGCTGCTGGGCGACAGGCGCCGGTACAGCTCCGGGTTCTCCCAGGGCGGGCCGCGGAACTCCCACTCCGGGAACCAGAGCTCTTCGGTGGAGCCGTACTCGCTCACCAGATCGAAGACGCCGTCGTGGGAGACCAGGCACTTGAAGCGATCGGTGTGGCCCGCGATCCAGTCCACCATGTACCCGCCGAAGCTGGCGCCCGCCGCGCAGGTATGAGCGGGATCGACGAACGGCAGCTTCTCGGCGGCGTCCGTAGCGCGCATCACGTCGTCGTAGGCGAGGCCGCCCCAGTCGCCCGAGATCTGCTCCTTGAATTTCTGTCCGTAGCCGATGGAACCGTGGAAGTCCGTGGCCACCACCACGTAGCCCCGGGCCGCGAAGGCGGCGGCGTTCCAGCGCATGCTCCAGGCATCTTCCCAGGAGCCCTGAGGCCCGCCGTGGATCAGGACCAGCAGCGGCAGCTTTCCGGCGGCGTTCGCGGGCCGCACGATCCAGGAGTGCACCTTGGCGCCGTCCTTCGAGTCGGTCCAGAGGTCCTCGGCGACGCCCAGGTTCAGGTCCTTGTACTGCTCGTCGTTGAAACGGCTCAGACGCGAGGGCTGGGCGCCGGCCCGGACGGCGAAGACTTCGGGTGGACGCGTGATGCCCGCAGCCGCGACGACGGCGGCGCCGTCCGGAGCGAGATCGAAGTCGCCGCCGTTCACCGGCGCGTCGGTGAAGCGGCGGTACTTTCCCTCGAGCGAGACGGCGTAGAGCCAGTAGCGCGCCTTCTGCACCACGGACGCGACGATCCCCTTGCTGTCCCGGCGCCAGCCGAAGCTGCCGACGTCGTCCGTGTCGATGTCCACCACCGTGACGCGGCCGGTCTTGCGATCCTGGATCTTCAGCCTCCAGATGTCGGCCTCGTAACCGTCGCGGGCCTGGGAGATCCAGGCCAGGTAGCGGCCGTCGGGCGACGGGCGCGGCTGCGCGTCGTCGCCCGGGTTGTCGGCAGTCAGGTTCTTGGGCGGGCCGCCCTCCCGATCGATCAGCCAGAGGTCGCCGTTCGTGCTCCAGGCTTCCCGCTGCGGCGGCTTGCTGCTGACGATCAGCTCTCCCTCCGGCGTGAAGCGGAAATCGTCACCGCCGCCGACGCGAACGCTGGGCCAGTCGGAGTCGAAGGGAGTCACGTCGCGGGGCGGTCCAGAGGGCGCCGGCATCACGAACACGTGGGTGCGCTTGCCTTCCTTCCACTCGGTCCAGTGGCGCGCGAAGAGGTGATCGACGATGCGCGCACGGATCCCGCTCTTCTCCGCTTTCTCCGCCCGCTCCTTGTTGCAGGCATCGTTGCCGGCGCACTGCGGATAGACGTCGCTGCTGAAGGCGATCCACCGCCCGTCGGGAGAGAAGACGCCGCCGTCGGCCCCGCCGCTCAGCCGGGTGATCTCGCGCCCGTCGCCTCCGGCCAGCTCGTACAACCAGAGCTGGCCCTCGCGGACGATGAGGAGCTGCTTGCCGTCGGGCGACCAGCGCGCGTGCTCGCTCCGCGCGTTCCGCGTGAACTGGCGCGGCGCTCCGCCCGCGACCGGCAGGAGCCAGATGTCCTTGTCGTCCTTGTTGGTCTCGAGGTTCTTCTGCCGCACCGTGGCCGAAGCCCACTTGCCGTCCGGCGAGACCTGGACGTCGTCCACGCGGCGGGTGGCGAGCAGCTCTTCGGGAGTGAAGGGTCGTGCGGCGAGCAGCAGGGCGAGCAGCAGGCTGGGCATGGGGTGCGCTCTGTATCACGAAGCCAAGGCGCCGGATCTCGAGCGGTCGGGAAGGCAGAGCTCTCAAAAATACACGTAATGCAACGATATGTTCGGGACCCACGTAGTCCCGCCTGACGAGTTGGTCTCCGGGACCAGTCCGCCGATGTCGATCCCGTGGGCGAACTGCACGCGCAGCTCGAACGGTCCCAGACCCAGGTTGACGCCGAGGACGTAGTCCGCCGTGCGGTTCTCCCACGCATCCGCCAGAGCGGCGTGGAGCTTGGTGTAGCCATGCCCCGCGTGGTTCTGCACCGCGCGGTTCGAGTCCACCACGCCGCCGAAGTCGAACCCGACCACGCCGGTGAGCCCGCTGAACAGCGCGATCCGGATCAGCACGTCGAGCGGGAACTGGAGCTCCGCCTGGCCGACGTAGTAGCCGTCGCCGAGGAGCCGCGAGTCCCCCCAACGGAACCCGCGCAGGTTGTCGAAGCTGGAGAGGAAGAAGCGCCGGCCGAACCGGCTGCCCTGCGCCGCCCCGGCGGCGGCGCGGGCGAAGAACCGGCTGCGCCCGATCAGCTTGATCGTCTTGATCGCGTCCGCCTGCAGATACGCGTAGAGCCCGTCGGAGCCTTGCGTGGGAATGGAGCCGACGCCGAAGTTCGTCAAGAACGACGTCCCCCCGATCGCGCCACCGGGCCCGAAACGGGTGGTGTCCCAACCGTACGCAAGCTCCACCTCGGCCTGCGGATTCGATCCGCGGATCTCGTTCAGCTCGGAGGCGGGGAGGTTGGCGGAGGCGTATCCGAAGCGGTCATACGCGAAGTTGTCGAAGAAGCTGCGGGTGACTCCCATCAGCTTTCCGCTCGCATCGATGCGGCTGAAGGTGGAGAGCGGATAGGAGAGCAGTCCCTCGACGCCGTACATCCGCTGCAGGTAGAGGACCTCGCACGCGGCGCCCAGATTCGCCGCCGTCACCGGCTGATAGCATTGCTGCGCGGTCGCGAACTGGGTGTCGCGACCCTGCTGGAAGGTGTGGAAGACCCCGACGCCCCAGCTCATCCGTTTCGACCGGTCGACGTAGAAGGCGAGGAAATCGGTAAGGTCGAAGGAGCCATAGATCGCCAGATTGATCAGCGCGGAGCGGTCGCGCATGATGTCCGCGAAGAGCACGCCGCCCGAGCCCACCGGCGCATAGCCGATGCCCGCGCCTCCGATGGCCGCGCCGCCTCCCTCCACCCTCCAGTTCTTGCCCACGTCATACGGATCGTACGAAGGCGTATCGTGCGGGATCGGCTCGTCCGGGAAGGGCTGCGGCGTGTCGATGGTCGCCAGGTAGCTGGCCGGGATCGCGTCCTGCTCGTCGACGCTGAGCAGCGCCGCGCTCGGGACCTCGAACAGCCGGTACCGCGCGCCATAGAACGCGACGCCGTACAGGCCGTTGGGCGCGAGGCCCGGGTGCGAGAGCGCGGTGGCGAAGTCGGTGAGCCGCTTGATGCGCCCGTTCTGCAGGAACCAGAGGTCTTCCTTCCCGCCGGCGTCGCTGGCGAACACCACCGCTCCGCCGGCCAGCGTGACCGGGTACCGCTGATCCACCGGCGCGTCGGTCAAGCGGGTCCGCGTCCCGTCATCCGGATTGATGCGGAACAGGTTGTAGCGGCCGCTCTCGGTGGCGTCTCCCGCGTACACGATGCCGTCGTCGCCCCAGGACAGGTCGCGCTCGCTGTACAGATCGTCGGTGAGCCGCCGGACGTGCGGGTCGGGTTCGGTGAGGCTGACGGTGTAGATGTCGATCTTCCCGTCCCGGTCGAGTCCGTAGAAGGCCAGCCGCTTTCCGTCGGGACTGAAGGTCGGATCGCCGGCCTCGATCACGCCGTCGCGAATCACCCGCAGCACCCGCGTATCGCCCAGCTCCAGATCGATCCGGACCCGGGGCGACGCTTTCCGCTCGCGCCGCTTGACCGTGCGCATGTGCAGCACGTCGGAATCGCCGGACTGGGCGAACCAGGCGATGGCGTTGTCGCTGACCGCCATCACCGAACGGAGGACTGGGTGCAGGCTCTCGGTGCCCGGCTGCTGGTCGATGGCGATCTGCTTCGCCGTGGACGGATCCCGCCGGTCCAGGACGACCAGCTTGGCGCGGGCCGTCTCGCGCTCGACGCCCCGGTAGAAGAGCAAATTGCCGTCGGTGGAGCTGGTGAAGGCGTCCAGCTCGTCAGGGAGCTTCAGCTCCGTCACGTCGGGCAGGTCCTGCTTGGCGTCGAGGTACGTGCGCATCACGCGCTTGCGCGCCCAGGTGGACCAACGGGCGTCCATCTGGGCCGGCGTCTCGCCGGCCACGTGCCCGAGCAGCTGCATGAACCCTTCGCGCGGCTCGTTCCGGCGCCCGCCGCCAGCCAGGCGCGGGCTCTGATCGAGCACGCCCTGGATCACGCGCTCGCCGTACGTCTCGCTGAGGAAGACCAGCTTCGCCTGCCCGTACTTGTACGTGTACAGGTAGGCGTACGGCCGGTCCTCGGCGAGCGAGGGAAAGTCGTATCCGATCTCGCCGTTGGGATTCAGCACGATGTCGCGGAGGAACATCTCCGTCTCGCTGTCCATCTGCTGATCGTGGGCGTAGTACTCGGCGAGGCCCTCGGTGAACCAGAGCGGCATCGCGCCGATCGGGCTGTCGAGCCCCGCGCTGGCGGCGCGCTCGGCCACCTTCTGGATGTGGAACTGGTGGGTCATCTCGTGCATGGAGACCCGCTTGAAGAACTCGCGCTCGCCGGCGTACGGCAGCGACATGCGCAGGTCCTGCGGGCTGGTGACGCCGAGGACGCCCTCCTGCACGGCGAAGACGTTGGTTTCGAGGAACTCGCGATACGTGTTGTAGAGGATGTAGGGGACCCGGAACGACGGCTTGTA
>Ga0137409_10003555_pt1 | contig 16456 bp, 15 predicted proteins | sample CZODoug1_16funga_FD_122059 | JGI IMG/M metagenome (GOLD analysis project Ga0137409, IMG submission 122059) | Vadose zone soil fungal communities from Angelo Coast Range Reserve, California, USA - CZODoug1_16fungal (Hybrid Assembly) | ecosystem: Environmental > Terrestrial > Soil > Vadose zone... | reverse complement strand
GCCCGCTATCTCTACGGCCAAGACGATTCTGAGCGTAGATTACGGCCGTGCGCGAATCGGGCTGGCAATTGCCACGGCAGAGGCGCGGCTTGCGCGGCCTCTGACGACGATCGAGCGCGTCAATCGTAACGAAGATATGCGCCGCCTGCGGGAGATGGCCCGTGACCAGGGCGTAAAGCAAATCATCGTCGGCTTGCCGCTGAATATGGACGGAACGCGCGGGGCAATGGCCGAAGAAGCGGAGCGATTCGCGCAGCGCGCGCGCAAACAAATTGGCGTCCCAGTCGAAATGGTCGACGAACGGCTAACAAGTTGGGAAGCGGAACGCCTGCTCGAAGAAGAATTCGGCAGGAAATATCACGACGAATCTGACAAAAAGAAGAAGGTGGCCGCCGACAAACCGACCGTGGATTCGGTCGCCGCAGCGGTCATCCTCCGCGAATACTTGGCAAGACTAGAAGCTCCGGAGCGGGCATAGATGAAAGTACTTATCGCTTTAGTGCTAATTCTCGTGCTGGCAGCCGCTGCCGTGGGCGCTTACATTTGGTATGGCATCCAGAAGCCCTATCAAGGGTTCGGCAGTGCGGGCGTATTCGTCACAATTCCGCATGGCGCGTCGAGTCGCACCGCCGGCCGCATCCTGGAAAAGAACGGAGTGATCCGCAGCGCAATCGCATTTGAAGTCTACGCGCGGCGAAACCCGCGACGCTCTCCGGAGGCGGGAGAATATTTCTTCGACCACGCGATGTCCGGCAAAGACGTCTTCTGGAAGCTGGCGCATGGCGAAGTCTATCAATTGCCGTTCACCGTGCGCGAAGGCGAAACGATGTTCGACATCGCCCATAATCTGGAAACCGCAAAATTCCTGCCAGCCGGCGACTTCCTGCGTGCCGCGAGCGACCCCTCAAGCATCAAAGATCTGGCACCATACGCTAAGACACTGGAGGGCTTTCTGTTCCCCGCGACATATCAGTTGCCGCGGCATCCGGTGGCGGCGGATTTGGCCACTTCAATGGTGCAAAAATTCCGCGAACAGTGGCGCTCGATTTCGGCTTCGGATCCCGCCCCTGCGGGCGTCGGCCGCCCAACGCTCTCCATCGTAGCTCTCGCGTCGCTCGTCGAACGCGAAACCCCGAAACCCGATGAGCGGCCGCTCGTGGCGGGTGTCTTCGAAAACCGCCTGCGCAAACGCATGCCCCTGCAGTGCGACCCGACCGTGATTTACGCGCTGGAACAAGCGGGACAATACAATGGGATACTGACTGGTAAGGATTTGCATTACGATTCGCCCTACAACACCTATGAACACGGCGGATTGCCGCCCGGGCCGATTGGCAATCCCGGTGAAGTTGCGCTCCGCGCCGCGATTGCGCCCGCGCAAACGGATTATCTCTACTTCGTCGCTAACACCCAGGGCGGCCACTTCTTCAGCGCCACTTTGGCTGAGCACAACAAGAACGTAAACAGGTATCATCGTTTGCTGCAAGGATTGCCGGCAGACCCACCTCCGGCACCTCCGGCGAAAAAACGGGCCCCCGTACGCACGAAGAAAAAGCAGCAAACAAAGAAACGCTAAAAAAGCGCATGACCGAAGATCACAAGACAAAGAAGGCTTTGATTCTGGAGACGGCACGCGAAATCGGCGCGGAAAAATGGACCGCGGCCGAAATCGACCAGCTCCGGCGCAGAATGATCGCCGAGCACGGCGAAGAAGCCAAGACCGGCGCGGATTATATTGCTGACGTGCTGCAGACGGCGGGCCTCAAGGTGACTCTTTCGCAGCTCGAAGAGGTGGAAGATCAGTTCGAAGATGAGTTTGAAGACCTGCTGCACTTCAAGACGCTCGGTGATGCAGAAGTGAGCCTGATGCGGCTCGATGAATTGTGGCGGCGCTTCCACGTCCATGGAGAAAAAGCTGCCGCGGGGCGAGTGCTCGATGTCGCACGCCTCGGCAAACGCCGTGCCGAGATGATCGCGCGCAATCGTAAGGTGGAACCGCAAAAGCGCGCTGAAAAAGAGGAGATGTCGAACTGGTTCCGCATCTGGCTGGAGACGCCGGACGCGTTTTTCGACTGGCTCGATGTGCGCAAGAAGTCGCCGGAGTTCAAGGCAAAATTTCCCCACGCTGAAGACGAAGAATGAGTGAGCTGGATCTTCCTCCCTATTCACTCGACGTGGAAACGCTGGACCTCGGACCAGGCGTCAAGGCCACCGGCATGGAGCTCATCGAAACCGAGAGCCGCGAACCCGTGCGAGGCAAGGACGCCATCGCAATTTGGGCCGGCGTCTTCCCTGCGCTCGTCGCACAAGAGGTGTTTGTTTTCGATTTTTTTAGCCACCTCGACCGCGTTCGTGATTTTTGCGCCAGCCGCAAAATCGCTTTTCGAGAAGCGGCGGGCCGCTGCATCGTCGTGCCGCAGCCAAGCGACGAGCAAGTCCGCGAATTGATCGAGCGGTTCGAAGGAGAAACCTTCGGATTGCGCGCCGGCAAGGCCGTTCTGAACGCCGATACGCAATTGGAGGGCGACCTCTCCAAACGGGGTTTGGACGCTTATCAGGCCGCCTACACGCGCTATACTTTTTGTGTGGTGTGCGAACTGGAAGATGGCTGGCTCACCATTCTGAGTGAGACGCTCTGGCCCAGCGAAGCCATCCGCCGCGTGCGCCCCGCGATGCAGCCGTTTGATGTGCATATCGCGCGCCCGCATTAAAAAAATGGCCGGATCGACCGGAGCCAAGTTGGCTGCTTGCTTGCACTCTATAGGCTCGGAGGGACGTAAGTTATTGATGCGACGCGTGTGGACATGTCTGGGATTGGCGACACTGACAGCGTTTGCTGGCTGCGGTGGCAGCATCAAGCACGATGTGCACATTGCAAAACGGGATATGCCCGTCGCGAAGGACGCCACCCGCGAGGAGTTGATCGAGAAATTCAACGCGCAGGCAAGCGCGGCGAAAAGCTTGAACGCAACGGTCGAGTTGCAGCCGACCGCAGGCTCCAAATACAGCGGCCTGATTCAGGAGTATCACCAGGTAAAGGCGTTCTTACTCGCGGCGCGGCCCGCAAACATTCGCATGATCGGTCAAGCGCCGGTCATTTCGAAGACCATCTTTGACATGACCAGCGACGGGGCGACGTTCCGCGTTTCCTTGCCCACCAAAAACAAGTTTCTTGTTGGCGACGTAGCTGTCGAGCGGAATAGCGCCAAGCCGCTGGAGAATCTGCGGCCCCAACACCTGTTCGACGCTTTGCTGTGGCCGGAAATCGTAAAAGGCGAAACCGTTCTGATCGCAGAGTTCAACGACGAAACAGCTCGCTACTACGTGTTGACCGTTCTCCGCGGCGGCTACACGACAGAAATCCGTCGCACAATCTGGTTTGACCGTGCGGACCTCAACGTAGCGCGCATGCAAAACTATGGCCCCAAAGGCGCCCTGCTCTCCGATATTCGCTGCTGGGATTGGCAGCCGGCGGGCGACCCTACGGCAGCGTCGACTTCCTCGTTTCCACGCCAGCTTCGCATTGATCGGCCCCACGACGATTACAGAATCGAATTGCAAATCACCAAGCTTGCATTAAACGAAGATTTGCCCGCCGTCCGTTTTCAGTTGGCCCAACCGCCCAACTCCGAGCTCGTAAAAGTCGGCGAGGAAAACGGCTCAGCCGCGCCCAAGGACTCCAAGCCATGATGGGCGAAATGATTTTTCGTAATTTGCTCCATCGCCCGATTCGCACCATCATCGGAATCTTGGCGATCGGTGTGGAAGTTGCACTCGTTGTGCTGGTCGTCGGCCTCACCAGTGGCATCCTCACAGAAACCGCCAAGCGCGTCGAAGGCATCGGCGCCGACATCATGCTTCAGTCGCCATCTGCCCAGGTATTCCTCGCCTTCAGCGGATCGCCAATGCCAATCAAAATCGCCGATCGCTTGAGGGAATTGAAATACGTCCGATCCGTCTCGCCGGTTTTTCTGCAATTCAGCTCGTCCGGCGGAATCGACCTCGTTTACGGTATTGACCGCGATAGCTTCAACGCTGTTTCCGGCGGCTTCGTCTTCCTTTCCGGCAAGGACATGGAAGGCCCTGACGACTTGCTCGTGGACGACCTCGCCGCCCAAGCCAAACACATAAAAGTCGGGGACACTTTCAATCTCCTGAATCACGACTGGCACGTCGCGGGAATCGTGGAACACGGAAAGGGCGCTCGCCTCTTCGTTCCACTTCTTACGCTTCAAGACCTCGGCGGCGCGCACGACAAAGCGTCCGTCTTCTTGCTGAAGTGCACGCGTCCCGAACACACCGAAGACGTCATCAACCAGATGCAGCCGCTCTTGCCGAATTACAAAATTCACGCACTTAAGGACTATCTGTCGCTGATGACCTCGACTAACGTCCCCGGCTTGAACGTCTTCGTAAATGCAATGATCGCGCTCGCCGTCTGCATCGGCTTGCTCGTAATTTTTCTCACGATGTACACGACCGTCGTCGAACGCACACGCGACATCGGCGTGCTGAAATCTCTCGGCGCAACGTCCCCATTCATCGTGCGAGCGATTCTGATGGAATCGGTCGCGCTCTGCTTCGGCGGCATCGCGGCAGGAGTTGGACTGAGCTACGCCGTTCGCGCCGGTTTTGTAAAAGCGTTTCCAACGCTTTCGATCTTGATTACGCCGGAATGGGTCTTGCGCGCAGGCATCATCGCTATGATCGGCGCCGTTCTCGGCGCGAGCTATCCCGCCTGGATGGCAAGCCGCCGCGACGCCGTCGAAGCGCTTACGTTTGACTAGTTCGCCAGAAGAAAGCGGAGGCACCAAGCTAGGCAGAGATGGCAATCGCAGCTACAATTCCAATCGCGCAATTTGAAGAACAGCCGCATGCCGTGGGACAGGGGCTCGTAAGGAAGAGCGTGGAACCGATACTCAAAACGGAAAATTTGTGGAAGCTCTATCACGCGGGCAAGGTGGAAGTGCCTGCCCTGCGCGGCGTGAATTTTTCCGTGCAACCGGGAGAATCGGTGGCCGTGATGGGTCCGTCCGGATGCGGCAAATCGACCTTGCTCTACACGATCGGGGGGCTCGCCTCCGCGACGCGTGGAACAGTCCTGGTGGACGGCAACGATCTCGCTGCAATGTCCGACAGTGAACGCACCAAGCTCCGCCGCAGCAAAATCGGTTTCGTCTTTCAGCGCTTCAATCTCCTGCCCACTATGACAGCGAAGGGCAATATCGCCATCGCACAATATATTCACGGTGACGGATTCGACCCGCACCGTTTTGACGTCGTGACAAAACTGTTGGGCCTCGAGGGCCGATTGAATCACAAGCCATCCGAAATGTCCGGCGGTGAACAACAACGAGTCGCCATCGCGCGCGCCATCATCAACGAACCAAAGATTCTCCTTGCCGACGAGCCGACCGGCAACCTCGACACAAAAAATTCCGATGTAGTGCTGGAGATGCTGCGCCAGTTGAACAAAGAGCTCGGACAGACGATTGTGATGATCACCCACAATCCCGAAGCGGTCACCTATTTCGATCGCGTCGTCCACATGCGCGACGGCGTTATCGTGGACGGGATTCCGGCGGACTGATATGCCCAGCAGCGGACAAATTCTTTCCCGCATATTCTTTTGGCAATTCGAACGGGGCTCGTGGCAATACGACCTCGCCGTTATCGGAATTTTGGTCTTTGTTTTCTTCATGCCCCGTCGCTGGCTGCGCGACCAACCGGAATCTTCCGTCCCGCCGAAGGCCGAGCAAATCGCAGTGATCTCAAGCGCTGGAAACGAAAGCGTCTATCAAGTGGACGCACGCGTCCTGGCTCCTCCCGAGCAGATGCCGCAATTGCAAAACGAACTTCATCGCGCGTTGCAGCGTGCGTTACCAGAACTGCAAAACGGCCACTTTTCGATACTCAAGGTCGAGGCTAAGCGCGACGAGCACGGTACTGTAATCGCCTATCAGGTTTCCGTCCGCCACTAGCCGATATTGCCGCCAATCCGCAACTGGAAACGGTATTCACGGCCCCCGCATCCAACATTAGGTATACTGGTTATTCGTGCCAAGACGTTCGGAATCGCCAGTGGAGGGGTTGAATTTGACGCTTATGAGGAAAATGGCCATGTTTTTCGCGGTTTTGTTGCTGGCCATCTTGGCCGGTCCCGCATCCTCACAAAGCTCCCCGAAGTGGACCCCCGACAGCATCCTTACCATGATGGATCATGCCGCGCTGGACTTTCACAGCCTCACCGCAAATATCGAACGGATTAAGTACACCGACGTCGTCAAGGACACCTCAACGGAAACCGGTCAACTTTGGGTCCGCAAAGACGACAAAATGCGCATCCAGATCGCCAAGCCTGATGCGCGCACAGTGCTGCGCACCGGCGACGCGATCTACATCTTCAATCCAAAAATAAACCGCGTTGAAGAGTACGACCTCGGCAAGAACCGCGAAATGGTGGACCAATATCTCGAACTCGGATTCAATACTCGCGGTGAACACTTGAAGAAGAATTATTTGATCGCTGTAAATGGCGAACAGGAACTCGACGGACGCAAGACCATACTTGTCGAGCTGACGCCGAAATCCGAGAAAACCCGCGAACAAATCACCAAAATTCAGATGTGGATAGACACCGGCTCCTGGATGCCGATTCAACAAAAGTTTTTTGAAGCCAATTCCGGCGACTATTTCATCATTCATTACACGGCAATGATGAAAAACCTCAAAATTGAGGACTCTCGCTTCAAGCCGGATTGGCCGAAGAACGCCACAAAAGTGAAGCCGCGCGGTTAATTCGCCTCCGCGGCCTCGGCATGCTCCGTCTTCAGCAGCTGTTCCTTACGTTCAATTCCCCAACGATACCCCGCTAGATTGCCATCGCCACGAATCACGCGGTGGCACGGCACCACAACGGAAACCGGGTTCGTCGCGCAGGCCCGTGCCACAGCGCGGCTTGCGCTTGGCCGGCCCAACGCGCGCGCCACTTGAGCGTACGTCCGCGTCTTGCCCAACGGAATACGCTGCAACTCCTGCCACACTCGTCTTTGAAAAGCCGTAGCAAGCAAGTCCAACGGTAATTCCTGGCGCGGCGGATTCCCTTCCGTGCGCGAAACGATCTCCTTCACCCACTTTTCGAGTCCGCTTCTTGCCGGCGCGATCTCCGCTTTCGGATATTCGTCCCGTAGTTCTCCCAGCAGTTTCGCTTCGGAATCCCCAAGATAAACCGCCGACACGCCGCGGTCCGTGGCCGCTACCAGAACTTTCCCCAGCTTGGCATCTGCAATCGTGTATCCGAGTTTCATTCCCTTCCCTCCCTTTTGATATGTCGCCGGCGTCATTCCGAGCTGTGCGTCGCTGCGCTCGTATACGCGGCTCGATGATCCGTATCCCGTTTCGTACAGTGCGTCGGTAATTTTGCTGCCCTGCCGCAAAAGTTTCTTAAAGCGATTCAGCCGCAACGCCTCTGCAAGCTCCCGCGGTGATAGGCCTGTTACTTGTGCAAACGCACGCCGCAGCCGGCTGGTCGAAGTCCCCAGTTGCCGTGCGACGGCGCCCAGCCGCAGCGACTCCTCGCTACTTTGCGCGAGCAGCCCTGCCGTCTTCTGCACAAGCGCTGTAGCCGCCGAAATCTCATTCGGCCTGCAGCGCAGACATGCTCGAAATCCGCGCTGCTCGGCTTCGCGCTGCGTTCTGAAAAATTCCACGTTTTGGCGCAGCGGACGGCGCGCCGGGCAGCTCGGCCGGCAATAAATCCGCGTCGAACGCACGCCAAGAAAAAACACGCCGTCCGAACGCGAATCCCGCGCCACCGTCGCCTTCCAATACCGTTCCGCCGCTCGTGAATCAATGGGTCCAACTTGTTGTGGTTTGTTCATGGTCATTCTCAACGAGCCAAAGATACAGCGGGCTGAAAATTGATTCTATCCGGAATGCCTCGCCAAAGTGGAAAGTTGCAGATTGTTAAAATTGGTGCGCTCAGCGCAGCTAGGCTTCGCTTGGACAGGCCGTCGGCTCTATCTTCGGCGCGGGCACCCGATGCGGCGCCGTAATCACGAGCACGACCGCCCCGAGAATCACCGCAGCGGCTGCAAACGTGCGCAGCGTCAACGCCTCACCCGCAAACATCCACCCCAGCAGGAGCGCCACAACCGGATTCACAAACGCATAAGTCGCCACGCGCGCTGCCGTGCTGTTCTTTAGAATGTAAATATACGCGGTAAATCCGATCCCCGAACCGAATACGATCAAGTACGCCACGGCGAGCCAGGACCGCATCGAGATGGCGGAAACGTGAAGCTGGCTGACTTCTCCGGTCAAAAACCCGCCAACCCAAAGGGCGACCCCTCCGGCAAGGCACTGCATGGCCATGCTGAGCATCGCGGACCCCGGCAACGGCCCGTGCTTGGAGTACAGCGAGCCACAGGCCCAAGAGAGGGACGCCAGCACCAACACTCCTGCGCCAATGGGGTCAATCCGGCCGGATGACCCAAGATGGCTCGGCCCAACGAGCAGCGCGAGTCCGGCAAAGCCCAAAATGATGCCAAAGAACACTCTTGAAGAAGGGCGATAGCCTCCGGGCCGTAGCCAATCGACCAGAACCATCCACAGAGTCACCATAGCCACCAAAAGCGCCGTAACTCCTGACGGCACAGTCTGTTCCGCCCAGCAAACCCCGCCGTTCCCCACGAACAGCAAAAGCAGGCCCGTAATGGAAGCCGTCTTCCAGTGCTGGAGCGTAGGCTTAATCCTCGTTTTCCAACGCAAAATGGGATAAAAAATGACACCGGTCGTCAGAAACCGCGTCCCGGCCAGCAGCAAGGGTGGAAACGACTCAACTCCGAAGCGCATCGCCAGATACGTCGATCCCCAGACGACATACACGGCCAAAAACGCCAGTATCAAGGTACCGGAGCGAGATTTCGAGTCAGTCTGCATGTGTTCAACGACAACCTTACGTGGCAAGGCGTTTAGATTCTGTCCGCATTCATTCGTTACGCTGAAAACTCAAAAAGTAACAGCATTGCAAGTCCATTCGAAGAACCATATTGGCGACGAGTCCGCTCCCTTCTCACAACCCGCATCCGCCATCCCGGTACTATAACTATGTGTTTGAAGATAAGACACTTCCCCCGATTTCCACAGGTTGACGCCAGCCCACTCTAGTGGCATTTTGGCTATCCATTCTTTTCCTTGGGAATTTGGGCCAGATCGAGTGAATTCTTGCGGCGCCTTCGCTGAAGCGCGTCGAGGCATCTCTGGGGTCGAGATGAAAGCAACAAATAGAATTGCTCTACCTGATACGGAAACGGAAGCATCGCTCCCGCAATACGCGGAAACCGGCGCAGTCGCGAATTCTCTGCCTGCAGTCGCAGTCGCTCCCGCTCCGATTCGAACGCCTGCTTTGAGAATCGTTCCCTTGCGTTCTCCGAGCGCCATCTCCATCCGCCGCTTTGCGCGTGTCCCTACTCACGCTTTCGGCGTGTTTCATGAGCAGCGTGAATATCCACGCGCTTCGTTGCACTTGCCGTTGCGGTTGCGCAGCGTGGAAAATGCGGTCGAAAAATATCCCGTCTCTCTTGTCACGCGCGACATCAGCTCAACTGGCGTCTTTTTCCTTTGTCCCAAACGCATCGAACTCAATTCCGCCATTGAATTGGAAATCATTCTCGTCAGCCGTCCCCTCGGTCGCGGCAACGTCGTAGCCGTCACTGTCGCAAAAGTGCGCCGCGTGGAGTCCGCCAACATGCCCGGCTGGTTCGGTATCGCCGCCTCCTTTGACGACCTCAAGTTCGATCGCGACGATGAAGTCCCAACTTATTTCCCTTCCGTTTAAAGATCGGCTGCTGACATTCGTTTCTCGACGCCCACTGTTGCGCGAAGCTCCCGCCTCACTCCAAAAAGTTTCCACAGGCACTCTACTTGTGCTTTCGTTGCCTCTTTGACACACTAATTTCACCTTCCGCTTCAGCGTGTGTTCCGTCTTCGGGGTGAATCTTCAGCACGCCAAGCCAGGGAATGTGTCTTTGGGGGAAAAATGAGAAAGTTTCTGTCGGGCGCAATTCTTATGGCGCTGTGTTTGCTTTTTGCGTCATCCAGTTGGGGTCAAGCGCAGAGCACGACCGGCACCGTCCAAGGTGACGTGCTGGACGAAAAAGGAGGCAGCGTTCCAGGCGCCTCCGTCGAAGCAAAGAACCTCGATACCAATTACATCCGCACCGAATCCACCGACGGCGACGGCCATTTCGCTTTCCTGAACCTCGCTCCAGGTCGTTACACGCTGACCATCACCAAGTCCGGCTTCACCACCATCGTCCAGCAAAACGTCAATCTCACTGTCGGCCAGGTGCTCACGATTCCGGTCTCGGTGAAAGTCTCCTCGGTCGCCCAACAGATCATCGTCACCGACGTTCCCAATATCGAAACCACAAAAACCGAATCGTCATCCACGCTGGAGCAACTCACTGTTTCAAACACACCGGTGCTCGGCCGTAAATTTGAAGACCTTCTCACGCTTACGCCAGGAGTCGCGATAACACAAGGCCCCGACGGCGATGAAATTAACTTCAACGGACAACGCGGCGTCTTCAACAACATCAGCCTCGACGGTGGCGATTATAATAACGGCTTTTTCGGCGAGCAATTGGGCGGGCAGCGCGCTGCAATCGATATCACTCTTGACGCCGTCAAGGAATTTCAAGTTATCGCCAGCGGCGCCAATGCAGAATTTGGCCGCACCGCTGGTGGCGTGGTAAACGTCATCACGAAATCAGGAACTAACAGCGTTCATGGCAGCGCGTTTGAGTATTTCCGCACCGAGTCGCTCACCGCCAACACCTCTGACGGCAAACCTCTCAAGGATTTCAACCGCAACCAGTTTGGCGGCACGATCGGTGGCCCACTCGTTAAGGACAAGATGTTCTTCTTCGGCGCTATTGAGCATATCCGCTCGAACTTGACTCGCCCAAATCTGAGCACGACGCTCGGCAGCACCGCCTGCCCCGTTAGCAGCCCGGTTTTCAATTCCAATATCACTGATGCCGAAATCGAAGCAAACCCCGATTGCCAGCGCCAAGTGCTAGTCGACTTCCTGAATACCAGCGTAGGCCAGAACGACGGTCTTCCAGTGAAGCACCCCGTTCGAAACACCGCAGTGTTGGGCCGCTTTGATTGGAACCTCAATCAAAATAACCAGCTGGCCGTTTCCTATAACTTCGACTATTCGAAGAACGAGAACCAGACCTTCGACGTTCCCACCTACGGCACGTCGGCGAACGGCACCGAAGGACCCGGGAAGATCAACGTCATCAACGTGAATTACTTCACGACAATTGCTGCGAACAAACTCAACGAGGCCCATTTCAGCTACCAGCGTGAAGTCCGCCCACGTTTGGCAACGCAGTCGAACATCCCAGCGGACACGGCGATGGGCTTCGCAACCACCTTCCGCTTCGGCAATCCATTTTTCCTCGAACCGAATGTCGACGAAACCATCTGGCGTACCCAGCTTCGTGACAGCTTCTCTCTGACTCACGGTAAGCACAATTTCAAATTTGGCGGCGAATGGCTGCACACGAATAACTCGCAAACGTTCCGCGGATTCTTTACTGGCCGCTATATCTTTGACAGCGTAACGGGCTTTCTCCATTACGCTTCCCCCTCGACCCTTGGTGACGGCTTCGGCCCGGACACGGCTGAGTGCTCCGACGGCACGTTTGGAAGCATTGAGAATGGCTGCGCTGGCGGCAGTGTTGTCGGCGGCCCCTTGATCTTCTACTTGCAGGACGGTGTGCCGACGGGCCTCGTCAACATTCCTCCTGGTGCGTCAAATATTAACAATCAGGACTATGCGCTTTTTGCCCAAGACAAATGGCAGATTCTTCCGAACCTGAGCCTCAGCTACGGCTTGCGTTGGGAAGCGCAGATCTTCCCGGGCGTAGTCACTCCGCCCAGCCAGACCGCTTACGGCGAATTCCTAAGCAATCCACTTTTTCCGTCAGACGGAACACTCCATAGTGCCAAAAAGGAATTTCAGCCCCGCGTCGGTTTTGCGTGGGACGTCTTGAACAATCACAAGTCCCTCTTGCGCGGTAGTTACGGCATTTACTATGGCCACCAGAACATGCTTTCTCAAGTCGGTTCCATAACCACTAACGGCGTGCAACAAAGTACGATTTTTGCCACGTCGCAAAACGCCATTGATTTCGGTGCGCCCGTGCCAACATGGCCCGGTGATTTCCCGGCCACGCCCGGCGTCAGCTCCTGCGGCACCAACCCATTCCCTTGCTTCAGCGGCGTTCGCGTCTTCAGCAAGGACTACGAGAACCCGCGGATCTACACCACCAACCTCGCCTACGAACAGGAGATCGCTCCGAACCTTACCGCCTATGCCGATTTCACGGTCTCGAAAGGCGTTCACCTTACGTCCTTCTTTAACGTCAACGCAGAGGGCCTCTTTGATTCTAAAGGCAACGTCGTAATTCCGGCGGGATCATTCGGACCGGATCTTGGCGACGTATTTGTCACTGCGAGCACCGCGAAGTCCCTCTATCGCGGCCTGACCCTCGGCATGAGAAAGCGCTTCAGCCAGCGATTCCAGTTGGAATGGAACTACGTCCTCTCCGAGGACTTGGACAACGACTCAAATGAGCGCGATCCCTTCACGGATCGCCGTCTCAATCCCGCAAATCCATCGCTGGATTATGGCTTTTCCGACCGCGACGAGCGCCACAAATTCAATTTCTTCGGCTACTTCGAGTTGCCGGGCGGGTTCAACTTTGACGGCCGCCTTCAGGCTCACACGCCACAACCCATCACTCCGGCTACTTGCGCTTCCACGCCGGGTTGCAAGCGCAATTCGGCCTGGAAAGACAATGAGTACATCTCGTTCGACTGGCGTGCCACGCGGCCATTCAAGTTCGGCGATCGCTATACGCTCATCCCAGCGATAGAGATGTTCAACACCTTCAATAACAAAAACAACGTCAACCCGCTGGCCACTCCGGCCCTCTTCAACTTTGACGGATTCCTCCGTCTCGGAGTTGGCGATCCGCGTCAAGCACAGCTGTCGCTGCGCCTCCAGTTCTAGGACAGCTCGTCGGCAATCCACGATCAGAGGGGCGCTCCGGCGCTCCTCTTTTGTTTTCCGCGCGCTGCTGTCAAACTCATTTCCTCAAAAAAATGCCCGTAAAAAATTATTCCTCCCTCAAAGGCGTCCTCTTCGATTGGGACGGCACGCTCCTCAACTCCCTCGCCGCCGACACTGCCGCCTACCTCGCCATGTTCCGCGCCATGGGCATTCCGTGGGGCCTCGCCGAACTCGAACAGCACTATTCGCCGAACTGGTATCGCGTCTATCGCGCCGCAAAGCTTCCCAAACACAAATGGCCCGCCGCCGATCAGGTCTGGCGCGAAAACTACAGCAAGCAAAATCCAAAACTCATCGCCGGCGCCCGTCGCATTCTCGCGCGTCTCGGCTCTCATCACGACCTCGGCCTCGTCACCAGCGGCGACCGCGACCGCGTCCATCGCCAGCTAAAATCATTCGACCTCTGGCACACCTTCTCCGCGCGCGTCTGCGGCGGCGACACGGCCCAGCGCAAGCCTCATCCCGCGCCGCTCAAACTCGCGCTTCGTCGTATGCGCCTGAATCCACAAGACACCGTCTACGTCGGCGATGCCCCCGAAGATCTCGAAATGGCCCGCAGCGCCGGCGTCCGCGCCGCTATCGCCGTTCTCGGCCCGTTCCCCACCGAAAAACGCCTCCGCGCTGCAAAGCCCGACGCTCTCCTCGAATCCATCGAAGAGCTCCCCGCCGCTCTAAAATTGTTTATCTGAAATTTCGAAGCTGGAACTTTACTACGGTTTACCCACCGGCTCCGGCGCCTTCGCGGCACTCGCCGTCAACGGCTTAAACGCCGTCCACTTGATCACCACGCGCAGCGGAACATCGCCATCCTGAAAATGAAGCCGGTCGTCCGATCGCGCATAATTCGGAAACCAGTATTTCCCTTCCACGTTTTCCCGGTACGTCTCAAAATTCGAAAATGGCAGCTCCGGCGAATGAAAATCGCCCAAATCCGTCACGAATTTTCCGTAACTCTTCACAATCTCCAGATACTTCGCGTCCACCCAGACAATTCCTTCAAACAGCGCGTTCGCGCGCTCCAGATATTTCGGCTTCACCTGGAACATGTAGCAGTCCACTTCATCCACCAGTTCCCTGCCTGCAAACGTAATCTTGTACTTTTCCACCTGCGACGCTGCCAGCGGATACCCGGGTATCCTCGATATCGCGTTCACGTCCTCCGGCGACAGCTTCACCGTCCGCAGCGTTGACACCCCATCCGCTTGCACGCGCTCATAAACTTTTCCGTCGCTCCCCACCATCGGCGTCGTCGTCACGGAAAATTCCCCCATCGGGTTTCCGTCCGTCCCATACTCCGTCAGCTTGATCGTCTTCTTATATCCAAACCGCCCGCGCACCCGCGCATACTCCTCTTCCTTCTCGGCGAAATGTTTGATGATCAACGGCTGCGGCACATCCGGTGGCGCTTCTGCCGTCAGCTCAGTTGACGTCACTCGCCGCACATCATGTTCCGGTGCCGGCGGCTTCTGCGGCCCCTGACTCTCCTGCCCTCGAACAACTCCCACAAAAATCCCGCCGCCCAGCACAGCGCAAATCGCCGCCACTCGAATCATCACAAAAATCGGCCTCAACTCTCTCACTCTCTTCATCCTCGCTTAGATGCTGTTCACGCGATAAACGCAGTTCATTTCCTCTCCAACTCAGTCTATCCCACTTCACCACGCAACCCGCCGTGAACCCTTTTCACCATATTCCTCGCAGCGGAATCGGCGTATACTTCCCAAAAATCTGCCGGTCAAAGGCGAATTTCGCGAAAACCTATGCGCGCTCGAATATTCTCGATTGTGGTTCTCTGCCTGCTCGGATTCCTTGCCGTTCCAAACCTCGCACAAGAAAAATCCGACGTGGGAAGCATTCGCACCCTGGAATTAAAGTGTGGGTGGACGCCTATAAGCAGCGGCAAAGCGTCGCTCTGGCCGCGCTTCTCGCGGAAGACTACGTCATCACTTTGGAAGACGGCAGCACCTACGGCAGGGTCGGCTTCATCAGCTATACCGCCCGGCCCTTGCACGTGGATCTCGCTGAACTGTCGGACGTCAAGATTCACATCCACGAAAACACGGCGGTGGTGATCGCGGCCTATCACGAACGCGGCGCGCTCGACGGAAAATCCTACGACTATCGCGATCGCCTGACCGACGTCTGGATGAAAATCGCCGGCAAATGGCAGCTCATCGCCTCGCACTATAGCCTGCCCAGCAATCCCGAGTTGAACAAACCTGCTACGCCGGCGAATCTGCTTTTCCCTCTCCTCGCCTCCGCCAGTCTTCTTACAACGCGGGAATTTCCGACACTTCAAGCCGATTTCGCCCCTGCCGCTTCGCCGAATACAGCGCCGCATCTGCTAGCGCCACCAGTCGGTTGAAGTCTGGGGCACGCGATCCGGCAAAGCCTGCAAGACCAAAGCTTGCGGTCACCTTGAGCCCATTGCCATCAAAATTAAATTGCGTCCCCTCAAGTGTCGCCCGCACTCGGTCGGTCACCACTCTAGCGTTCTCCTCGGTTGTGTGTGTCAGAACAAGCAGGAATTCCTCGCCCCCAACGCGACCGCAAATGTCACTCTGCCTCGAGTTGCCTTTCAGAATTTCGGAAAATGTCTTTAGAACGGAATCGCCGGCATCGTGGCCGTAGGTGTCATTGATAGTCTTGAAATGATCTAGATCGGCCAGCGCGACCCAGAAGGAAAATCCGTACCGGGCTGCGGCGCTCAGTTGCCTCGTCGCCCAATCATCAATGGCCCGCCGATTGGGTAACCCCGTTAGCGCATCGGTGAGGGCGAGTTCTTTCAGGAGCAGATTTTTGGCTTCGATCTCGCGTTGAAGTCCAATGATTCTGACTCCCACTCCTACGCGCGCTATCAGCTCTTCTTCGTGAAACGGTTTTGTGAGGTAATCGTCGGCCCCGGCAACCAGTCCCTCGACCACACTCTCCGTCTCTGACTTGCCGGTCAAAAGGATGACGTAGGTGTAGCTTACGTGTGGTCTTGACCGAATGTGTTGGCAGATTTCCAGGCCGGTCCGGTCGGGCATCATCCAATCAATAATCACGATATCAGGACGATGCTCCGCGAACAGTTGGACTGTCTCACTCCCGCTCTTGGCGAAGAACAGCGAATACGGTTTCTCAAACAGCGCATGCTCAACGAGTTTTCGCGAGACTGCCGAATCGTCCGCCACCAAAATCTTGATCCGTCCTCCGACAGCGCTCATCTGGTCCTCGAAAAGTTTTGGCAAGCGTAGATGGGCGGCGGCTTCAAACTGCCCCCGGGCCTGAGGTCCAATCCGCAGGCGGAAAGACAATTGGCCA
>Ga0137409_10003554_pt1 | contig 16457 bp, 14 predicted proteins | sample CZODoug1_16funga_FD_122059 | JGI IMG/M metagenome (GOLD analysis project Ga0137409, IMG submission 122059) | Vadose zone soil fungal communities from Angelo Coast Range Reserve, California, USA - CZODoug1_16fungal (Hybrid Assembly) | ecosystem: Environmental > Terrestrial > Soil > Vadose zone... | reverse complement strand
GACAAGCAGGACGCGCGGGCTCACGCGGCGGACAGCACGATGGAGAACGTAGCGCCGCCGCCCGGCGTCTCCGCCACGGTGATGCTGCCGTTGTGGGCCTCGATGGTCTGGCGTACCAGGGCGAGCCCCAGGCCGGTGCCGTCGCTCTTGGTCGTGAAATACGGCTCGAACACGCGTTGGCGCAGGTCGTCGGGGATCCCGGCGCCGTGGTCGGCGATGGTCACCGCCAGCCCGTTTCCGTCCCGGCTCACCGCGATCTCGATCGATCCGCGCCCTCCCATGGCCTCCGCGGCGTTGCGCAACAAGTTCGCGAACGCTCGCCGCAACGGATCGTAGTGCCCCACCAGCTTACAGGGCTCCCCGTTGGCCCGCACCGAGACATCCACCTCCGATGGCACGGCGCTCTTGCCGAGGTCCATCAAGAGGTCCACCAGGTCCACCTCGCTCTTCGGCCCCTCGGGGAGCCGCCCGAACTCGGCGAACTCCTTCGCGAGCTGGACGAGCCGCTGAGTCTCCGCCTCGAGCACGTCGACCGCCATCGTCTGACGGTCCGACTGTCCGGCCGTCCGCCCGAGCTGGTCTACCGCGATCCGCATAGCCGTGAGCGGATTCTTGATCTCGTGCGCCACGCGACGCGCGACCTCGCGGAACGCCCGCAGCCGCTCCGCCTCGAGCTCGCGGTCACGCGCGGCTTCGAGCGCCGTCGCGAGCTCCCGCAGGGCCTGGCGCAGTGCTTCAAACTCGGGAGCCCCGCGGGTCGGCGGACCCGCCGGCAGCGGCATGCGGCGCCGGATGAGCCGGGTCCAGCCCACCAGCTCGTCGATCGGACGGGACAGCTGGCGCGACAGGTGACCCGCCACACGTACCGCCGCGATGACTGCGAAGGCGCCCAGCACGAACACGACCGCCGCGAAGCCGCCCGCGTAGTAGCGCAGGTACGTCTCAGCCCGCCGCGCCAGGGTTAGCGAGTTGGAGAGCTGGTCCAGATGCTCCCGGAAGGCCGCCCGCTCCCGCGCAGAGAGGTGAGTCGTGTCCATCCGATCCACCATCAGGCGTGCCGACGCCGCCACATCCTCGAGGGCCACGCGCGCCCCCGCGGATGGGGCCACCGTGCGCACTGCAAGCGCCCAGCCCACGACGGCCAGGGCGGTCGGCACGGCGGTCAGGGCTACCAGGATCACGAAGATCCGCTGGCGGAAGGGGAGGGCCATATTGGTTGGCACCAATCTAGGGAAATGACCCGGGTGCGACAATTCGACACAGGCGAAAAGCAGGTTGGTGGAGGTCGCTCAAGGAGGATCGCATGAAGTCCCATACCCATTACCTCTGGTTCAACACGAAGCAGCGCCAGGAAATCATCGATGTCACCGAGCAGGTCGCCGCGCAGGTCCGGGACAGCGGCGTCGCCGAGGGGCTCGTGCTGGTGAGCGCGATGCACATCACCGCCTCCGTGTTTGTGAACGATCACGAATCGGGACTGTGGGCGGACATCCTCAAATGGCTCGAGACCACCATCGCGCCGTGGGATCCCAAACGGTACCGGCACAACGAAACGGGGGAAGACAACGCCGCCGCCCACCTGCGGAGCCTGACGATCGGGCACGAAGTGATCGTGCCGATCACGGGCGGCAAGCTCGACCTAGGCCCGTGGCAGCGGGTGTTCTACGGCGAGTGGGACGGGCAGCGGAAGAAGCGGGTGATCATCAAGGTGCTGGGGGAGTAGCCGAGACCAAGACGCTCTCGGCTCGCCAGTCCCAGCCCTGTTGCTCTGTCTTGACGAGCCAACCCCGGTCCTTGCTCACCCACAGTATCAGCATGCTTTCCGGACTCTCGCGCAACTCGAGCTTCCAGCAGTCGAAGCGCCCGGCCGGAACGTCGATCCGTCCGCTGCCGACGACCCGCAGGTCGACCGGGGCGAACCCGGTCTTACTGGGATCGGGTCCCACGAGGCCAACCGAGTACACGCTCCCACTCCACCAGCGATCGAGCGGGAGCACTTGCAGTAGCAAGGTCAGATCGACGCGCCGCCACCGAAGCACGAGCGGTGCTTCTGGCGCACCCGGAATGCCCGCACTCGCCCGCCAGCTGCGCGGGTGCGCTCCGCCGATGTCGAGCGTTTCGCGAACCGTGTCGCGCGTGAACTGTTGGACGTGGCTGAATTTCACTCCGCCCTGCGCCGCGTAAATCGGTCGCAACGTGGACGCTTCGAAGTAGGTGCTCTCGGGCGGCGTGCGGAGGGTATCCGGAGAGCGGTCGCGTACACTTTTATCTTCTTGGGAAACGATCCATGCCGTGCGTCCTTCCCACCGGGCGTCCGCCACCGTAATCGTGAGACGCCCGCGGCAATTGGTCAGGACGTCGTCGAACACGGTGCAGGTCCGGTACGTCCACGTTCCTCCGCGAGCGTGTGCCAAATGCAGGTTTCGGACAGGCTCATAGCGCGGGCGCCGGGGCGGTCCAGGTTCCTGCGCCACCGCGTCCCGCGGCCATAGGGATAGACCCGCCGTAATGTCTGGGAACTCGTTTTCTGTATCGACCGGACGCCGATCACCGCCGCGTGTGCTCATGACGAGGACCAACGCAGCAGCGGCTGCCGTGAGGAGCAGCAGCGTCGTGCGAGGTGACACCGTCGAACGTCCTTCCGGTAAAACCACCCGCACTCCCGCCGCGCGGCTCGCGAGGATGCGCTCCAGCAGATCCGGCGACGGTGCGGGGGCGGGAATCTTGCGAAGCTCATCTTGCCATGTCATGGTCGGTCCTCCAACTCGTCGCGCAACCTTTTCAATGCTCGGGTCAGACGGACCCGCGATGCTCCCTCACTGATGCCGAGCAGCTCTGCGATCTCGGCGTGCGCATACCCCTCGATCTCCTTCAGGACCAGCACCGCGCGAAGATGATCCGGGAGCGTATCCACGGCCGCCTGGAGCCCGTCACGCTCCGCTGTCTCGTGTGGCTCGGCCCGCCCCGCGGCGTTGTGCAGGCCCACTTCGCGCCGCCGCTTGCCGCTGCGCATTCTCATGAGGGCGACCCGAGCGGTTACTCGCTTCAGCCACCCGCCGAAACTCCCACGCTCCTCGTAGCGCCCAAGCGCCTCCGGGAGCCCGACGAACACGTCATGCACGACGTCCTCTGCATCCTCGCGGGCGCCAACCAACCGATAGGCGAGCCGAAACAAGGCCACCCCGTGCTCCAGGTAGAGAGCGGAGAGGGCGTCCGGGCTCCCGGCCCGTGCCTCAGCGATTAGGGATCCTGGGCCTCCGTTCCCGGCGCTCGTGCTCATCCCATCACTCGAATGCCGTTGATAGGCCAAACGTTACGCATGGGCGGCGTGGCGCCAAGGCTGCCTTCCGGCCTATCTCTTTGAGCACAAGTTGTTTATGTTCAAACCACTGATAGCGCGGCAGGGTAAGGGAGGCGTCAGGTCAATCCGGCAGCGCCTCGCAGCCCCGGGGATCCGGGGCTCGCAGCAGGCGCGCCGAGGTAGGATCGGCGAACCATCCCTCACAATGTCCCGCCGCGCGCGACTCTGACCGGCGACCCACAACGACTCTGCACCACGCACCTGTCGCCTCCCTGGAGGCGCCCGGGCTCGGGCGCCCGAACGACTACCGTCCCCGCTTTCGCCACTCCGGCGCGTCCGGCCGCTTGACGGCCCGGCGCCGCGTGCGTGCGCGGCGAGGGCACGAGGAGCAAGACACAACCACATGACGCAACCGCCGCAAGCCCATTTGCCACGATCGGTTCACCACGAACCCCCCGCCCATGCGCCCAACGCGGCGCTGATGATCGACTTCGACAACGTGACGATGGGGATCCGCTCGGATCTCCAGTCGGAGCTGCGACGCCTGCTGCAGTCGGACATCATCAAGGGAAAAGTGGCCGTACAGCGCGCCTACGCCGACTGGCGTCGCTATCCGCAGTACATCGTCCCGCTGGCCGAGTCGTCGATCGACATGATCTGGGCACCGGCGTACGGGTCGAACAAGAAAAACGCGACAGACATCCGCCTCGCGGTTGACGCCCTCGAGCTCGTCTTCACGCGGCCCGAGATCGGCACCTTCATCTTGCTGTCGGGCGATTCGGATTTCTCCTCGCTCGTGCTGAAGCTCAAGGAGTACGGCAAATACGTGATCGGCGTGGGGATCCGCGAATCGTCCAGCGACCTGCTGATCCAGAACTGCGACGAGTACTACTCCTACAACGAGCTGGCCGGCCTCACAAAAGAAAGCGACGTCACGCACCCGCGGCACGATCCCTGGGACCTCGTGATCGAGGCCGTGAAGCAGATGACAGCGCATAGCGACGTAATGCGGTCCGACCGCCTGAAGCAGGTCATGCAGGAGATCGATCCCGCATTCAACGAGAAGGATCTGGGGTTCTCCCGCTTCTCCAAGTTCGTGGTAGAGGCGGCCCACAAAGGCCTCATCGCCCTGACCAAACTCGATAATGGCCAGTACGAGATCGGGCTGGGTCCCGGCGTCCCCGGCGCGGCGGCTCAGCCATCGGGGTTTGGGTCCTTCGAACGGCCACGCGAACGTGAGCGCGGTGAAGGCCGCGGTCGCGGTCGCGGTCGTCGGGGTGGGGGAGGCCGTGACGAGCGCGAGGGACGCGACGAGCAGGCCGTTCCAGCGGCCGAGGAGCCTCCGGCCCTCCCGCCGGCCCCCGAAGAGCGCCGCAGCGCCTTCTCGCTCGATGGCGCCTTTGGCCTCATTAAACAGGCCATCGGGCGCTTGGGCGGCGAATCCCGCCCGGTGAGCGCGCAGGAGCTCGGCCAGGCCATGGCCGAAATCAAAGGCGACGAGGAGCCGGTCGAGCCGGCCCAGGTGCAGAAGCTGCTGCGCCAGGCGCACGATCGAGAGCTGATCGATCTCGCCAAGGAAGACGACGGAGCCTACACCGTCAAGCTGCGGGACGCGGCACCGTCGTCAGAGACGCCTCAGGCCGAGCCTGCCGCGGTGACCGACGCCGACGAGGCGCTCGATCCGCCGATGCCGGATTCGTCCGCCCCGCCGTCGATGCGGCCGTCCAACGTGCCCGCCGGCGTTCCGTCGCGCAGCGCCCGGTTCCGCCGGGGCTCGCGTGGGCCACGCGTGGCGCCGCCGGAGATCCCGAACGTCGGGATGGTCGAGGTGGACCCGAACTTCAAGCCGCGCATCGAGCTGGTGCCGCCGAAGGTCCCCCCCGCGCCCGCAGTGCCGGAGCCGTTGGGCGGCGACAGCGCGCCGGCCGGTGGGGCCGAGCGCGGTGCGCGCGGTCGGGGTGGACGTGGGCGACGCAGCGGGAGTAGTGGGGGGGGCGGCGGGGGCGGGGCCGGGGGCGGGGGCGGGGGCCGGGACGAGCGTGCCGAGTTAGGCGAGCGGCCGGAGCGGGGAGAGCGGGAACGGGGCGGTCGGGGGCGCCGCGGTGGTCGTGGACGCGGCGGCCGGGGTCGTGGCGCCGGCGGGGAGGGACGGGCAGATCACCGCAGCGAGCCTCGGGACATCCCCGAGCCGCGCGCGGCCAGGGCCGAGCCCCCGCCACCGCCCCCGGCACCCAAGCCGCCTCCCCCCCGTGAGCCTGACGTCGATAGTGGGGGTGAGTCGTTCTGGTCGAAGGTGAAGCGCGGGCTCACCGGCGGGACGTGAGAAGCGCTGCACTGCCGGCGTCGTTCTACGCGCGACCTACACCCGAGGTCGCGCGTGGGCTTTTGGGGCACGTTCTGCTGAGCGAGCTCGGAGGCCGCCGCACCGCCGGCCGGATCGTCGAAACCGAAGCCTACCTCGGCACCGATGACCCCGCTTCGCATGGCTATCGCGCCCGCCGCACGCGCCGCAATGCCAGCTTGTTCGCGCGCCCGGGGGTCGCATACGTCTACTTCACCTACGGCATGCACTGGTGTCTGAACGCGGTGACCGAGCGCGCCGGGCATCCCGCAGCCGTCCTCATCCGCGCGCTCGAGCCCCTCGAGGGACTGGCGACGATGCGGCGACGGCGCGGGGGGGCGCGCGTCGCCGACCGCGACCTCTGCTCGGGTCCCGCCAAGCTGTGCCAGGCGCTGGGCGTGACCGGCCGGCACGACGGTCTTCCGCTGACCCGTGGTCGGCTGCGCATCGTCCGAAGCCAGTCACGACAGCACCACGCCATCGCAGTGACACCGCGCATCGGCATCACCCGCGCCGCCGACTGGCCGCTGCGGTTTCTGATCGAGGGCTCACCATGGGTCTCCCGCTAGGCCTGCTGCTCGTGCTCCAACAGCCCATCATCGTGGACGGCCACATCGACACGGCGCAGCGCATGCTCGATATGAGGACCGACATCACAAATCGGCTAGCCGACGGGCACGTGGATGTCCCGCGCATGCGCGAGGGTGGGCTCACGGCCGCGTTCTTCTCGATCTGGGTGGACGCGCGCTATGCCCGGGGTACCGCCTTTCAGCGCGCGCTGGACCTGATCGGTGCCGTGCGCGCGCTGGCGGACACCAACCGCGAAGTGGAGCTGGCAACCACGGCCGATGAAGTGCGCGCCGCGGTGGGTCGGGGCCACATCGCGGCGCTCATGGGCGTCGAAGGCGGGCATGCGATCGAGAACTCGCTCGAGAAGCTCGACTCGCTGTACCGGCTTGGCGTGCGTTACATGACGCTGACCTGGAACAACGGCAACGATTGGGCGGGCTCGTCGCTCGACCCGGAGCGGCACGGCGGGCTAACGGCCTTCGGACGCCAGGTGGTGGGACGGATGAACCAGCTGGGCATGCTGGTGGACGTCTCGCACGTGTCCGACGCGACGTTCCGGGACGTCCTGGCCACCAGCACGCGACCGGTGATTGCGTCGCACTCGTCGTGCCGGGCCCTGGCGCACCACCCCCGCAACCTGAGCGACGAGCAGCTCCGCGCCGTCGCCCTGAACGGCGGCGTGGTGGGCATCAATTTCTATCCGGTGTTCTTGGACGAGCACTTCCGCGACCAGTACGAAGAGATGCGGCGCCGGCTGAAGCCTCAGATCGACTCGATCCGGGCGCACCACCGCGGCCGTGCTGGCGAAGCGGCGTTCGAGGTGGATAAATTCGTCGGCCAGCACGCCGAAAGCCTCGACGTTCCCACCATCGACCGCCTGCTGGACCACATCGATCATGCGGTCCAGATCATGGGGATCGACCACGTCGGTCTGGGCAGCGATTTCGATGGGATCAGCGTGCTGCCCCGGCCCATGAAAGACGCGACGTCGCTGCCAGAGCTCGTCCGGGCCCTCGAGGCCCGTGGCTACTCGGACTCGGACGTCCGCAAAATCCTGGGCGAGAACTTCCTGCGGGTGCTTACTGCCGGTCCGTGACCCCCTCTTTGGAACTGCCCAGGGAGTAGCGGACGCCGCCCTGGAAGCTGTGGGTGGTGCCCTGGATCAAGAAGTTGGCCGCCGCCGAGGTCAGGATGTAATGGCCGTACAGCGCGAGCCGACCCTGCTTGATGTCGACGCCGCCCATCCACCAGAAGAAAGCCCTGGTTGCCGCCCTGTCGGCCTCGTCTTGGAGCGTACCTAACTGCGATCCGGTGCAGGTCGCGCAGCTCACCTGGACGTTCAGAGCTTCCATGATCGCGAACCCGCCGCCCGCGAACGGCTCGACCCGCAGCTGCGCGGGGAAAGCCAGCACACCGACCATGATGCGGCGCAGATTGTTGAACTGGACGTTCCCCGGGCTCACCGCCCCGCTGGGCTCCACGATGGTTACGTGCCGGGGCGAGATGAAGAAGGACTGCTCGAACGCCGCGTATAACGCGGTCCGCTTCCCGGTGATCAACCAGTGCCCGCCGAACGTCGGCTCGAAGGAGTAGCTGTCAAAGTTGGTGCGGAACACCAGGATGCCGGCCTGGCCGCCCCAGTACCACTTGTGCTGCCAGTCACCCGAGCGCTGCTCGTAGCTCGGACCGCCCCGGGGCTGCGCCTCGGGGACCTTGCCGCCCGCCGCCACGATCGAGTCCCGTTTCTCCTTGGGGACCTCGGGATATGCGGCCTCTTGGTGGCTGGGGCCGAGGAAGAACGACAGGCCCGCCGTCCCCACCACCTGACCGCCCCACGTGCCGCCCGGGAGCTGCGTGTTGGGCGCGTAGTACGCGCGCGCCTCGAGGCGCAACGCCGCTCGATCCGAGATGTAGATGCGGTCGCCGATGGCGCCGTGTACGCCCGCGTCCCGAAATCCGCCGGCGGCGTTGCTGTTGAAGTCCATAGCGGAGTAGCCGCCCAGGATGTAGAAGCTCTTCTCGGAGCCAAAGTTCAGCACCAGGCTCGCCGAGCCGAACCACACGGGGAAGTCCGTCCCCGCACCGCCGCCCTTTGGATGGGGCCGCATGTACAGGCCGTCCCCCTCGATCGCCAGCCAATTGGTGATCCAGAAGCCAATCCGGCCCCCGCCGCCGATCTGGTTGTCGAGTTGGAAGGCGCGGTCGAAGCGCGTGAAGCTCGCGAACCCGCCTACCTCGAACTGAAAGTGGTGCTGGGCCTGGGCCTCGAGTGTGGCGGCCCCGCCCAGCAGCAGTACCGCGATGACCGTGACTACCCGCATGGACGACTCCTCGGGGTCAAAAAGCGACACCCAAAATAGGGAATTCGTCCGGAAAACGCGATAGCCCTTCGCTTTAAGCCTCTGAACCTTGAAAGTACTTGAAGGTGATACCGAATAGATACCGAAAATCGAGGCTAGATGAGGCCCAGTTTGCTCCCTACACGCCGGAAGGCGCCCAGGGCGAAGTCGAGGTCCTCTCGCGTGTGGGCCGCCGATAGCTGACAGCGGATCCGGGCATGCCCTTGTGGGACCACCGGATAGCCAAAGCCGGTCACGAACACCCCCTCGTCCAGCAGCGCCTCACTCATTCGGATCGCCTGCGCCGTCTCGCCCAGGATCACGGGGACGATGGGCGTTTCCCCCGCGAGTGGGCTGAACCCCAGGGCCAAGAGGCGCTCCCGGAAGTAGCGTGCGTGCTCGTGCAGCCGCGTTACCAGTTCGGGGTGGCGCTGGACGTACTGCACTGCCGCGAGGGCGCTGCCCGCCACCGTGGGAGGAAGGGCGTTGGAAAAGAGCTGCGGCCGGGAGCGCTGCGTGAGGTAGTCGGCGAGCGCGGCGGGGCCGGCCGTGAAACCGCCCGCGGCGCCGCCCAGGGCTTTACCCAGCGTGGACGTGATGATGTCCACCTGGCCCAGCATCCCGTAGTGCTCCGCGGTGCCCCGGCCGGAGCGGCCGAGCACACCAGTGGCGTGGGAGTCGTCCATGGCGACGACCGCGTCGTACTTCCGGGCCAAGGCCACGATGTCCGGCAGCTTGGCGATGTCGCCCTCCATGGAAAACACGCCGTCGGTGAAGATGAGCTTGATACGCGCCTGGTTCGCCGCTTTCAGCTTGTCCTCCAGGTCCGCCATGTCCGAGTGCCGGTACACCGCGCTCTGGCACTTCGTGATGGTCTTCGCGAGGCGGATCGAATCGATGATGGACGCGTGGTTGAGCTGGTCCGAGATCACGATGTCCTGCTCACCCAGCAGGGTGGGGACGAGTCCCTCGTTCGCATTCCAGCAGCTCACATATGTGAGTGACGACTCACATCCGACAAAGCGGGCGAGCGCTTCCTCCAGCTCGCGGTGAATGGTGAACGTCCCGCAGATGAACCGGACCGAGCCGGTGCCCGCACCGAACTGGTCGAGGGCCCGCTTTCCGGCCGCGACCACCTCGGGCGCGTTGCACATGCCCAGATAGTTGTTGGACGAGAGAATCACCACGTCGCCGCGTCCTTGCATCTTGGTGCGTGCGGCTTGCGGTGCTTCCAGGTAGTTCAAGCGCTTATAGACCCGGTCCTGCTTGAACTGCTCGAGCTCGGCTTCCAGCCGGGCGGTGAAGCTCATGCGATCTCCAGGATGATCTTGCCCGCGTCCCCCGCGCGGATGGCGGCGAGGGCCTCGTCGATCTTCGCGAGCGGAAACTGATGGGTGATCACCGGCCGGGGGTCGAGCAGCCCGGCGGTGAGGTAGTGGCGCATCTGGTGCCAGGTCTCGTACATCTTGCGGCCGATCACGCCGTACACGGTGATCCCCTTGAAAATGATCTCGTCGGCGAAATCGACCGGCACCTCCCCTTTGGGGATGCCGAGCAGGTGGACCCGACCCCCGAGCCGCACCGCGGCGAACGCTTGGTGCAGGGCCGACGGCACGCCCGACATCTCGCACACGAGATCGGCGCCTTCGCCACCGGTCTCGGACAGGACTGTGCGCACTACATCGTCGGTGGCGGCGTTGATCGTCACGTGCGCTCCCATGGAGCGCGCCAGCGCCAGCCGCTTCGCGTTCACGTCCGAGGCAATCACCTTGGCGGCCCCGGCGGCGCGTGCGATGCTCACCGCGAAGCAGCCGATCGGCCCGCACCCAACCACGAACACGGACCTGTCTTTGACCTCGGCGCTCAACACCGCGTGGAAGGCGTTCCCCATGGGGTCCATGATGGCGCCGACCGTGGTGGGCACACCGTCGAGCGGCAGCACGTTGGTGGCGGGCATCGCGATGTACTCGGCGAACGCGCCGTCGCGGTCCACACCAATGATGCGGGTGTTCTTGCAGATGTGGCTGTTGCCCGTGCGGCACTGGAGACAGCGGCCGCACACGATGTGGCCCTCCGCGGTCACCAGCTGGCCCGGCCGGAGCTCGGACACGCCGTCGCCCGCCGCCACGATCTCCCCGGCGAACTCGTGGCCTACCACCACCGGCGGCTTGATGCGGCCTTCCGCCCACTCGTCCCAGTCGGCGATATGGACGTCGGTGCCGCACACCCCCGCGTGCCGCACCGCGATGAGCACCTCGCCCGGGCCGGGCGCCGGCTTCGGCACGGTCATCACCTTGAGACCGGGAGCACGCTTCTCTTTTACGATCGCTAGCATGAAAGCTCGGGATGCGGGATGCGTGATGCGGGAGGCGTCAGAAGATGGACCGGGTGAAGCCTCCGTCCACCTGCAGCACGGCGCCGGTAATATAGCTGGCCCGCTCGGAGGCAAGGAACGCAACCGCCGCCGCGAGCTCGTCGACGCGACCCATGCGGCCGAGCGGGATCCCGGCGACCAGATCGCCGACGACTTCCTGCGACGCACGCTGCTCGCGCTGGGCACGGGCCTCGGTGAGCTCCGTGATCCGCTCCGTCACGATGTAGCCCGGACATACGACGTTCACGGTGATCCCCTCGGCGGCGACCTCATCGGCCAGGGCTTTCGCGAACCCCAGCACGCCGGCGCGCGCCGTGGTGGAGAGGATGAGCCCGGGCAGGGGTTGCTTGGCGGCGACGGACGCGAGGCAGATGATCCGACCCCACTGCAGCTGCCGCATGAAGGGCACCGCGGCGCGAGCGAGATTGACCGTGGATAGGAGGTTCAGCTCCAGGGCGCGCTGGAAGGCCTCGGCAGGCTGGTGGGTGAAAGGAGCCGCCGGCGGACCGCCGGCGTTGCAGAACAGCACGTCGAGACGACCCGCCTCGTGGTGCACCCGCTCCACCAGGGCCCCGGCCTGCGCCGGGTCGCTTACGTCGGCCACGAACGGCATCACCGCCTGAGCTGCTTCGGTGGAGAGCTGCTGCGCCGCGTGGTTTACGGAGTCCGCGTGACGGCCGTTGACGGCCACGCGAGCGCCCTCCTGCGCCAGCGCCTTCGCAACGGCGCGCCCGAGTCCCTGCGTGCTTCCGCACACCAGCGCGACGCGGCCCGCAAGACCTAGATCCATGGGCGGGAATTTAGGGGCGGGGAGGTACCCTGGTTAGAAGTAGGGGCGCGGCATGCTGCGCCCCTACGTTCGGTCAGTCGGAAACCGCGACGTGCGCTGGCTCGAGCCGCACGGCGCAGCACTTGAGCTCCGCCATTTTCGCGTACGGATCGAGCACCGGATTGGTGAGCAGGTTGGCGGCCGCCTCGCGGAAGTGGAACGGCACGAAGACCTGACCGCGCGCCACTCGCTCCGAAATGCGGGTCGAGCTCACCATCGTGTTGCGGCGCGACGTCAGGCGTACGAGGTCGCCGTCATCGAGCCCGAGCTCGCGCGCATCGTCCGGGTGGATCTCGACGATCGGCGTGGGCTCACGCTGGTCGAGGCCCGAGGCGCGTCGCGTCATCGTACCGGTGTGCCAGTGATACAGCTGGCGCCCCGTGTTCATCACGAACGGATATTCCTCGTTGGGGAGCTCGACCGGCGGCGCGTACTCGACCGGAACGAACACGCCCTTCCCGTCCGCCGTCGGGAACCGGTCGTCGAACAGGAACGAGGTCCCGGTGGACTCGTCGGTCGGCACCGGGTACTGCAGTCCCGCTCCTTCGAGCCGCGGATAGGTCACGCCGTGCCACGACGGCGTCACGCGCGCAATTTCCCGCATCACCTCTTCCGCGGTCTGGAAGCGCGTCGCGAGCCCCAGGCGGTTCGACAGGTCGATCAGGATCTCGAGGTCGCCGCGCGCCTGCCCCGGGCTGGCCACCGCCTTGTGGGCGAGCTGAATGCGGCGCTCCGTGTTCACGAACGTGCCGGTCTTCTCGGCGAAGCTCGAGCCGGGCAGCACAACGTCGGCGTAGCGGGCGGTCTCCGTGAGGAACAGGTCGTGCACCGCCAGGAATTCGAGCTCTTGGAACCAATGCTCGGCGTGCGCCACGTCCGGGTCCGAAATGACCGGGTTCTCGCCCATGATGTACATCCCCCGCACGCCGCTCTCCTCCTTCACGATCTCGGTCACCATGAGCCCCTCCTTGAGGGAGAGGGACTCGGGCGGGACGCCCCACGCCGCGGCGTACTCCGCGCGGTTCTTCGGATCCTTGACCGGCCGGTAGTCGGTGTACACGAAGGGAATCGCGCCGACGTCGGAAGCGCCCTGGACGTTGTTCTGCCCCCGTATCGGCATCATCGCGGCACCCCAGCGCCCGATCATGCCGCAGGCGAGCATCAGATTCAGGAGCGACGTGACGAGATCCGTCCCGTTGGCGTGCTGGGTGAGCCCCATCGCCCACAGCGTGCTGGTGTTCGGCCCCCCGGCGTAAATCTCGGCAGCCCAGCGGATCCGGTCGGCGGGAACGCCGGTGATCTTGGCGGCCACGTCCGGCGTCATCGCCTTGACGGACTCCCGCACTTTGTCGAAGTCGTGCATCCGCGCGGCCACAAACAACTTGTTCTCGAGTCCCTCCGCGATGATGTGGTGCAGCATCGCGTTGAACAGGGCGACGTCGGTGCCCGGCTGCATCTGCAGGTGAATGTCCGCCCGGCCCGCGAGTTCGGTCCTCCGCGGATCCGCCACGATGAGCGTCGCCCCCCGTTCGTGGGCCCGCTTGATGGCGGCGCCGAACACCGGGTGCGACTCGGTGGTGTTCGCGCCGCCGATAAAGATGACGTCGGCGGCGTGCTCCACCTCACGCATCGAGCCCGACGCCGCCGAGGTGTTGAGCGCGCGCTGCATCGCCGCCACCGACGTGGAATGGCACAGCCGCGTGCAGTGGTCGATGTTGTTGGTGCCGAGCGCGGCGCGGAACATGCGCATCATGAGATAGTTCTCCTCGTTCGAGCACTTGGCCGAGGAGAAGCAGGCCAGGGAATTCCCGCCGCGCTCGTGCTTGAGTCGCAGCAGCTCCTGCGCCGTGAGCTCCAGCGCCTCGTCCCACGTGGCCTCGCGGAACGGCTCGTACCAGGAGGGCGGGGTCGCCACCCGGTCACGAATGTCCAGGTCCACGCGCTCGAGCAGCGGCAAGTCGCGCACCGACTTGCCCACTGAGCGCGGCGGGCCCGCCGGCTTGGCGTTCTGGCCCTCACCTTCGATGGTCTGCCATGGCCCGCCGCGGCGATTCTTCCCGCCATGCCACACCCAACGGCTTCCCTCCTTCTCCCATCCCTTGCGGATCAGCGGCTTGGTGAGGCGATCGTGGTGCTGGGGAAAGTCGTACCCGAAGCGGCCCTTCACGCAGGTGGAGCCCTGGTTGGGTGTGTCGAGCTCGATGTCCGGAGAGGTGACGCGCACCACCTGGTCGCCCGCTACGTGCAGGTCCACCTGACAACCGACGCCGCAGTACGGGCAGACCGAGCGGACCTGCTTGTCGGGGTGGAGCACCTGCTCGGGAGCGAACCGCTCGCGCGGCATCACTTCGAAGATCGCGCCCGTCGGGCATACGCGCACGCACTCGCCGCACCAGGTGCAGCCGGCCTTGTCCGGGTCGCCGTCCGCGCCGACGATGATCTCGGTATGCTCACCCCGTTGGCCCACGTCGAGCACGCCGACCACTTGGATGTCCTCGCACGCCCGCACGCAGCGGGTGCACAGGATGCAGGTGCTCATGTCGTGCCGGATCATCGGGTCGCCGGGCCGCTCGTCGCCGTGCCGCAACACCAGATCGCGCTCGCCCTGGGGCGTGGGAACGACGCCATAGCGCACCACGTACTGCTCGAACTCGTTGCGGGGCTGGGCACGACCCCCGTTTGTCAGATGCTCGCCCGGGTAGCGCTCGAGCAGCAATCGGAGCACGCCCTTGCGGTTTTCCACGGCCGCGTGGGACTCGGTCTGCACCGCCATCCCATCCGCCACTTTGGTGGCGCACGCCGGCAGCAGCTTCGCCTGCCCCTCGACCGACACCAGGCAGATGCGGCAATTCCCCACCACCGGCAGCTTGGGATACCAGCACAGGGTGGGGATGTCTAGAATGCCCGCGGCGCGGGCCGCTTCGAGGATGGTTTGTTCGGGGTTGGCGCTGACCGAGCGGCCGTTGATCGTGAGCGTCGCCATGACATTTGAAGATTAGGCCCGGCGGGGGGACCCGGCAACCGGCTGCTGGCCCAACTACCTGATTTGCAACGAAGATACGCGCTGAAACACGAAGGGCCGGCTTTGGGCCGGCCCCGCTCGCGCTTTCAGTCTATGTGTTCGGGCAGATGGCGGTGCGTATGGTCGCCCGGCCCTTCGGCCTCGTCTGTGAACCAGCAGTACGCCCAGATCTTTGCCGGGCGCAGCATCTTCCGGCCGGCCCGCAGGATGATACCGATCGGCTCGTCGTCGTCGAGAACAAATGGCAGGCTGGTCATGACCGTTCCACGTTCCAGGTTACACGTTGCACGAAGCAAGGGGCCTGCCATGCGGGCCTTCGTGCAACTTGTTGTCTTGTAACGTGTAACGGGTGTGGTAGGGCGGGCGAGTGGTTACTCTGACACGTTCAGCGCCGTGTCCAGCTGACGCTCCGGCTTGGTGGCCGTGAACCCGGCGCTCGCCTTGGTACGGCGGCGCCGGACGATCTCCCAGCCGCCGTACTGACTCTGCAGCGCCTCGGGGGCGAGCGGGATCACCTCACTGGGGGCGGGACTAGGGAGGATCACGTGCACCCCGCCGGGGCGGGTGCGAAGCTGCAGTTCGGCGAGCAGCGCATGCCGGTCGCGTGCACGCGCGGGAGCGAGGGCCGCGGGATCGATGATCACCAGGCTGGGCGCCACGTCGGGGAACCAGCTGCCGAACGTGACGACGAGCGCCTGGAACCGGCCGGCGAGCTGCTCAGTGACCGCCCGGCTCTCCGCGCCTTCGACAGCCCCGAGGTCGTGATCCACGAGAAATACCTCGGCGTCGTGGGCCGCGATGAACAGAGCCGCGGGGAGCGCCGCGGCACCGACCACGACGGCCAGGTCGCCGGGCTCGAGTCGACGCACCGCGCTCACGAGCGGGCCGTCCGATTCGAGGCCCCAATGGGTCGGGGCGCGCTGCGCGGCGCGCAGGGCCCGGTGCTTCTGGCGCCAGCGCGGGAACGAAGGCAGCCGCAGCCGCCGGGCGATGATGCGGTCGACGTGCTCGAGCAGCAACACCTCGGTGAGGAGGTACTGTCCTGCCGCGCTCTCCTCGAGCTCGCGCACCGCCTCGTCGCCGATCTCCAGCAGATCCTCCCGCGTGAGCGCATTCTTGTATTCCTCGATGCGCTGCAGCAGGAACTCCTGGTACTCCTGCTTGAGGGAGCGCGGCGGCCGCCGCGCGGTGCGGGAGCGCTGCTCCCCCGAGAGACTCAGCATGGTTCCACGTGAACGGTGACTTCGTGCAGCCGCAGGTCGCGTTTGAGCCGCTCCTCCACCTGGTCGGCGATGGCGTGCGCGGACTCCACGTCCGCGTGACGGTCGACGCACACCGTCACCTCGGCGTAGCGCAGGTCGGAGGGCCCACGCGAGCGGATGCCGTAGGCGCTCTTCACGCCGGGCACGGCCTGGGCGGCGTCCTGGATGTCGCGGGTGGGGATGGCGCGCTGGTCCACGAGCACCGGCACGGTGCGCGCGAGGATGCGATACGCCACGAGGATAATCGCCAGGGCCACGAGGATCGCGACCGTGGAATCGGCCCACCACCACCCCTGCCGCGTGAGCAGGATGCCGACGAGGATGCCGACCGTGATGAAGACGTCGGCGCGGGTGTGCGCCGCGTCCGCGACGAGCAGCTCGCTGCCGAGCTCGATCCCGCGGCGGTGCTCGTACCACGT
>Ga0137409_10003551_pt1 | contig 16465 bp, 25 predicted proteins | sample CZODoug1_16funga_FD_122059 | JGI IMG/M metagenome (GOLD analysis project Ga0137409, IMG submission 122059) | Vadose zone soil fungal communities from Angelo Coast Range Reserve, California, USA - CZODoug1_16fungal (Hybrid Assembly) | ecosystem: Environmental > Terrestrial > Soil > Vadose zone... | reverse complement strand
GAATCGGCGTTGGATTCCTGTCGATAAGCACGAAGTCGACGATCTCGAACGCGGCCAGGCTCCGCCGCCGCATGTCAGCCAGCAGGCCGGGTTCATCCGGCAACTGCTTGAAGTCGGACTTGTCGCGGGCGCTATGGTGAAAATGTTCAAGTTCACCGCTGTCGGTAAAGAAACGCAGGCGAAAGCTGGTGTGTCAACCAAACCAGCCGACGGTGTATTGGTTGACTTGGAACTCAGGCCGTAAAGAGTCCTGCCGTCAGTTATCGTGAGCAAGCCATCAAAATTTTATGCGGCCACGATTTTAGCTGTATTGTCTCTATTATTCATGATCGTCTATGGTGGTTGTAATTGGATTACCGCCCACCGCTCTGATGTTGGAACTTGGTATTACTCATGGGAAAGTTTCATCCCGTTTGTGCCAGTGATGATCATTCCATACATGTCCATTAACTTGTTCTTTGTCTGTGGGCCGTTCTTGTGCCAAAGCCGGAGCGAATTACACGTTTTGGCAAAGCGAATTACATTTGCAATCATTGTTGCAGGCGCTTGCTTCTTGCTGATACCCCTGCGGTTCTCGGCTGTGCGTCCGCATCCCAGCGACTGGACGGGGCCAATTTTTAGATTTCTTTATATCTGTGATCAGCCCTATAACTTGTTTCCTTCGCTGCATATTGCTTTTCGCACCATTCTCGCTGCTCTTTACGCGAAACACACAAAAGGCGTCACCCGTTTGGCATCTCGCATATGGTTTATTTTAATCGGTTTTTCAACGTTGCTGACCTACCAACATCATTTTGTTGATATAGTCGGTGGATTTGTCCTTGCCGCGATTTGTTTTTATTTCTTCCGTGAACAACGCAGCCAGTAACTTTGATTTCGACAGTTGCAGGATTTCATTCCAAAGATTAGAGTGCCGCCATGATTGAGACATTGGAAATCGCCAAGGCTGGGCGCGACCTGCCCAACCAGATCAAAAATCTTGAGCATGGGAATCGGCAGACGCTGGAGATGCTGGCCAGTCACAAGGGGACGGCGTGATGGCCCTGTTCGTGAAGCTGACGGCCTCCAGTGGGCACGATGTCTGGATAAATGCCGATGCCGTGCAGAGAGTCATGGGCTCCGGGGTGGAGACAGAGATACTGCTGAGATCGGGCGACTCGCAGCGAGTGCAGGAGGCCCCAGAAAGGGTGCTCGGCCTGCTAGGGGTGGTGGCATGATGGCCGGGCGAGCTTCGCAGTCCTACCGAGGCGCGCGCCGTAACGCCTGCCGGCGAGATGGTGGCATTTGGGCCCGCGGCTTCTACTATTTCGACGCGATCATGGCGGCCATGAAGCGCCACGAGGTGCAGGCGGGCGAGGCCAAAGGCAAAAACTTCGGCGCTGCAGCGGGCCTCAAGAATTTCTTCTTTCCCGGCTCGACCCAGCGCTCGCCGGCACCCAGCGCCCGGGCTGTCAAGAGTGCGGCTATCCGGGCTCGCCGCGGCAATCGGGGCGGCTGATGTGGAGTAACCCATGAGCGACGAGAAGCCTGCTGTCCCGACCATCGGTCGCCAAGTTCACTTCTTCCTGGCGGTCAAGCGCTATCAATCTCCCGTAGGGCGGTTCGGCCCCTATGCCGCCACTGTCGAGAACGTGCCGATCGCGCCCATCCATGGCGCCGAGACGGCCGTAGACCTCAGGGCGCTGGCGAGGGCGCAAGATTTGTTTTTCGAGGGCGTGCCTCACAAGTCGCAGGCGGCTCCCGATGCCCTGATGTGGTGGGAATGGCCACCGCGCGTATAGTGATCCCGGACCCAGAGCCCGGTGGGACGTGGCGCGTTCTGTCTATGTCGATAACCCCCGTGATGGAGGATGCGATGGTGGAATGGCACGAAGACGAGCCTGGCATCTGGAAGGCCACCAGGGGCGATGCGGATTTCTATGTAGAGGCGTTTGGTGATCGTTTCCAAGCCCGGCGGGCTGGTGGTGCTGATCCCGGACACCTCGGGTCATTTGACACCCGGGCGGACGCTATGGCGGCCTTCGGCCACTCCGTGGAGTTTGTCGATATGGCCGAGGCTGGCGACGCCGAAATGGATGCCGCGCTCCAGGATGTCCACGAGGCAACCGATGCGGCCGTAGCGGATGACCAGCCTCAGTGGCTCCAGGACTTGAACGCTAGGCGCGCTGCTCAGGCTGGCTGATGAAGCGCGATTTTCTCTTTCTCGGGTGTGAGGCCGGCCATGACTGGCAATGCCTTGGTGGCTGTAATGCCGGCTGCCACATGGAGTGCTCCTGCTCCATCCCGGTCAACATCTGCCGCCGGTGCGGCGACTGCGACTACGGCGAGAACATAGAGGCGGAACAGGTTCTCGCTGATTGTGCCGCGCGGTCCAATGGTGGCGATGATTACGCGGACCGCGCCGAATGGAAGGCGCGGCGGTGATCATGCGGCTGGCCGGCCCTGGCAACGGGGCGGCCCTTTCGTTAGCCAAAAAATAGTATACGCAGGACTTGCATAGTTGGAAACGTCAGTGTATATATAGTTCATCAGAACGGAGTTGGGAATGTCCGGTAGCGGCGGGCGCAGAGAGAACCCCCGAAGGGTTCGGTGAGCGGCAAGAACCTAGGTAACAGACTGCGTAATTCCACTCCGACGGAGACGATCGATCGGGTGGTCAGCGGGCCCTGAAAACGGGATGTGCTTCCTTCCTAGCCTTCGCCGCTCTCCAAACTCTTCGGGTGAAGGATTCATGACCCCCGAACAATACAAGGGAGCGATCCGTGATCTGCGCCTCTCTCAGCAAAGAGCCGGGGTGTGGCTTGGGGTGAGCCCCCGCACCTCGCAAGGTTGGGCGCTTGGTGAGTATCCCGTGCCCGAATCCGTCGCCAAGCTCTTGCGCCTAATGATCCGGCTCAAGCTCTCTCCCGCCGATGTAGAGTAATCATCGTTGCCGGCCTGCCGGCCCGGCGTTACGGTGCCCCATGGCACGCATTCGCGCCGCTCGCCACTACCAGCATCCGCGGGCTCTGGTGCGCCAGGTCGCTGACGCCGGCAGGCGGGCTACGGCGCGCCCGATGCGCGAATCACTCACGCACCTGGGGGAGATGCTGGACGGGAAGCGGGCGCTGGAGCTTGTGCGCTCGGGGCGTCATCGGGAGATCGCGCGCGAGGCCGTGGACTGGAGCCACTTCCGTGAGGTGCTCAAGGCGCCATTCGAGAAGATCGCCCAGACCTACGAGGCTGGCGCCCAGGTGGGGGTTGTCAAGATAAACCGGGCTTTCCGCCAGCACGGGCGCGTGGTGCGGTTCAAAAAACATGAGGCCGCCGGGGGCGGACCCAGCGGCCTCAACGCAGCACGACAGTCTGACGAAGATGCCAGCGCACTCGCGGACCGACTCGTGTCGGGGGGGCCTGGACGGACGGACCACAGTGAGACTGACACTGTGGAGTTAGCGGACCTCGGGAACCTTTTCAACCTCTGCAAAGCAGTTGGTGACAGGTTTAATTTCGATCGGTTCACCGATGCCACTCAGGCGCGACTCCGCTCTGACCAGAACCGGCTGATAAAGGACCTGGATACCCAGGCGCGCGACACGATCGAGACAGTGGTGCTCCAGGCGCAGCAAGCCGGCGATTCGCCCGAAGAGATTGTGGACCAGATTCGCTCTGTGATCGGGTTGACCGCCAACCAAGCAACGGCGGTGCTGAACTATCGGCGGCTGCTCCAAGACGGAAGCAGCGACGCGCTTCGCCGCGCGCTCCGCGATCCCAAATATGACGACGCCGTGCGCGCTGCCCAGGATGCCGGCGAGGACCTGGACGCTGCGCTGATTGACGACATGGTGGATGAGTATGCGTCCCGCTATCTGAGCTATCGAGCGGCAACGATTGCAGGGACGGAGTCGGTGCGCGCAGCGAATGGCGGCCTGCGGGACGCCTATCGGCAAGCGGTGGAGCGGGGTGCGATCCCGACTGAGGCCATCACGCGATTTTGGCAAATTTCATTAGAAGAGAACGTGTGTCCGATCTGTGAGGCCATCCCGGACATCAACCCCGAGGGCGTGGGCGTCGATGAGCCTTTTGACAGCGACGTTGGTCCCGTGGATGATCCGCCCGACCCGCATCCGGGTTGCCGCTGCTCTGTGGAGTATGTGACCAACCTGGACCTAGTCCCAGACGAAGGAGAGGCATGAAATGGCTACACGAAGGGTTGTGCTGCAAATGCTCGGGCTCGGGGGTGCCGCGATCCCCGCCGCCGCCGACGCTTCCAAGGAGATGCCGCTTTATGGCTCGGACGAAAAAGTCCATTTCGGGGTGGAGCAGACTGAGCGGATTGCGCGTGCGCTGGAACGCATGGCATCTGAGTTGCGGGCCGAGCGCTTCTATCTTCAAGAGTTTGAGATCACCAGCAAGGCGAGGCTTGAGGACTACTTGGTCCACCGCATGACTGTGGAGTTCTTCGCCAAGGAAGACAGCGGCGACGCATGAGGGGGCGGGATGGACGATTTCCTTACCGGCATGCACGTGCTGAGCCCGCAGCCCGGTTGGTGGGAGGTGAACGGCCTCGGCATCCTCGTGGGCATCGGGGTGCTTGCGGCGATCTGTACCGCGCTGTGGTTTCGCGCTCGGCCTCGCCGTGGACGAGGATAGTCTCCAGCGTCACGGCCGCAGTGTGCTTGCGGTGCTGCGGCAGCTTCCCAGCATGCGCGCCCGGCTAGCCGCCCGGGAACAGGCGGATGCCTGCCGCCGCGCTTGGCATGGACAGATGACGGAAGCGGAATATAACTTTCTGCTGGCTCGGATTGCCGAGGTGATGCAAGGGGAAGAACCATGACCATCCAGGCCGAGGACTTCGTGCCCGAGCCCGTAAGCATCGCCGAGGTGGCCCTGATCACCGGGGCGCCGATGGAGAAGGCCGGCGCGGACGATGAGCCCCGGGATGATCATGGCCGCTGGACAGACGGCGGCGGCGCGGACTCCGAGCGGGCAGCCCATGAGGCCTGGGTGGAGGGGTTGATAAGTGGTCAGCACCGCGAAGACCCGAAGGTACGCGAGTGGGCGCGCCAAGCCGCCCAGAGGTTAGGGAGGCCCCGAGGCCCCGCTACCCCGGCCCCCGGGACAAGAAACGCCGCGGGTGTGGACGCGAGCAACCGGACTACAACGGGGCACCCGCTCCCTTGGACAAAGTCATTCAGTGAAGAGAAGCGAACCATGGACACGGACCAAGCCATCATCCAGAAGCTGAAGACCTCGGGGCTTTACGATCAGCTCGCTGCGCAAGTGAGCGCTGCCCCGGGCGGCATCACTGTGAACATCAACGCGGCTCCTGTTGAAAAACAGCAACCCGACGTGGGTGCGGTCCACGCGGGCGGCACCATCGGGGGGCGGCCAAAGCGCAAGGCCCCACCGGTAGACGACGACGAGGCTCGCGACATCACCGAGGAGTCGAAGCGGGCCGCGGACACTGAATTCAGCCTGGACTTCAGGGTCAGCAAGTCAGTCCCAGATCAGCGCCTGATCTTCGGCTGGGCCTCGGTGGCCCAGGTGGGCGACCAGGAGGTGATCGACAAGCAGGGCGACATCATCCCGATCGATGAGCTGGAAAAGGCTGCCTATTCCTTCGCGCTCAACTTCCGCCAGTTGGGGGACATGCATGAGCGCATCGGGACCGGGCGCTTGGTGGAGTCGATGGCGTTCACGCCTGAGAAGGAGAAGCTTGGGCTGGTGGCGAAGACCGCGGACGGCAAGTCGATCTATGGCCTGTGGGCCGGCTTCAAAGTGGATGATGACGAGATGTGGGAGCGAGCCAAGGGCGGCAAGCTTCCGGAGTTTTCCATTAGTGGACGGGCGCGCGGCGAGCCCGCATGATGCCAAGATGGGGCTGTCCGGTTGGCAGCTATTCATGCTCTGGTGCCTGCCCAGCCTGCTGATCCTCGCGTGGCTGTTGCGGAGGCTGTGATGGGGCGTGGCTTGGCCGACTGGGTGATGGGTGGCGAGGTGATCGCCAGGGCCCGGCGTTACGCGGAGCAGCGTGCGGCCGCGGAAGCCGCAGAGCTGAGGCGCCGGGAGGTTGCGGCGCTGGAGAAGATTGCCGAGGCGCTGAGATCGAAGGTAGGGGGCGGCTAGTAGCCGCTAGCGCGGGTTGAACCCAGCCCCATCTCGGGGTACCAATCATTGCTCTCCCTGTCGGGAGGTTTCCAACTAGGCCCCCGCCGTCCCGCGGGGGCTTTTTTAATCAGTGTGCCGGCTGTGCTAGCCCTTGGGTGTTGGCGGGATTGATGGCCGCCAACAGGGCCCTCGCGTCGCGCGCCCTTTGTGCCGCGTAACGCCGGGACGCGGGGGCCACCCCAAAACCAAAGGAGCCAGGATGATGTCGATCTTGGAGCACATGCGTAATCGCAACCTGCCACCGCGCGATGACCGACTCGCCGGAGTCCTCCGCCGGGTGGAGGACGAATTGACAGGCGTCCCGCAGGACGAGTATGCGCCCAGGGCGCCTACCGAGGAGGCCAGAGCTGCTACCGTGGAGGAAAAGATTGCAAGGCTTGAGGACCTGACGCGCGCGTTGTCAGAACTGACCGCCGAGAAGGCGGCGCTGGCCAAGGAAATCGACATGGATTTTCTTCGGCTCAACGAGCGGAGGAACCGAATGGTCGAGGGGCAGGCGGGAGCGAAGATCGAGGCAGCCACCGAGGAGGCTGTGTGATGGCTGACACGTCATTCCGGCGCCAGATTGCCCTTGAGATCGAGGGAGCTGCGGCGGCACTCAAGGGCGTCGCGCGCGATGCTGGGCCGTATCCTGACCCGTCTTTTGAGTGGAACCACTGGGTCTTTGGCCACGACTGCGCCCTGAGTGAAAGGCTGATCGTCAATCGAGGATATGTTGAGCTTTGCAGCACGTCCGACTCGGGCCCGACACTCCGTCTGTCGGTCGATGATGCGATTCGCCAGGGTCTCTGGCGTCCTCGGTTCACAGTGCTGGGGTCCTCCAGCTCATAAAGCTCAAGGAGTCCGTTTGAATGCGCGTCCACATTATTTGCAGCCGCACCAAAGAGAAGCCCTTTCTAAAGGCCCTCGGAGAGGGGGATGAAATCTGGGGTCTCAACGCGATCAGGCCCGACTGGGTGCCGTATTGGTCGAAAATGTTCAATTTGCACACGTTCCAGAACCTGAGGCGTTACAAGTGGCCGGTAAAACGTGAGCTAGAGTGGGTGAAGGAAAACCCAAATGTGCCGTTCTATGTCATTGGCGGTGATTGGCCAGAGGACTACCGCGCCACGGCACTGCCGATGGCGCGCATGGAAGAGATGCCACGCGGGCGCTATCATTGCGGCAGCTTCGACTGGATGGTGGCCTTTGCCACCTGCCTGCACGTGGGGTTCTATTGGGGCGAAAGCCTCACGGAGATTCACCTGCACAACATCGGGCTCTGTCTTGAGGCCGGGGAGCCGATCAGTGCTCGCGCCTGCCTGGAGTACTGGTGCGGCTACGCTGAGGCCATGGGGATCAGGATAGTGCCGCACGATTGCGACATCTTCCACTTTTACCACTTGGTGAAATCGACGATGATTTACGGCATCGACGACACCCCGATTTTCGAGGACCGCTCGAAGCGCGGGGCGCCGTACACTTACGAGAAATAGGCATGGCATGGCTGGCTCGGCCCGGGAGGGCTGGGCAGGGCGGGGTGTGGCGACGCGAGGCTGGCGTGGTGTGGCCGGGCATCACTTGGTCTGGCACGGCAACGCGGGGCTGGCAATGGCACGGAGAGGCGTCACAGGGCGGGGAGTGGCGAGGCAACGCGGGGCGCGGCGGGCGAGGCATCACAGGGCGCGTCGTGGCGAGGCCGGCCGGGGCGCAGCGGGGCGAGGCGGCCTAGGGGCGCCGGTCATCAGTGATGGTGGCCGGCGTTTCTTTTCTCCCAAGCATACTGAGCGCCCGGCGGGTCTGGCGGCGTCCTTCAGCCGTCAAATCGTACCATACTCGCGGCTCGCGCCCTGAAAGAGCCTGAGGCTCCGTCCGGCGTTCTAGCCAGCCGCAGCCCACGAGCCGGCGCAGCGCCTTCCTCAGATTACTGTGATCCACGCCCAGCGCCTTCTTCAGCTCCCATACGGTAGCGGCGCGCTCCGAAAGCGCGCGAAGCGCGCGAAGCGTCGTGAGAGTGAGCGGCGGATGCGCTCTCTTATGCGCGGGTGTAGGCACCCAGTCACTATACAGTGCGAAATCTCGACTGTAACTGCGGAGGGTCAAAGGGGAATTGGCGCGCAATGGCCCGGCGGCTTCGCGATCTGACAATCACAGAAGTTTCCGGCGTCGATCGAGGCGCCGGCCAGGGCGTTCAGATTTTGTTGATGAAGCGGGACGAGGGCGAACCTTACTGGAAACGGGACTTCACGCAAGAGCAGCGCGACCACGCGGCCTCAAGCGGGGCGGCGCTGCCGGACGGCTCTTATCCGATCCAGAACAAGGGCGACCTGAAGAACGCAATCGCGGCGATCGGCCGCGCGAAAGACCCCGGGAAGGCCAAGGCACACATCAAGTCCAGGGCTGAGGCTCTGGGTGCCACCGACATGCTGCCGGATGACTGGCAGAAACGACAGGAGAGCGAGATGGCTTTGAGCGCAGAGATGCAGAAGGCGCTGGACGACGCGGTCAAGACTGCCACCGCCTCCATGCAGGAGACCATCAACAAGCAGGCGGCCGAGCTTCAGGTGCTGAAGCTGACGGACGCCGAGAACGCGCATTGCAGCGACGAGAAGATGACGGAGGACCAGCGCAAGGCCTTTGCGGCGAAGACGCCCGAGGAGCGCGCGGCCGCCATGAAGAAGCGGGCGGATCAGAATGTCGATCCCGTCGCAGTCGCTGTGGCCAAGGCCCTGGCGCCGATGCAAGAGCAGCTCACCGACCTCCAGAAGCGCAACCAGGCGCTCCAGGCCGAGGCCGACAAGGTCACCTTCGAAAAGCGGGCCCACGAGATGGGCCTGAGGAAGGATGACGGCGAGATGGTGCGCAAGGCTTTCTCGGGCGATGTGGATGCCCAGACGGCGCTCGCCAAACGGATCAAGGAAATCAGCACCGCGCTCTCGGAGACCCAGCGCGCGGCCGGCATCTTCAAGGAGCTGGGCAGCACTGGCGGCGACGGCAATACCGGACCCGATGACGAGCTGAAGGCCAAGGCGGCGGAGCTTCGCAAGGCCGACCCCAAGCTCTCCGATGCGCAGGCATACAGCAAGGCATCCGAGCTTCATCCCGACATCTTCGCGCGCGTGCGCCAAGAGGAGCTTCGCAAAATCGCCCCGGCGGGTGCGGCGTAAGCCGCTCCTGACTCAGCACCGACCCCAGAGGAAGGATCACGATCATGGCTGTGGAAGCAATTCTCCAACGAGTGGGGTTCTGTGTGGCGGGGGCCGACTTCCGCGACTCGACGCTCACGGGCACCACGCATGCCGGCCCGAATGGCTCCGCCCAATTCATGGCTGTGCAGCTCAGCACCGTCACGGACCTGACGGTGAACCTCACCACGGCCAATGGCGCCCGCGTGTTTGGCATCTTGCAGAACAAGCCCAGCACCGGCATTGCCGCGGACGTGGCGGTGTTCGGCGTCTCAAAATGCGTAGCGGGCAGCACCTTCGGGCCAGGCGTGGACCTTATGTCGGACTCGTCTGGCTGCCTCATCCCCCTGGTGGCGTCCACTGCGGTCCTGAAGTTCGGCCGCTCTCTGGAGACGGTCAGCGCCGTGGGCCAGGTCTTCTCGGCCGTCATCTTCGGCGCTGCGGTGCCAGGAGGACTCTGACGTATCGCCTGGGTCTGTCGCAAAGCGCGATAAACCTTTGACAAATAGGAGGTTTCTTTGGCCCAGCCCACAGTAGCAGACGTCCACGTCTCGTCAGCCCTCACCCAGATCGCGGTCGCTTACTACCAGAGCGACGACGCCTATGTGGCAGACAAGATTTTCCCCATGGTGTCCGTGCAGCACCAGACGGATCAGTACTTCATCTGGTCCAAGGCGGACTTCTTCCGCGACGAAGCGCAGCAACGGGCTGATGCCGCCGAGTCGGCGGGAACGGGCGTCAACCTCTCCAAGGCCTCTTACTCGGCCAAGGTCTGGGCGCTCCACCAGGACATCGGCACTCAGGTGCGCGCGAACGCGGACCCGAGTGTGGACATCGATGTGGCGAGCACGCGCCAGTTGATGCAGAAGCTGAAGATTCGTCGTGATCGCATCTTCATGTCCACCTACATGGTGGCGGGCGTGTGGGGCTCGGACGCGGTTGGCACCTCGGCGGGTGCGGGCGGCCAGCCCGGCGGCCTTGTTCCCGTCTTATGGGACGACGACGCCAACTCGGACCCGTTCACCGACATCGCGTTCGCCCAAACCACCGTGCTGCAGAACACGGGCATGATGCCAAACGTGCTGTTGCTCGCGTGGCCGGTTTACCAAGCGCTCAAGAAGCATCCGCTGGTCATCGACCGCATCAAGTACACCAATCCGGCCTTTGCTGGCTCCATCAACGAAGCGTTGCTGGCGCAGGCATTCGACATCGACCGTGTCGTGGTGTCCAAGGCCGTCTACAACTCGGCGGCCGAGGGCATTGCGGCGTCCATGGCGTTCGTGGCCGGCAAGAACGCCTGGCTGGGCTATGTGCCGCCATCGGCGGGCCTCATGGTGCCGGCCTCGGGCTACACGTTCGGCTGGTCCAGCTTCACGGGCCTCAACGGGCTTGGCATCCGGACCGCGCAAATCCCGATGAATTGGCTGGGCCTCGGCACCCTCCGCAACGAATGCGAGATGGCATTCGACATGAAGGTGGTGGGCTCGGACCTCGGGTTCTTCTGGTCTGCGATCGTCAGCTAACTGGGGTGGGAGGCTTGGGGAGTCCGGGTGCTCTCCCTCCGGGCTCCCCCTCTAAATCGGAGCGAGCCATGTTGACCTTGCGTCAGAATGAGATCGGTGGCGGGCGCGTCCGCCGCGGCTTCTGGATGGGCACGCCCCCGAAGTACGTCCTGGCCGGGACGGAGTTCACCCGGGAGCAGCTATTGAAGGGCTTCCGTCCCTTGAACCTGCAAGCGCTCATGGAGCAGGGGGCGATCCGGTGTTGGCCGTTGTCGAAAGGCGCGGCGGACAGCAAGGCGTCCCCGGGGTGCGACCCGGCAGCCTCTGGGGACGCCGAGCCGGCCGAGCGGTTTTCGTTTCACGAAGGATTCGGCAAGTACTCAGTGATTGAGGGGCGGAAGCTCAATCCCGAGCCTCTGACGAAAGAGCAGGCCATGGCGCTGGTCATGGCGGGGCGGTCGCCGCCTCACTAGCCCGGTTCGCGGACGTAGCGGATCGGCCTCATAATTAAAACCAACGAGGAGGCCAAGATGGCAACCGGATTCGTCACGCGCTGGAAAGGCAAGATTGCGGCCATCAGCTTCTGGGACAAGGGGTTCCAGGTGGATGGCGTGGACACCCCGAGCACCGACTCCACGATGTCGGCGGTGTGCGCTCACAACATCCGCTCCTCGTCCGGCGCTGGCGTCTATACGGTCCCGCGGCCTCCGCTCGGAGGCGGGATCAGTCAAATCCTGGCCATTACCCAGGTGTCCTCGGGCGTGAAGTTCAAGGCGCCTTCCGGCGTCAGCTTCGGCGTCACGGCTGGGAACAGCACGACCACCGTCCTGACATCCACCCAGCTCATGACGATTGAGCTGTATGCGCTATCGAGCGCCCTCTACAATATCATCGGGGTGTTCAGCACCAGCACGGCCTCGCCGGTCATCCCCACGCTCAGCACCACGACGTGATGACATCTGGCGCCCACAGCGCACATTAGGGAGTTGCCGGGATGAAGATCGCGATTGTTGGCACTGCGCCGCTCAGCCACCACCACACGCCGGTGGACGATCCCTCTTGGACCATCTGGGCGTGCTCGCCTGGAAACCAGGGGCGGCTGAAGCGGATTGACGCTTGGTTCGAATTGCACGGCATTGACGAGATGCTGAGCCCGCAAATGCGGGAGATGACCACGCGGTATTTCGCGTGGCTGCGGGCGCAAAGCTTCACGGTCTACATGCAGGAGCCCAACGACTACGTGCCCCAGGCCGCGGTCTACCCGATCAAGCTGATGATCGAGAAGTTTGGCCGCAACTGGTTCACCTCCAGCATTGCCATGATGCAGGCGCTGGCGATCCACCAGATGCAATGCAGCGGCATCACCCAGGGGCATGAGATCGGCATCTTCGGTGTCGATATGGCCGCGACCAGCGAGCATTACACGGCGCAGAAGGCAGCCAGCCTCCGCTTCATCGAGATCGCGCGCGAGCGCGGGATCACCGTCACAATCCCGAACGACTCGTGCCTCGGGCGCCACCCGCCGATCTACGGGTACAATGAGGCTTCGCATGCCGGACGGCGCCTTAGCGCGATGAAGCAGGAGCTTCAGGCCAAGCGCGCGGAGCTAGCCCAGCAGGCCCGCATGGCCGAGCTTCAAACCGCGCACTGCGACGGCGCCTTGGAGCAAATCCTTTATTGGGAGCGCACATGGATCGATGGGGCTGATGCCGATCTTGACTTGAAGCACAAGCCTCAAGTCCCGGCCTCCATGAACCCGCGGACGGACGACTTCAAAGCGTCGCCCGGCGGCGTGCTGATGCCGCGGCAAAGCACGCCACCGTCTGATCTCCCGGCTGTGAAGCTCAACGGCGCTGGCCACCAGACAGCGGCAGACGCGGCTGGCCTTGGCGCCGATGGCCTCGACGCCGAGCACCGGGCGGAGGGATAGGCCATGGCGCTGTGCATCACCGAGTTTGCGGAGAACGTGAGGCGCTCTCCCTCGCTCGGGAACGTGCCATCGGAGCCCTATCTGGCCGTGACCAACATCTCGTCCGGCGGGTCCACCGTGACCGCCAGCACCACAACCTTTTCCGCCAACACGCGGCTGATCACGCTGGCGGCCAGCAATGGCCCCTGCTTCTTCGTCATCGGGTCATCCACCTATGTCTTCCCGGGCTCGTCGGTGACGCAGTTGCTGCCGGCGAACACCATCATCACCCGGCGGGTGTCCCCCGGGGGGCACATCATCGCGTACTCAACCTGAGGGCATGACCATGTTGGGCGAACACCCCGCGGATACCGGCTTCACCTGCATCGCCCAGAGCGCAGCGGGTGCGGGCTCACGCCAACAGGTGGCGATGGAGACCCACTACCACGTCAAGGCATTCGATCCGGACGGCAACCTGAAGTGGGAAGACGACGCCTATAACCGCGTCGTCACCGTGGGGCTCAACAAGTTGTTGGACGCCACGTTCAAGACCGGGCTGGCCACGCCGGCATGGTACATCGGCATCGTGGGCCCGAGCATCACGAACGTATCGGTTACCTCGGGCTCCACGGTGATCGGCAGTGTCAGCGCGCCATGGCAGGCGGTGGACGAAGGCCGCGCCATCATCCTGCGCGGGGCGGCGGGCGCGGGGGCCGATCTCGTCACCACGATCTCGACCGTCACCACGTCTTCTGGCATCAGCATTGCGGTGGCCGCCACCACGTCTTTGACCAACGTCAACGTGCTGTGGGATGCGCGCTCCACCGACACCAGCACTGCGCACACGCCATGGACTGAATCCTCCGCCTACAGCACGTCGCGTCCTGCCTTCACGCCTGGCACCGTGGCGGCCGGCAGCGTGGACAACTCGGCCTCGCCCGCCAGCTTCAGCATCACGGTGAACAACACGCTGATCGGGGGTTTGATGCTGAACAACTCCAGCAGCGTGAACGTGGGCACCTCCACCGACATCCTGTATGGCATGGCGCCGTTTTCCTCGGTGGGATTCCGGCAGTTAAATTCCGGGGACACCCTCCAGGTGACGGCCACGCTCACCGCAGCCTCTGTTTGATCGGATGGACTAAAGAAATGCCGGGCTTTCCTTCATCCACCGGGTCGCGCCAGCTAGACCTTTCGATAGCTTGGTCTAGCGCTCGTGCTATTGCGGCTCAGGTCAAGAACCAAGCCAGTTCTCTCCGCACCTCTTCGGCGGCCGGCAACGTCGCCTCCGGGCTTATCCTCAGCGTGACAAATGGACTTGCCGACGCGAAAGCCGCACTGAATCGATCGGCGGCATGTGTTGGAATAGCGGCCTATGCCCAGGCGCAGATTGCTGACGGCACTGTCGATGTCGCAGCAACGTTTACCGCCATGCTCTCCGCCATTGATGGCGTCACCTCGTGGGTGGTGACAAACTTCCCCAAGGACGGGACGGGCACTTTACTGGCGACGAAATTCAATGCCGATAACAGCGGGCACACCCAGGATCAGCAGTTCACCAGCGCGCAAACCGCAGGACTGAGGACGGCGCTGGACGCTCTGATCGCCGCCATTGACTAAATGGCGCTCTCTCTCGATGGCAGCGCGCATGCTACTACCGGGGGGGGGGCGACCCTTGCGCCATCGCTCAGCACAACGGGGACAAATCGCCTAATCTTTGTGGTCGCCGAGATGAATGGCGGCCCTGGCGTCAGTGTCTCGGACACCGCTGGGCTTACGTGGGCCAGGCAGGCCCAAGTATACGCGGGGTTTTTCGATCAATATCTTGAACTGTGGTGGGCCGTCGCTCCTGCGCAATTGACCTCCGACACCATCACTATTACGCAGACAAGCTCGCAATTCATGACGGTTGATGTCTTCGCTGTAGCAGGCGGAGATACTGCGTCTCCATTTGACGGCGCCGCGGTGACTGGCACCGTGGACCCTCTGTCGATCACCACGACCAACGCGAATGATTTTATCCTTGGCGCCTTTCGGGAGGCGTTGACTCCCAGCCCGACGGCGGGGGCAGGCTGGACTCAGATTTCCGGGGCAGACTACCAGCTCACCGAATACCAAATAGTCTCCACCACGCAAGCCGGCTTATCTGTGTCGCAAACGGACGGTGCCGGCACCGCCAATGGCGGCATCGCCCAGGCAATCAAAGCGTCATCCGGCGGGGCAACCTCTGCCGCTGGCGCCCTCGCGGCGCGGGTTGGGATGAGCTTCAGTGCCACTGTCACCAGACGAGCCTCTGCTTCGACGGCCATGCGCGCTCGCCTGGCCGGCACCGGCGCCAAGACGATGCGCGCCGCCGGCACGCTAGCGACCCGGGGGAATGAAACCATTTCGGGCGGTGCCCTGGCGTCACGAGTGGCCACCCTGGCTGCCCGCATGGGGATTAGCGCCACGGCAACTATGACCCGGCGCGCTGCCGGCGCGCTGTCTGGGCTGGCCAACACCCTGCGCTCATGCGTGGCCACCGAGCGGGCGAGCGGCAGCCCGGGCGTGCGCCTGGGGGAGAGCGCTACGGCGATTGCCACCAAGCGGGCAAGTGCCACTCTGAGCACCCGAGAGGGCGAGAGTGGCTCTACCGGCAACACCTTCACGCGCGCGGGCGCCCTGGCGGTGCGTGCGGCCATCACGGCCACTGCGGTCGTAACTGAGCGCGCTACCGCGACCCTAGGGGGCTTGGCCAGCATCCTTCGGAGCGCTACCGCGACGGAGCGGGCGAGCGGGGCGGCCGGCGCGCGGGCAGGTGAGAGTGGTGCGGCCGTTGCGACGGAGCGCGCGGCTGGCACGCTGGCGACGCGCGAGGGAGAGGGCGGCTCCACGGGGAACAACTTCACTCGTGCGGGGGCGCTGGCCGTCAGGGTGGCGCTATCTGGAACGACCCGCGTCATTCTGGCGGCCAGTAGCGCCCTGGGGGCGCGCGGTGCTGTGGTGGGCGCCACGGTGCGCATAACCCAGCGGTGCGCGAGCGCGGTGGCGGCTGCAGTGCGCCTAGCAGGCAGCCCGAGGGCGACCGAGAAGGCGGCTGCCACGCTGGCGACGCGCGAAGGAGAGGGCGCGGCAGGCGTAGTCCCCATCTTCCGCGCCGGCCTGTTGCGCGTGCGGGTGGCGCTATCTGGCATCGGGACAGTGGTTGTCGGCGGCATCATCCAGGCCACCTATGGTTTACGCGGCACGACGGGCCCGATAGATTTGGATGCCAGCACGGGCCCGGCGGAGCTAGAGGGGAAAGTGGAGGACTAGATGCCCGCAAACAATCAGGACTTCGTCACCTACCAGGGCGACGCCCCCAAGCCGATCTTCACCGTGCGGGATTCCGCGGGCGCCATCGTGGACATCTCCACCGTGACGGAGATCGAGTGGACATGCCGGCGCATGGATGACGATGTGGCGGCGCTCACCAAGCTGAAGTCCGCCGGGGCCATCACTTTCGTAACCAATGGGACGGACGGCAAGTTTCAGGTCGCGATCACCATCGCGAACACCACGGGGCTGAATGGGTTTTACAAGCACCAGGCGCGGATCACTGACTCGGCCGGCAATCCCACCACGGTCTCGGCCGGCCGTATGCAAGTGGGGCCGCGACCCTCTTGGACCTACGATGCCTCGGCGGTCGCGGACGTGCCGCTCTACCAAGTGCGGCTACTGGTCGGAGACGTGCTGGCTAACGACCAGCAATTATCCGACCC
>Ga0137409_10003550_pt1 | contig 16465 bp, 12 predicted proteins | sample CZODoug1_16funga_FD_122059 | JGI IMG/M metagenome (GOLD analysis project Ga0137409, IMG submission 122059) | Vadose zone soil fungal communities from Angelo Coast Range Reserve, California, USA - CZODoug1_16fungal (Hybrid Assembly) | ecosystem: Environmental > Terrestrial > Soil > Vadose zone... | reverse complement strand
GGTCCCGATGTCGCGGACGCGAACCGGCGTGCCTTTCTGGGCGCTGACCACGATGTTCTCGATGTCCCGGATCGACTGGATGAGGCCGAGGCCCCGGACGGTCACACGATACTCGCCCTGGGCGATGTAGCCCCCGCCGGAATTCGAGTTGGCGCCGGCGGCGGCATCGAGCACCTGCTTGAGCGTCAGGTTGTAGGCGCGCAGCCTGGCGGGGTCGACGACGATCTCGTACTGCTTCGTCCCGCCGCCCCACGAGACCACGTCGGCCACGCCCGGCACCTGCCTGAACTCCCGCTCCAGCACCCAGTCCTGGAGCGCCTTGAGCTCGACCAGCGGCATGGTCTTGGACTCGAGGGTGTACCGGTAGACCTCCCCGATGACGCTGGAGAGCGGTCCCAGGCCGGGCTTGGCGTCGGCGGGGAGCTGGGCCTGCGCGATGCGCTCCTGCGCCTGCTGCCGGGCCCAGTAGTCGTCGGTGCCGTCGGCGAACACCACGCGGATGTTCGACAGCCCGAACAGGGTGTCCGAGCGGATGACTCTGACGCGCGCGATGCCGTTGAGCTCGTTCTCCAGCGGGATGGTGATGAGTCGCTCGACCTCCTCGGCCGCGTGTCCCGGCCACAGCGTGATGACCTCGGCCCGGACATCCCCGACGTCAGGGTAGGCTTCGATGGGCAGGTTTCGGAACGAGGCGACGCCCATGACGGTCAGGAGGAGGGCGAGGGCCAGCGTGATGAAGCGCTGGCGCAGCGAGAAGGCGATGAGACGATCGATCATCGAGCGTCGCGCTTGAGGAGGACCCCGCCCGTGCTGACCACGTGGTCCTGGGGCGTCACGCCGTCCAGGATTTCCACCACGCCGTCGAACTCGGCGCCCGTCTTGACGATGCGGCGCGCGTACTCGCCCGCGGCCTTCTCGAGGAGCACGAAGGTCTGCCCATCCTGACGCTGGACGGCGCTCTGGGGCAGGGTCAGGACCTGGGAGGCTCCGGTCTCGATGGTGACTTTGACGAACATCTCACCTTTGAGCGTGCCGCGATCGTTCGGGACCACGGCTCGGATCTTGAGTGTCCGACTCTCCTTGTCGATCGCGGCGCCGATGTTGGTGACCTTGCCCTCGTAGCTTTCCCGGGGACAGCAGGGAAGGGTGACGCGGACGGTCTGGCCCAGCCGCACCCGGGGCACGTCGGGCTCGTAGACGTCGGCGAGTATCCACATCGTGGACAGGTTGGCGATGACGAAAAGGCTGACGGGAGTGTCCGACTGGCCATAGGCCACGACCTGGCCGGGGGTGATATTGCGCTCGACGATGATCCCTCCGCGCGGAGCCGTCACCGTGATGGCCGTGGAGGCGTCCGCGCGAGCCGCGATGTCCTTGAGCTGCTCCGTCTTCACGCCGAGGGTTCTGAGGCGGGCGGCCGCTCGCTCTCGCTCGGCCACCGCCTTGTTGTAGTCATTCTCCGCCTCGCGCAGATCCTTCTCCGCGGTGGCCTTGATCTCGAAGAGCTCTCGCGCGAGCTTGATCGCCTTCTCGGACCGCTGGAGATCCGAGATGGCCTTGGCATAGTCGCTCTTGGCCTGGCCGAGATCGGGGCTGTCGAGGACGAAAAGGCGGTGCCCAGCCTCCACTGCTTCTCCGGGACGCGCCAGAACCTCGAGCACCCGGCCCGTGACCGGAGCATTGACGCGCACGAGCTGCTCCTCGTTGAACTGGACCTTGCCCGTCGTTTCGAGGACGGCGGTGCGCGTGCGGGGCTCCGCCTGGACGATCCGGACGGGACTCTGGGCGGTAGAGGACGGAGGCGGGGAGGCGGGACTTTGCGCGGATTTGGCATCCTTGCACCCGGCCGCCAGGGCGCCCACCAGGACCATGATGAGGATGATGCGCATCTTACGGCCCCAGGGGTGCGCCCACGGCGGCTTCGAGGAGGTAGATGGCCGTCTGGTAGTTGCCGAGCGCCTGCACGTACTGGAGCGCGGTCTCCCGATAGGTGCGCTGGGCGTCGAGATAGTCGAGCAGGCTCACCCCGCCGCGCCGGTAGGCGAATTCGACCGTATCGCGCGCCTGCTTCGCCTTCGGGAGATAGGTGTCCCGGAGCGACTCGACCTTGCCCCGCTCGGTGTCGGCGGCGGCCAGGGCCGTGTCCACCTCGGACAGGGCCCGGACGACCACGGCGTCGCGCACGGCGTCCACCCGGAGGGCGTCGGCCTGGGTTCGCGCGATCTCGCCCTGGTTGCGGTCGAAGATACGGAGAGGCAGACCGAACCCGAAGCCGATGGTGTTGTCCGGCCCGATACGCTGGTACTCGATCTGGGGCGTGACGTCCCACCAGGCGTTGGCCCTGGCGAGATTGATGTCGGCCTTGGCCTTGTTGCGCGCCGCCTCGGCGGCGCGGATGTCCGGCCGCGCATCGAGGGCGCGGCGGTAGAGCTGGGACGGGGTGTATGCAGATTGCCTGAGCTCGAGAGCGCCGGTGACGTCGAAGTCATCGGTTACCTTGTCGGCGCCCACCAGGCTCCGCAAGCTGATCTTCGCCGCCTTCAGCGCCTGACGGGCATCGGCGGCGTCGCGCTCGAAGGCGAAGCGCTGCACCTGGATCCTCAAGAGCTCGAGGCCCGAGAGATCACCCTTCTCGGCCCGGATGCGCTGGATCTTCTCCAGCTCGTCGAGGGCCGACAGATTCTGCTCTGACAGGGCCAGAGCGTCCTTGGCCACGAGGATGTCGGTGAAGGCCTTCTTGACCTGGAAGTCGATCTGACGTCGCAGGTCGGCCAGCTCGTGGGTAGTGACCCTGGTCTGGGCAGTGGCGCTGTCGATGCGGCGCTGCCGCTTGCCGCCCAGCTCGATGGGCTGACCGATGTTGATCGTGTACTGCGTCTGGGATGCCGAAGAGCCTCCGGCGAACTGCTCGGCCAGGAAGTTGGCCGTGGGGTTAGGCCTCAGCCCGGCGGTGATCTCGTTGGCCCCCACGGCCTTGAGCTCGAATTCCTTGGCGCGCACGTTGGGATTGGTCTCGCTCGCCAGCCGCAGCGCCTGCTCCAGGGTGAGCGAGGACAAGCGCTCCTGAGCATGGACCGCTGCCCCGGCGCCGAGCAGCGCGAGACAGCAGACGGCGATGACCATCCTGACCATAAACGTTTCCCTCGATGCGACGTGATTGATCCGGTGAAGGTGGTGAGGCGGTCAGGCGGACGGAGCGGAGTCTGCGAGCGAAGCCCGGGGCAGGGCGAGGCGAGGGCCACGCCGGCCGCGGGGGCCGGGCTGGGCCGGCGCATGCGCGGGCATGCCGAGCTGTCGGAGGCCGCTGGCCTCGAGCACCAGCACGACAATCGAGAGCAGCATCCACAGCTGCGCCGGACCGGAGAGCAGGGCGCGCTTTATCTCGTGTGCGGGCTCGGCGAGCTTGATCGGCGTTGACGTCGTGGGCGGAGTGGGGAAGTCCGAGCCGTCTACGTCGAGGACCTCGAAGAGGATGAAGGAGCACACGAGCCCGATGCAGACGACATAGGTCGCCAGCCAGAGCGTGGCCATGAGCTTGACGGACAGGCGCCGCCGGTTCACGGGCAGAGCATCCCACCGGCTCCCTAGCGAAGTCAACATCCTGAACTCCTGGCCCTGAGATTGCCCATCCAGTGAGCGTTTGGCGTAATGTGCGCGGCCGCTGAGCAGGGACGAACTACTCGGAGCTTCGTAATCGACCGATTTTGCAGGCGCGGTCCATGGCATCGTCCTTGCTGTTTCCGACAGGCATGAAGACCACACGCTGGAGAGTCCTGATCGTGGATGATCACGCCCCGTCCCGGGCGGCCGTGGCCGAGGCCGTCGGCGCTCAGGGGGGCACCGTCGTCGGCAACGGGAGCCGCGTCGAGGACGCCGTGCGGCTTGTCGACAAGCATCGCCCTGACGTCGTGCTGCTCGCTGTCGGCCTCCCGGATGGCGATGGGGTCGAGGCGGCCCGCCGCGTGATGACGGCCTTGCCGTGTCCCATCGTGCTGCTCACGAGCCACACCGATTCCGAAATCACGGCGGAGGCGAATCCGGGGTCAATTTCCCGGAATTATCTCGAAGAATTGCGTTCGGCGGGCGTCAACCGTTTGAGCTTCGGCGCGCAATCGTTCGACGACGACGAATTGCGGATGATCGGCCGGACGCATTCGGCCGAAGAGGCGCGGGAGGCCGTTCGGGCGGCGCGCGCCGCGGGCTTCGCAAACGTCAGCATCGACCTGATCGCCGGGTTGCCGGAACAGAAAATGGAGACGTGGCGGCGCAATCTCGAAGAGGCTTTCGCGCTCGAGCCCGATCATCTCTCGGTCTATCTGCTCGAACTATACAAGGACGCGCCGCTGCTGCATCGGATCAATCACGGTGAGTTGCGCGCGATTGACGACGAGCTGACGGTCGAGATGTATTTCGCGCTGATGGACGAGGCCGAACGACGAGGCTTCGAGCATTATGAGATATCCAACTGGGCGCGACCGGGTGGCTTCGAGTCTCGACACAACCTGAAATACTGGATTGGCGCGCCATACTGGGCTTTCGGAGTTTCAGCCGCCGGTTACGATGGCCGGGCGCGGTGGTCGAACACGCGCAACATCCACGAATATCTGACGAGGATCGAAAGCGGTCAGGCGCCGCTTGTCGAGCGGATCGAACTCGATGATGACGACCGGCAGAGCGAGAACCTGTTTTTGCGACTGCGGCTGAAAGACGGCGTCGATCTGGATGAGCACTTGCGGCGCTTCGGCGTGAACGCGCTGGAACGTTATCGCGACGAGATCGATCGCTTGCGCGAGGCCGGGCTGATCGAGCTGGGCGAAAACAGATTGAAGATTTCGCGCGCGGGAACCGTGCTGGCGAACGAAGTATTCGCCGCGTTTGTTTGAAACATAGGCCTGTGCTAAATTGACCGCCTTCATTTTGGCAGGCTTAAATGAAGACTGGCATGGAAGACCAGCGACATCATCGGCGGCGTAGCTCAGTTGGTTAGAGCGAGAGATTCATAACCTCTAGGTCTCCGGTTCGAGTCCGGACGCCGCCATCAATCCTATCAATCCTATCAATCCTATCAATGATATAGAGCGGGGCAGTCGCCTCGCTCTTTAGAAAATCGCTATGTAGTGACGAATAAATTCGTCAAGTGACGAATTTATTCGTCACTACATAGCGCGTTCATTGGCTTGATAGTTTATTCTTCTCCCCGTCCGGCGAGACCTGCCACCATCGTCGCCAATTCGCCCGGCTCGACCGGTTTCGGGACGTGCGCCTGGTAGCCTGCGCTAAACGCCCGCCGCGCATCATCTGCGCGGGCGTATGCCGTCAGCGCCAGCGCCGGGACGAGTCCTCCGCGCTCGGGCTCACGCGCCCGCACCTTTTTCATCAGTTCGTAGCCGTCCTCGATCGGCATTCCGATGTCAGACACCAGCACATCAGGACCCCATTCATCCAACGTATGAAGCGCTTCGGGGGCGGAGGCGCAGGACCTCACCTCGGCCCCGTAACTTGTGAGGATCAGGCTGAATAGATCCCGCGCATCGGGATCGTCGTCCACTACTATTACACGTATGTCGCGAAGGCGATCGGGCGACGGGGCGGGGCTTTGCGGAAGTTCGGCGGCGTCCGCCGGATGGCCGCCTGCGGCTCCCCTCGCCTCCTCGCTTGGGACCGCCAGCGGAAGCGTCACGGTAAAAGCCGCGCCCTGCCCCTTTCCGTGACTGGCGGCGCTGACTGTTCCGCCATGCAACTCCACCACGTGGCGGACGATCGCCAACCCCAGACCGAGACCGCCGGCGGGCCGCGCCGGGCCGCTCTCGAACTGGCGGAAGCGATCAAAGACAAAGGGGAGGAACTCCGACTCGATTCCCTCGCCGGTGTCGCTCACGGTGAGCTTAACGTTGGCGTCCTCGCGTTCAAGGCGGGCCGAGACCTGTCCTCCCGCGGGCGTGAACTTGACGGCGTTGGACATGAGGTTCCAGACGATCTGTTGCAAACGGTCAGGGTCTCCTGACACCAACCCCGCCGCCGGATCGAGCGCCGAGATAAGCCGGATCTTTTTGGCGTCGGCCGCCGGACGCGCGACGTCCATGGCGGCCTCAATGATCGGGATCAGGCTGACCGTGCGCGCCTCGATGCGCAGCTTGCCGGTGATAATGCGCGAGACGTCAAGCAAATCGCTGATGAGCTGGCTTTGCGCGCGAGCGCTCCTGTAGATGACTTCGAGCGCGCGAGCCGACTTTTCTTCGTCAAGCAATTTGTCGTTCAACATTCTCGTCCAGCCGAGGATGGCGTTAAGCGGCGAGCGCAGTTCGTGCGAGATGGTGGCGAGGAACTCGTCCTTCAGCCGGTTGGCTTCTTCGGCTTTTGCCCGCTCGCGTTGAGACAGTTCATACAGCCGGGCGTTATCCATGGCGATCGCGGTTTGCGCCGCAAGCCCTTCGACGATCCGCTCGTGACGCTCCGTGAACACCCCTTCATTCGGGTGGCCGAATAACAACCCGCCCAACACTTCGCCAGTGCGCGAGACGACCGAGACGGCTAAATAGCTCGTTACGGGCAAGTGGCCGGGGGGCATCCCGTGATACGGGGAGTTCTTGCCGTAGCGGGCGTCCTGCTTCACGTCGGCGATTCGGATGGTCCCTTCGCCTCGAAACGTCGGGCCGAATAGAGCCGTGTTTCGCACTATCGGGAAATTGGCGAAGGCCTCACGTGGCGCGCCGGAGAGCGTGTAGAGCATATATGACTCGCCATTATGGTCTACGACGTTGTAGAAGAAAGCGCCGAATCGCGCGCCCACGAGTTCGGTCGCCGCGTCGGTCACCTCCTGCACCACACTCTGCAAATTCAATTCGGCCGAAATCACCCGGCCTGTGCGGTTGATCGTCTCGATAATCTCCGCATCCTCGCGGAGCCTTTCCTCAGCCCGCTTGCTCTCGGTGATGTCGTATGTGCTGCCGGCGTAGCCCTTGAACTCGCCGCCCTCGATGCGCGGCATACCGACCGTCCGCATCCACCTGTATTCGCCGTCGCGCCGGCGGAAGCGGAACTCGGCCCCGAAGCGGCTGCGGCGGGAAGCGGCTTCGAGATAAGCGCTGACATAAGTTTCGCGGTCCTCCGGATGAACGAATTGCGACCAGCCGTAGCCGCGCACATCCGCCTCGCCGGCGCCGAGGAACTCCAGGTACTCGCGGTTGACGAACTCGCAACCGTCCGGGCCGTCGACCCACATCAGCACGGGCGCGCTGTCGGCGAGCGTGCGGAAGCGCTCTTCGCTATCGCGTAGGGCGGCTTTAGCCCGCTTGCGCGCAGTCGCGTCCGCCGGCGCGTCAGGTTTTATTTTTGAGGCGCGTTTTGCGGGGGATGTTTTTCGCTCGTTTTTGCTCGCTCGTTTTTTCATGTCTCCTGCAAATCTTAGCCGATGCCGAAAGGAAAATTTTGCATTCAAGCCGCGGCGCTCTTCTTCGCCCGTTTGCGCGTTTCGCGTGGAACCTGGATTTTATACTTTCTGATTTTGCTGTAGAGCCTCGGCCTGTAAATGCCGAGGACCGCCGCGGCCTGTTGTTTATTGCCCTGGGTGCGTTTGAGCGTCTGTTCGATGACCAGTTTTTCTATCTCATCCAGAGTCATGTTCGGCGGGACGTAGAACGAATCGGCCAGGACGTCCTGGGATTGGTCGCCGAAGGGCAGGTCTTCGGGTTCTATGCGGGGGCCTTTCGCCAGCAGCACCGCGCGTTCGATGGCGTTCTGCAATTCGCGCACGTTGCCCGGCCAGCGGTGCGAAAATACTCGTTGATAGGCGGCTTGCGAAAAGCCCTGCAGCGGGCGTGTGTATTTCTCCTTGAACTTCTGGAAGAAGTAGTCGGTGAGCAGTTGCAGGTCTTCGGCGCGCTCGCGCAGCGGCGGGACGTTGATCGTGATCGTCGAGACTCTGTAGAACAGGTCTTCGCGCATCATGCCTTCCTTGATCGCTTCCCGTGGCTCGCGGTTGGTGGCGCAGATCAGGCGGAAATCGGCTTCGAATGTTTCGGTCGCCCCGACGGGGCGGAACCGCCGCTCTTCCAGCACGCGCAGCAGTTTCGGCTGCAACTCCATGGGCATTTCGCCGATCTCGTCGAGCATCAGGCTGCCGCCTTTCGCCTGGGCGATCAGCCCCTGCCGGTTTTGGATCGCGCCGGTGAACGCGCCTTTGACGTAGCCGAACAATTCGGCTTCGATCAGTTCTTTCGGCAGGGCGGAGCAGTTGACCTTGACGAACTCCTTTTCCGCGCGCAGCGAATTGAAATGGAGGGCGTTGGCGATCAACTCCTTGCCGGTGCCCGATTCGCCGATGATCAGCACGTTGGCGTCGCTCTTGGCGATGCTTTCGATTGTCTCGTAGATCATCTGCATCGCCTTCGACGCGCCGATGATGCTCGAATATTCGCGTCGCTGAATGTGGCGGCGGAAGCTCTCCGATTCGCTGACGAGCCGGCGCCTCTCCAACGCCTTGTCGGCGAGCAGTAGAATCTGATCGCCCTCGAACGGTTTTTCGACGAAATAATAGGCGCCGGCCTTGGTGGCTTCGACGGCTTCGGAATAGGTCCCGTGGCCTGTGATGACGATGACCTCGGTGTCTGGCGCGCGCTCTTTGACGGCGCGCAATAACGACAGCCCACCCTGCCGATCGTCGGGCAGTTGCAGATCAGTCAACACCAGGTCAAATGGCGTCCGCTCGACCGCGGCGCGGGCGGCGGTGTAACTCGACGCGATCTCGACCTTGTAACCTTCCAGGCCGAGCAACAACCGCAGGCTATCGGTTATCGAAGGTTCATCGTCGACAACCAGGATTTTTCCTTCTTTTTTCAACAACAAATCTCTCCATTGTGGATTGCGGTTAGCCACAGAGCCACAGAGCCACAGAGAGGCAGAGAGGGGATGCGTTGGCCATCCTCTAGCGATTTACTCTGTGTCTTTGTGTCTCTGTGGCTAAGCATTGCAATCCGCAATCAGTAATGTCACTTCTACAATCGTCCCCGCGGACGCTCCCGCGGACCTATAGGCTCGCGCGGAGACCTGTCCGCCGTGTCTTTCGATAATTCTTCTCGCCATTGCCAGGCCGAGCGCCGTCCGGTTGAGGCGGTCGCCGGCGAGGGGATCGAAGAAGCTGAGACGCCGTTCATCATCGAGCGGCGCGCCATTGTCCTTTATTTCGATTCGTAGCGCCTCATCCCGTCGCCTCAATGAAATCCCGACTTCGCCGTCTTCGGGCGACGCGTCGACGGCGCGCAAGATGATCGCCTCCAGCGCCTCGCCGATCAGCCGCGGATCGAAAGTGACTCTCGGCGCATCCGGTTCGAGGAGTGAGGTTATCTTCACGCGTTTCGCTTCGCTTCGCGGCCCAAGCTTGCTCATGGCTTGTTCGACGACCGGGGCCGGATCGCCATGCTCCATACACAATTCCAAAGGGCGGCAGAGTTTGTTCAGGATCGCCGCCTGTTCGGCCATTTCGTTCAACCCATGCGCGATTTTTTCCGCGACCTCCATCCCTTCCGCATTGTCGGCGAAGCGCTTTTGCAAATAGGCGGCGTAAAGTTTCAACCCCCCCAATTGATTTTTGAAATCATGAATCAGGCGCGCGGCCATGCGACCGGTCTCGATCAGTATCGCTTCTTCGCTATCTTTGATCATCGCGGATTTCGCCTCTCGCAGATCGAGTGAGGTAAACGCGGTGGGGGTACGCCAACTTCCAGCGGCTCAGGCCTTGCCCATCGCCGCTTTGCTTAAGCCTGATTCATTGAGAGAAAAGGCGCTCATCAATAAGCGGCCTATGCTAACAAAAAGGCGCTCCGATCCGCAATTTGCAAGTCAATATGGCGCCTTGTCGCGCCTTGAACCCACTGTTAGAATGCGAATCATTTTTGACCGAATTATGATTGAAAAAAAGTCTCGCATTTTGATAGCCGAAGACTTCGAAGAAAATCGCACCGCGCTGACCCTCATACTCAAGTATGCCGGGTTCGATGTGATCGAGGTTGAAAACGGGCGGCAGGCAGTCGACGCTGTTCACCAGGAAGAGCCTGACCTTGTCCTGATGGACGTCACGTTGCCTATTGTAGACGGCCTGCAGGCGACGCGCGAAATCCGTAGCGACGAGAAGTTCGAGCGGTTGCCGATAATCATCCTTTCGGCTCACGATAGCGATGAGATTCGCCAACAGGCCGCCGAGGCGGGAGGGTCGGAGTACCTCAGTAAACCGTTCGAGATTGCGGAATTGAAGAAATTGATCGAGGGCTGTCTGACTGTGAACTGAGGATCTTTCGATTGCGGATTGCGGATTTATTGATTCCGAGAATCCTGTTTTTACTGCGTCGCCTCTTGCACGAGATAGCTCACTAACTAGCAATCCGCAATCAGAAGGTCCTCGATTCTCCTGATCAACTGAGGCCACAGCGCATGGGAGTATATCGGCGCCGCGCCCGATAATTCCGGCGGCAATGAATCTTTGAAGGCCGCGCCTTCGTCTTCGCCGGAAAGATAAAGAGCGTCCACCAGACCTTCGGCCAAAGCGCGACGCGCCGAAGGTTTGATCTTGATCCGGCTCATCTGATCGGGGCGCGCTACCATTACGACGAAATCAGCCTCAATGAACTGCAACAAACTCGTTCCCTCGATCAAGACGCGACCGGATTTCACGCGCGCCAGCGCCGCCCTGATTCCTTGCTCAACCTGATTGTCGGTCACAATCACCCAATGAACATTGCTCGCGCCCGCGTCCCAGTAAAGCCCGGTGTCTTTGCCGGCGGCGTAAGTCTCGTCGCGACCCGAACGGACCAGCGGCTGATCGCCGAGCAGGTGGCTGACGCAGCAAGCGTGCGGGTCTTTGCCGCACGACCGGTAATGACCGCGCGTAAGCTTGATCGCTTCCCAACTTCCGTCGCGCCTAAGCTCGCGCAGCAGATCGCAGAGTAACGTCGTCTTGCCCGTGTTGGATGAAGTCCCGGCGATTACGACTATGCGGATTGCGGATTCTTCGATTGCGGATTGCGGCCCTTGTTTGTGGATGATTGCGGATTGAATAGAATTGACGAGTGGTGGTTTCATTCCGTATTTAACGATTTGAGATGTCGTTATCCTTTGAATTCGAAGTATGCTTGGCCTTCCCGCAATCCGCAATCCGCAATCCGCAATCACCTGACGCTGAAATCCATCCACTGTTCGGCGCGCGCGTATTTCGGGTTCGCAAGCTGATCGGTGACGACCAGGCGCATCATGTAATCGCCCGGAGGAAAGCTCGTGAGTTTGAGCCTTCCGCCGCAGTCCAATCGCTTCGGGGACGCCGCGGCGCCTGGGTCGAGCTGTCTCGGCTCCAATTGGTGGAGGACCTTGCCGTCACGATATATCTCCAACTGCATGGTCAATTGAGGCTTGCCGGTCTTCGGGTCGAGCGTGGGGTTGAAGACGACCGCGCCGTAATCAATCGCTGAATTGCGCGAAAAGCGCCGCACGCCGGGCGTCGGCTGTATGTCGTCGCGCTGTTCCGTGGCCGGTTGTTGGCCGGGTTCCGTCTCCATCGAGGCGAGAACCAGCCCCGAAAGCTCCAGGCGGTTTTTACTCAGGTCGGGAACTTGAATGAACTGGCCGGCCGAACCCATCCGCCCGGTCTCGGCGTCGCGGATGACGGCGCGGAATTGATAAGCGCCGGGCTTTTTGATCACGAAATCGTCGGTGTAATTGAAGCCTTTCCGTAACGCCATGGGGTAATGCGCCTTGTCGAGTTGAATCTCGAACGCGCGCCCGTGTTGTTCGACCACCACGCCGTTTTCGTTGAAGGTGAAAGTGGCGATCTCCAGCTTCAACATCTTCTCGCCGTTGTCGGCGTCTTTGAACGTCAGGTTCGAGGCGTCGATGTGAAAGAACGAGCGGACGAACGAGATGTTTTCGGGATCGCTCTTTTGTTGGCGCGAGGGGTTGGGCGAATTGAAGAAGAACGAGGTCATCTGGGTCTCCACATCGCGCGCGCCGAAAGGCGAGAAGAGAGCCGACAGTATCTGAGTCGAGCGCGTCTGCGGTACAGGCTCCTGGGGCTTGTCGGGAAAGCCAATGAATCCGGCTCGCGTGCGCGTCTGCAGTCCGGAACGGCGCGTCTTCAACTTGATCGAGTGATATTTTTTGTCGAATTTCTCGTCTTCGGGATCGAACCCGATCAGGTAATAACTCTGCTGATCTTTCAATACGCGTTGAACGCCGAGGTTGATGTCGTTGTTGTTGAGGACGGCGAACCCGCCGGTTTCGCGCGCCAGATAAGTCAACCCTTCCTGCGAATCGAAGTTCTGCTGCGACATCTGCGACATCCGCGCGGCGAATTGCGGCCCGCTCATCCCGCCGGTGTTGTCAGCCGCCGTCGGCATGAGCGTCTGCAAGCCTTTGGCGTCGAGTGAATAGATGACGACGCTCGAACGGTTGGCCAGATCGGTCAGCCGGCGCACCTGATCCAGCACCTGGGTGTTGTCGCGGTTGCGGCCGAACAACCGAAGGCCGTCGGAGATCAGAATGGCGCTCTTGCGTCCCGGCAGCTCGCGCAGCCCGCGGACGACAAAGTTCAACGCGCCGAGCGTGCCGACCGAGAAGACCGTCTCGCGGAAATCTTCAAAGCGGTCTTCCGCCTCGCGCGCCTCCTGCGGGCGCGTGTTATCGTCCGGCGCGCCGAAGCGCGGGATCATATCGCGGCTGTAAGGGTTCCACGTCAATTTCTCGACCGCCGCGTAAAGCACGCGCTTGTCCGACGTGAACTGCTGCAGCGCCCCGAGGCCCCGCCCAGTGCGGATGATCGCCACCAGATCGCCTTCCTGCATCTGCTCGTCGAGGAACTTCTTGATCGCGCGCCGCGCGTAATTCGTGCTCTCAAAGGACAATCCCAGGTCGTCGACGACGAAGGCGATTGTCCGGGCGACCTGTTCCGGCGCGATCGTTTTCATAGGCGTTGACGGTGGAGGCGCTGCGGGTTTCGGCGCGCCACGAGACGGAGCCGCTGCGGGTTCCGGGCGTTTCGGCTCGAGCAGTTTGACCAGTCTGAAGTAAGTGATGTGTTGCTTCTTGCCGTCTACGGCCAGCTCGAAATCGTCCTGGGTCAAGTCTTCGACGTGCTCGCCTTTTTTGTCGGTCACCGTGGCGTCAATTTGTACGAGTTGAGTCGAGATGCGGACGCTGGGCTCCTGATCTGCCCGGTCTGCCCGGCCGGCCCGGTCTGCCCGGTCTGTAGGCCGCGCATCGGGCTGTTTCTTCTCCTGTTTTGGCTGCGGCGCCGGTTGTTGCGCGAATCGCGACGCGGGCTGATTCAAAATGAGCAGGGCGGCGATGACGGCGATTGCGGAGCGAAAGAGTGATCTGCGGATCATGATTTTTCTCCTTCCGTTGCTGAATAGCTATAACCTGCGATCAACCACCCAACACCTGAAATTCTTCCCCCGACTATGAACGCGGCGACTTGCCGGAAATTGCGCGTCATTATCAACGCCAATCATCCTTAATCGGATCCTTTTTTTTCTGCATACGAAGCCATCCATATTTTCCTGTTGGCCTGATCTTTAGTCCAGATATTTGCCCGCTGTCAATGACAATTTCGCAACTGCTTGCCAGAGATGTCCTGATTGGGCATATTGCTGACGATGTATCCCAACTTCGTTCCCACGGAATTATTGCTGTCGAAGAGTCATTGGATGTCTTCTGAAGACTTGACGGAACATATCATCAACCCTTCTATCAAAGCGGCTCTCCAATCCAATGGATTGCTGACCGCGGCCTTGGGAGAGGTCTATGGTAAGCCTGTGTCCGTAACCTGCTTGCGCCAATCGGGATGGGTGGACGCGCAGGGGGCTCTCGGACTTCGACGCGACGTCTTATTGAAGGCTGACGATGTCCCATGCGTGGCGGCCTCGACTTTAATGCCGTCGAGCGTCCTCGACGGGCGCCCCTGGCTCGCAAATCTGGGCGATAAGCCTCTCGGAGAGGCTCTGAAAAATCACGGTTATTTCTGGCGGGGACCTTTTGAATTTACGCGGATCGACACTGATCTGATCTTTCAACCCGCGCCGTCCACGGCGCCATTTGTGTGGGCTCGCAGATTCAATTTCACATTCGAGAGCGGCGCCCTGCTGGTAACGGAGATTTTCTTTCCAGGGGTTCTCGACCGGTTGAGGCTCATAGGTCATGGCGACGCCTCTTGAAAGTGGGACAGACTTATGGTCTTTGAAAATTAACGGCGCCCACGCAATCCAACGTAGGGGCGGGTTTTCCCCGCCCGCGTCCGTTACCAGCGTAGGGGCGCGGAATACGCGCCCCTACGCTGGTGTTACATTTAATTCTCAAAGACCATAAGTACTCTGGAAACTGAGTTTTTTGACTTTTCCCGCGTCGGCTTGCAATTCCGTGTAAGGGAAAGCGCCTCCGGTACGGTACAGGGAGCGGGAGCGACCTGGCGCCCCTTGTAAGCTATACATCATTGGGACTAACCAGGTCGCTCCCGCTCCCTGTACCGTACCGATTATTAAACAACTTAGTTTCCAGACTAATAAGTCTGTCCGTGGCATGAATTTGATGGCGGACAGACTTCAGTCTGTCCCACTATCAGTTGTTCCGATTTAGATAAGAGATCAGGCGGTCGGGCGTGTTCGTCACGATCCCGTCGACGCCGATCGAGATCATCCGCGCGAACTGTCTCTCTTTGTCAGCCGTCCATACGTAGAGCTTCTTGCCGTTCGCCCTGGCCCGCGCGGCCAGATAACCGTAGCAAAGCTCGACCTGCATGCACAAGACCTGGTGGTTGACGCGCCTGAGCGCCAACCACGGAAAGGCCTCGCGCAATCGGACCATCGGATGAAACGTGGCGTTGCCCAATATCAAACCGAGTTCGGTGTCGCGGACTTCCTCGCCGAGTCCCCGCATTAATTTAATGTCGAACGAAGCCAGCATGACCTGCGACTGGCATCGCCTCTCCCGAATGATCCGCAGCGCCGGCAATGCGGCGCGAGGGTCCTTGATCTCCAGGTAGAGCCTGACCTTGCCCAGCGTCAGGTCGAGCGTCTCGTCGAGCGTCGGAATGCGCTCGCCTTTGCCCGCGTCGGCGCGCCTGATTTCGGCAAGAGTCAAACGGTCGACGCGCCCCGTCAGGTTCGTCCTGTGATTGAGCGTTGGATCGTGAGTGACAACGACGTGGTTGTCGCAGGTGACGTGCAGGTCGAGTTCGATCATCTGCGCGCCTTGCCGGATGGCGAGATCGAAGGCGCGCAGTGTGTTTTCTGGTTCGTAGGCCGATGCGCCGCGATGGGCGATGACAAGTGGAGGCATAAAATTTCAAACTTCGAGCGACGCCTTAGCGCGCCTGAGATTAGTAGTCAAAATCCCGCCTCATTTTACCTGAAATTCGCGCGAGCCGAGGATCAGCGCCATCAGCGTCACGGCCATTTCATTGTTCTTCTGCGGCGCGCGGCTGTCAAATTTCGCCGGGGTCGTCTTCGCCTGCGTTTCGCTCAGAACCCGCGCCAGGTTTTCGCGCGTCTCCAGCGAGACGTCGCTGTGAACCAGCGCCGCCACGAGCCGGTCAATGAATCTGTTGGTGTCGTTCGTCGTCCCCGGCGGCGCGATGCGCGAAACGTCCACGTGCGCGCCGTTGATCCGATTGCCCATGAGCGCGACCGCGAAGTTCATTCTTTCGAGCAGCGTCGCGCTCGACATCCATCCGGCGGAGTTTTCGTCGTAGCCGGTCGGCGGCTGGCAAAGGTAAAGCGGCGCGCCCATTCGCGCCACGGCCTGAATCAGCGGCGCGGCGCCGTTGGTCGCGGCCCCGGTCGCGCGGATCATCGAGGCCACCAATTCGAGTGGCGATTTGATCTTGTTGCGGTAATGCTTCGGCGAGAAGAATTCCGGCGAGGTCAGGATGGCGCGCACGACTTCGCGGATGTCGCCGCCGGTTTCGGTGAACCTCGCGGCCACCCGGTCGACGAGCGCCTGCGGCGGTTCGTCGGCGACGAATCGCTGGCAGAGTTTGCGAGAGATGAATTTCGCCGTTGACGGATGCTTCGACAGGATGTCGAGCGCGCGCAATCCGTCTTCGATTTCTCCGCCGGGGGCGATGCGGGTTCCCAGGATTATCTTTTCGCCGCGGTCGTGTACGCGCGGCCGGAACGCGAAAGCCCTGTTGCCCGGCGGGCCGATAGTCCAACCCGTGAAGCATCGCGCGACCTCGATCACGTCTTTCTGCGTGTACCCGCCGTCAACGCCGAGCGTGTGCAGTTCCATCAACTCGCGCGCGTAATTTTCATTCAAGCCAGGGCGTGAAGGCTGCGGCAGCGGATTGCCGTCGGCGTCGAATTTCGGAGGCGGGGCGGGCCGCTCCACCTGGCTCGTGAAATTGTCCAGGTAATAGAGCATCGCCGGGCTTTGCGCCACCGCCGTGAGCAGGTCTTTGAAATTGCCCAGCGCATGCGGGCGGATCACG
>Ga0137409_10003548_pt1 | contig 16466 bp, 17 predicted proteins | sample CZODoug1_16funga_FD_122059 | JGI IMG/M metagenome (GOLD analysis project Ga0137409, IMG submission 122059) | Vadose zone soil fungal communities from Angelo Coast Range Reserve, California, USA - CZODoug1_16fungal (Hybrid Assembly) | ecosystem: Environmental > Terrestrial > Soil > Vadose zone... | reverse complement strand
TTCGACCTGACCGCGCGCGGCATGGGCGTCCGCTCCCAGCGCTACTCGATGCTCGTGGACGACGGGGTCGTGAAGGCGTTCAACCTCGAGGGGCCCGGCAAGTTCGAGGTCAGCGGCGCCGAGGCGCTGCTCGAGCAGACGGGCAAGCTCGGCGGCTGAGGGCTCGTCACCCCGGGGCTCTCATGCTCGACACGCGGCGGCTCCGCCTGCGCCGCCTGTGCCCCGCCGACGAGGCGCCGTTCGTTGCCCTGGACAGCGATCCGGAGGTCATGCGCTACATCGGGAGCCGCGGCGGCACTCCCGAGGAGATCGTGGCGCGCGTGCGCGATCGCATTGCCACGGATCATGGCGCGCTCGGCTGGTGGGTGATCGAGGGGAGGGACGACGGCGCTTTCCACGGAGTGGCCGCCCTCCTGCGCATGCCTGACGGTGACGACATCGAGCTCGCCTATCGGCTGGCCCGCGCCTCGTGGGGCGCGGGTCTGGCCACCGAGGCCGCCTCCGCCCTCGCCCACTACGCGTTCGATCAGGTGGGACTGCCGCGGCTCGTGGCCGTGACCTTCCCGGAGAACATCGCCTCGCAACACGTCCTCGAGAAAGTGGGCTTCGCCCACGACGGCCTGTCGAGCTACAAGGCTTTCCAGGTCACCCACTTCACCTTCGAGGCGTCGGCGTGGCGGAAGCGGCGCGCGGAAGCCGGTGATGCCGGCCGTCGAGGGCGAGGGCTGGGCCGTCGGGTCCGTCGCTGAGATAGGGCGCGAGCTGCTGCATGGCGAGGCGCCCGAAGCGGGCACGGAAGGCGCCGCGCCGCACCGCGCAGAAGAGGCGCTCGCCGTTCTGCTCGAGAGTGGCAGGATCGAGCGGCTCGCGATAGTCGCCGGCCAGGCAGAGCTCCACGGCGCGCAGGCGACCGTCGTCGACGTTCAGGCGCAGCCGTTGAACGATGAAGGGCGTCTCGCCGGGAAGCCTGCCCTCGGACTCGAACCAGTTGCGCTCGCCCTGGCAGACGGCGAGCCAGCGTCCCTCGGGCGTGCGCGTGAGGGCGAGCAGGAAGAAGCGGAGCGTCGCGGGATCCACGATCTCCGTGCCGTCGTGGTAGATCCGGCCCTCGCCATCCACGCGGTAGTGGTACTCGCGTGCCGCCCGTTCCACGCGGCTCTCCCGGCTATTTCTTCATCGGCTGGTTCGGAGCCATCAGGGGCGTCTTGCCCGGCGGCGTCGCCACGGGCGCGCCCGCGGGGCCGCGGGCGGGCGCGGACGGGTAGACGATGGCGCCGCCATAGCTCGGCAGGCCCTGGATTTCCGACTTGAGACAGACCGAGGGGACGCCGCGCGCCGACCAGTCGTTGGCCTGGGCCACGCATTGCTCCTCGCTGATGAACGGCCCGAAGAGCTGCGGCGGATAGGGACCGCCCATGCCGTACGCGACGTAGTACCAGGCGAGCAAGGTCCATCCAAGCCGCTTCTTCATATCCATTGTCCTCCTTCGAGCCCGATGCTCGAATTGTACTCCGGGGGACGCTCTTGACACTCGCTGCGCGAGCCCCTACGGTTCCGACGGGAGCGACCTGCCGCCCTTGTCTTCACGACCCTCGCCTGACCAAGCAAAGGGGCATCGGATGAGCGACATCGTCGGATTCATCGGATTGGGCACCATGGGCATGCCGATGACGGCCAACCTCGCCAAGGCCGACGTGGCGCTCGTCGTTCACGACGCGAGCCCGTCCGCCACGGCCGCCGCCGGCAAGCTCGCAGGTGTCACGGTGGCGGCCTCCGCCTCGGAGGTCGCGGCACGGGCCTCCGTGATCTTCACGTGCCTGCCCAATGACGACGTGGTGCGCGCGGTCTATCTCGGGGCGGGCGGCATCGCGGCGGGGGGCAAGGCGGGGCTCATCACCTGCGACTGCTCCACGGTGAGCCCGGAGGCCACGCTCGAGGTCCACCGGGCGCTCCTGGCCAAGAGCATCACGCACATGGACACGCCCATGCTGGGCTCGCAGCCGCAGGCCGTGTCGGGCGAGATCTTCTTCATCGTGGGCGGCGACGCGGCCGCCGTGGAGCGCATCACGCCCTATCTCGACATCATGGGCAAGCTTCACATGTACGTGGGCGGCTCGGCCATGGGCAATCGAGTCAAGCTCGTCCACAATGGCCTCGTCGCCGTCACCGCCGCCGCGGTGGCAGAGGCTCTGGCCGTCTGCGTGCAATCTGGAGTGGACCCCTACACGTTCTACGACGTGGTCCGCACGGGCGGGGGCATGGCCTACGGCACGTACTTCGAGCGGCGGGCCAAGCGGATCTTCGACGGCGAGTTCTCGCCCACCTTCATGTGTGAGCTGATGCGCAAGGACGCGGGGCTGGCCTTGGCCCTGGCGAAAGCCTCCCAGGTTCCCACGCCCATCCTGGAAGAGACCAAGCGCACGTATGACGAGGCGGTGGACAGCGGCTGGGGCAAGGAGGATTTCTCGGCCGTCACCCACGTGATCGAGAAGCGGATAGGCCGGAAGCTCTCTCGCGGCTGAGCGTGGCGGGACGAGCGCTTGGTCCGAATCGCCACCCTCTTCCGGCCGCCCGCCGCTGGCTGATCGTCGGGGTGCTCTTCATCGTCACGTAGGCATCTTGCGCCTCTCGCCGTTCTGGTGAGCTGGGCGCCCTTCACGGTCGCTACCTCGCGCTGCGTCAAGCAGGCCGGCCACTACTTAAAGGAGACGAACCCATGGAGGCCAAACATCGGGGTACTTCTTGACAATCCCGATAGACTTAGGCACTATTCGCTTCCTCAGAGGTGGATGAGGTCTGGGAGCCTTCAGGGGGGTCGCAAGTGGCGGAGACTGTTAAGGAAACCAAGGCACAGAGGGCCGAGCGCCTGAAGGCGGCGATCAACCCTTGGACCGCCCATGCCGAGATCGAGCGGTTCGGGCGCGAGGGCTGGGATTCAATCCCGCCCGAGTGGCTCAACACGTATTTCCGCTGGTGGGGCATCTACACGCAGGGTGACGGAGTGGGCGCCGTCGGCGGCAAAGGCGGCGAGGGCAAGGCCGTGCCCTACCTCATGCTCCGCATCCGGATCCCCAATGGCCTCTTGACCTCGCGGCAGCTCGCGATGATTGCCGATGTCGCGGAGCGGTACGCGCGCGGGGTGGCGGACATCACGGTCCGCCAGAACATCCAGCTCCACTGGATCCGGATCGAGGACCTGCCCGCCGTCATCCGGGCGCTCTCGGACGTCGGCATCACGACGCTCGGCGCCTGCGGCGACGTCACGCGCAACGTCACTGGCTGCCCGGTGGCGGGAGTGGACGCCGACGAGATCGCGGACGCCTCGCCTCTCGCGCAGGCCGCCACGGACATGCTCAACGGCAGTCCCGACTTCTACAACCTGCCGCGCAAGTTCAAGATCTCCATCACGGGCTGCCGCGTGTGGTGCTCGTATCCGGAGATCAACGACGTGGCGCTCACGGCGCTGCGCCATCCGTACACCGGTCTCCCCGGCTTCTCCCTGCGCGTGGGCGGCGGGCTCTCGACCGATCCGCACCTGGCCCCCCGCCTCGACGCGTTCATCCCGTGGCATCAGGCCCTGGCCGTGGTCAAGGGCGTGGCCGAGATCTTCCGCGACAGCGATGTCCTCCGTCAGAACCGCGAGAAGGCCCGGCTCAAGTTCCTCTTTCTCCAGCACGGGTGGACGGCGGAGCGATTCCAGGCGGAGCTCGAGCAGCGGCTGGCTGAGAAGCTCGAGCCGGGCGTGCCCGAGATCGCGCCCGAGGACATCTACCGCGACCACGTGGGCATTCACCCGCAGAAGCAGGACGGGTTCGCCTATGTCGGCATCGCCGTGCTGCGAGGCCGGGTCCAGGCCGCTCAGCTCCGGGCCCTCGCCGCCCTCGCCCTTCGCTACGGCTCGGGCGACCTGCGGACCACGGGGATGCAGAACCTCCTCGTCCTGAACGTGCCGAGGCCCCGCGCCGAGGAGCTGGGGCGCGAGGTCGAAGGTCTGGGCCTTCGCCTCGAGGGCTCGCCCTTCTGGCGGGGCACCATCGCCTGCACGGGCAGCGAGTTCTGCAAGATCGCCCTCACGGAGACCAAGGGCTTCGCGCGCCACCTGGTGGAGGATCTCGAGGCGCGGCTGCCCGGCTTCGAGCAGCACCTGAAGATCCACGTCACCGGCTGTCCCAATAGCTGCGGCCAGCACTGGATCGCCGACATCGGCCTCGAGGGCAAGAAGACCAAGGTGGACGGGCAGATGGTCGACGCCTACTACTTCTGCGTCGGCGGCGCCGTGGGGGCGCATCAGGCGACGGCGCGGCCCGTCGGCTATCGCACGGCGGCCACCGAGGTGCCCGCGGCCATCGAGCGGCTGCTGCGCGTCTATCTGGCCGAGCGGCGGGAGGGCGACAACTTCCGCCAGTTCTGCGCCGCGCGCAGCGACGAGGAGATCCGCACCATCCTGGCCGGCGAGCCCGTGGAGGCCGTGGCGCGCGATGTGGCGCAGGCGCGGACTCCGCATAACCTCGAAGGCTGAGCACCCAACCGGCCGATCATCATACCGACAAGAGGAGAGACGAGATGTCATTGAGACTGGGCGACACCGCACCCGACTTCAGCGCCGAGAGCTCCGAGGGCCAGATCAACTTCCACCAGTGGCTGGGAGACAAGTGGGGTGTGCTCTTCTCGCACCCGCGGGACTTCACGCCCGTATGCACCACCGAGCTCGGCTACGTCGCGCGGCTCAAGCCGGAGTTCGAGAAGCGCGGGGTCAAGGCCATCGGGCTCAGCATCGACCCCGTCGATTCCCACAAGGGCTGGCTCAAGGACATCCAGGAGACGCAGGGACATGCCGTCAACTTCCCCATCATCGCCGACCCCGATCGGAAGGTGGCGAACCTCTACGGCATGATCCATCCGTCGCACGACGAGGTGTACACGGTGCGCACGGTGTTCGTCATCGACCCCAAGAAGAAGATCCGCCTGATGATCACGTACCCGCAGACCACGGGGCGGAACTTCGACGAGATCCTGCGGGTGATCGACTCGCTCCAGCTCACCGACGCGCATCGGGTGGCCACGCCGGTGAACTGGAAGCAGGGCGAGGACGTGATCATCGTGCCCGCGGTGACGGACGAGGAGGCGAGGGCGAAGTTCCCCGAGGGCTGGAAGGCGCTCAAGCCCTATCTTCGCCTGACGCCGCAGCCCAAGTGACAGAGTACTACCCCGTCGCCCTCGACCTGCGGGGCCACGCCTGCCTGGTGGTGGGCGGGGGCGCCGTGGGCGAGGGCAAGGTGGAAGGCCTGCTCGCGGCCGGCGCCCGCGTCACCGTGGTCAGCCCCACGCTGACCCCGCGCCTCCACTCCTGGGCGGTGGCCGGGCGAATCGCCTACCAGGAGCGCGAGTACCGCGAGCGTGACCTCGACGGCCAGCGCCTCGCGTTCGTCGCCACGAGCCGTCGTAAAGTTAGCGAGCTCGTGGCGTCGGATGCCCGGCGCCGCGGCACCTGGGTGAACGCGGCCGATGATCCGGTCTACTGCGACTTCCTGCTCCCCTCGGTGCTGCGCCGCGGCCGGCTCGTGGTCGCGGTCTCGACGGGCGGGGCGAGTCCCGCCCTGGCCGGCCGCGTGCGCCGTGATCTCGAGAGCCGTCTTGCCCCGGAGTACGCGGAGCTCGTGGAGCTGGCCGCCGAGGTGCGCGCCGAGCTCCGAGCGGAGTCGCGACGGCCCGGTGGCGAGGTGTGGCGTGACGCGCTCGACGGCGAGCTCATCGCGCTCCTCGCCCAGGGCAGGCGCGACGAGGCCAAGGCCCGCTTGCTGGATCGACTCGGAGTGACGGCATGAAACCCGGGCGTGTGTCCCTGGTGGGCGCCGGCCCGGGCGACCCCGGGCTGCTCACCGTGCGCGCGCTCGAGCGGCTGAGAGAGGCGGAAGTCGTCGTCTACGATCGCCTCGTCAATCCAGAGCTCCTCGATGAGGCGCCGGCCGAGGCGCTCCGCATCTTCGCGGGCAAGCGCGTGGGGGCGCACTGTCTTCCGCAGGCGGCCATCAACGCCCTGCTCGTCCATCACGCCAGCGCCGGGCGCTTCGTCGTCAGGCTCAAGGGTGGAGATCCGTTCGTCTTCGGGCGGGGCGGGGAGGAGGCGCTGGCGCTCGCGAAGGCGGGCATTCCCTTCGAGGTGGTGCCCGGCGTCAGCTCGGCCATCGCCGTGCCCGCCTATGCCGGGATTCCCGTCACCCACCGCGGCGTCGCCTCCTCCTTCGCCGTGCTCACGGGGCACGAGGATCCGGCCAGGGACGGTGATGCGACCGACTGGAGGAAGCTGGCGACGGCGGTGGACACCCTGGTGATCCTGATGGCCGTCGGCAGCTTCCCCCGCATCGTGGGCGCGCTGCTCGCCCATGGCCGTCGCCCCGAGACGCCGGTGGCCCTGATCCGCTGGGGAACCACGGAGGCCCAGGAAGTGCGCGTGGGCGCCCTCGCGGACATCGTCGGGCGCGCGCGCGGGCTCGACCCTCCCGTGGTCGCCGTGGTCGGCGACGTCGTTTCCCTGCGTGAGCAGCTTGCCTGGAGCGTCGAGGCGACGGCGGTCAGCGCGCTGTAGCGGACCGCCCCAGGCCTAGGCGGCCGCGCCCGTGGCCGTCATCGCGATCAGGGCGAGAGCGGCGAGCGCGACGATCGACGCCTTCTTCATCTTGCTCTTCATCTGAGCTCTCCTACATCATGTGCTTCCATTGCATGCCGCACTTGCAGGAGTGCAGATCGTCGGCGTGCCCCGGAGTCTTGTCGCAGTGGTGCCGCTTGCCATCCTCGGCCAGCTTGTCGGTCCCGCACTGCCCCTGCTCGTTCGGCTTCGCCTGCGGACACCAGTTGGTGATGGGCTTCGTCTGCACGTGACTCATGGCAGCATTCCTCCTTCCTTCCAGCCGATACCCTCCGCGCGCGACCGTCAAGGCGTCGTGCCGCTGCGCGGTAAGTGGCCTGGCGGGCGCGCGCGGCCTTGACAGACCGACAGCGCCAGACCAGTATCGTGCCCGTTCGGCGTCGATCGACGTTCCAGACAGCGAGCCGGGCGGGAAAGGGAACAGCTTCCATGGATCTAGAGCTCAAGGACAAGGTGGCCGTGGTGGGCGGAGCGAGCAAGGGCCTGGGGCGGGCCTGCGCGGAGGTGCTGGCGGAGGAAGGCGCCAGGGTCGTCGTGTGCAGCCGCACCCAGGCCGACCTTGACCGCACGGCGAAGGAGATTCGTGAGGCGACGGGCACCGAGATCCTGGCTCTCGCCGGTGATCTCGACAATCACCAGACGATCCGAGACCTCATCGCCGCCGCCACCAGTCGATTCGGACGCCTCGACATCCTCGTCAACAACTCCGGAGGGCCGCCCCTCGCCCGGGCTCTCACCGCCACGGAAGAGCAGTGGGCGACGGCGCTGCAGCGGTCCTTGCTGTTCTTCGCGCGCATGTCGCGGGAGGCGATTCCCCACATGAAGCGGCAGGGCGGCGGCCGCATCATCAATATCCTGGCCGCCACCGTCTATCAACCCATCCCGAACCTGGCCCTCTCCGGCGTCACGCGGCTGGGTGTGGTCGCCTTCGCCAAGAGCCTGGCCGACGAGGTGGGACGCGACGGCATCCTCGTGAACAACGTGTGCCCGGGCTCGATCCTGACCGACCGCATGCGCTCCAACGTGGCGGCGCGGGCCAAGGAGTTCGGCGTCTCCCTCGAGCAGGGACTTGCCGACCGCGCGGCCGAGACCGCGGTGGGACGCATCGGAGAGCCCCGCGAGCTCGCGCACCTGGTGGCCTTCCTGGCCTCGGGAAAGTCCAGCTACATCACGGGGACCACCATGCTGGTCGACGGCGGGCTCGTGCGCTCCATCATCTAGCCGCTCTGGCTGGCCCCGAGCTTTTCCGCGTTGCGAGTCCCGGCGCTACGCCGGGATCGGAGCCTCGCGAGCAGGCAGCAAGTCGTCCGCCGGCGGGACAGAGAGGGCTTTCATGCGACGGCGACGAAGCGTCTCGACCAGCCAGATCGTGAGGAGCAGGTAGGCCAGCCCCAGAGCAAAGCCGCCGATGACATCGGTGAGCCAGTGGGCGTCCAGATAGAGGCGACTGAACGCGACCATGAGAACTATGCCCGCACCGGCACCGCCTCCGAGCCGGCGCCAGCCGCGGCTGGCTCGAGAGGTGCGAAGAAGATAAGCCACCAGCCCGAAGAACACGACGAGGCCGAGCACGTGGCCGCTGGGATATCCCGACGCGGCGAGATTGGGGCGAGGTCGGTCGACCGCCCACTTGGCGAGAAGCTGGAGCCCACCGGTTCCGGCCATGATCACGGGTAGCGCGAGGGCCCAGCGCCGCCGGTACCCCCACAGCAGCACAAAAGATAGCGCGATGAGGGAGATCAGCCCCGCGCGGTCCCCCAGGAGCGAGAGTGTCTGCATGGGAGTATCGAGCTCGGGAAGCCGGGTGAGCCCGACGGCTCCTCGCGTAGCCTGATCGACGCCGAGCCAGGAGTGCTGGATGGACCCGTCGGCGAGCCCGAGAAAGCCTCCGAGCGCCAGCGTAGCCCCTGTCAACAGTGCGTGTCGCCGTATCCAGGCCATTTTTGCTCTCACTTTCAAACGTACCACATGGTCCTGCACGTTGCTGGCACGACGCTTGTATGGGATGGGCAGAGTGAAGATACTCCGGGCCGTCCTCCTCGCCGGCGGGGTCGTCGTTCTTGTCTTCCTGGTCATCCGGATCGGCACCGGGCCCGTCGTCTCGGTCCTGAGCCGGATGGCCTGGTGGCAGCTCGTACTGATCTGCCTACCCTACGGCCTCATCATGGCCGTGGATACCCTGGGATGGCGCTACGCCTTTGCCGACCAGCCGGCTCCCTATTTGAAGATGCTCCTCGCGCGCACCGCGGGTGAAGCGCTCAATCTCGTCACCGCCCTGGGCTCCGTCGGCGGAGAGGCGGTGAAGGTCTGGCTCCTGCGGTCCGCTGTTTCCTATGAGGCGAGTGTCGCGTCGGTCATCGTTGCCAAGACGGCCAGCACGATCGCACAAACACTCTTGCTGGTCGTGGGGTTGATCCTGGCCAAGACCACGGTCCCGGTCAAGGGGGACGTCATCTCGGGGATGCTGGCCCTGCTCGCGCTCGAAGCGCTCCTGGTCGGCGGGTTCCTCGTGACCCAGCTCTCGGGCCTGATGCGGAGGGCGGGGCGGCTCCTTTCCTGGGCCGGGCTCATCGAGGACAGCTCGTATGCCGAGCGCCTCGACAGCAGCCTGCGCGAATTCTATCGCCATCGGTGGCACCGATTTCTCCTCTCGGTGGCGTTTCACTTTTGCGGCTGGCTGCTGGGCGCCCTCGAGGTGGCGGCCATGCTCTTCGTCCTGGACATTCCCGCCGGGGTGGCCACGGCGATCGTGATCGAGGCCGTGGGCTCAGGAGTGCGATTCGCGACGTTTCTGGTGCCGGGCAGCCTGGGAGTGCTGGAAGGCACCAACACGGGCCTCTTCGTCGCGCTGGGGCTCGGAGCGAGCGCCGGACTCGCGTTCAGCCTGGTCCGTCGCGCGCGCCAGGTGGTGTGGATCGGCATCGGGCTGCTGGTGCTGGTGGGAGCGAGCCTGCAAGCTAAGACGGTGGACGCCGCTCCGCGACGCGCGGTTCAGTGACCAGGGGAGGCACGGCCGGGCCGTCGAGGGCAGAGGCAACTTCGGCCTCGGCCTGACGGACCTTGAGGTCCTCGAGGCTTTCCGGCAGAACCAAGAGCGGCAAGGCGCGGCGCCGAACCTCGAGATCCTCGGGCGCGCAACCCTTCACCGTCACGCGCACCCTTCGACCGCGAGACAGCATCACGCCGTCCCACCGCCCCGGGAGAGCGAGCAGGATCTTGAAGATACACGTCCATGCGCCGACCTTCGCGGTGCATGGGATCACGAAGACGTCGAAGAGCCCATCGATGGGCGAGGCGGTCGGCGTCAGGCTCAGGAAGCCGCGATACGTCTCCACGTTGGCCACGGTGACGAGGGCCGCGTCCTCTGCCAGCAAGACTCCGTCCACCTCGACGCGGATCCTGGGGAGCGGGGCCGTGAGGATGAACCGCTTGGCCGTGACGTAATAGGCAAAATGCCGCAGGAGCCGAGACTTCGGCTGGGCGCGCCCTCGCTCCACGGCGCGCTGGATGTCCTCCAGAAGCCCGTAGCTCCGATGGGACAGAAAGATCCGCTCACCCGGGTAGACGCCCACGTCGACGCGACGGACCTGAGCACGCTCGAAGAGCTCGATCACGTGACGGGTGTCTGCCGCGAAGCCAAATGCCCGCGCGAACATGTTCCCGAACCCGCTGGGGACGGCCACGAAAGGAACCGACAGCCGCACCGCGGCCGCCGCCGCCGCGCTGAGCGTGGCGTCTCCTCCCACGGCCACCAGGTACGAGAATTCCGGGGCGCACGTCGCCGACCATTCCAGGAGCGGCTCGATCCCGGCAAAGGTTCGAAGATGGGCCGCGTATCCACGGCGCCCGAGCGCCCGCTGGAGGCGGCGCGCCGTCGCACGGGCTCGCCCTTCCCCCGACCCTGGTGTCAGAACGATCTGCACCACATCAGCCATGGCGTCACCTCGAGTGTTGCGCCGGGTGGACCTGTTCCGTAGAGCAGATGGCGTGCCAGGTGAAAGGTGGTGTTGAAGTCATGCTGGATCGAGTCATCCACGGTGAGCAAACGGGTAGTTCCTTCCTGCACTGGATGGACTTACACGGTTCGATCGCCCGTAGGCCCCAGGGGCGGGGCGACCTTGACGGGGCAGGGGCATCGGCCCACTATCGTGCCCGATGAGCATGGTCGGCAAGAATATCGTCACGGCGCCGGGATCAGGGCGCCCCTAGAAAGCACGGGCGCGACCGCCATGGCTGCCCGCACAGGCAAAGAGTTCCTGCACGGTCTGAAGGACGATCGCCAGATCTGGGTGGGCAGCGAGCGCGTGCGCGACGTCGCCGCCCACCCAGCCTTCGCGGGCGCGGCGCGTTCCGTGGCCGCCCTCTTCGACCTGCAGCACGAGGCGGCCGACGTCTGCCTGATGCCCGATCCCGAGACGGGCGAGCTCATCAACGTCAGCCACATCATTCCCCGCTCGCGCGAGGACCTCGTGCGGCGGCACGCGTGCCTCGAGCGCATCGCGGAATACAGCGTGGGCATCATGGGCCGCACGCCGGACTATCTCAACGCCACCGTGGCGGGATTCGCGGGACGGGCCGACGAGTGGTCGATCAACGCCAACGAGCGCGGCGCGGCCAACCTGGTCGCCTTCCACGAGGAGGTGGCCCGGCGCGATCTCTCGCTCACCCACACCATCGTGCAGCCCACCATCGACAAGACGCGGGGCGACGTGCCCGCCGCCGGCGACGAGGTTGCCCTGCACAAGGTGGAGGACACCGCGCACGGCATCGTGGTGCGTGGCGCCCGCATCCTCGCCACTCTCGCCCCGTTCTCGGACGAGCTCTTCGTATACCCGGGCGCCCCTCTCGCGGCGGGCACCGACGCCTACGCGCTGGCCTTCTCGATCCCCATGGCCACGCCGGGGCTCAAGTTCCTGTGCCGCGACAGCTACAGCAGCATCGGGAACGCCTTCGACCATCCCCTCTCGAGCCGCTTCGACGAGCAGGACGCCTTCGTGATCTTCGACGACGTGGAAGTGCCGCGCGATCGCGTCTTCATCGACGCCAACCTGCCCGTCTACAACAGCGTCATGACCACGGGCTGGCAGCCGAACATCATGCAGCAGACCTCCATCCGCGCCCAGATCAAGCTCGAGTTCGCCTGGGGCGTGGCCACGCGCATGGCGGAGGCGATCAACGCGGCGTCGGGCCCGGGGGCGGAGATGCTCGGCGAGATCTGGAGCTACGCCGAGATGACGCGGGCGGGCGTGCACTCGGCCGAGCAGGGCGCCTACGAGTGGGGCAACGGGGTGTGGTTTCCCGACGGCCGGCCCTTTCGCGCGCTGCGCCCGCTCCTCCCGCTTTGGTTCCCGCGGGTGAACGAGATCATCCGCCTCCTGGGGTCGCACAACCTGCTCGCCGCGCCGACATCATCGCAGCTCGCCGATCCGTCCTTGCGTCCTCTCATCGATCGCTTCCTGCGGGGGGCCAAGAACGTCACGGCCGAGCAGCGAGCCCGCATCTTCCGGCTCGCCTGGGACTTCGTGGGGAGCGCGCTCGCCAGCCGGGGCGAGCAGTACGAGCGCTTCTATCTGGCTTCGAGCGGCCGCGCGTTCATCCGCGCCCAGACCTTCGCCTCCCCCGACCGGGCCCGCCGCCTGATCGACCGCTTTCTCAGCGAGGAGCTGGCCTGACCCATGCTCAACGCCACCCGCGACACCATCCTGCCTACCACGATCACCGGATCCTATCCGCGGCCGCACTGGTTCACGGAAGAGCTGCGCGGGCGCGGGTTCAAGGACGCCATGGGCGACTCGCGCTTCCGCGAGCAGTACGTGGACGCGGTGACCTGCCTGGTGCGCGAGCAGGAGATGGCCGGCCTCGACTTCGTCACCGACGGCGACTCGCGCTTCGACCTCACGGTCGGAGGGAAATCGTGGTTCTTCTACGTGATCGAGCGTCTGGGCGGGATCACCGGCCACGTGGACCGCTCCACGGGCGGCGGATGGCGCGGGCTCCAGCCCGGCCACATCCTCTACGAGGTGATGGAGGCGTATCAGCCGGCCCTCGTCGGCGAGAAGATCACGGGCGGCCCGCTCCAGTACGCCGCGCTCTTCAAGGCGGCCCAGCGGCTCAGCGCGCGCCCGGTGAAGTTCGGCGCCATCACCGGCCAGTCGCTCGCCAAGATGCTCGTGAACCGCCACTACGCGTCGGACCGTGACCTCATCCTGGCCCTCGCCGACGTCTTCAACGCCGAGCTCAAGGAAGTGGCGGCCGCGGGCTGCCGCGTGATCCAGGTCGAGGAGCCCCAGCATCACATCGCGGGGGCCAACGGGACGGCCACCGACAAGGATCTCGAGTTCTTCACGGAGGCGGTCAACCGTGAGATCGCCGGCGTGGAGACGGAGATCTGGCTCCACACGTGCTGGGGGAATCCCAACCAGCAGCCGCTGCACTGGGAGCGGCCGTCGTACGAGCGGTCCTTGCCGTACCTGCTCCAGACGAATGCGGATGTGATCACCCTCGAGTGCGCCTCCACCAATGGCCGGGACCTCCCCCTCCTCGCCAGGTTCCGCACGGACAAGAAGATCGCCATCGGCGTGGTGAATCACTCCACGGCGGCCGTGGAGCCGCCCGAGTTCGTGGCGGGGCTGATCCGCTCCGCGCTGGAGTACGTGCCGCCCGAGCGCCTCGTGCTCTCCACGGATTGCGGGTTCGGCCGCGAGGGCCTGGCCCGCCGCATCGCCTTCTACAAGTGCGTGGCCATCAACCTCGGGGCCAACATCGTGCGCCGGGAGCTGAAGCTGCCCGAGGTCGAGATCCCCGCCGCCGACCCGCGCTGGACCTTCGCGGGCTGACTCTATATCCCTCTCTCCCATCGGGGGAGAGGGCAGGGTGAGGGGGCGGACGTCCCCATCGCTTGACTTGCCCAACCGCGTATGGCACCGTCACGTTCACCTTTCTCTTCCTTCGTAAACGTGTCGACAGAGACGTCCGACCTAGAAGGAGAGCCCGATGTCCATCGCCGACCGAAGCGCATCCAGTAACGGCCGCCGCCTGAATCGACGCAGCTTTCTCAAGCGCGTGGGATGGGGAGGGGTGGGAGCCACCGCCCTCGTCGGCGCGAGCCGCCGGCCCTCCTTCGCCCAGACCTCGTCACCCTATCCAGACTGGATCCCCGCGAGCACGAAGGCCCCGAAGCGAGGCGGGTCGATCGCGCGGGCCTCGGCCTGGGACCCACCCGTCATCGATCCTCGGCTGACGCAGTCGGTCGGGCTCTTCCAGTTCGCCGGGCTCGTGCACAACCGGCTCGTGCGCTACCGGTTCACGGACGAGGCGACCGGGACCAACGACCTCACCCTCGTGGGCGATCTCGCCGAGTCGTGGGAGGCGAACTCCGATCACCGCGTGTGGACGTTCAAGCTGCGCCACGGCGTCAAGTGGCAGAGCGTGGCGCCCCTGAACGGGCGCGAGCTCGTGGCGGCGGACGTCAAGTACTGCTTCGAGGCCTACGCCAAGGAGGGGGTGCAGTCGTTCACCTTCCGCGAGATCGAGGGAATGGAGACGCCCGACAAGTACACGGTGCGCATCCATCTCAAGACGCCCAACGTGCTGTTCGCGCACAACCTGGCCGAGCCCATCGCCGTGATCTTCTCCCGCGAGGTGCTCGAAGAGGACGGCGATCTGAAGAAGCGCATGATCGGTACCGGCCCCTTCCTCCTGAAGGAGCACACACGCAAGGTGCGGCTGGTCCTCGCCCGGAACCCCGACTACTTCGACAAGGGGCGGCCCTACCTGGACGAGTACACGATTCTCTCGACGCCCGATGCCGCCACTCGCCTGGCCGCGTTCCGCTCGGGGCAGAGCGATATCATCTGGCAGGCGAGCCTCTCCGAGGTGGAGACGGTCCGCAAGACCAACTCGGCCGCGGTCATCCAGGCGTACGCCAACACCCTGGCGCCCTTCGGCCTGGCCCTGGCGCAGGACAAGCCGCCCTTCAACGATGTGAAGGTCCGACGCGCGATCTCGATGGCCATCGACCGGCAGAAACAGGTCGACACGGTATTCGAGGGCCACGGCATCCCCGGCTGGGGCGTTCCCTACATCTACTACCAGGACAAGCCGCCCACGCTGGCCCAGCTCGGCCCGTGGGTCCAGTACCGTCCCGCCGAGGCGAAGAAGCTCCTGAGCGAGGCGGGGCATCCGAATGGCTTCGAGGCGACGCTGTTCTACTACGAGTACTTCCCGCAGATGACCTCGCAGGTCCAGCTCGTGCAGCAGGACCTGAAGAAGAACCTCAACATCAATGTCAAGATCACCAAGATGGATTACACGACGTATTACGGCCGCTACGTGGAGAGCAAGTGGGAGGGGATGTCGTGGGGATTCCAGTCGGGCCACGCGGTGGGGCTCGACGAGCGGACGTACCACTACCTGCACTCCAAGTCGACGAAGAATTTCTTCCGCGTCAACGATCCGGCCATCGACGAGCTGGTGTCGAAGCTCCGGCAGACCCCCGAGCGCGCCGAGCAGCGCGCGGTCACCAAGAAGATCGTCGATCGGGAGTTCGATCAGGTCCTGAGAATGTGGATGCCCTACGACAACGGCTTCCTCGCCTTCCAGCCGCACGTCCGGAACATGGCCGCGGCCGCGCTCCGGCGCACGGACGGCTATGGCTCGCCCGCCATCGCGCGGGTCTGGCTCGACAAGTAGCGACGACGGGCGAAAGGATCCGCCCGGTCATGTTACTTGCGCGCTAGTGCGCTGTCACAGGGGGCACGCATCTGAACCGGAGACACTTCATTGCTGTCCTCGGTGGAACAGTCATTGCGTTGCCGCGAGGAGCCGCGGCGCAACGGGCCTCTAGGAATCCCAAAATAGGTGTGCTTTGGCATGCTGGCAATGCCGAGGAAGAGGGGCCATATTTCACGGCAATACAAGAAGGGTTCAAGGATCTTGGCTACATCGAAGGACGCACGATTGCATTCGAACATCGTTTCCCGAACGAAGAGCCTGCGAAATTCGCCAGCATGGCATCGGAGCTGGTAGCGCTGAAGCCAGATGTCTTATTGGCCGCAGGGGGGTCGGCTTCGATTGCCGCCAAAAACGCGACAACGACGATCCCCGTCGTGTTCATAGTCGTGCCAGACCCAATCGCGAGTAAATTGGTGGACAATCTTGCCAAGCCATCCGGAAACGTCACGGGATTGAGCAATTTCGCGGTTCAGGTGGCGGCGAAACGTCTCGAGTATCTCAAGGCCGCGCTGCCGTCGCTGTCCCGCGTCGCGTTACTTGTCAATCCCAACGCTCCAATCATGCGCCGATATCTCGAAGAGAGCCGGGAGGCCGCGGAGAAGCTGGGCCTGAATGTCCAGCCGTTCGAGGCTCGATCATTGCCCGAGATCCACGGCGCATTCGACGCGATGGTGAAGGCTCGAATGCAAGCGGTATCGATCAACGCCGAAGGCTTGTTCTTTCAATACCGCGCGGTGATCGGGAAAGTTGCGATCACCAATCGTCTGCCGACATGTTCGTTCTCGAGAGAAATGCTCGAGGGCGGTGTCTTGATGACCTACGGCCCTGATCAACGGGGGCTCTTCCGGCGCGCCGCTAGTTTCGCGGACAGGCTGCTCAAGGGGGCAAAGCCTTCCGATCTCCCCGTCGAGCTACCAAGCAGGATCGAATTCCTCGTCAATGGCAAGACCGCGAAAGCGCTCGGCACCACCATCCCGCCATCGCTGCTGGCGCGCGCCGATGAGGTGACTCATCCATGAGAACGGTCGTTGGGTCAACAGGCTGTTTGGCCCGCCGCTCTCCTTTTTCGCGTCGAGAGGGGAGGAAA
>Ga0137409_10003547_pt1 | contig 16466 bp, 18 predicted proteins | sample CZODoug1_16funga_FD_122059 | JGI IMG/M metagenome (GOLD analysis project Ga0137409, IMG submission 122059) | Vadose zone soil fungal communities from Angelo Coast Range Reserve, California, USA - CZODoug1_16fungal (Hybrid Assembly) | ecosystem: Environmental > Terrestrial > Soil > Vadose zone... | reverse complement strand
CGCGCCACTGTCGAGAGAGCTCTGGAACACCACGAAGGACTCTGCGCCGCCTCGGAAAGCGTGCGCCGGGGAATCACGGTCGAATGGCAAAGCGAAATCGAAGAGGAATCCGAGAGCGATTCCGGACAGACGGCTGCCGCAACAGCCACCTCTCACGGGAAGGATTGATCTTCCAAAAAATAATCAGCGACGGACGAATAAACCCATGCAGTTTTTCCAGGTTGTTTGAAGAGCTAACGGGCCGGCCATTTAAGAATAGGCCGATTTTTCAGCCGCCAACGCTGACGGTGCTTCGCGAAGCCATCGCCGAATCCACCGTGGGGATATTTACAAGTTGCGGCGCGCAACTACTGCTGATTTTCCAAAGGCCTTCCAAACGAGGGACTAGTTATTTTTTCTCGGAAATGTCGATGGATGCCCGGGTTGATTCCCAATCCAGCCTCATGGCGCAACTCGCTCCGGTCTGGTCGAACGAAATCGTGAAATTCTCGATCTGCGACGGGAGTTTCGAAAGTTTCATTTCGATGCGGGAAAAATCAAATTGTTCTCCGGGATAGGGGATTCCGAACTCGCCTGTTTGCTTGCTGATGATCAATATCCATTTGGATTGTGTGGGAAGGGTGAAGAGCGTGTAGCTGCCCGCGGGAATATTCTTTCCGCCGGCAACCAAATCCGCTTTGGTCACAAACGAGGTCGCATTGTCTGCTCCGGTGCGCCACACTTCGCCAAATGGGACTAAATCGCCGAAAATCTTGCGCCCGCGCATGCGAGGGCTGGAATACGCGACAGTAATCGTTTTGCCGCCAGCGAATTTGCACGCGGCCTTGGCCGGTGGGCTGAGGACCTCCTGGCTCTTGCTGGGGATTGCTACTACGGTCAGGCCGAAGAGAATCACGAAGCGGAAAGCAGAAGTTTTTCTCACGTTTTCCCCTCAGTTTTAGAGACTCCGTCGCGTCGATGGGTTTCACGTCATTGTATCCGGCTCGCAGTCCTTGATCTACTTTTTCAATTATCCAGTTGTGATTCAGTTTTAGAATCAACGCGCCCTCTACGCCCCGGAAAACGCCGGTTGATGAGGCCTCTGCAAAATTTGTCTTGTTGGCGGCAGTTGATCTTGTAGAGGCCGCCCGTTTTTGGAGCGGGCGTCTTCGCTCTCTCCAGAACTAAACTGTGTCATTACCAAATTATTTAACAAAGAGGGTTGAAATTCTTCCACGGATGTATATGATGTGCCGTTCGGGTGTGCGGTAGGGTTTTGTTCGGCTGAGTGTGCCAAGATGGATCTTTAGTTTGAAGTGTAAAGGCGGCAAGATTCCTGGAGCGGAAACGATGTTGAGAAAACAAAGCGAGCGGGGATCCACTGCGGTTGCTCTCGCCATGGCGATTTTCCTCGTGCTGATGACGGTCATCACGGTCTACATTTTCGCGGCGAAAGTGTGGTGGTTCCCGCCGGCGATTACGGATTTGGGACACGAGATTGATGACCAATTTTCGCGCACCCTGCTGATCACAGGCGTCGTGTTCGTGGCCGCGCAATTCGGTCTGGCCATTGCCGTGTACCGGTTCCGCGATCGCGGGCAGAAGGCGGCGTACTTCGAAGGCAACAACACGATGGAAATCCTGTGGACGCTGGCGACCGTCGTCTTGTTTGTTGGCCTGGGCTTGTACGCGCGGAACGCCTGGGCGCAGGTGCACTTTGTCGGCGCCGCTCCGGATGCGATCCCGATCGAGATCACCGCGCAGCAATTTGCCTGGAACTTCCGCTACGCTGGCCCTGACGGAAAATTTGGCCGCACGAAGCCTGAGCTGGTGAGCGCGTCCACCGGAAACCCAGTGGGCTTGGACTCGACCGATCCCACGGCGAAGGACGACATCGTATCGCCGGTCGCCGCCGTGCCCGTGGGGCGCGAAGTTGAGCTCATCCTCCGTTCGCAGGATGTCACTCATAGTTTTTTTGTGCGCGAACTGCGATTGAAGCAGGATGCCGTGCCCGGAATGGAAATTCACATCCACTTCACGGCGAACGTTCCGGGCGATTATGAGCTCGTGTGCGCTGAACTTTGCGGGCTAGGACACTACCGGATGCACAGCATGTTCACTGTCATGTCCGAAGCCGATTATGAGAAGTGGCTCAAGGACCAGGAAGCGGCGAACCAGTAGTGCACGGGTGCGGGCTCTACGCTCCGTCGCTATAGCGCTGGCTTCCCGCTCGCCGCGCTGCTTTGGCGGGCGAGTGGCTCGTCGGCGACTTGGAACCCGCCAGAATGTAGAAGATTTTGCCGGGCAATGAGTACCGGCGAGACGAACGACTCCGAGGAGTGGCCCGATGGTAACGCACGAAGACGGCGGCGGTCATGGGCACCACCAACCCCCGTCCGGTTTCATCTGGAAATATATTTTTAGCATCGATCACAAGGTGATTGGCATTCAGTACTTGTGCCTGGCCTTATTCTCGGTGTTCGTTGGGATGGGATTGTCTCTCCTAATGCGGTTGCATCTGGCTTGGCCGACTACGAAATGGTTTTTCTTCAAGGGCGGCTTGATGACGCCCGAGCAGTATCTGGCGCTGATGACGATGCATGGGACGATTATGGTTTTCATGGTGTTGACCACGGCGCCGCAGTCCGGGTTCGGCAATTATTTCCTGCCCATTCAAATCGGCGCCGCCGACATGGCGTTCCCAGTGTTGAACATGCTGTCGTTCTGGACGACGTTCGTGTCGCTGGTCGTTATGATTGCCGCATTTTTCGTCGCCGGTGGCGCTCCGATTGGCGGGTGGACGTCTTATCCGACGTTGAGCGCGCTGGGCGAAATTGCGGGCCCCGGGCAGGGAGCCGGCGAGACTCTCTGGATTGTTGGCTTGGCGATCTTCTGCGGCGCATCGCTGATGGGTGCGCTAAATTTCATTACAACGCTGATCGACCTCCGCGCGAAAGGCATGACGCTCGGGCGCCTGCCGCTGACGTGCTGGACGTGGTTTGTGACCGCGATTCTCGGCCTGCTGGCGTTCGGCGTTCTTCTGGCGGCGTGCATCCTTCTCCTGCTCGACCGCATTGCCGGCACGAGCTTTTTTGTTCCCGGCGGCCTTGTAATCACCGATCAAGTTGTGACCTGGCATAAAGGCGGTTCGCCGCTGCTGTGGCAGCACCTGTTCTGGTTCTTCGGACACCCGGAGGTGTACATCGCGATCCTCCCGGGAATGGGCGTGACGTCGCACCTGCTCTCCACATTTTCGCGCAAGCCGGTGTTCGGTTACCGGGCGATGGTTGGAGCGGTTTGTGGTATCGGCTTCCTGGGCTTCTGTGTCTGGGGCCACCACATGTTTATCAGCGGGATGAGCCCGTATTCGGCGTTCGCATTCTCCATCCTGACGATGACGATCGGTGTGCCTTCGGCGATCAAGACCTTCAATTGGCTGGGAACGCTCTGGGGCGGCAAAATTCAATTCAACTGCGCCATGCTTTTTGCCATCGGGTTTGTGTCGTTGTTCGTGAGCGGCGGTCTCTCCGGTCTATTTTTGGCGCAACCCTCGCTGGACCTGTATCTACACGACGCGTACTTCGTTGTCGCGCACTTTCACCTGATCATGGGGGTTGCAGCCATTTTCGGAATGTTCGCGGGCGTGTACTTCTGGTTCCCGAAGATGTTTGGCCGGTTCTTGAACGAAGGCATCGGCAAGGTCCACTTCTGGATTACGTTCATTGGCGTGTATGCGATTTTCATGCCCATGCACTATCTGGGGCTGGCTGGGCATCCGCGGCGCTATTTTGATACCACCGCGGTAGCCTACCTCGCGAAGCTTCAGCCGGTCCATGTTTTCATCAGTATTGCCGCGTTCATCACAATCGGAGCGCAGTTCCTCTTCCTGTTTAACTTGGTCTGGAGCCTGATGGCAGGGAAGGAAGCGAAGGAAGAAAACCCATGGCACGCGACCACGTTGGAGTGGTCGATCCCGTCGCCGCCTCCGCATGACAATTTCGGAGGCATCGAACCAGTGGTGTATCACGGACCCTACGAATTCAGCGTGCCGGGCGCGGCGGACGATTACATTCCGCAGCATCTCGCGCCGAATCTGGTGCGCAAGGCGTAGCTCGCACAAGGTTAAATCATGCCAGGAACAGTCACCGAAGATATTGAGATCATAGACGCCGGTCACGGTGGTGGTACCGGCACGCCTGCCGGCGGAGACGATGATAGCGGCTCTCCCGGCGCTAGGCGTCCCGTTCCGCGGCGCGCTTATTTCACGGCTCTTCAACTGGGACTCGCGGCCATCGTGATGTTCTTCATGGCGCTGGCCAGCTCCTATATTGTGCGAAAAGGTCTCGGGACCGACTGGCAGCGCACGCCGATGCCTCGGGTGGTGTGGTTCAATACCGCCATCTTGTTATTCAGCAGCGTCACCATTATCGTGGCGCGGCGAAAACTTGAAAGCGGCGCGCACGAGGCCTTCCGGACCTGGTGGGCGTTGACGACGGGCCTTGGTTTGCTGTTCCTGGCAGGGCAAATCATCGCCTGGCGCGGTCTTGCCGCGGCCGGAATGCTTCTCTCGACAAATCCGAGCAGCAGCTTCTTTTACCTTTTGACCGCGGCGCACGGCGCGCACCTTGCGGGCGGAATTTTCGCCTTGCTTTACGTTACGTTCCGGCAGTGGAAGCGCTCGCGCATCTCGCAGGCGACTGCCGCGGAACTGACTTCGATTTACTGGCATTTTATGGATGGGCTGTGGGTTTTCTTGCTCGTACTCCTAACTCTGGGACGGTGAACCGTGCAGGATGTAAAGACTGATTCGACCCTTAGTTCGCCCTGGTCGGGCGGAGGATCCCCGTTTGCGATGGGCTCGAAGAAATTGGGGATGTGGTTGTTTATCGTCTCTGATACGCTGACCTTCTCGGTCCTGCTGATTACCTACAGTTATTCGCGGCTCACCAATCCCGACTGGCCGCGGCCGTTTCCTATCAATCCCGCCATCATCTTCTCCACGACGATGACCGTCGTGCTGCTGGCGAGTTCGTTGACGATGGTGATGGCCGTGATGGCGGCGCAGCGCAACGACCGAAAGAAAACCGTCCTGTGGATGGTCGCCACCATGATCGGCGGATTGCTCTTCACCGGATTACACTTAACCGAATGGTTTAACATGATCACGAAGGAACACTTCACGATCACCGGGAATCCCGAGGGCACGCCACTGTTTGGAGCCGTCTTCTTCGGAATCACCGGATTGCACATGACGCACGTGATGATCGGTGTCATCTACCTGGGGATCGTGGCGGTCGGCTACGGTCGTGGAAAATTTTCCGCCGAGGATGTCGAGGTCAACGGTCTGTACTGGCACTTCGTGGACCTGGTCTGGATGTTTGTGTTCCCGTTAATTTACTTGATGTCGGTAAAATACTAGGCCTGTTTGAATCGGGAGAAGATAGAACTATGGACACACACGCCCACGCCGAAGAAGCTCACGCGGGAGCCAGCGTAGGATTAAACATAGCGATCTGGATTGGTCTGGTGGCGATCACGGGGCTTGAGGTTTTTCTCGCCTACGAGCAACTGCAGCCCACGGTGATGCTCACCATTCTGGTCGTCTTGTCGTTGGTGAAGGCTGGAATGATCATGGCCTTTTTCATGCACCTGAAATATGAAAAGTTTTCGCTGGTGCTATTGCTGGTCCCGGCGATGATTTTCTGCATCTGCATGATGTTCATCTTCTTTTTTCCGGAGGCCTTCCGGCTGCTTCAGTTGAGGCCGCATTAGTAGGACAGGCACTCTTTATCCCGAGCCCCTGCGAGGGGCTGCCTGTCCAGGTTGCCCATTGGCGTAGATTGCCTATCGGGAGTAGAATCGGGTTTCAACGTAAAGAGGATAGGCAGCCCCTCGCAGGGGCTCGGGATAAAGAGTGCCTGTCCTACTGAAAGGCCAAATGCGTTCAAAGTTTGCACTTCTGGCCGTTTTTACAGTTTTGGGCTCGGCGCACTGTGCATTTGCGCAGGGCTGCGCCCTCTGCTATACCACGGCTTCTGCAGCAGGTGTTGCCGCACAGCGCTCGCTGGACTGGGGAATTCTTGCTCTGCTAGCTCCCGCCCTGACCTTGTTTCTTTGCGTGATGTTCATGCTGTACCGGCGCGCCGTTTCCTCTTCGGTGTAGCCCTGTATCGTTTTCCACCCCTTTAAATCTGAAATAGAGTGTTCCTTCTATCAGTCGCGAAGCGCATCTCGGACCGCCTGGGCGACGCGGTCGATTTGCGCGGGGGTGAGCTCTGGGTAGAGGGGGATTGAAAGCACTTCTCGGGCAGCGCGCTCGCTGATTCGTAAATCACCCGGTTTGCCTCCGAGGGAAGCGTAAAGCGGTTGGAGGTGCAGAGGAACAGGGTAATAGACAACACTCGCGATGCCTCGATCCGCTAGGCGCTGCTGAACGATGTCGCTGCGGGTTGCCCCGCTAGGGTCATCTCTCAGGTTGTGAGCCGCCACGCGACCCGCTACGCGGAGTGTGTAGAGGTAGTAGACGTGCTCCCGGCCGTCAGGTACGCGTGGAAGCGTGAGGCCGGGCAAATCCCGCAGCAGAGAGTCGTAGCGCTGTGCGTGTGATTGGCGCGCAGCGGTCCAGTCGGCCAAATGGCGAAGCTTTACACGCAGGATTGCGGCTTGCAGTTCGTCTAGACGGCTGTTCCAACCGCGCTCTGTGCTGAGGTAACGGCCAGTCTGCCCGTGGTTCCGGAGAGCGCGCAGCCGCGTGGCTAACTTTTCATCATCGGTCACGATCATTCCTGCATCGCCGTAGGCTCCCAGATTCTTGGTTGGATAGAAACTCAGGCAGCCGGCGCGTCCCATCGAGCCTGTCTTTCGTCCGTGATAGGTCGCTCCGATGGATTGCGCATTGTCCTCAATGACAGGAATGCCGTGCTTTGCAGCCAGCGCAAGAATCGGATCCATGTCGGCGGCAAGACCGAACAAATGCGCGGCGACAATGGCGCGCGTTCGCGGCGTAATCCGCATTTCCAACTGTGACGGGTCGAGGTTGAACGTGGCGGGTTCGATGTCCGCGAATACAGGGCGCGCCCCCAGGGAGGTGACGGCGCTGCCCGTGGCTATGAAAGTGAAGGCGGGCACGATGACTTCGTCGCCCGCGCTCACGCCGCACGCGTGGAGCGCCAGTTCAAGCGCCTCAGTTCCCGACGCGACACCCACACCGTAGCGCGTGCCAGAGGCTTGCGCGACCTCTTGTTCGAACGCCTCGCACAGCGGCCCCAGCACGAATTGCTGCGCGGCGAGCACTTCGTCTATCGCTGCGCGAATTTCGGGCGCAATCGAATCGTATTGCGCGCGCAGGTCCAGCAAAGGAATCGTTTCCGCGGAAGGGCGCGCCGGCGACGTCATCGGGAATTTGAGAATGCTTCGAAGCTCTTTGCAGGATTCACGGCGCGAATATGGTATCACGCGATTCGAACGATCGCCTCACTGTGGACGGGGCGATGGAGGCGCACACGTATCAGTATCGCAGCGCGTTGGCGCGCCGGGAAGGCTGTAACGGTGGCGCGCGATAAAAGCGTATAGTGGGGGGCCGAACCAGCGCAGAGGCGGCACGCTTGCAATCCGGCCGAGCCAGGCCAGCTTCGGCAACACGCGCAGCAAGGCAAGCCACGCTTCAAATCCACGCAGCCACTTTCCTTCCGGAGTGCGCATGTGCATTTCGCGGTCGAGTTCGGCGCGCGGGAAGGGGGCCTGTGCCGCCACTGACGGGTCGTTGTAGTCCAGGAATTGCACCTTTCCATCAGAATCGTAAGGCTCAATCTGCGTTCGGGACCACCGACAAAACGAGCAGGAGCCGTCCAGGAAAATATCGTACTTTGGAGTTCGTGGCATCGTGATGCTTTTTGAATACACATTCATTATGACACTGTGAACGGCTATCGGGCGTTGTTTCGATTTGCAAATGCCCCCGCGAGCAGTCCGGCGAAAAATGCAAAGTGCGGGTCTACCGAAGCCGGCCTGGAGGATCGGCCGAGGGAGGAATCTGAGGGGTCGATGAAGGCGCGCCTGAGTTTGCCGAGACTTTAGACGGTGCAGGCTGTGGCAGCCCAATGCCGACGTTCATTTCCAGATGTTCTTTTGCGCAGCGAGGACAGAAGGCCTTGCCGGTGTCTTCGTCGCGCAGGCTGGCCAATTCGTAGCAGCCATGAATACAGTCGCAATAACCCGTGATTGACGCAGTTTTAATAGCTACCAGGGCCATTCGGTTTGTCCTTTTCGGCAGGATGGTACAGGCGCCTCACGATTTTCGCAAGGGCTTGGTACAGAATTTCACTGTGGCGGGGCATTGCCTAAACAGTCCTCAGTTGAGACAGGCGGTACGGCCTGCCGATATTCTCCCGCAATTCATTCCAAAGCGTGCCCGGCATCGCCAAGAACACTTCGACGACGGCCGGGTCAAACTGCGTGCCCGCGCAACGCTGGATTTCTTCCCGGGCATGGGAGATCGGCAACGCCTTCCGGTAAGGTCTGTCGGAGATCATGGCATCGAGCGCATCGGCAACAGCGAAAATCCGCGCCCCCAGGGGAATTTGTTCCCCCTTCAGGCCGCGCGGATAGCCTGTACCATCAAAATATTCCTGATGGGAAAGCACAATCTCCGCGGCCTCCCGGAGGAATGGAATTCGAGTGACCATGTTAAAGCCAATTTCGCAATGCGTGCACATGACCTCACGCTCTTCGGGCGTGAGTGGTCCTGGCTTGCGCAGGATCATGTCTGGTATAGCCATCTTCCCGATATCGTGGAGAAACGCGGCGCGAGCGATCTGGGGGAGCAGCACCGGATCCACGTCGATGGCCTTGGCGATCGCGATCGTGAAGGCGGTCACGCGTCTGCAATGGCCTTCCGTTTCCGCGTCTTTCAAGTCGAGAGCGCCGCCCAGCGCTTCGAGTGTGTCATCGTAGGATTGCTCGAGTTGCTCGATCGCGCCTTTCAGTTGCGCCGTGCGCTCTTCTACAAGTTCTTCGAGGTTACGCTGATAATTCCGGTTCTCCATCACCAAGCGGCGATGTTCAAGCGCTCTCCGCACGCCCAGGTAGAGTTGGTCCTTCTCGAAGGGTTTCAGGATGTAGTCGTAGGCGCCACGGCGTATGGCTTCGAGCGCCGTTGAGAGGTCGTGCATCGCCGTGACCATGATGACCGGGACGTCGGGGTCGTGCTTGCGTTCCCATTCGAGCAGCGTGAGGCCGTCCATTTCCGGCATCACCATGTCGCTCAGGACCAGGTCCACAGGATTTTTTTTCAAGTATTCGCGAGCGAGAAGACCGTTGCTCGCTGTGGAGCAATCGTAGCCCTGGGATTCGAGCAGGGTCGAAACGACTTCCCGGATGGCTTCCTCGTCGTCGACAACCAGGATCTTGGCTTTAATCAAGCAGCGCCTCGAGATACGCCATTATTGCACAGGACAAAGATTAGCCTAGGGTTTCTTGCTGGAGTAAAAAAGTGTGTGCCAAGTTTGCAAACGGTCACCACTCTGCAGCCTGATTGCCTCGTAACCATGCGGCGCCCCGTGGCTGGCGGCGCTGTTCGCGGAGGGTACAGAGGGTACGAAGAAGCGAATTTCGGGGGGGCACAGCGCACTTGCCCGGCGTTTCAAAAGCAGTTTGGCGAGGACAATTTCCCGACGTCGTGCAAGGCGCCCTGGGTTCGAATCACAAGCCCGCACCTAGGCATTAAGGCTGGAGTCGAGTCCCGGTGCCGATAGCGCGCTAACGGCGGCCATGGCCTGTTCCATGCGAGTCGCGAGTCTTCCCACCAATCCTGTGAGTTGCTCGAGCTGCTGCAGAGGCTCAAGTCCGGTTGAAAGCCGCAGCCACACCCAGGCATAGAGGACGCGGAATTTCAGGCCAAGAATCAGACGTTCCGTCTCCTGTTCGCTGCTGATGACGGGCGACAATGCCGCGACCATTCGGGCGAGCCGCTCAAGGCTTGAGAAATCTTCGTGCAACCCGGCGAGAAACTTCCGTGCTACCGCGCGGCGTTCCCGATGCGCCGTTTGCGCGACATCGCGGGGCGCCACTCTGTCCAAATATTCTTCGTCGGAAGCGGAGAGGGCCTGGCGGACTTGAGGAAAGAAACGATAGTGGCGCGGAAGGACAGTCTGCGTTCTTACATCAAACGAAGGCGGACCAGCTTTTGGCGCGCGATGCCAGGGGCGCAGAAGCCACAGAACAGCGATGAAAAAGGCAATCGCGGTAATGACGGCAATGGTGAGTTCACTCACGGCTTCAGCAGCTCCAGAAGTCTATCGTTGAACGCGCGCAGGCGAAGATTTAACTCAGGCGAGAATTCTCTGTAGATTTCCGCGGGAAGAAGAACGGGATCCTTCGCAGGTGCTGGCAAAGGTTTGCGCAGCGCATAACACCAGATGCTTATCGAAAGGATGTCGCCGGATGTGCGAATCGAGGCCCACAGACTGATCGCGCCCTCAACCTGAGGCCTCAAATTTGGCCAAGAAGACGCGTATCTTCCGAAGAGCCACATAACTAATCGCCCTGTAAGCGCTTCGTGAAGAATCGTATCATTCATAACGCCGAGTACCGAGACAAGACACATGCCGACTGCAATCCATTTGTGTAGAGGATCCAGAGTGAGGCCATAGTAGTCGCGGATGAGTAATAGCGCCAGTAGAATCACGACCGACGAAGTTGCGACGTCTCGCTCGATCGTTAATTCGTAAATCCCAATTCCGCCGACCTGACCCCATGCGTCAACGGCGGCATGTCCCAGGAAGAAAACCGCCAATAGCGCCAAGGCCCGCCATGTAAGCGCCCATATGCCTTGGTACTCCCGAAGCTCATATCGAGACAATTCGCCAACTGCTAAAAAGCGCGCAGCTACAATCAAGCCTGCCGTGAACCAGTAGGCGTTGTGGGAGGCCAAGGACCGAAAACCGAAATGATGATAGAAGAGGGCGAGGCCAATCATGGAAGTTAACGAGAAAGTTGAATAAATTGTGAAAAATGGGAGGCGCTGCCATAAGTTCCTAAGATAAACAAGCGCGCACAGTAGAATTTCGGACCCTACCGTCGACCAGAAAAGAAGTAGCTCGCGATGAGTCATGGCTCCAGGCTGGGCGAATTATAACACGTGGGCTATTATTCATATGCGTTAATATACGCAATATGCTCGCTCAGCCCGGGCCAGAGGATCTAGTGACCGCCAGTGCCGGGAGGAAATGGGGGAGGAGGTCCCTGAGTCCAAGCCGGATGAGTAACCGATGCGGCGTTGACTGGGCGTGCAACTGGGAGTAGCATCGTAATTGCAAGAACGGTAAGGCATGACACAGTGATGATCTTTTTCATGGTGAATGATCCCTCCAGGATCGCCACATTGATAACTCAGGGATTCGTGATCGTGTACGTTGAGAGATAAAGAGTTCAGAAATCAGAACAGGTGATTCCGTGGAGTCTTTCGAGCGTTTCCAACAGAGCCGGTGCGTGATTGAGGACTTTACTTCACGCACGCTGGCCGCCATCCCGAGCGATTTTGGCCGGTTATATTACGTCAGCTCATTGAAGGACTCTGCGACCGGCCGCTACCAGCATGAAGGTCTTATGGACATTTATTCGGAAGATTCGGTTCAGGAAGCGCTTGGAGATTGCCACGAAGAACTCTTCTCTAGGATTCTTGAGAGCCCACTTCCGGACCAAGAACGCGATTTGCGCAAATGTCTTGATGCGGCAGGTGACAGTATTTGGGCCGTTGTTGATTCTTGGCGGAACGACAGATCCTTCCAAAACATGTGTCCGGAAGAATTCCCGAGCTACCTAAGGGACCTATTTTGTTCGAACTTCGGAGCTTTGCTGGCCATATTCGCTTCGCAGCGGGTCACCTTGGACCCAGCCTCATAGCAACCCCGACCACCTGGCCGACAATTTCCGCTTCCTCAGGGTAGCGATAGACTTCCGGAGCACAGGACGACAGCGGATGGGGAACGAGCATGAGTTTTCCGTCCTGGCAGCGGCACCAGCAGCAGCGGAATCCCTCACGGACTTCAATGAAGTAAATTGGGCGCTCATATTCGTTGTTCCACCCGGAGTTTTGAATTTTCTGCTGGTTCGGGTCGACCAGGACCAGGCTTCCGGGCCGGAGCAGTGGTTCCATCCTGCGATCATCCAGGCCCACATAACCATATAAATGGCGCGAGGGGCGGTTGAATAGCGTTCCTTCAAGATCACCCCATCTTTCCACCATGCGCGTTAGGAATTCCGTGCGACTGGGGTCAAAGGCAGGATCGAACCGTATCGGGACGCGCAGGCTGGCGGGTCCCGCCGCCAAATGCGTATTGGGCGCGGGAAGCTGCAGGCCGTCGGAAAAATGGCCTTCGAAGGGCACGTCATACCATTGGCAAACTTCTTTGGGGTCCAGATGAAAGATGACGGCCAGAGCATAAAGCTTGTAGAGGCTGGGAGTTACATCGCGGTTTTCGATGTCGGCAAGGCGGCTCAAGTGAACGATGAAATCGGGACGCCCACGCCGACAAGCCAATTCATAGCTCGCCCGCTCGACGTCCCGATACGTCAAACCGAGACGTTCGCGCGCATTTCGAAGACGCGTGCCGGGCTGCACCTCTGTTCCGCGGAATTGACGAGGAGGGCTGATGTTTCTAATAGCCATAGTGTGTGAATTACCTCTCTGTTACGAATCCAGAACGCAAACGAAAGCACCCGGCCCTACCACGTACTGGCACTCTCATGTAGAATTGCACGGTCCGTTCGGAAGACCTACTCATCCAACGAGCCCAGGCAACCTGCGACTATGGGAGAGAGTGTATTAGAGTCGTGCCTCAAATGAACTTTATTTTTTCCCGTCGTTGGATTTCCCATTTACGACACCCACGTTACGCGATTCGGTGTATCGCAGCTGTTAATGTCGTGCTACTGGTACTCATCCCATTCGCGATCGGCCTCCGGGCGCAAATCAAAGGCGATTCGGCCGCAGAGTTCAAGAGGCTGGCTGGACAACTGTCCGCTGCGAGACTGAACGGCGCGGCTGAGAGTGAAGATTCACAGGAGATGGCGCTCGGCATCCTGGACGGCTTGGCGGCCTCGGTCCTGACCGGATCGGCGTCGCCAGATCTTGACGCAGCAAACCGGCGCATGGCGGACCTTGTATCGCACGTTCCGCCCGTGGGTGAGAATTACCGCCTCGTGCGGCTAGGCGGCGACCCGGCCGCATACGCGATGGTTGTCAATTTCGGGCTTGGCGGGCCGGCAGCAGTCCGAATCTATTCCAATGCAAGCGGCCGCTACGTTTTGGCTGCGAAGATCGACCATATCGTGGAGAAGGATTTTTTCGACAGCGACATCGAAATCGTTCTCGTGTCCGCGGCTGAACCAGTATTTGTGATTGTGTCCGGCCGGACCGATGATTTGGCGACTGGCATGTTTAGTGCCTGGCGATTCGATGGACGGCGCGCGGTGCCGCTCTGGAGTTCCGATTTGTTGCAGCAGTCCAGCTATGAAACCGACGGAGACGGATTCCATCTCACCTATTGCTCGGAACCGGACGAAGACCATCCGGCGCAGTGCCATAAGATGACACGCGACCTTTATCGCCTCCAAGCCGGTGAATGGAAACGCGTCGAGACCAAGGAGCTCGCCCCTGCTAAGGCCACGCCAAAATAGAACCCTCCATGCCAAATTTGCAAACGGGGTAGCGGAATCAACGATCTCGATTACATCCCTTCGCCCAAAGGCCACATCGAAATGTTAATCTTGATCTTGGCTCTGGTTTGGGAAAGGGACGCAACCACGTGAAACGTATCTTCGCCGGCTTCTTCGTTTTGCTCTTCACCGCGCTGAGTGCCGCGGCGCAGCAGGCCGCTCCCCCGGCTTCTCTGCCTCCTCCCGCAACCGAACAGAGCGCTGAATTCCTCAAAGCGGCCGACGAAGTGCTCGTCGAAATGAGCAAGCTGCTCTCCCTCCCGATTCTTTCTCCGCTGAAGAAGAGTCTCCGCTCCCGGGAGGAAATTCGGGCGTACTTGTTGCAGAAAATGAAAGAGGACAAGGACGCCGACAAGCGTTACGGCGATCAGAAAAGCATGGAGAAGTTCGGTCTCCTCCCGAAAGATTATCCTCTGGAACAGACGCTGGTGAAGGTCCTTACCGAGCAGATTGCCGGTCTCTACGATCCCGACGGCAAGGAATTTTTCATTGCCAATTGGAATACTGATGCCGACGAACGCATGGTCATGGCGCACGAACTCACCCACGCGCTGCACGACCAGCATTTCCATATCGACAAATGGACGGACGCTGCGAAGCCAAACGACGATGCGGAACTCGCTCGTGATGCGGTTGTTGAGGGGTCGGCTATCGCCGCGATGATCGATTACATCCTGCGCGGAAAGGGAAGTATCCGCGACCTCGGCGAGCTGGACCCTTCCATGTTGATGGGCGACCCGGATAGCAGCCCGGAACTTGCCAAGGCGCCAAAAGTTTTGCAGGACGAATTGCTTTTCCCTTACCTGGCGGGCGAGAAATTTACCCAACGCGTGCTGCAGGCGACGAGCGGCTGGCCAGATTTCCATAAGGTCTATGAGAATCCTCCGGCTTCGACACAGCAAATCATGCACCCGGATTTGTATTTGCAAGGAGTCGTGCCTCCCAAGATTGCGTTGCCTGAGACCGCCGGGTTGATTTCGGCGGACTGGAAAAAACTCGATGAAAATAATATGGGGGAATTCGGCGTCCTTGAAATCCTCAAGCAGTTTTTGGACAAGGATCGTTCCACGAGTCTGGCTTCGGCGTGGTCAGCCGACCGTTACGCCTTATTTGAAAATCAGAAGAACAAACGCACGCTTCTGATTTTTCGCGTGCGTTTGGCGAGCGATGCCGATGCGGCGCTCTTTTTCGGAGCGTACGGCGAGGTGCTCGAATCGAAATACGACACGCGGACCAATTTGATGAGGCGCCCGAATTTCTTCTCTTTTGACACTCCGGAGGACGGCGTTTTTCTTCGTTGCGCGGGAACCGATTGCTTTGTCCTCGAAGGCGGGAGCCGCGTCGTGTTCGATCACCTGACCATGGAAATGGGATGGCCCGGGGGGCCGGTCGTGCCTGTGAAGCCAGGCGATTCGCGCGTTAAGGTCACGATGTTTCCTCCGCTATCCCCATATCCCGCAAGCTACAATGCGCCGATGCAATAATTTTGGTGCCGGCAATGAGTAGCACGGACTTCAGTCTGTGCGGGTTTGATTTGGGTTCTCCGCTCGGGGAACACCCAAACCAAAAGCGCACAGACTGAAGTCTGTGCCACTAAAATCATCAGGTCATTCGCCGTCAACTCGAAATTTACGAACTCTCCGCGCTTGACCGCCGATGCCGGTCGGCCCACGCTGCCCATGCGGCCCACGGCACGGTGAGCCACATTGCGAGGGCGCTCCAGGCGAGCGCTCAGTTCTCTTTAGGGCAATTGGAAACGACGTTGCACGTCATGAGCGACCGCTCAACGATATTCTTTATGTGTGACCAAATGGCTAGTCGTGATAGCAATCTTGATATGTCCATATCTTGTTTTGCGCTCGCCCGATGTACCGCAAGCCCTTGGCCGCACGATTGCGGTATCGATTTGGGCGTTCTGTGCGCCTGTGGCAATTTTTTGGTTTGGTCTCAAATCACAGATGATTCGGCCAGGCGGGAAGCTGTATCAGCCGCAGTTTGATGATGTGCGCCCCAAAATTGAACGGAACCTACGAATTCTTGTAATAGCTTTCGGCATTTTTTATGTCTTCATCCTGACTCTACCCTTTACCGAAGACCTAATTCAGCTTGCCAACAGTCAAAAGCTGTTACGAATCACAGAACAAGTCAAGTACAGGCGCTCTGGCCGTGGACCCATGCAGAGTATCGGCCTTTCTCACAGCGACAGAAACTACTACCTTTTTTATGGCACCAAATTGCTAAGGGTCGGCGGCGCCTACGAATTTGTTGTTCTTCCTCGGTCTCGCGTGGTCCTGGACTACGCCGAGTTGAAGCGATAGAAGGCACTGCCGCTACAAGGCATTCCCAGTACGAAGCAGGTCAGGCGTTGTCTTAGTGCCACGGTGGCGCTCCAATCTAAGTAGCCGGCGAGCGAGCCGCGTTTCGATCCTGGTCGCGCGCATTGCTGCGATTCCGCCATCGCGTTGCGCGCTTTGCAATTCGGCGAGGGCGTAGGAGGTCAATTCTGCGGCGCGGCGCGGCTGTTTCGCCCGGTGCTCATAGTAGATCGCAAGCTGTTCGGCGGCCTCGATAGCAGCTTCGAGCGCGTTCTGTGTATCTTCCAGAGTCGCGGCAGGTCTCTTGCGTTTAGCCGAGGTCGGCGCTTGCCGCAATTCCTCCCAGAGCGATGTCGCGCGGGCGTAATCCCTTTCTCGCTTCGCAAGCTGAGCTAGTTCGCGCTGCGCGAGTCGCTCGACGTGGCGAGGTAACCTTGAGCGCAGGGCGGTCTCATA
>Ga0137409_10003546_pt1 | contig 16466 bp, 17 predicted proteins | sample CZODoug1_16funga_FD_122059 | JGI IMG/M metagenome (GOLD analysis project Ga0137409, IMG submission 122059) | Vadose zone soil fungal communities from Angelo Coast Range Reserve, California, USA - CZODoug1_16fungal (Hybrid Assembly) | ecosystem: Environmental > Terrestrial > Soil > Vadose zone... | reverse complement strand
CGCGGTCTACATCGTCGGCCTGGTATTGGAATGGATCGAATCCGAAGGCGGAATTCCGGGCATCGAAAAGCGCAATGGGGCCAAAGCCAGGCTGCTCTACGACACCATCGAATCGAGCGGCGCATTTTATTCCTGCCCCGTCGAAAAAGCCTCGCGCTCAAAAATGAACGTAGTCTTCCGCGTCGCGGGGGGAGACGACTCCATCGAAAGGAAGTTCGCCACCGAAGCCGCCGCAGCCAGACTGGTCGGCACCCCCGGGCACCGCTCTGTCGGCGGGATGCGCGTGTCGCTCTACAACGCTGTTACCCTTGAAGCCGTGGAAACCCTGACCAGCTTCATGCGTGAATTCCAACGCGCCCGCGGTTGAAAGAACCGGGATAAGAAACAAAGCGCGCAAAGGGGAGCTTTCCCCTGCGCGCTTTGTCAGTCGGATTCGTTCTTAGACAAGGTCGAAGAGCAGGACCTCGGCGTCTTTTACGCCAGTGAGCTCGACGGCCTTTTCGGCGGAAATGGCCGCGCCATCGCCGGTTTCAAGTGGCGTGCCGTTCAGCTTAATGCTGCCCCGCGCCACCTGCACGTAGGCGTGCCGGTCTTTCTTCAGTTCGTGCTTCACCGTCTCGCCTGCGCCCAACACCGTCGCGTACAGCTCATTGTCCTGGCGAATCTTCACCGAACCGTCACGCCCATCCGGCGAGGCTACCAGCCGCAGCTTCCCGCGCTTTTCGGCTTCGCTGAAGTTTTTCTGGTCGTATGCCGGCTGGAGTCCCTGCTTCTCCGGAAGCATCCAGATCTGATACAGGTGCACCGGTTCGGTCTTGGACGCGTTGAACTCGCTGTGCGCCACGCCGGTCCCCGCGCTCATGTATTGCAGGTCACCCGGCTTGATCACGGAGCCGTTACCCATGCTGTCCTTGTGCTCAAGCGCGCCTTCCAGCACGTATGTCACGATCTCCATGTCGCGGTGCGGGTGTTTCGGAAAACCGCCGCCGCCCGCAACGCGGTCGTCGTTCATCACCCGCAGCGTGCGGAACTGCACATGCCCGGGATCGAAGTAATCGGCAAACGAAAAGGTGAAATGCGAATCCAGCCAGCCGTGGTTCGCGTGCCCGCGTTCGTCGCTCTTGCGTATGTCAATCATAGCCCACCTCCTGGGTCTTACGAACGCATAATACTCGTTATAACGACAATTGTCAAGAGGTATATTTGCTTCCCTCCGCGCTCCCCCTCCCCTGCGCCTCCGGCCTTAAACCAACTCTTTGAATTTGCGCACTTTGCGTCGCCCCTTCGACCAGTTTCCGGCGGCGCTCCCTTTGGTGTACAGTGATAATGAAAGCGCGGCACCGCCCCGCGGCCTCCGAGGATTTTTCAATGGACTCCCCACTGTCCGCAACGACGACGAGAAAGCCAGAGGGTCCCACCTCGCCCCGCGAAACGGTCACCATCACCGACAATCGCACCGGCAAATCCTACGAGGTCCCCATCACGCACGACACCATCCGCGCCGCCGACCTCCGCCAGATCAAGGTGGATCCCAAAGATTTTGGCTTGATGAGCTACGACCCGGCCTTCAATAACACCGCTTCGTGCATCAGCAAGATCACCTACATCGATGGCGACGCCGGGATCCTGCGTTATCGCGGTTATCCCATCGAAGACCTCGCGGAAAAAAGCACCTACCTGGAAACCGCGTACCTGCTCCTGCATGGCGAACTACCCACAACGTCGCAGCTGAAGGATTGGACCTACAACGTCACGCATCACACTTTCATCCATGAAAGCATCAAGAAATTTCTGGACGGCTTTCACTACGACGCCCACCCCATGGGCATGATGATCTCCACGATCGCCGCACTTTCCACCTTCTATCACGACGCGAAAGACATCTTTAGCGCCGAGTCGCGCAAGAAGCAGACCTATCGTCTCGTCGGAAAAATTCCGACGATCGCGGCATTCTCTTATCGCCACACCCTGGGCATGCCCTTCATTTATCCGGACAATGACCTTAGCTATCCCGGCAACTTTCTCAACATGCTCTTCCGCACCACCGAACCTAAGTACCGGCCTAACCCGACGCTGGAGCGCGCGCTCGACGTTCTCTTCATCCTGCATGCCGACCACGAGCAGAACTGCTCCACAAACACCATCCGCGGTGTGGGCAGCTCCCACGTCGATCCCTACTGCGCCACCGCCGCGGCCATCGCTGCCCTCTACGGCCCTCTCCATGGCGGCGCCAATGAAGAAGTTCTGCGCATGCTCATGGAGATCGGCTCGATACAGAAAGTTCCCGAATTCATCAAGCGCGTCAAAGCCGGCGAAGTCAAGCTCATGGGGTTCGGCCATCGCGTTTACAAGAATTACGATCCGCGCGCCCGCATCATCAAGCACATCGCTTACGAAGTCTTCGAGCTCATGGGCAAGAACCCCCTCCTCGAAATCGCTCTGGAGTGCGAGCGCATCGCTCTCGAAGACGAATACTTCGTCAAGCGCAAGCTCTATCCCAACGTGGATTTCTACACCGGCCTCATATATCAATCGATGGGTTTCCCGATGACCATGTTTCCCGTTCTCTTCGCGATTCCACGCACTTCCGGCTGGATCGCGCAGTGGGAAGAGATGCTCCTGGACTCCGAGCAGAAAATTGCTCGCCCGCGGCAGATCTATCTCGGGCACGACACGCGTCATTACGTTGCGATCGATCAACGGAATTAATAAAGACCGTAGCCACTTTGCATACACTCTCCGGGATGCTCTCGACAATCCCATCCCGTGGCGTATAGTTATTTTGTAGAGAGGTGGTATGACGCAAGTCCCGAATACACCCATGCATGCCGGCGTACGGCGCCGCAGTCAGCGCGTGCTAATGCAAGTCGGCATCCGCATAAGCGGGAAAGACTCTCAGGGTAATGATTTCGAGGAATTCACCGAAACTCTTGCCATTAACGCCCACGGCGCCTTGGTTCTGCTTGCCGCTCGCGTCACCAGCGGCAGTGCGGTTCACGTCCGGCACAACAAAACGGAAGAGGAGCAGGAGTGCCATGTGGTGTTCCTCGGTCCGGTGCGTGGCGGCAAGGCAGAGATCGGTCTGGAGTTTACCGCCCCGCGCCCAACCTTCTGGCGCGTGGCCTTTCCTCCCGAGGACTGGACCGCGAGGAGTCCCGAAGCCCGCGCGATTTCCACCAATCGCTCCGTCAAATAGCTCACGTCCCCTAGTGCGCGCCGCTTCTTTCCGCTTTGGGTCCTCTTCGAACTCCGCGTAAAGCATTTTTCCCCGGTCCAAACAACACTCGACTATTCAGAGGAAACGACACCAATAAGAGGTGAGATCGAGGATATTCCGTGTGCGAAAATATTCAGCTCTGAAGCCCCTTTTTTCCCATCATTGCCGCCAGCAGCCATTTCCTTAGCACCATGAGGTAATAGGGTCTGGTTTCTCGAAACATCAGTCCCATGCCTTGATCTGGGTGAGAATAGATGACGCTTGCCTGCGCCTCAAAAAACTCGGTCTCGGTGAACAGCTTTATCGCCAGGGACGCCCCCATCGGATAAGGACTCTGGGTATCCACATAGCAGCCGTTCAAGCTGAGTTCTTTGACACGGGCGGTCCGCTTGTCTTCGGACGTGCCTTCGCGCATCTCGATGGACCCAGCGAATGGATAGCGGGGGTTTCGGCGGCGATCCTGTTCCATGGTACTCCTGGGAGAGAACCACGACGATTCTACTCCGGCGCTCCCAAATCTACTCGATAAATTTCTTTTGAACTGTTCGACTACATAGAAGTTGCGGACGTGAAGAGTTGCCGCTCGCGTGTCGCGTTTTACTCAATCTCCGCAGGCGCACTCGGCAAACGCCGCGAGTGGAACTCTCTGTTCGCGTTGGCGCTCCTCGTCGCGCCGCGCAATCCGCACCATCGCCGCCGCGCGCGCTTGCCTCTGCTTCGTGGGCTGCAGCGCCACGCTCAGCTTTTCCCGGAGTCGCCGGTGCGCTCGGAAGAGCCTGAGCCGCACCGCCATCGCCGAAATCCCCAGCCGCTCGGCAACTTCTTGCGTGGAATACTGCAAAACGTCGCGCAAGAGGCACACCTGACGCATATCCGGAGCCAGTTGCTGGATCGCGTCCGCCATCAGCTTGCGCATTTCGCGCCGCGCGAAGCGTTCTTCGGGATTGTCTTCGCACGCCGTCACGTTACTTCCCAGCGTTTCCTCGCCCGACCCGCTCGGCTCTTCAAGCGAGAAGAGCCTGCCGTCGCGCCGCTTGCGGATCACGTCGATCGACGCATTCGCGGCGATGCGCGAAACCCACGCGTGCAGGTCGTCCCGGTTTTCGCCCGGCGTGCCGGCAAATTGCTCAAGGCGCGTCATCGCCTTTAGGAAGGCATCCTGACGCGCGTCTTCCGCGTCCGCGGGATTGCGCGTCAGCCGCAGCGCCCCCAGGTACAAGCCAGGCGCGTATGGCAGGATCAGTTTGGCCAGCGATTCGCGGTCGCCCTTGCGCGCCTGCAGGAGCAACGAGGAGCGGGCGGCGCCATCAAGAAATAGGGAGGTGCTGCACATGGTGTGGTAAAGCGCGGCAGGCCAATCGCCACCGGTTCGACCAACGTAAGTATTTGTAAATAAATATGTTAGAGACTTCCTGCAATCAGGAACACGCGGCAAGAGTGACCGATTTTGGGACGCGAGGTGGCGATTCCGGTCACTGGTTCAGCCCCTCTCACTTGCTCGCCAGTTCCCAACATCTGGCAAAGTGCCAGCTTTAATCGGCGATCTGAAGTTTGTCGCCATGCATTTCCCACTCGATGCGCACCAGAAAATCGAAATGCATGCCCTCCGTTTTCAGCCAGGCTTCCAGATTCTCGCGGGAATCGGCGCGGAACTCCACGAACATTTTTCCTTCCAGCATGTTGACGAGCACGCGCTCCGCATGAGCGAGCCCTCCAGCCTGCATGCGCTGCGCCAGAGCTTCGGCGCCCTGGCGCGTAAGACAAGCAAGTGTGTGCTGCGTGAGGTAGCGCGGCATCGGAACTCCTGAGAGCAACTTGGAGTTCAAGTATTTCATAGAAGCGGATTCGTGTGCACGATCAGGAGAATTAGAACGACCGGCAATGGCATGACTTGGCAAAGAAAAATCTGCAGAACCGGACAACGCTAGTGAAATCTCGCGCATCTCGATTGACAAGTACGCTATTCGTTTGGGACGGGGGTGGTTCATGAGGCGGGTCCTACCAGTACTCTTTCTCTTCGTGTGTTGCCATTCGACTTCAGCACAAAAGAAAGCAACCCCACCTGCCAGACCGCAAAATGCGGAAGCTGCGAATGAAGCCCGCGATTATGCAAATCCGGTAGCGGCGAATCTGCCCGTGCGGCGCGTCGTCCTCTACAAGAACGGCGTTGGCTACTTCGAGCATCTGGGGCATGTGCGGGGCAGCCAAGGTGTACACATCGATTTCACAAGCGCGCAACTAAATGATGTGCTGAAGTCGTTGACCGTCCTGGATCTCTCCGGCGGCCGGATCACAGGCGTGGACTACAACTCGGAAGCGCCGCTGGTGAGGAGGCTGGCCACGCTGCGGTTGTCACTGGGCGAACGGCCGACCACGGCGGAGTTCCTTGGCGCCCTACGCGGGGCGAGATTGCAAGTTCGCAGCGGAAACGGACCGCAGCTGACAGGCAAACTCTTGAGCGTGGAGCGCAAAACGCGCATGGGTGCAGGTCCCGGCTGGACGGCGGAGACGGATGAGATTTCGCTGATCACGGAGAGCGGCGAAGTTCGCAGCGTGGACTTGAATTCGTCAACAAGTGTGCGGATCGCAGAGAAAGACTTACAGCTCGAAGTGGGCCGATATCTGGGCCTCATCGCTTCCTCGCGCGACCAGGATGTGCGCCGCATGACAATTTCGACGACTGGCATAGGCGAACGGAATTTATATGTCAGCTATATCAGCGAAGTGCCCATCTGGAAGACGACCTACCGCATCGTCCTGCCGTCGAAAGCAGACAAGAAACCCCTGCTTCAAGGCTGGGCAATCGTCGACAACACGGTGGGCGAGGATTGGGATGGCGTGGAACTTTCGCTCGTGGCGGGGGCGCCGCACTCATTTATTCAACAACTCTCGGAACCGTTCTACGGAAGGCGGCCGGTGGTGCCGCTGCCGGAAAGCGTGCAGCTCTCGCCGCAAACGCATGCGGCGACGCTCATGCGAGGAAATGGCCGGCTGAGCGGCATGGTGACAGATCCATCGGGTGCAGCTCTTGCCGGAGCAAATGTACGGCTCCTGGATGAAAACAACGGCGTGATCGCGCAGACCACCACGCAGAGCAACGGACAATACACGTTTTCAGGAGTGTCTGCGGGAAACTACCGAGTCGAAGTAGAACGACAGGGTTTCCAGAAAAATGTGATTGTCGGCCTCAATGTCTCACCAGGCGAAGAAAACCAATTCAATACCCAATTGCGTTTGGGGTCGAGCGCAGAAAGTGTGGAAGTAAGGGCGGATACTGCTACGGTAAACACAGAGACAGCAATGCTCACTGGTACGAAGAAGCTGAGTGCTGTGGCGAACCGTCCGCATGTGGAAAGCAGCTTTGGATCGGGAAGCGGGGGCGGCATGTTTGCGATGGCACCGTCGCCTCCACCGCCGCCTTCGCCAGTAAGTCTCGAGGAGGCTCGTGCGAGGGGCGAAGCCGCAGCGAGCGGGCAAGAGCTGGGCGACCTGTTCGAATACAAGTTAAAGGACCGCGTAACGCTGAAGAAGAACCAGTCGGCGCTCGTGCCCATCGCGCAGACCGAGATCGAGGCTGAGAAAGTTTCACTCTGGAGCGGGACGGCCGGATCAGGCCGTCCCCTGCGTGGACTATGGTTAAAGAACACAAGCCCACTGACTTTCGATGGCGGAAGCTTCAGCGTGCTGGAAAACGAAGTGTTTGCAGGCGAGGGACTTACGGACCCGCTCAAGCCAGGGGAGCGCCGGCTCATATCCTACGCGACAGACCTCGGGCTTTTAGTAGAAGCTCTGAAAAACAGTCAACCGCAACACGTTACAAGAGTGAAGATATCGAAAGGCGTGCTGACGCAGGTGAGCGAGCTGCATGAGCGGACCTTGTATACAGCGCGGAATCAGGACGAAGGTACGCGAACATTGGTGGTCGAGCATCCCGCGCGAGGAGAGTGGCAACTAGCGAAGGCAGCGAAGGAGCCCGACGAAAAAGCGCCCGGCGTATTCCGCTTCCGTGTGGAAATTCCATCCAAGGCCACCGCTTCTTTGCCGGTGGAGGAAGTGAGGACGCTTTCGACGAGCTATCAGCTTTCGAATCTCAACGAGGATCAGATCGGCGTGTTTGTAAAGCAAGGGACGATCACGACGGAAATGGCGCAAGCGCTCGCCAAGATCACCGCCGAGAAGGCCGTGGTCGCAAAGTTGGAAGAAGAGATGGAGAACCGCCAGAAAGACATCGACCGAATCGTAGAGGACCAGGGCCGTCTGCGCGAAAACATGAAGGCGCTGCGAGGCAGTGCGGAAGAAAAGGCGCTGCTGCAACGCTACACCAGGCAACTAGACGAGCAGGAGACCCGGCTCGACGCGCTGCGAAAAAAAATCCAGGACACCGAAGCGCAACGCGACAAGGCCAACAACGCGTTGGAAAAAATGATCGACGAACTACAAATCGAAGCAACGATGTGAGCGGAAAACTTCTTAAACAAATTTCATGGCGCGGTATCCGTCGAAACCCGCGCGGGTGAGTTCCGCAAGCTCAAGAAATAGTCCGTGGTCGACCTCGTGAAATTGAAGCAGGCCTTTTTCTGCATGCGTTTCTTCAGTTCGCGTGGGACGCGTTTTGCAAAACCGGCTTCCCTTTTTGAACGGGCAGACGGGTTACAGACACTAGAATTCCGGCTTGTAAGCGAGGACATGGAGACGCTTTTCCTAAGGCTCCAGAATCTCCTTGAGCGCGGCAAAGACGCCGGCAAAGTCCATGGCAGGCTTCGCGGCAGCAGACTTCTTTGGCGAAGAAGCTGGCTTTTTCTTGGTCGTGAGAATCACCCCGGGATAACGCTTCGACCCGCGCAAGTATAGAGTCTTGGGTTAGGCCTGAAAAGCCAGGATCCAGCGGAAACGCCTCGTGTTTTCAATCGTCTGTAGGTCATGAGCCTCCTTACAAATCTGCGTTACACCTTCCGTCAGATGACTATGAATCCAGGGTTCTTTGCGGTGGCAGTGGCGGCTCTGGCACTGGGAATCGGGGCTAACACGGCCATTTTCAGCGCGGTAGAAGCAGTGCTGCTGCAGGCGCTACCGTATTCCCAGCCTGACCGGCTAGCGATCGTGTGGGAAGACATGTCGTTCATCGGTTTCACTAATAACACCCCGGCGCCGGCAAACTACCTGGACTGGCAGGCAAGAAACCACGTGTTCACGGATATGGCGGCGACGCGCTTTGTCACTGCCAGCTTGACGGGAGACGGCCAGCCGGAACAGCTCTCTGGAAAGAAAGTGACTCCGAACTTCTTTGATGTCCTTGGTGTGCAGCCGGTCGTAGGACGTCCCTTCACGGCAGAAGAGGACAAGGCGCAGAGCCCGGTCGTGGTGCTGGGTTACAACCTATGGCGGAGGCGCTTCGGCGGTGATGAGTCGCTCATAGGGCGTTTGATCCTGCTGAATGGGGTGCAGACGAAAGTGGTCGGAGTGATGCCGAAGGATTTCTTTTTCAGCGACCGGAAGAACAGCGACTACTGGGTGCCGATGGCGTTCACGCCAGAATAATGGGCGCGGAGGCAAACGCACTTCCTGACGGTGGTCGCGCGACGGAAGCCGGGCGTAACCAAGCAGCAGGCGCAAAAGGACATGGAGCGCATCGCCGCGGAGCTGCAGAAGGAGTATCCGGAATCGAATGCCAAGCTGGGCGCGACGGTTGTGCCGCTGCAAGAAGATTACGCGGGGGATACCCGGAGCGGGCTGCTGGTGCTGCAGGTCGCTTCCATGTTCGTGTTGTTAATTGCCTGCTCGAATCTGGCGAACTTGCTGCTGGCGCGATCGACAGGCAGGAGAAGAGAGATCGCGGTGCGGCTGGCCTTGGGATCATCCCGGTGGCAAATTGCTTCGCAGTTGCTGACCGAGAGCCTGATGCTTTCGGCTGCAGGCGGATGGCTGGGATTGTGGGTCGGGAAGATGTACTGGAGCCTGTTTGGAGAATTGGTGCCGGTGCAAGCGGGCGGCGGATTCGCGTTGAACGGGCATGTACTGCTCTTCACCGCGGGGATCTCGATTGTGGCGGGAATGCTGTTTGGATTCGCACCGGCGCTGCGAGCCACAAACGTGTCGTTACAAGAATCGCTCAAAGAAGGAGGCCGCGTGGGAGAATCGCGCGGCGGCTTGCGGCTTCGGAATACTCTGGTGGTGGGGCAATTTGCGCTGGCCTTCGCGCTACTGGTATGCGCTGGGCTGATGATCCAGACCATCTGGAATCTGCGAAAACAAGAACTAGGATTTCAGGCCGATCATCTCCTGACGATGGGAGTGCCTTTGCCAGAGAAGAAGTACGACACGAACGAAAAGGTGCGCGGTTTTTTCCGCACCGTGGTGGAAGACGTACGCGTCCTGCCGGGAGTGAAGGGAGCGGGGTTTGGGTCCGACGCACCCTTTATGACCTACGGAGACACCGAAGGCTACACGGTGGAGGGCGAGCCCCCTCTGCCAACGGGAGAGTACAACGACGCGCTCTACCGGGAAGTAACGCCGGGGTATCTGGAGATGTTGGGAGTGAAATTGAAGGAAGGCCGGTTGCTGGAAGAGAGCGACCACGAAGGCGGGTCGCTAGCAGTGGTGGTGAATGAATTTCTCGCCAAGCGGCACTGGCCGGGAAAAAGCGCAGTCGGGAAACGGATTCGCTTCGGGGATGAGAAAGCGCCCTGGTGGATGGTGGTAGGAGTGGTACGAGACATTCGGGAACGAGGGCTCTTGTACGACATGAAGCCGGCGGTGTACGTGTCCGTGACGCAGGTCAAGAAGCCAGAAGGGTTCGCGTTTCTAGTCGTGCGAACGTCAAACGATCCCCTGGGCACGGTTAAGATGGTCGAAGGCGCGGTGTGGTCAGTGGATCCGCAGCAGCCGGTATCTTACGTGCGCACGATGGATCAACTCATGGAGGCGGACGTTGCGGACCGGACGCGCCCCATGATCCTCCTGGGAGTGTTCGCTGGGCTGGCATTGGTGCTGGCATGCATAGGCGTGTACGGCGTGCTGGCTTATGCGGTGGCGCAGCGCACACGGGAAATCGGAGCGCGCATGGCGCTGGGGGCAAAACCAATGGACGTAACGCGAATGATTCTGGGGCGGGGGATGAAATTGAGTGCCATTGGATTGTTTGGCGGAGCGCTGGCGGCGGGACTCGCAGTCTTGTTACGAACGCTGTTGTTCGGGGTAACGCTGGCGGCGCCTGGGATTTATGCAGGGACTGCCGTGGCTCTTGTTCTCGTGGCCATGGTTGCGTGCGTGATTCCCGCGCAGCGCGCTGCGCGCGTGGATCCTGCAGTGGCTTTGCGCAACGAGTAGGGAATTCGGGATCGCCGCCCTGTCCGGACTGGCAGGTTGGCGGTGAGGCACATTCTCCGCGTACGACCGTTCGTCCTGCCACACACGTTCTACACTCAATGCTGAAAGGGACGGAACGGCCCCGGGGACGAATCGAGGCGCAATCCTTCCGCGGCGTTCCCTGCGGGGACACTGACGAGGTTGAAAAAAATGAGACGCACACTCGTATTCATATCGATTTTTCTGCTCATGCTCGTAACGGTTCGCAGCGTGTCAGCCGACCCGCAAAGCAAAGGATCCTCCACGCTGAGCGGCGTGGTTCTGGGCCCGGACGATAGGCCGGTGGCCCACGCGAGCGTGTCCTACCAATTGTCGAGCGGCAGCGCGCCGCACGCGGTGCACACGGACTCGCATGGGCATTTCTCGATTGGGAAGCTGCGCGCGGACAACTACGACCTCCGGGCGTCTGGAAAAGGTGTTTTTTCCACCTGGGAGAAGAACGTCACGTTGCGGTCTGGCGAAACGAAAAATCTGACGCTACGGCTGATTTATGCGAAGGATATTCCGAAGGCCTACGTAAAGCGCAATCCCAAACAGTAAGCTTGTTCCCGCTTGAATCCATCGCGGGGGAGATCTTTTACACGCCCCTGCGAAGAAACCGCTGAAGCGAACTACAACACCGAGATTCAGACTTCTTATCCGTGGTGCCGTAAAACCTCGCGCTTTACGGCGGGGAAATAAGGCACCGCCGCCTGAACAGGAAGTCGAAACGGCGTCGTAAAGCAATCCTGCTGTTGCAAAAAGCGCACGCTCACGTCGCTAACCAACGTAAAGATTTTCAGCACCAAGAGTCCTACAAACTAGTACGAGATTTCGGAACCATCGTTGTCGAAGACCTGAACGTCAAGGGTCTTTCGGGCGGCATGCTTTCGAAAGCAGTTCACGATGTCGGTTGGTCTTCTTTCACCAATCTGTTGTCCTACAAAGCTGAAAACGCTGGCAGGCAACTTTTGAAGGTCGACCCGAACTACACCAGTCAAGAGTGCCCCAACTGCCACGCCATCGAGAAGAAGCAACTTTCCGAGCGTGTGCATCGTTGCGACTGCGGTCTCACCATCGATCGAGATCAGGCGGCGGCAATGGTAATCTTAGGGCGTGGACTACGCCTTCAAGCGGAAACGAAACCCGAAGTAAGGGTAAGCGTTGCTTGAGAAGCCTCCGGCTAAAGCCGGAGGAGTGGTCACTGATAGATGAGCTGGGCGAGCTCGTGCAGATCGGAAGCTGAGGCGTCCGAGATGGCGCAGAATTCCATCCCCTGATGACGCCAGTGAACCCACTGATAACCCTGGCGGGCACCCGGCGGATGAATGGGCGTGTCTGGCTCCTTGGTGGGCAGAACAAAAACGTTGATGAGGTGCTTGCGGCGCGAATAGACCAGAGCGGCTACATTCTGGCCGCCGAGAACATCCAGTCGCCCGCCGACCAGCGGAAAACCCTCATCCGCGAAATCCTTCACCGGGGGAACAAAGGCGAGCTTGCCGTTGAACCAGGGCTTGACGGTGTGCTGGTCGGTGGAAGCTACGTCGGTAAGGTGGCCGGGCTGCAGGGAGCGAACGTGAGCGTCGATGATCTCAGTGGCAGTAAAGGGAGCAGAAGCGGCACTATTCTGCACACGCGGCCAAGCAAACCAAGAAACTGTTGCGACGATCAGAACCGTAGCGGCAACGGCTAGCCATCGCCAGGCGGGAATCCGAAGCGCGACAGAAGAAGACGTAGCCGCATCAAGATCGGCGCGAATTTTCTTGCGCAGAGAGACAGGCGCGCGCTCGTAAAGACTGGCGCCGTGCAGAGACGAACGCAGCGATTCCTCGGCTCCGAGAGCCGTAGCGCATTCGCGGCAGGATTCGAGGTGACGCTCGAATTCCGCAGCACGCGAGGCGTCAAGCTCGCCATCGAGATAACCGTGAAGGACGGTGCGCGTGAAATCACAGCTCACGGGAAGCCTCCTGCGGAGAGGCGTGCGTGAGCGCGCGCTGGAGACGCTGGCGGGCGCGGGCCAGAGCGGACATGACGGTGCCAATAGGGATGGCAGTGATGGACGCAATTTCCTTATAAGAACAGCCTTCCAGTTCGCGAAGAACGAGAACTTCACGGAAACGCGGCGGAAGCGTTTCGAGTGCACGCGTCAAGCGTTCGCGATTGTCTCCGGCAATAGCCAGAGCTTCAGGAGAGGTGCTGGGCTGAGGATGCAATTCCTCGTCGAATTCCGTCATGAGTTCCACAGGGCGATTCTTCTCCAACCAGGTATAGCAAGTATTGCGCACAATCTGCAAAAGCCAAGCGCGCGCGTCCCCCCCGTGAAACCCACGGAAAAAACGGTAGGCCCGGAGCATGGCCTCCTGTGCAACGTCTTCCGAATCCGCGCGGCTTCTTAGCAGCCACCGCGCCAGATTGAAGGCGGCATCGAGATGCGGCAGCACGAGCTGCTCGAAGCGCGCCCGGTCCTGCGCATCCAACACGTCCGAACCTTTCCCCTGGTCAGAGCCACTCATGTGCAAGAACCGCCTAAAGGGGCATTTTATTCCCAAATACCGCTTTGATGTGACGAATAAGGCAAATGGTTGGTAAGCGGCTAAATCGGGAATAATTGGCGGCCCCTGGTGGTCTGCACAGACGAAACACGTCCCATATGCGGCGCGGGCTCCCTGGACTCTCTCACCCGCGCCGCCCTCCAAGGAAATTGGCGGGAACGGGCGGCAATGAATAGTTAGGGATACGGGTGTCTTCAGAAGTCGAGGAGGAAAAAATGGCGGTTAAGTTGAAAGACGAAATCCTGCACGATCACAACGACGACGGGATCGACCGGCGGGGATTCTTGAAGTGCATGGCTTGGGCGGGTACGGGAGCCCTTTGTGTGATGAGCGGCGGCGTGCTGAAATCGTACAGCCTCAGCCGGCTACCCGGGTTGAGCCCGAAAGAAGCCATGGGCGAACTGAGCTTCGTGCAGATCAGCGACAGCCACATGGGATTCAATAAACCGGCAAATCCGGACGTTGCGGGCACACTGAAAGCCGCGGTGGACAAGATCAACGCCCTGACGGCGGCGCCGGAATTCATGCTGCACACAGGCGACATCAGCCACCTCTCGAAGCCGGAGGAGTTCGATACCGTCGATCAGATTCTGCAGAGCGCGAAGCCCAAGGACGTCTTTTACGTGCCGGGAGAACACGATGTCCTCAATGACGACGGGAAACAGTTCCTCGAGCGTTATGGAAAAGGAAGTAAGGGCGGGGGATGGTACAGCTTCGATAAGAAGGGCGCGCACTTCATCGGGCTGGTCAACGTCATGAATCTGAAAGCCGGTGGGCTAGGAACGCTGGGCCACGAACAGCTCGAATGGCTGGAAGACGACGTGAAACAATTGAAGCACAGCACCCCCATCGTGGTATTCGCGCACATTCCGCTCTGGTCGGTCTATCCCGAGTGGGGTTGGGGTACGGAAGATAGCGCTCAGGCGCTGGCGTACCTGAAGAAGTTCGGCTCGGTGACGGTGCTGAATGGTCATATTCACCAGACGATGCAGAAAGTCGAGGGCAACGTAACGTTTCACACCGCGGCCTCAACCGCATTCCCGCAACCACAGCCGGGCAAGGCGGATTCGCCGGGACCTATGAAAGTTCCGGCGGAACAGTTGAAGAGCGTGTTGGGAATCACCGATGTGAACTTTGTCCAGGGGCAGCACGCGCTGGCCGTCGTGGATTCGACGCTCGCGTGACCGGGAACTAGCCCAAATCAAGAAACCAATCTGATCGGAAATAAAGTTGAAGAGGAGAAAAAGCATGAGGAAAAGTGTGTCTATTGCAGTTCTGACGGCGGCGCTGGTACTCGGAATGGGAACGATGGCCGTGGGCCAGCGTAACTTTCTGGCAGGCGCGCAGCAGAAAACGGAAACAACGGAGGTGAAGATCGATAACTTCAGCTTCGGCCCGGGAACGCTCACCGTGCCAGTGGGGACAACCGTGACGTGGACCAATCGCGATGATATCCCACATACCGTCGTCAGCACGGAGGGCGCGTTCAAATCCAAAGTGCTCGATACGGATGAGAAGTTCTCCTTTACCTTCAGCAAAGCGGGAACTTATCCATACTTCTGCTCGATTCACCCGAAGATGACCGGCAAGGTCATCGCGCAGTGAGTGAGGAGAGACCTTGCATCCGTTCGATATCAAAGCGGCGCTGCTCGCGAAACACGCGCAACACGTGGTGCTGATTCATTTTCCGATCGCGCTGTTCATCGCGGGGGTAGCGTTTGATTTTCTCGCGCAATGGACGAAACAGCGATTGCTGGCGGCCGCGGCTTATTGCAATTTGCTGGTTGCGGCAGTCGTCACCGTGCCGGTAATCATCACCGGAGTGCTCGCCTGGCAGTGGCAGCTCGAAGGGCAGCGGCTAAAGGGTATCCTCCTGATGCATTTGGTACTCGGTTGTGCTTCCAGCCTGCTGATCTGGATAGTCTTTCTCGTCCACCTGAGAGCACAGCGCAAGCTCGGAGGAGTTCTGCCTCGTTACCGCTTACCCATTGAGGCGGTCGGAGTTGCACTTGTGACTCTAACCGGGCACCTCGGCGGATTCCTTAGCGGAGTGAATGTCCCCAGCTAGATCACAGGGTACAGAACTACTCCTCCTCTCACTCGGATCGGCTTTGCTTCTCGCGAGTACTCTGAGGAGCGCGGGGCGATGACTGAGGAGAAAGTGTGCAACAAACTGGCTTTCTAGGAACAGCGGCTCCCCGGGCCGCTGATATAACTCTTCTACTCGAGATGGGAATGGGAGCGGGGTTGCTTGCTGGGGCGCTGCTGGCGCGCGCGGGACGCATCTGGTTCCACGCCGCGTGCCAGTCGATCATCGTGCTCCTCAATCTAACCCTGATCATCTTGACGATGTTTCCGGCTTTTCACCGTCAGGTGCTTCCGAAACTCCCAGGCAGGATTGGAAAGCCCTACTACGCGCTGGCGATAACGCACGCGGCCCTTGGCGGGGTTGCTGAGTTGGCGGGCTTCTATATAATGCTGGCGGCCGGTACAAATTTCCTTCCGGAGAAGTTCCGCATTACGCGTTACAAGTTCTGGATGCGACGTCTTCTGTTGGCTTGGTGGATTGTTCTTTTACTTGGAATGGCCACCTATGCCCGTTGGTATGTGACCCTGCGATGAGAGACCGATTCATAGAGACCCACCCAACCGAGGAGCAGCAGCAGGTCGTCCTGAGTCGGGGGGGTACACACACCCCCCATTACATGGATGAATATGAAAAAAAAGACTTACGAAATGAGCGTTTTGCAACCGATTGATTCTAAAGGATATGTTTTTCGTTGTTCCAGAGAGGCAAGACTGGGAACGTGGAGCCTAGAAAAAGAAAAGCGGGACAAGAACTCTCACACTCCAACTCTAGTTATCTACAGCATCAATTATAGCAGAGGCTATAGAAGAGTCAAGAAAAACTTTACGGGCTGGAGGATACGTGCAAACAATTGCAAACGTTCCGCTTTCAACGGGACAGTCCAGATCAGAGACGAGCGCGAAAAGAGATGGAATTGAGGCGGGTAAGGAGTAGTACTATTCGGCAAGGGGCGCCAGGATCAGCAAACATACCTAAGCGCATCTTAAGGCAACTGAAGGACTTAGTGTGATTGAGACGACGGCACCCGCTTGAAAAGAGGGCGCTCTGTACTACAACCCTGGTACCCCGTCGAGTGGCTCTGCTGACCCATTGAGGCGCGCAATGCAGATGCGTAGTGTCTTAAGGACGGGTTGGGGGCCGCGCGGGGACAGCGGCTCCGCAAGGGGTCGTGTGCGAGCTACCCAACCCGCTTGTTTCGTTTTCAGCTTCCCTTCGGATTACAGACCAGCGCGTTTGGAAGGAGGGCCTGCACCTAGGCCCTCCT
>Ga0137409_10003545_pt1 | contig 16467 bp, 19 predicted proteins | sample CZODoug1_16funga_FD_122059 | JGI IMG/M metagenome (GOLD analysis project Ga0137409, IMG submission 122059) | Vadose zone soil fungal communities from Angelo Coast Range Reserve, California, USA - CZODoug1_16fungal (Hybrid Assembly) | ecosystem: Environmental > Terrestrial > Soil > Vadose zone... | reverse complement strand
AGCGAAAATACAAAAGATGGGCAGATCACCGTTTCGTATGATGTTTCCGGAACAGATTGGAAGCTTTCGATCGCTGACAATGGGGTTGGCAAGCCGGACGGCGTCTTTGCTCAACCAAAAACGGGGCTCGGCACGGGCATCGTCAAGGCGCTCGCGCAACAGCTCGGTGCCAAGGTTGAAACCTTGGCCGGCCCAGAGGGAACGACCGTGTCGGTCACTCACGCCACTTTTTTTGGCAAAGATGCCCGGTGTCGCGTGAAAGGCGGTGAGCCTCAGCCGAGCTTCGTCTGCTCACTAATTGCGGGACCAAACCTCCGGAACTAGCTCCGATTTCAGGCGAAAATTCTGGTAACCTTGGTTGGGGGCAACTGGTCTCGGAGGCTCCGATGAAACGAAGCTTGATCTGCTTCTGCTTACTGACGGTTTTAAACGGTCCCGGCTTCTCACAAACCACGAAAGGGAAACCCGCCTTTTACGTGGTACTGGATTCTCTGCAGAAGAAGTGCAGCGTCGTTGACAGGATGCCTCAAACCGGTACGCCAAATATCGCGCTCGCAACCGATGCAGTTTATAAAACTCGGGTCGAAGCCGAAACCGCAGTGAAGACTCTTAAGCCGTGTAACTAGAACGGCGGCCGCCGACCCCAGAAAATCATAGAGCCTCGAACGGATCGGTGTGTGTACCGAAAACCTTATCCGCGTTGATGAGGTGACGGAATCACCTAAGCTGAACGGCCGGATGACCTCGCTCATGAAGGCTTCGCGGCTGCCGTGGGTCTTGAAGCCAGGGAGCGGCCAACAATGGTCCAGGTCGCATCATCGGCCAGCAGGTCGTAGGGGCTGCCCGTGCCGGCCTTCCACGCGTTGAAGCCCGCCTCAAAACGCCTGCGAAAGAGGGCTCGCCAGTGTCTGCCCCGGGTTGAACGACGACGGTATCGATCATGGTGTGCTCCCAGCTTTATCGCGGACATTCGAGCCGCGTGCTGAATTAATGAGCACAGAAAAAAGGTTCCGACCGGTCGGCTTGGCTCTGCCAGGAACGAAAAAGCCGCGCATCGGTTATTTCGTTCCGGCCTCGCAACCGCACTAAAGTGAATCGTCATGACGCCGATCGCCGTCCGTCCGACGCGCGCTGACCTTTCGGTCGCAGAGATTATCTCGACCCACACCGGGCCGCGAACCGAACGGGCTGCGGAATTTCTCACCTGGGGCGCGGACGAACATATTCTGTGCGCGCTGGCTGCCGGCTGGTGGCTCTATTGTCGCGGCAAGGATGCAAACGCGCGACGCGCTAGTGACCACATCCTTCTGACGACGCTTGTCTCATCGGGCCTGCCTCATATCCTGAAGACGGTGTTTGATCGGGAGAGGCCCGACCGCAGAACCATTCAGGGGCACTGGCGGGGTGTCCCCTTCTCAGGCAAACGGCTCGATGCATTTCCTTCCGGCCATGCCGTGCACGTGGGGGCGCTGGCTTCTGCGGCCAGTACGCTTCCCGTAAGGCAACGCAATGTGGTCTGGGGCATCGGCGCAGGGTTGGTCGCAACCGGGGTGGTCCTGCTTGCGCATTGGGCGAGCGATGTTGCCGCCGGCCTTGTCGTGGGTGCCGTTACAGAACGGATACTCAGATTGGCGACGGGGTATGGTCGTGAGAGGGTCTGACAAGCAAGCCAACGCGCATTGCCACCTTGGCCCTACCTTAGTTCTTGGCGCAGAGCGAAACAGCGAAACTCATCCATGTGACGCGCGAAACTGCACTCTGCTAATCAGATTTGATCGCTCACAAGATTAGTTGCAGGCATTGAGACGCTCCACTTCAGCCCCTCAACCGCAAATTCCACGGCGACCTTGCCATTGAGAGAGCGCTCAATCATGTCGACGATCACGACATGACCGAAACCTTTGCGCGACGGCGGCGTCGCGGGCGGCCCGCCCTGCTCGATCCAATTCAACGCTAACTGTGACGACGCGCCCGCATTCCCGTCGAGCATCCAGGATATTCTTACCTTGCCCGTTGGCGCCGACAGCGCCCCGTATTTGATTGCATTCGTTGCCAGCTCGTGAATTGCTAGGCCGATCGCCTGCGCGGCGTCTGCCGTAACGACAATATCGGGTCCTACAAGCTCAAAGCGTGAACTTTGTATCTCGACAAAGGGAACGAGTTGTTGACGCACTAGCTCCGCGAGTGGCGCGCCCTGCCAATTCTTGCGGACGAGCACGTCGTGCGACGCAGCGAGGCCCTGCAGACGGCGTTCGAATCGGTTTTCGAACTCTTCCATTGTGCCGGCCGTGCGAGCCGTTCGGCGAGCGATCGACTGGATCACCGTTAGCAGGTTCTTTGAACGATGCGATATTTCGTGCATCAGAAACTGGATATGGTCCTCGGCCGCCTTGCGTTCGGTGACGTCGGTCACGACGCTCGCCATACGCTCCGCTTTGCCATCAGGCGCGCGGGCAACAACCTGACCGCGGCCCCGTAGCCAGAGAATTGTGCCGTCGGGGTGAACCACCCGATACTCCGAAGTAAACGAATCCTGCTTGTCTGCCAGCTCGTGGAACTTCTGCACCAAATGACGGTCGTCCGGGTGTAGCGCCGATCTATACTCGTCATTATCGCCACCCACGTGGCCGCGGCCATCGGCAAGGCTCAGTCCAAACAGAGCCATTCCCTCTCTTGTCCAGAGCCGTGTCCTGGCCACCAGATCGGTTTCCCAGGTGCCCATTCGGCCAGCCGCAAGGGCGGTTCGGTATCGGGTTTCGCTTTCACGTAATTGCCGATTTGCTTCGGTTAATTCTTCGGTCTTGCGTTCCAACGCCTCCTTCGACTCGATAAGTTCCCGTTCTGCGCGTTGCCGGGCGAGAAAAATGCTTTTGGCGTTCTGCAGGGCCACAGAGCGCAGCAGCTTTTCTTCATCTTCGTCGATCGGCATTTTGGCCCGCGATCATTTCTGTTGCCAGCGCCGTTCCAAGCACACGAGCCCGGATTTTCGCAAACGCAGTGTCGCGGCTTGTGGAAGTATCATCACTGAAGGGGGAGAATCCGCAATCATCTGTCGTGCCCAATTGCTCAACGGGAATGTACTCCGCTGCTTGCATAACGCGGTCGCGGACTTCTTCCGCAGATTCGATGTGCGGGTCGATCGGCGACACAACCCCAACGAATATCCGTTGATCTGGTTTCATATGCTTGCGGATGATCTTTAGAACGTGAGCGCGATCCGGCTCGCCCGCCAAAGCAACATAGAAGTTTCCCGCCTGCAGTTCGAACAGGCTGGGCAACAGCTCGCCGTAGTCGATCTCGGCGCTATGGGTCGAGTCGCGGTCACCGCCAGGACAGGTATGAACGCCGATACGTTTGCGTTCTTCGATGGAAAATCGCGCCAGCGCTAGATTGTTCAAGTCTATGAAACTGTTGAGCAGGTGACCGGAGGGATCGAGCTTGATCGCCAGGCGTCCTTCGGTGAAATCGATCTGAACCTTGTGCGCCCCCTTCCGAAGACAGGAGCGAACCTCGGCCTCGTGTTCTCGCAGCAGATCGTCGATGAACTCGTCACGAGTATAGCCAGGAAGTCCTTCCGCTGGATACATCAGGCTCAAGGCCGAAGGTGAGATGACCGCCTGCTTCACCGGGACATGCGCGTAGCGCAGCGCGACGTCAAGGAAGCGATCGGCAGACACTTTGTATCGGAACGGCCCGGACGTCAGCCGCGGCATGTGGCGGATATGGCCGGCGGCAAATGGAATTTTGAAACCATCCGGCGAGGTGTTGGGAAGTCCGTCCACGCAATAGGTCCAGAAATTGTGATATTTTCTCTGCTCGCCATCGGTAATTACGGGCGAGCCTGTCGCTTCGAAACGCTCGATGGTGTCCCGAATAGCTTCCTCATAAAGCGAATCCAGCTTCGGATCAGCGTGATCTCCTGAAGCCGTAATGGCCTGAATCAAGCGAGGCGGCCTTGGAATGCTGCCAATCGGCTCGGTGGGAATGGTCATAAACACCTTTACCGGCGCGGTTTACACAATACTGACCGCAACCTGATTCAGATTATACCGATCAATTCAGATGAACAGGCTGAAATTCCTGAGTTAATGCATTGCGGCAGGCTCTAGGGAAAGTCCGCGGGGATCACTCGTGATGAGCCCTCGGGTGAGCCGTTCCCGCCAATGCGGGTTTTCCGCAAAAAGCTCGCAGATGTGCCCTCCAGCTCCTGGCGCCAGTGCTAGCTTTAATCCGTCTAATCCACTGAACAAATTCAAATCTCCGTCGTCTAATTTGATCGATAGTGTACGGTGGATCAGAAGCAGACGGTCGCCCGCCTTCTCGAGAAGGCAAAAAAATACCGCGACTTCGCGCGGTGGGTAGGCGATCGGGAAACGGTCCGGCGCATATTGGCCCTGACAGCGGAGCTGAAACAGAGAGCCCGCGCTTTGGCAAAACTCAACGAAGATCTCACAAACGAAATCCGCGACGACATCTAACTTATTAGCGCTACTTGCGAACGGAACGAACCTCTGTGTTGATTGTTTATTCTGCGCTGCAACACTTCTTGGATTGTCCGGATTTCGTGCACGCCACATTTAGTGCATACGATGAACGCAGCCCATCTCAAGACACGTTCGCCAAGATCGATAGCCCGTGCGCATCCTTATGTAGTGGCTGCAGCCGCGACCGTAGGAGCTCTGGCTATATCGGCCTTGGTGAACCGCCACCTGGCCAAGAATGCTGAAAACGACAATCCCCCCGCTGGTCAGTTCTTGGAGGTAAACGGGGTCCGGCTCCACTATGTGGAACGTGGCTCAGGCGCGCCGCTGGTCCTGCTGCACGGCAATGGCAGCATGATCCAGGATTTCGAATCCAGCGGTTTGATCGATTTAGCCGCAAAGAATTATCGGGTCATTGTTTTCGATCGTCCTGGCTTCGGTCATAGTGATCGGCCGCGTAACGTTGTCTGGACGCCGGCCGCGCAGGCTGAGTTGATTAACAGCGCTCTCCATCGGTTGGGCGTCTCACATGCAATAGTCTTAGGGCACTCGTGGGGCGCGTCCGTCGCAGTCGCGCTGGCGCTCAAGTATCCGGCGCTGGTCCAAGGCCTGGTTCTTGCCTCGGGATATTACTATCCGACTTTGCGTCCCGACGTGGTTGCTTTATCCGCCCCCGCGGTGCCTTTAGTGGGCGATATCTTGGGCCACACCCTCTCGCCGATCGTAAGTCGAGTGATGTGGCCGCTTTTGATGGCCAAAATCTTCGGTCCGCGCTCCGTGCCGAGGAAATTTGAGGGCTTTCCGAAAGAAATGGCCCTTCGTCCTTCTCAGATTCGCGCGTCAGCCGCGGAGTCGGCACTTATGATTCCAGACGCATTTCACTACCGGGACGAATACACAAATTTGAAAATGCCCGTCGTCATCGTCGCAGGTGATGAAGACCGATTGGTCGACATTGATGCGCAATCGACACGGTTGCACCGCGACGTCCCCCAGAGCAAGTTTCACCGCGTTCCCGGAACCGGCCACATGATCCATCAGACTGCGACCGGTGTAGTCATGTCTGCGATCAACGAAGTGGCGGAGGATAGGTGAACAGCGAATAGATGCTGGATCTTCGGATCTGGCACCGTGTCCACTCGAACGTCGCCTTTTCCGTGCCAGCAAAGCGCGCGCATGACTCTCACCTATTAATCGCCTGCAGCAACCGGCGAAGTTGGAAACTGTTCCTCCTGTTTAGCGAGATACTCACTCTGGCGGCCGCCAAGCGAACCGTTCAAAAGCCGGCAAGCGGCAATGTGTGGTAGTTCGTTAAGGTGCCACTGGCACGCTCTTTTGAAATACCGCGCGGGTCACCGCCGCGGCAGGCTAACCCGGCCGGAGGCGCCACATATGTTCAAGAGGGCCGCCCCTTAATTAACCAAGCTGATTCTTGGAACTGAGCGGCATTAGCTACGTTCTGCTGCTATGAAAGTTATTTTTTTAGACATCGATGGCGTACTCAATTGCAAGGACACGCCGAACCCGCGCAAGTTTCCCTACATCGTGGACGCGGGTCTGCTGTCTCTCCTAAAAGATCTTCTGGCGCATACCGGCGCGAAAATAGTTTTATCCTCCTCATGGAGGACCGATCCCGTTGGCCTCCTTGCCGCAAAATATTATGGAGTCCCCTTTGTTGACGTGTGCCCCGACCTGCCCGAAGTCTCCCGTTGCGAAGAGATGCTTAGATGGCTGTCCGCACACCAAGAGGTTCATCGGTATGTCGTGATTGATGACGAGAGCGACTGCCTCGACGACTTACCTCTTTTCCAGCCGAGCAGCAGCACTGGCCTGACCATCGAAATCGTGGAGGGTGTTGAAAAGTACCTCGCCGGAAAAACCGATGATACACTGAGGCAGTCCGCTATTGTTCGGCTTGGTCAGAATATTCATTCGCTCTTTAAGAGGGACAAGAGTTAGCGAAGGCGCGGCGCCGTGGATTGAGTTTTTGCACTAGGCGTCGCGCAGAGCAAGCTGATCGAAGACACAGAGCTTAGCTGCTTATAGTTCCGCGCCGGCGGCAGTAGCCATCAAACCCTATGGTCCGGCGGTCATGTTCTCGTCGCCGGCACCACTAAATGGTTCGGTGACGGCCGCCGGCAATGAGCCCGTCGATTTTGGGTATGTGTGTACAAGTGGACATACCGGATCTTCATTTGGGACTACGTTGAAGCTATCACCGTTCGTGTTCGGCCTTTTCGGTGACTGAGAGTGTTGTGCTCCCGCCTGATCCAACCCCGGTGCATTACATGCCTGAAGCTTATTCACGTCCCGAGCCATCGCTCCTTCCGATCGAACAGCCCCGTTGCCCAAAGTGTCAGAGCCGCATGATGCTGGCCCGCATCGAACTTGGTCCTAATGGTTCCGATCTGCGAACCTTTGAATGCCCGAAGTGCGAGCATGTCCAGAAAATGCTGGTCAAGGACCTGTTGCAGTCGGCCAACACGGGCTGGACGGAAGGTGGGCTTAGATCACCGAACTAGGGCGGAGGGCATCGTGGGTTTGGCTAAAAGGCCTTGGACACAAGAAGACAACGCGCGCCTTAAAGAATTTGTAGCGCAAGGCGCGTCAATCATCCGTGCCGCCGCGGCGCTCCATCGCAACATCAAGAGCGTCCGTATACAGGCGCGAAAGCTCGGTGAGCCGTTTCCGCCAATGCGAGTTTTCCGCAAAAAGCTCGCAGATGTGCCCTCCAGTTCCTGGCGCCAGTACTAGCTTTAATCCCTCTAATCCATTTGAACAAATTCAAATCTCCGTCGTCTAGTTTGATGGAGAGCGTACGGTGGATCAGAAGCGGTCGGTCGCCCGCCTTCTCGAGAAGGCCAATAAGTACCGCGACTTTGCGCGGTGGGTAGGCGATCGGGAAACGGTCCTGAGGATCTCACAAAAGAAATCCGCGACGGCATCTAACTTATTGGCCTTGACCTCCCGGGCCAGGGCGGAACAACTTTTAACAAGGGTATTAACAAGGGTATATCGGGTCCTCCCTCTATCGAGTCCGCGCATGGCACCTTTGAGACGTCCCGCCATGGGCGCTATGGCCACGTTCGATTAGGCTCCAGTTGCAATCGCAGTTGCCGCCACACGCCGGACCGCGACGAACTTTTCCGCCTGCCCGGTGCACTCGAGATAATTCATCGCGGTATCGAGAGCCACATCCGGGTAATCGAAGTCGCCGATCGGCCATGGTACAAGATACGCTCCGAGAAACTCTCGGAATAAAGCGCCAGAGGAGAGTTGGCGTTCCACTTGAGTCCACGGGCTTTCTTCTAACCGAGCGACTTGCCAAGCGATTGAGCGCCAGACGCTTTCGCCCCCAGGAGGATTTGATGCCCTAGATGCTACTGCACAGCATCCTTTGTGAAGCGACGTCCTAACTTTTGTTGGGAACCGAGAAAATCCGCTACAGTTTTCTTGTTATTCTCTTGCAGCGTTGGAGCTCCGCCCTGACCGACGAATCCATAACGAACGCGCTTATCGCACGACTTCGGACAACATCGGCGTTGGACGACCATGATGTCCAGGCGGTTCAATCCTTGCCGGTTGTGGTCAAGCACTATCAGCCGGGCCAGGCCATTGTTCGAGACGGTGACAGGCCAGCGGAGTGCTGCCTCATTTCTCAAGGGTTTTGCGTCCGGTCCAAGATGACGTCAAACGGCAGGCGGCAAATTCTCTCGATATACATACCCGGTGACATACCCGACCTCCAAAGTCTGCATCTGAATGTGCTGGATCATGATCTCATTACGCTCACAGAATGCACCTTGGGCTTTATCAGCCACGTTTTCCTTCGAGAGATTACCCGCCGAAGGCCGAACGTCGCAGAAATCTTCTGGCGTGATACCCTAATCGACGCCGCTATGTTTCGGGATTGGATCGTCAATGTAGGACAGCGCCCGGCGCCAAGCCGGCTTGCGCATATTGTCGTTGAACTCCGAGAACGCTTGAAGGTCATCGGGCAGGTTCCAGGCGCATGGTTCGAAATGCCTTTGACACAGGAACAAATTGGGGAAGCCATGGGAATCACCCCCGTCCACGCCAATCGGATCGTGAAACAATTACGTGACGATAACGTCCTGGAATTTCACCGTGGCAGTGTGAGGGTCATCGACGAGCAGAAGCTTCTGGAACTAGCCGACTTTGACGGTCTCTATTTGCATCAGAGGCCATCTCTCTAGGGCAAACGAATGCCACGGTTTCACTTCTACATCGTAGAGGACGGTCGCGTCATCACAGACGAAGAAGGGCAAGAGCTTATCGAAAGAGATGCCGTTCGCAGGGAAGCAGTGGAAACCGGCGCTTCAGTTGCCAGGGATGCGTTCATGCAAGGGAGCGCGAGCCAGGGCATCGTAGATGTGCGAAAAGGTGACGAGCTGTTCTTAAAAAGTGTCCATTTCCCTCACAGTCGAGGGGTGAAACAAACTTCAGGCCCTGGCACTTTTGCACGAACTGTATTGCGACCAATTTGCGGCAGGCGTGCGGCGCCCTAGAGTTATGGCGCCGCACGCTTCCAAGCAGCTTGGGAGCCCTGCCTATTCAGCTCCGTCAATCGTTGCCTGCTCAATCGCTGCCGGCATCTTGGCGACCGACATGAGCGACCGAGCCACTTGGTTGAGAAGCTGATCGGCGTTTTCTTCCTCCGCAAGGGATTTGGACAGCAGCGCCACGATCGCTCTCTGCCTGAGCTGCTGCGCGAGATTCCGGGCCGTGGTGTAGCCCGAGATCTCATAATGCTCCACCCGTTGCGCGGCGCCGATAAGGGCGAGATCGGCGGCCGCGTCTTCTTTCTTCTCGCCTTCCTTCATAACCTCTTGGCCTTCCTCGACAAGGCCCATCATCCCCCGGCAGGGCTTGGCGCGCGCCGTCTTGCCGAGCAGGTTAAAGCATTCGTTCATGCGCTCGATTTGCGTTTCAGTCTCCGCGAGATGTTGCTCGAACAATTCGCGGAGCTGGTCGAAGCGCGCCGCTTCGGCCATTTTGGGAAGCGCCTTGGTCAACTGCTTCTCGGCATGAAGGATGTCTCGAAGCTCGTCGATGAGCAGTTCGTCCAGGCCTTCCGGGCTTTCCGCAGGTGAACTCTCGGTGACAATGGCAGAGGCCGCGCTGGGTTCACCGCTCTGGATTGCGGGAGATTTCACGAACACCCAGTCGCCGCCCTCGTTCCAGGGACCGCGGGTGTCGATCTCGCCATGATCGCCGGCGCCTGTCGAGTCGTTGAAGAATTGGTTGACGAGGCCGGGCGTCGGCGCGACGCGGCCGACGCTAAAGGGCGGCTTGCCCATGCTCTCCAGCGCCAGCGCGAAGGCCTTCATATGCGTGATTTCCCGCGTCATCAGGAATTGCAGGGCGTCTTTGGTCCCCGCGTCGTCGCAAAAATTGATGAGCCGCTCATAGACGATCTTGGCACGGGCTTCCGCGGCGATATTGCTGCGAAGATCAACATCAAGTTCACCAGTGATCTTCAAGTAATCGGCGGTCCAGGGATTACCTTGCGAATTGAAGAGGTTCACCCCGCCGCCGCCTGCGATCGCAATCAAGGGGTCGGCCTCGGCGGCCTGACGATCGAATTTGGATGGTTTGAGATGCATCCGCGCCAGGCATCCCACGATCTCGAGATGGCTAAGTTCCTCGGTGCCGATATCCATCAGGAGATCCTTGCGGTCAGGATCTTCGCAGTTGAGGCCCTGGATCGAATATTGCATCGCGGCTGCGAGCTCGCCGTTCGCGCCCCCGAACTGTTCAAGAAGCATATTTCCAAAGCGCGGGTCCGGTTCGTCGACGCGGACGGTGAACATGAGCTTCTTGACGTGATGATACATGCCTGGCCTCGCTTGGGTTTGGGAAAGGATGAAGTTGAAACCCTAGCAGATGAATTACGTTCCTAATTGCGATCATAAATCGCTGACGCCCCAAATTCCTTAACCGCACGGAAGCTGTGGAAGGGGTACTAACGCGGCTGTTCTGGGGATGGCTGTTCCTCTGCTTGTTGCAATTCCTGTTCTGCCTGATGATAAAATTCCTGATCTCTGCCGTCAGGCTCTCCCGCCTGCTCCCAAAGTTCATAAGCGCGGCGAACAATATCGATTTCAGCGGGTTTCTGCATTTCAAATTCCTTAAACCATTCGCTTCGGAAGCATCCGCCCCGCCGCGAATTAGGCGATTGCCATGCCACTCGATAGCGCTTTAGCCGCCATAGCACAGCTTGATGAATTCAGTCGTCGTATCGCTCTGGATCGGCTTGAGTGTTCTCGCACAGATAGATGCTTGCTTGAGGCACCATGGCGCGGGTACGTCTCACTGCGGCGTTTGCAGGCCCGGAGACGACAGCCATTCGTTGATGTGCGAGGCGGTATCTGGCGAGCTTTGCGCAAAAGAGCGTCGCGTTTTTTGCCTGCCGGCAACGTGCGGGCCTGTTGTCTTAGCCGTTCAGCCTCATTCGCCAAGCGATGCTGGGATGTAATGGCCTGTATGAAACGGTCTCTTTGCATGACGCTGCAGCCTGTAATGTGGCGCGGGAACGCACTCCGCACCCTCCGATGAAAACCATGGATCGAGACATTGTCTGCCCCAACCAGCGAAGGCGCCATAACAAAAGTTAAGTTCGCGGCGGCATGGAAGGCACGCAACGGCCTACCACGAGGAAGACAGGAACAACATTGGACCTTCGGGTTTAACGGCTAACAACCCAAATGATGGAGCCATCGATGGCACAAACAGCACGAGAGATTTTCATTGTTGGCTTGCGCAATGCGCACGCCATGGAGACCCAGGCCCGCGAGTTGATGGAGCGTCAGTCGGAGCGGCTTGACGAATATCCGGAGGTCAAGACGAAATTGACCGCCCATCTCCAAGAGACAAATGAGCAGCTCAAGCGTCTGGAGCAATGCCTTGAGGCCTGCGGTGAAACAACGTCCGCTCTAAAGGACACAGCCCAGTCCGTCATGGCAAACGCCATGGCAATGACCCATGCGATGGCTGGCGACGAGATCCTCAAGAACACCTTCGCCAACAACGCCTTCGAAAATTTCGAGATTGCAGCATACAAATCGCTACTGGCGCTTTGCGGGCCCGCCGGCGCCGACAACACACGGGCGCATCTCGAGGTTTCGCTGAGGGAAGAGGAACAGATGGCCCAGTGGGTCGCTGCAAATGTTGAGAAAGTGACGCTGGCCTACGTTGCCCGCGAAGCGCGGGCGGCAGCTTAGTCACCATGGGCCGGGAAGCGGATGTACCTTTCCGGCCCTCCGGGCCAGGCCGTAGTTGAACATTCGCACCTTGCCGCGGTTCAACTGCGGTCTGGCCCCGTGCTTGAACAGTTGCGTTCGGCCCTTTGAGGAGCAATTCCATGAGCAAAGAGAAACCAAATGAGGATCCGCGCCAGCATACCGACTGGAAGAACACCAAGCAGACCGATCAACCCTGGAAAGGACCGGTGGAGAGAGAACAAAGGAACGAAGACAGGATAGACTTGGAAAAGTGGCACGATACCAACACGCACTGACCGGCCGTTAGATCGCCAGGCAGCTGCTGCACGGACTGCGCTCGTCGGCCACCGAGAGAAATGCAGAGAGATCCCCAACTCGTCGCGCGCATTCATTAGTCTCGAGCATAGGTCCATGCATATTTTAGGGTTTAATCGCTGACCGGTGCGTCCCTATCGCCACGCAACAATTCGAGCGGCCGCGAGGCTCGACTACCGTCAGGAAGCTTTCGAAGAAATATTCCGCCCGGATCACTGTGTCTGTTGTCGGAGAGCGAACCTCCGAGGTGTCGCCCGCTCCTCGTCATGGAGAAAACCAGTCGCGGTCGCTGAGGGCGACGATGGCCGCTTTGAAAAATCCTAAAGGTCATCCGAATGCGCCCGCAGGAACTAATGTCACATCCAAAGGTTCAGGCTTGAAATAACCCTCCATGAGGAAACACGCCATGCCCCTTACCGACACCCGTTCGCTGCAGCAGATCAAACGCGAGACCGAACAAACGCGGGCCGGCCTGACCGATACCGTCGAGCAGCTAAAGACCAGCGTTGCGGAGACTGCGAGCGACATCCGCCATCGTATCAGCCCCGACAATATCAAGGCGGAGGTGTCCGGCTACATCAAAAGCAGGGGCGAGCAGCTGTTGAACGACGTTACCTCCGCCGCCCGCAGAAATCCGATGCAGGCTGTGGCGGTCGGAGCGAGCGTCGCCTATCCACTGCTCAGACTGGCGCGGGCTATACCTTTACCGGTGCTGATGGTTGGCGCCGGCTTATTTTTCGCCGGCTCCAAGACAGGACAAGCCGCCTCGCAGAAAGCTTCCGACGTGGCCGCCGATCTTTCGGACGATGTGGCGCGTCGCGCTCGCGAATTGGGCGAACAGGTGCAAGACACAGCTTCGGCCGCGAGGACTTATGCGTCGGAACAGTTCGACCGTGTAAGCTCTGCTATTGCGGGTGGAACAACCGATCAAGTGAGGGGGTTGGCTGACGCGGCAGGGGCCGCCGTCGCCTCTAATTCCCAAAGGATTAAGGACAGCGCTGCGTCTGCTGGTGCAACCCTTTCCGACCGGGCCAGCGGTCTCAAGGACGACGGTCGCCGGCTCGCAGGTTCGGCCGCGACCACGGTTCAAGACATCGCGGACGGCGCAACCGCTGCCGCTCGTAGTGCCGCCAGTACGGTTGTTGATACCGGGGTGGACGCTGCAAGGACAATAAGGCGCACAGCGTCTGATGCCTCTGATCAGGCAGGAAAGACTATCCTTCAAACCATCGAGCAGAATCCTTTGCTCGTAGCAGGGGTAGGGCTGCTTGTCGGTGGTCTGATCGCCAGCGCGTTGCCCCGTTCCGGGTTCGAGGATGACCTGGTTGGCGACGCCAGCTCCGCGGCGAAAAGCCGCGCCCAAGCCGCCGCATCTCAAGGCCTCGATGCTGCCAAGGCCACCGTCGGTGAGGTTTACGATGAAACCGCTCGGCAGGCGGAAGCGGAAGGTCTGACGCCCGACGGCATAGGTAAGGCCGCACAAGACATCAGCCAGCGCGTCCGTCGGGTCGCCGAGGCTGCGGTGACGACAGCTTTTGAGCCCTCAGAACAAGATCATCAACCCATCGCTCACGGAGAGAACAACCATGGCTGACCAAACCTTCAAGACTGGGGCTCAAACTGGACCCGGCTCGTCTCAGGGCTTCGAGACGGCTGCGACCACACCCAAGAGCGTAACCGACCAAGCGATTTCCGCCGGCCGCGACGTCAAGGATAAGGCACTCGGCCTCGCGGCGGCTTCGTCGGAGACAATCAAGAACCAGGCTTCGGAATTCGTCGATGCCGCCAAGGATGTCGCATCTGAAGCAACCGATAAGCTTAAACAGACCGTCGATAGCCAGAAGAGCGCGGGCGCGGACTATGTCGGGAGCCTTGCCGGCACCATCCGTCGCGCGGCCAAGGAATTCGACGGCGACCTTCCCATCGCCGGCAGTTATATCCGGAAGGCGGCATCGCAGGTCGAAGGTGTGGCGGACACCATCAGGACCGGCAACTTTAAAGATCTCGTGCGGGGGGCCCAGTCGTTTGCGCGACGGCAGCCGACCGCATTTCTCGGAATGGCGGTCCTCGCCGGATTCGGTGTCGTGCGATTTTTGAAGAGTTCGGCAAACGAAACCGAAGTCTCCGCCCCGCATCAGGCCAGCGGCGACAGATATTCCGGGACCGCCAACCGGTCGCATGACAGCACAGGGTATCGTGATGAATTCACAAAGTAGCCGTTCAATACCGGAGCTCTTCAGCGACGCGGTAGGGCAACTCGCCAAACTCGTCGGCAATGAGTTCGAGCTAGCCCGCGCGGAGCTGTCGGAAAAAGCAAGTCACGCTGGCCGTGCTGCTGCAATGATCGGGGCGGGCGCAGTGATCCTGACCCCGGCCCTGGTACTGTTATTATTTGCCCTTTCGTCAGCGTTGATCCGCAGCGGGTTTTCAGACCCCGTCGCGTATTTATTGACCGGCGGAGGCGCCGCGCTGGTTTCGGTGGCGTTCATAGTAACGGGTCTAAATCGTCTCTCCGGCGATGCTCTCAAGCCCTCAGTCACGCTGGACCAGGTTCAACGCGATAAAATTGCTGCGAAGGAGATGGTGCGATGAATAGTATTTCGGAACAAGGATCCGACTTCATTCAGGATCTCGGTGACGCCGTACGCAAGAATCCGCTTTCCGCAGCGTTAATTGGGATGGGCGTTCTATGGCTTTTCAGCGGTAGCCGACCTGTTGAAAGGGCCGGTGACTTTGTTCGCAACACTGGTCTGGACCGCATTCCGGACGCGGCGGGCACAGCGTACGAAGCAGCCCGCTCGGCGGTCCGATCTGGCACCGATGCCATCGGCGAACATGTTGCGTCAGCAAAGGACGCCGTGAGAGACGGCGCGGCCGGCGCTTTCGATAACGCAGCCCGGTACGGTCGAGATTACGCCGACACAGCTTCCGAATATGTCACCTCGATGCCGGGCACTGGTACGGAGATTTTCAACACTGTTCGTTCAAATCTCTCGGACGTTTTCAAGGCCCAGCCGTTGGCGCTTGGTGCTATCGGAATTGCGATCGGCGCCGGTATCGCGGCCGCTTTACCTGCGACCGAACTAGAAACTGATTACCTCGGCGAAACCAGCGACACCGTCAAGGCAAAGGCCGCCGAATTTGCGGCGGAACAAACCGACCGCGTGACAACGGTTGCGGAAAATGTGGTGGAGGCTGTTACCGAAGAAGCGCGCAAACAGGGCCTAACGTTGGAAGGCGCAAAATCCGCGGCCGGTGATGTTTCAGCGAAGGTCGGCCGGGTTGTGGATGCGGTGGGAAAAGGCATATCCGAGCGAGTGACGTCGTCGAAGTCATAGCCAAAAGGTCCGCATGGCGGCTTCTGGTGTTGCCGGCGTTTTCATCACACCATCCCACTCCTTGCCAGTCGCGGAACGGGAGTTGTTCGTCCAGTTCATCCTGAGCGGCGATGCCGGATTCGCCGTTCTCGAGGTCGCGGCTATTGCCGTATGCCCATCGCCTTTGACCGAAGGGCACATTCCCGAAGCTGCCAAGGGACGGTTTGGCCGGTTAAGCCAGACGCACATTAAATTCAGCAAGCAAAGGAACATCGTTCGAAAGGGGAGGTTACAGGCAAAGTTTCCAACTTGCAGAAGGCGCGCTCAAAATGGCTTATTCACCCGAAGTGGCTCGTCCAGACGAGCACCGAAATCCTCCCCAAGTGAGTGCAGTCGGTCCCGCTGACGACGTCCGCACGATAATGCTGAATCAAGTCTCCTGGGGTGCGGTGTTCGCCGGTGCCACGATTGCCCTCGTAGTGCAGATAATCCTCAACATGGTTGGAATCGGCGTCGGTCTTTCGACCATCGACGCGGCCGCGGGGGATACACCGAGTGCCGGATCCCTCTCGGTAGGGGCTGGTATCTGGTGGGTTATCTCCGGAATAGTTGCCGCTGCGATTGGTGGCTACATCGCTGGGCGGCTGTCAGGAAAGGCATCTCAATCGACAACCGCCTATCACGGTTTGATTGCGTGGGGGATTTCGACCCTCACCGTCGTGTACCTGCTCTCGTCGGCTGCCTCGGGCCTGATTGGCGGCGCCCTGAACACGGCATCGTCAGCGCTTGGAGGAGCCGGCAAAGCCGTCGGTGGGTCCGTTCAAACTGCGGTCCAGACCGCAGCGCCTTCCTTGAACAAGATGAGCGATCCAATGGCTACCATCGAGAATACGGTTCGCAGCACCTCGGGCGGCCAGGATCCTGCAGCGCTTCGAGACGCCGCAGCAACAGCTGTTCGTGCGGCGCTTTCGGGAGACCCCGCTCAACAGGCCGCTGCAACGGATAAAGCTGCTGATGCTCTGGCGAAGGCGCAGAATGTCCCTCCCGATCAGGCCAGGGCTCAGGTTGAGCAGTACCAACAGCAGTACAAAGAAACGGTTGCCAAAGCCA
>Ga0137409_10003543_pt1 | contig 16469 bp, 13 predicted proteins | sample CZODoug1_16funga_FD_122059 | JGI IMG/M metagenome (GOLD analysis project Ga0137409, IMG submission 122059) | Vadose zone soil fungal communities from Angelo Coast Range Reserve, California, USA - CZODoug1_16fungal (Hybrid Assembly) | ecosystem: Environmental > Terrestrial > Soil > Vadose zone... | reverse complement strand
ACGCCATTTTCCCCGATCAAGGTATCGAAGCCTTGCGGCATCGCGCGGATGAATTCCAGCGCGTGCGCCGCTTCGGCGGCATCTTGTATCGCCTGCCGGCTCGCACCCGCAGCTTGGCCGTACGCGATGTTCGCGGCGACCGTATCGTTGAATAACGCGACCTCCTGGCTCACCAGCGCGATATTCCGGCGCAGGCTGGCAAGCGACAAGGCTTCGATGTCGTGCCCGTCCAGGGTGATGGTTCCGGAATCCGGGTGGTAGAAACGCGGTACCAGATTGGCGAGGGTGGTTTTCCCGCCACCGGATGATCCCACCAGCGCGATGCTTTCCCCGGCCCGTATCGACAACGTGACATTCTTCAATGCCGGTTGTTCGGCGCGCGGATAGCGGAAGCTCACATTGTGGAAGGCGATTTCTCCGCGTGCGCGTTCCAGCGTTACCTTGCCCTCGTCTTTCTCCGGTTCCTCGTCCAGCAAAGAAAAGACGCTCTCGGCCGCAGCCAGGCCGCGCTGCAGATATTCCGCTACACCGGTCAGTCGTTTCAGAGGCGGCGTCAGCAGCAGCATGGCGGCCAGAAACGAGACGAAACCACCGACTGTCGTTGCATCCGACTGGGCCTGCACGGTCGCGTAGTAGACCACCACCGCCACCGCGACTGCCGCGAGCAACTGGACGATCGGCACGTTGCCGGCGGCGGCGGCGGTCTGCTTCATGCTGAAGCCACGCAGCCGATTGCTGGTTTGCGCGAATCGCTGTGCCTCGTATTCCTGGCCGCCAAAGATTTTCACGACTTTGTTGCACTCGACCGTTTCCTGCAGGACCTGGGTGATGTCGCCCATGGCATCCTGGGTCTTGCGGCTCATGTTGCGCAGCCGGACGTTGAAATAACGAACCACCACGGCGATCGGCGGGACCATGATCAGCGAAAGCAGCGTGAGCTTCCAGTCGAGGTACAGCAAGTAAACCAGCAAGCCGAGAATGGTCACCGAATCCTTTATCAGCACCGTGACCACGTTTGTGGCCGCGCTGGTGACCTGTGCTGCATCGAACGTGAATCGCGAAATCAGGTTGCCGGTGGTGTTGTCATGAAAATATCCAAGCGGCAATGCGAGCATGCGGCGGAACATCAGATCGCGCAGGTCCATCACCACTTTATTGCCGACCCAGGCGCTGGCATAGGTTCCAAGGTAGGCGCCTGCGCCGCGCACCACATACAGCAGGACCATGAAAATCGGCACCCAGGTGATCAGGAAGGGGTCTTTCTTGACAAAGGTGCCGTCGAGGAACGGCTTCACCGCTACGGGCAGCGCGACCTCGGTCGCCGCAGTCAACAACATACCGACGATCGACAGCGCGAATACGCCCCAGTACGGTTTGACGTAACGGAGCAGGCGAAAATAGAGGTGGGTGCTGCTCATTTGTTGCATGGCCCGCACAATAGCAAAACTCCGGGGTGCAGGACAGGACGCGGCACGAAAAGGCCTGTTCATGCCGGGCCTCTGTTTCCGAGAACCGGACGCCTATTTTTTTCCGAAGCGGAACTCGGCAATCAGAAAATAATTGCGCTCGGGCTGCGGATAGGCGTTGAACAGCCCTGGCGTCAGCTGGCTGCGTACTGCGTAGGAGTAGTAATCGGTATTGAATAGATTGTTCACTAGAGCCGAAAAGGTCCAGCTGGAAATCGTATGGCTCAGCTTGAAGTCCACAACCGTATAGGCCGGCATCTTCTGCCCGAAGTCGTTCGCCTCGTCACCGTCGAAATACTGTTCGCCGGTATAGGTGGCTGTGGCGCTCAAACGAGTGCGCTCGGTCAGCTTGACGCCAACGGCAAGACTTGCGCGATGTTTCGGAACCAGCGGCACATTGTGACCAGCGATATCGGTGCCGTTCAGGCTACCCTCCGTGAATTTCGCAATCGCGTAGGTATAGCTAAATGACACGTCAACGATTTCGGTGAGGATTTTACTGGCGTCGAACTCGAGCCCGTATCGCTCGGTGGGTGGCAGATTGATGTTCTGAAACTTCAGCGCATTCAGATGAATTTCGTTGCGCAGATCCATCTGGTAGAGGGCCACGCGACCATGTAATCCCGGCTGCGTCAGTTCGACGCCGACCTCGCGATCGTTGGACGTCTGGGGTTCGAGGAACGCAACTCGCGCATCAAAAAGCGGCGGACTGAACTGGCTGTAGATTTCATCGACCGTGGCAACCCGGAAGCTGCGTCCCGCTTTGCCATACACCGAAGTAATCTGATTCAGCTGCTGTCTCAGCGCCACTTCATAGGCGTGCAGGTTTCGATCCTGGGTTCCGCTGGCATAAGGCGCATTGCTGTCGCCGTCGCGCGCGTCATATCCGGAGCGCTGCGCTCGTGCGCCCAGCGTCAAACGGGTGTTGGTGACGAAATCTGTCGTATGTTGCAGATAGAGCGCGCGATTGGTCTGATCCGCCTTTACATGCGCCGGACCGGTACGCACCGATTCGTAGTCCCAATAGTCAAGGTCGAATCCGGCGATCAGCATGTTCTGCAGGCCGATGCTCTCGTAAGGAAGCCGCAGTCGCGGATTGAAGTTCCAGACCGTGACATCCGAACTGAATTCCGTGAACCCGAATAGAGCGTTAACCCGCTTGTGCCGATAACCCAGATCGGTGGCGACATCGCCAGAGCCCACGGGTACCAAACCGGTCAATCGCGCATACTCCGACTCGCGGTCCGAGAAATCATCTGGCGTTGTGGCGCCTCGGCGATCGGTTTGAAGCTGCATGTTGGTTCGTGCCCCAGGCAGTTCGAGGTCTTGCGCCTCCGCCCCGGCGGCAAATGTCAGGGCCGGTCCGCTACCCAGCGAGCGTAGTTTCAGATCCACATTACGCTGGCGCAGAGCGTTGTGATCGCGGTAGTTGCTGGTCTCATCGTACTGGGACCCGACGCTCAGGCCGACGCTGTCGCCGGCCAACGCGGCATTTGACGCAATTCCACGTGCGTTGAAACTTCCTCCGTTGACGACAACATCCGCACTTTTTTCACCCTGGTGCGGACCGCGCGTGACGATGTTGATGACACCGCCAGTGGCGCCGCCGCCATACAGAACGGCACCGCTCCCGCGTAGAATTTCCACACGCTCGATACTTTCCAAAGAAATGGAAGACCAGCGCACGGTCGTGAGTTCGTTGTCGTTCAAGCGAACTCCATCCACCAGCACCAGCGTGTTCTGGTCGCCCGTTACGCCGAAACCGCGCAGGTCGATTTGCGGATCCGGACTACCTGAGTTGTCGCGTAAGCCGATCCCGCTCTGGCGCGCCAGCAGTTGCGGAAGACTTTGCACTCCGCTTTCGCGTATCTGCTCGGACGATATGATGGTGACCCCGATTGCCTGTTTTCCGGCGGGTTCCTCGAATCGCGTGGCCGTGACCACGACTTCGTCGGTGAGCAGGTCAGAATGGGTTTGCGAATAAGCCGGAACGATGATGCTGAAACTGGCAGCGGTTGCCAGAAATTGGCGTCTCATTGAGATCTCCCTGATTTGCATGCCCGCCGCATGCGGGTTGATGACAGGGAGTTCCCGGGGGATGAGGGACGAGCGGCAGGTGCAGCTCCGCTCCGGATACCCGCCCCGCGCGGAAACTCCGTTCGCGTTCCAGGGCCGGTATCCGGGCTTGCGAACCGGGCGTGCCGCCTTCCCATGGGATATTCCGGCTTTCAGTCAGCCGGCGTCGCCCACAGTGGCATCGTGGCACGCCCCTACGGTCGCTTACCGTTGCGGGGGCAGCACAGGAATAAGGTGACCACTCGGTTCCGCCAACGTTCCGACTTCGGCAGCCCGTCGTACCGGTACTACCGGCGACGGGCCGCGGCGGTGCTTGCAGTGCGAGTGGTCACCCGCACCTGTTTCCCGTTGAACCCCCCCGGAGAAACCGGATGGGGCACCCGAGAACAGCGGAGATTCTACCGCATCGGAGTGGGTTCAAAGCCAGGGAAAGCGGATCGGAAAGATCCCCGGGAGGCCTTGGGTACCCCCAATTTCGGGGTGGGCGGAGAGCCCGTGCGGATATGTCAAAGCACATTCAAAAAAAACCGTTAGCAGTTGACTTAACAAGATTTTTATCACTATAGTGTACTCATGGAAGCCGAGCTTAACGCCCTCGACGACAAAGTTACCCAACTCGCTCAGTTGTGCCAGAAACTCCGCAAGGACAACAACCAGTTGCGGCAGCAGCTGGTCACGGCACAGAGCGAGAGCAAGCGCTTGGCGGAAAAGGTAAACACCGCCACGACCCGCCTCGAAGGTTTGCTCAACCAGATTCCCGATGGGGCCGAATGAGCAAGGAAGCCAGGGGGCTCGACGTGAACATCATGGGACGCGAATTTCGCGTTTCATGCACGGAGGAAGAGCGGCGCGACCTGCTCAAGGCAGTCGACTATCTGAACGACAAGATGCGCGAGATTCGCGACACCGGAAAAGTCATCGGCGTGGAACGCATCGCCATCATGGCGGCGCTGAACATCAGCCACGAGTTTCTCTCGACCCACATGAATGGCGGGTTTGACGTCGGCGAGTTCAAGCGTAGAATGTTGAGCATGCAGGCAATCATCGACCAGGCGATGAACGGCCAGGACGAGTTGTTCTGAGGGTTTTTGCGACGATCAATGTCCCCTGCGGTGTTGTTGGGCTCTACATTCTTTGAACCAATGCTCCTTGCCTTGGTTGCGGCCTAAAGCAGCACTGTTGTGCGCGTCCCAGCGGGAAGCGCCTGATGTGCTCGGAAAGCGACCACCTTGAACCCTAGGTTCAGGATGCCAGCCTGACGGCAATCGCGGGGGGCACCCCCTTCCGGATCAGCGACAACAATAGGACCCGAGCGGCACTGCCGCTTTTTTTGTTTTCACGCATGCACCACAACCAGATAGAGTTCCAGCGCAGCGGGACTCTATTTTTTTGCCTGTCGGGATGATGAATTACTGGCTGATGAAATCCGAGCCGGACGTATTCGGCATCGATCACCTCGCGGCTGCGCCGGAGCAGACCGCCGCCTGGTGGGGCGTACGCAACTACCAGGCGCGCAATTTCATGCGCGACCGGATGAAAGTCGGCGACCGCGCGTTCTTCTATCACTCCAGCTGCGCAGAGCCCGGCGTCGCCGGCATCGTACGGGTGTCCAGACCTGCGCATCCGGACATCACGCAGTTCGACCGCAAGAGCACGTACTTCGATCCGAAGGCCACACGGGACAGTCCACGCTGGTTCAACGTCGACGTCACCCTGGTGAAAAAGACGCGCCTGGTCGGCCTTGGAGAACTGCGTTCCCATCCGGGGCTTGCTTCGATGCGGGTGCTGCAGCGCGGCAACCGCCTGTCGATCACCCCGGTAGAGGCGCGCGAGTGGGATTTCATCATGGGCATTCTCTAGAAGCGCGACGACCGCAATGGAATGGTGGATCGTCTATCTGCTGATGGGCCTGTTTGTCGGCTTCTTCGCCGGCATGCTCGGGGTCGGCGGTGGATTGATCCTCGTCACACTGATGGTGTTTCTGTTCAGCCTGCAGGGATTTCCCGCGGACCGCGTCGTGCACATCGCGCTCGGCACGTCGCTGACCAGCATCGTCTTTACTTCGATCTCCAGCCTGCGCGCGCATCACCGCCACGGCGCGGTGCGCTGGGACATCGTCAAAATGGCCACGCCCGGGCTGGTCGCGGGCACGCTGCTCGGCACCTTCGTCGCTGACCGGATGGCATCGAAGTATCTGGCAATCTTCTTCGTTGCCTTCGTGTACTACTCCGCGGTGCAGATGTTCGCGGACATGAGGCCCAAGCCGACACGCACTCTTCCCGGGCTGGCGGGAATGTCGGTGGCAGCAATCATCACTGGTATCATTTCGAGCCTGGTGGGCGCCGGCGGCGGCTTGCTGTCGATTCCGCTGATGACCATGTGCAACGTGCCGATGCGCAACGCGGTCGGCACCTCGGCCGCACTGGGGCTGCCGATCGCGATCGCCGGCGCAGCGGGCTACATCTATAACGGGCTAGGCCAGGATCACCTGCCGCCGCTTACGCTCGGCTACGTTTACGTCCCGGCGCTGGTCGGGATCGTAATCGGCACTTTCGTCACCGTCCCGGCGGGCGCGAAGGCAGCGCACACCATGCCGGTGCCGCGGCTGAAAAAGATTTTTTCCGTGATCCTGTTCCTGATGGCGACCAAGATGTTGTGGACGCTGTTCTGATATTTACGATCTGGTCTTAAACCAGCCTGCGAGGCTCAGCCGTTCACGCTTTCCGGGCAGGACTTCGTGGGCAAAGCGCTCGCTCAGAAAAAGCACCAGCGTCCCGCCGACCGGCAGTACGTCCTTGAATTTTCCCGCTTCCCCGGCGTCGAGATAGAGCCGCAGTTCACCGCCATCCTCGCGCCCCCAGTTCTCGTTCAGATAGAGTGCGCAGGAAAGCCGGCGGCGGCGGTCGCCACGAAACTGGTCGAGGTGTTTCCGGTAGAAGGCGCCCTGTGCGTAGCGCGAGAAATGGCATTCGAACTCGAGCAACCCGAGCTGCAACTCGCGGTTGAGCGCCAGCCGCAACGTCTCGAAGTGCGCAAGACAGCGGCGCTGTGGCGCAGTCGCATCCGCTAAGTCCAGCCAGTGGATTTCGTCGGTTCGAATGTCGCTGCGGGTCTGCCGGCGGGCCCCGCTGCCAACCGCCGCGGCACGCAGCACACCTTGCGCAACGAACCGGCGGCACTCCGCGCGCAGATCCGAGATCAGTCCGGATTCGATGAAATCCGGAACGACCGCCCAGCCTCCGGCGGCAATGGCTTCGGCGACGGCACCGTCCTGTCCGGCCATCGACACGCAGGCTAGCGGAATTTCTCCCGCAGCAGCGCCTTCTGCACCTTGCCCATGGCACTGCGCGGCAGGTCGTCGACGAAGTGGACCGCTTTCGGGACTTTGTAATTGGCCAGCGTGTTTTTCACCGCGCCGATGACTGCAGCGGGATCCAGGCGGACGTCTTTTTGCGCCACAACGACCGCGGTGACTGCTTCGCCGAAATCAGGATGCGGCACGCCGATGACCGCCGATTCGGCCACGCCCGGAATGGCGTCGAGCACCAGCTCGATTTCCCTCGGGTAGACGTTGTAACCGCCGCTGATGATCAGGTCTTTGGCGCGGCCGACGATGGAGAGATAACCATCGCGGTCAAACACACCGACATCGCCGGTGCGGAAGTATCCGTCGGCGGTGAACTCCTCCCGGGTCTTGTCCGACATGCGCCAGTAGCCCGCAAACACGTTTTCACCCTTCACCTGAATCGCGCCGATGACCCCGTTTTCCACCGGCCGGTCGCGCTCGTCCACGATTCGAACCGATATCCCCGGCAGCGGGAAACCTACCGTGCCGCCACGGCGTTCAGCGGCGAGCGGGTTGGAGCTGATCATGCCGGCCTCGGACATGCCGTAGCGCTCCAGTATGGTCTTGCCGGTGCGCGCCTCGAAGTCCTTGAAGGTCTCGAGCTGCAGCGGCGCCGAACCAGACACGAACAGCCTGACGTTATTGCACAGCGCGCGCGTGAACGTGGATTCGCTCAGCAGCCGGTTATAGAACGTCGGCACGCCCATCATCACGCTGGCACGCGCCAGGTCGCGTATGACCAGCTTCACATCGAACTTTCCGTGCCACAGCAGCTTCGCGCCGGCCAGCAGCGCGCAGTGATTGGCGACGAACAAGCCGTGCACGTGAAACATCGGCAACGCGTGCAGCAGCACGTCGTTCGCGCCGAATTGCCAGTAGTCCACCAGTACCCGGGCGTTCGACGCAAGGTTTCGGTGCGTGACTAGCGCTCCTTTGGAGCGCCCAGTCGTGCCCGAAGTGTAGATGATCACCGCGGAATCGCCGGGTTGCATCTCCACGGTCGCAAAATCGTGTCCACTCTCGGCCGCCGCGTGCGCCAGGGACCCGCCGCCATCCTCGTCCAGGGTGAAGATCTGCGAACGGCTGCCGTACAGATCCTGGATCAGATCGGCCGCCTGTGGCCGGCACACGATCACCCTGGGCTCGGCGTCATCGAGAAAGTACGACAGTTCGCCGCGCTGGTATGCGGTATTGAGCGGCACATATACCAGTCCGGCGCGCAGACAGCCGAGATACAGGAACAAAGATGCAGAGGATTTCTCCACCAGCACCGCAATCCGGTCGCCGCGTCTCGCGCCGAGACCGGTCAACACGTTCGCATAGCGCGCCGATTCGCCCGCCAGATCGCCGTAGGTGAATGTCCTGCCGGTTTCCGTCTCCAGAAGATCGTGCTGCAGGCGGCCGCGGTTCGCCGCTTCGATTGCGGCGTAGAAATTCGGGTTCATCAGATAATGGTGTCGACCACGCCTGCGCGCAAATAGTCGTCCACATTGCCGCGCGCACTGTGGCGGCCGATTACCCGCGCCATCGCTGCCGGCGGCAGTATCTGCACGTTTGCGCCCGGCAGCGCCACCACACGCGTTGCCGGTGCCGCCAGCGCGACATAGATTCCGCCCGCCGCCTCCCCCAGAACCTGCAGCGTGACGCGGTGGCCGCTTAGCCTGAGATGCGAGAGCACGAGCGCAAGATGGGCGACGTACTGGGAAAGCATGACGCGCTCGTCGCGAAGAGTCGGTGCCTGTCCCGGAGCGTCGAGCAGCAGCATGATTGCTTCGCCGGGGCGTGAATCCGCCGCCGACAGGCACGCGCCCGCCAGCGTCCACAGTGCCAGTGCTCCCACCGGCTCGCGGCTTACCAGGCCGAAAAAAGTATCGGGCGAGTTTTTCGTGGTTCTGCCGATCAGAACGCCGTCGATGGTGCGTGCCTGAAAACCCGGCGGCACCACTTCCAGCAACGCCGCCGGCGGCGCCGTCTCGGCATTCGACTGCGGCGAGGGCGCCATTCCGCGCTCGAGCAACCGCGTGCCGAGTTGGTTGTGCTGGTCGCGCAAGTCGAGCTGCGATTCCGGATCGCGCTGCTCCGTCCATTCCAGCGCCGCCTGGCGAAAATCGCCCGGCGTGTCCATGCACAGGCGATCCGCCGGCTGCAGACGCACGCGCGCCGCGCCTCCCATCAGCGCCGTGACCGCCCCGGCGTCTTCGGCGTCGAGTTCCTGTCGTCCGCCCAGCGCCTGGATCACCGCCGGGCCCGACATCGCCAACCGCGAGACTGGTGAATACACGCGCTGTCCGCAGGCCGCCGCCAGCATGCTGGCACCGCCAAAGCAGTCGCGTCCCAGAACTGCGAGCGTCGGTACTCCGGCAAGCCTGAGATCGAGAAAGTGGCGATAAAGCTGGCGGAATGCGCCAAGCGCGGGAAGGCCTTCGTCGAGCCGCGCGCCGGCCGAATCCAGACACAGGATCACTGGCACGCCGTCGTTCCGGCTGTGCTGCAACAACGCGGAAAGCGCCTGCGACTCGACTACACCGAAAGAGCCGCCGGCAATGTGGCGGTCGGTCGCCGCGATCGCCACCGCAGTATCGCCGACGCCGCCGGTGCCTGCAGTCAATGCGCCGCGCGCTTCATCCGCGATTCCCCGGAACGAACCGGGATCGAGCAGCGCAGCAACCCGCTGCGCCGGACTGCTGGCCGAGAAGGAATCGGAAGACATCGCTGATCGCCCTACGCCCCGCTAGATGTTGCACCAGCGGCGCGCGATCTCCTCGTATGCGGCAACCGATTCGGCGACGCGCTCGACTACGCAGTACTCGTCGGTCTGGTGCGCCAGCTGCGCCTCGCCCGGCCCGAGTACAATGGTTGGCGGCGTGCGATAGGCAATACTGAGTGCCGCTGCATCGGTGAAATAGGTCGCCGCCCGCGGTTCGGGCCGGCTGCCGAGAATTGGGCGCATTACATCGAACACCTCCTGTACCCAGGGATCTTCGGGTGCGGTGTAAACACTTTCCAGGTCGAGCAGCGTCTCGAGCTCCACGTCGGCTCCCAGTTGGCGTTCGAGCTCGGTCTTGAGCTGGGAGTGCCTGACGTTGGGAACGGTGCGGATGTCGATGCCGATCACCGCTTCGTCCGGAACCGAATTGATGTTCAGTCCGCCGCGGATGGTGCCGACGTTGAGCGTGGCCTGGCCCATCAGCGGGTGCGGCGGATTGGAGAAGCGGAATTTCTCCAGCACCGCAAGCGCCCGCGCCGCCTTGAACACCGCGTTGACGCCCTTCTCCGGCATTGAGCCGTGCGCAGTGACCCCTTTGGTGCGGGCGTTGAGCCAGAATGCTCCCTTGTGGCCGACCAACGGATAATTCGACGTCGGCTCGCCCACCACCACAGCGCCTGCGCGCCCGAGCGCGCCGCTCTTCTGCGTGAGATGAAATGCGCCCTGGCAGCCGGTTTCCTCGCCGGCGGTGATTACCAGTTCCAGGCCCGGCGAGCGTTCCAGCTTGCCGGAAAGATTCACGCAGGCCACTACGAACGCCGCCACGCCCGACTTCATGTCGCTGGTGCCGCGCCCGTAGAGCTTGCCGGCATCGGTGTCCGCGGCGAACGGACCCATTTTCCATTTCGCCGCGCCCAGCGGCACGGTATCGATGTGGCCGGTGAAGCACAGCGGCGCTTTGTCGCTGGAGCCGCCGATGGTCGCGACCAGGCTGGCGCGCTTCGGCGATAAGCGGTGATACGCGACCTTGAAGCCGGCGTTCTCCAGCAGCACGCCGAGATGCCGCGCGCACTGTTCTTCATCGCCCGGCGGGTTGATGGTGTTCATGCGGACGATCTGCCTGGTCAGTTCGACCGCGTCGATGTGCGCTGCCACGCCTGTGTTCTCCTCCTGCCTATTTTCTTGCGAAATACGCTTCACGTACTCAGGGGTTCTCACGATGCTGATCCGCGTCGGATCGACAGCATCGCATGCTCTCCGCCCGACATCGTACCCGCAAGCCGGCGGACGCGCTCCTTCAGTCGCGGGAAGGCTTCCAACACGTCAGCCAGCCGCGCCAGCGGCTTCGCACCCGCCGTGCGCCGATAGGTGCTCTTCGGCGAATTCTCGCGCACCGTCACCTTTGGGAAACCTTGCGCCCCTCGGGAAGGTAAGCGATGCCGCGGCCTATACATCCGCCGGCCGCGGGACTAAAGTGCGCTCCGTGCACCGCTGCAGCCTGACAAAACGTTTCTGCTACGGGAGATCTTCATGAAAGTTGTTTTCGCTTTGCTCCGTGCGTTCGTGCTGGCCCTCGCGTTTGCCGCGAGCTCAGCGGCGGCGCAGGAAAAGGTCCTGAAGTTCATCCCGCAGTCCGATCTGCGCATCCTGGATCCGATCACGACCACCGCCTACATTACCCGCAATCACGGCTACATGGTGTACGACACGTTGTTCGCGACCAACGCCAAATTCCAGATCCAGCCGCAGATGGTGAACAAGTGGGAGCTCTCGCGCGACAAGCTCACCTACACCTTCACGCTGCGCGACGGGCTCAAGTTCCACGATGGCCAGCCGGTGCGCTCGGCCGATTGCATCGCGTCGATCGAGCGCTGGGGTAAGCGCGATTCGCTCGGCCAGAGGCTCGCGCAGTCGACCGAGTCGTGGACAGCGGTCAACGACAAGATCTTCAAGCTCAGGCTCAAGAAACCGTTCCCGCTCACCTTGGATGCCCTGGGCAAGCTGTCCTCGAACGTGCCGTTCATCATGCCGGAGCGCATCGCCAAGACCGATCCTTTTCAGAACATCACCGAGGCGATCGGCTCAGGGCCGTTCAAGTTCGTGAAGGAGGAGTGGGTGCCTGGCAGCAAGGTGGTCTACGTCAAGAACACGGACTACGTGCCGCGCAAGGAAGCACCGTCCTGGGCCGCTGGCGCCAAGGTCGCAAAGGTGGATCGAGTCGAGTGGATCTATATCCCGGATTCGGCCACCGCCGCCGCGGCGCTCAGCGCCGGCGAGGCCGACTGGTGGGAGCAGTTGCCGCCCGATCTGATCCCGCTGCTGCGCAAGAACAAGGACGTTCGCGTCGAGAACATCGACCCGCTGGGCTCGATCGGCATGATCCGCTTCAATTTCCTGCAGCCCCCATTCAACAACCAGAAGCTGCGCCAGGCGCTGCTCTACGTGGTCAACCAGCGGGATTATGTGCTGGGAATCGCGGGCGACGAGAAGAACGGCCACACTTGCTATTCGTTCTTCACTTGCGGAACGCCGTTGTCTTCCGAGATCGGCGCAGAGCCGCTGAAAGGCAAGCGCGATTTCGATAAGGCCAGGAAGCTGATCCAGGAGTCGGGCTACAAAGGCGAAAAAATCGTGATCATTTCGGCCACCGACCAGCCGATCGTGCATTCGCAGTCACTGCTCACCGCCGACCTGCTGCGCAATCTGGGGCTCAACGTGGAGCTGCAGGCGGGCGACTGGGGCACGCTCATCACCCGCCGCACCTCCAAAGAGCCAGTCGAGAAGGGCGGCTGGTCGATCTTCCACACCTGGTGGGTCGGGCCGGACATGATTTCGCCGGCCAACATGGCGATGGTCAATCTGGGCGACAAGTCGTGGTTCGGCTGGCCCGCAGATCCGAGGCTCGAGGAATTGCGCCAAGCCTGGTTCAACACGACCGACCCCGCATCGGGCAAAAAGGCCGCCGATGCCGTGCAGCTCCAAGCCTTCAACTTCGTCCCTTACATCACCACGGCGCAGTTCATCCTGCCCGCGGCCTACCGGTCGAACCTGTCCGGCATAATCGTCGCGCCCGTGACTTTCCTCTGGAACGTCGAGAAGAAGTGAGGGTGCCGGCCGCCCGGAGCGCCAAATGATCGTCTATGTTCTGCGCCGGCTCGGCGCGACGCTGATCGTCATGGCGGTGGTCGCGCTGTTCGTGTTCTCGCTGCTGTTCCTGACGCCGGGCGATCCGGCCGCGGTCATCGCCGGTGACGTTGCGACAGCCGACGACATCCAGCGCATCCGCGCGAAGCTCGGCCTGAACGAGCCGTTCCTGGTCCAGTTCGGTGGCTGGGTCGGGCGGCTGCTGCACGGCGACCTTGGCACGTCGATCTTCACCAATCTGCCGGTCACCACGCTGATCGGCCAGCGCGTGCAGCCGACCGTGTCGCTGACGCTGCTGACGCTCGTCATCGCAGTGCTGATCGCGGTGCCTGTCGGAGTGGTAGCCGCCGCGAAGGCCGGCACCTGGACCGACCGGCTGGTGATGGGCTGCTCGGTGCTCGCGTTCTCGGTTCCGGTGTTCGTGCTGGCCTATCTGCTGATCGGCCTGTTTTCGATCCGCCTCGAATGGCTGCCGGTACAGGGCTATCGGCCGTTCAGCGACGGCCTCTGGCCCTGGCTGTCGCATCTGATTCTGCCGAGCATCGCGCTCGGCACGGTCTACATGGCGTTCATCGCGCGCATCACGCGCGCGGCAATGCTGGATGTGCTTTCGCAGGACTACATCCGTACCGCGAACGCAAAGGGCCTCGCCCCGCGTGCCGTGCTCACCCGCCACGCGCTCAAAAACGCCGGCGTCCCCATCATTACGGTGATCGGCATCGGCATCGCATTGCTGATCAGCGGCGCGATCGTCACCGAGACGGTGTTCGCGATTCCTGGCATCGGCAGGCTTACGGTCGATGCGATATTGCGGCGCGATTACCCGATAATACAGGGCGTGATCCTGCTGTTCTCCGGCGTGTACGTGCTGATCAACCTGCTGGTCGATCTTTCTTACCGGTTGTTCGACCCGCGCATCCGCTACTGACATGACCACCGCAGTTCTCCCCGCGCCGAAATCCGCGTCGCCGACCTGGCAGTGGTTCCGCGACGCATTCCGCCGTCACCCGACCGCCATCGTGGGCGCGATGGTGCTTGCCGTGATGGTGCTAACCGCGTTGCTGGCCCCCTGGCTGGGGACCGTGGATCCGCAGACACTCGCGCCGATCCAGCGTCTCAAGCCGCCTTCCGGCGAGCATTGGTTCGGCACCGACATGCTGGGACGCGACGTATATAGCCGGGTGATCTACGGTTCGCGCATCTCGCTTACGGTCGGGATTGCCGTCGCCGCGTTTTCGATCGCCGTGGGACTGGCGATCGGGCTCGTCACTGGTTACATCCGCTGGCTCGACGCCATCGTCATGCGCGTGATGGATGGCCTGATGTCGATCCCCTCGGTGCTGCTCGCCATTGCGCTGATGGCGCTGACGAAAGCAAGTGTTGGCAACGTCATCCTCGCCATCACGCTCGCCGAAGTGCCGCGCGTCGTGCGGCTGGTGCGCGGCCTGGTGCTCAGCCTGCGCGAGCAGCCGTACGTGGACGCTGCGGTCGCCGCCGGCACCAATCTAGCGCTCATCCTGCTGCGCCACATCCTTCCCAACACCGTGGCGCCGCTGCTGGTGCAGGGCACCTACATCTGCGCCTCGGCCATGATTCTCGAGGCGATTCTCTCGTTCATCGGTGCCGGCACGCCGCCGAACATTCCGAGCTGGGGCAACATCATGGCCGAGGCGAGGAGCCTGTTCCAGATCGCCGGCTACTTGATCCTGTTCCCCGGCCTTTTCCTGTCGCTGACCGTGCTCGCGGTGAACCTGCTCGGCGACGGTATGCGCGACGCGCTCGACCCGCGGCTCGCGCGGCGGATGTAGTCGCGTGGCCGCTCTGCTCGAGGTCGAAGGTCTCCAGACCCACTTCTTCACGCGCGACGGTATCGTGCGCGCGGTGGACGGCGTGTCGTTATCGGTCGCGCACGGCGAGACGCTCGCGGTGGTGGGCGAGTCGGGCTGCGGCAAGAGCGTCACAGCGCTTTCCATCCTGCGGCTTATCGCCTCGCCGCCCGGCCGCATCGTCGCCGGGCGAGTGGTCTTCGAAGGCCGCGATTTGCTGGCGCTCACGGAGGATGAAATGCGGGCGGTGCGCGGCGACGCCGTCTCGATGATCTTCCAGGAGCCGATGACTTCGCTGAATCCTGCCCTGACCGTGGGCTGGCAGATCGCCGAAAGCCTGGTCCTGCATCGCGGCCTCTCGCAGCACGGTGCCATGGCGAAGGCCGTCGAGATGCTGCGCAAGGTGCGCATGCCCGAACCCGAGCGGCGCGTACGCCAGTATCCGCACGAGTTGTCGGGCGGCATGCGGCAACGCGTGATGATCGCGATGGCGCTGGCCTGCGGTCCGCGATTGCTGATTGCCGACGAGCCCACGACAGCGCTCGACGTCACCATCCAGGCGCAGATCCTCGAGCTGATGCGCGAGCTCGCGCGCGAGACCGGCGCGGCGATCATCCTGATCACTCACGACCTCGGCGTCGTGGCAGAAATGGCGCAGCGTGTCGTGGTGATGTACGCAGGACGCAAGGTCGAGGAGGCGCCGGTCGAGGAGCTCTTCGCGCGGCCGCGCCACCCGTACACCCGCGGCCTTCTCGGTTCCATGCCCCATCTCGGCGACTCGGTGCGCTCAGAGGGCGGCAAGCGCTTGGTTGAAATCCCTGGAATGGTGCCGTCGCTGAAGGACGAGCAGCCGGGCTGTCTTTTCTCGCCGCGCTGCCCGAACGCGGTCGCCCGTTGTTTGCAAGAAGTGCCGCCGCTATCGGCCCACGGGCCGGGCCATTGGGCGGCCTGCTGGAATCCCGTCCAATGACAGCCCCCGGCGGCGATGTGCTGCTCGAGGTTCGGGGGTTGCGCAAGTTTTTCCCGGCGAAGACGGGATTGCTCGCGCGCGGCGCGAAGGTGCACGCAGTCGACGGCGTGAGCTTCTGGGTGCGCGCCGGCGAGACGCTCGGGCTGGTCGGTGAATCCGGTTGCGGCAAGTCCACCACCGGCAAGCTGATCCTGCGGCTGCTGGACCCGACCGAGGGTCAGGTCCTCTGGCGCGGCCGGCGCATCGATCAACTCAACCGCGGCGATATGAGGCCGGTGCGGCGCGAGCTCCAGGCCGTGTTCCAGGACCCCTACTCGTCGCTCAATCCGCGCATGCGCGCGGTCGACATCGTCGCCGAGCCGATCCGCAACTACGAGTCGTTGCCGGCGGCCGAGGTGCGCGCGCGCGCCGCCGACCTGTTCGAGCGCGTCGGCCTGCGCCCCGATCAGATGGTGAAGTATCCATACGAATTTTCGGGTGGCCAGCGCCAGCGGCTCGGCATCGCGCGGGCGCTGTCGGTACGGCCACGCCTGATCGTGTGCGACGAGCCGGTGTCGGCACTCGACGTGTCCGTGCAAGCGCAGGTGATCAATCTGCTCATGGATCTGCAGGCGGAGTTCAGCCTCTCGTATCTGTTCGTCGCACACGATCTCGCCGTGGTCGAGCACATCAGCCATCGCGTGGCGGTGATGTATCTCGGCAAGATCGTCGAAATCGCGCCGAAGCGGGCGATTTTTACGCGTCCGCAGCATCCGTATACCGAGGCACTGCTGGAAGCCGTGCCAGCGCCCAACCCGACGATGAGCAAACAGCGACGCCTGCTGGCAGGTGACGTGCCGAGTCCGATCGATCCGCCCTCAGGTTGCCGCTTCCACACGCGCTGCCCCTATGTCGAGGAGCGCTGCAAGCGCGAGGAGCCGCCGTTGCAAGAGAT
>Ga0137409_10003542_pt1 | contig 16470 bp, 3 predicted proteins | sample CZODoug1_16funga_FD_122059 | JGI IMG/M metagenome (GOLD analysis project Ga0137409, IMG submission 122059) | Vadose zone soil fungal communities from Angelo Coast Range Reserve, California, USA - CZODoug1_16fungal (Hybrid Assembly) | ecosystem: Environmental > Terrestrial > Soil > Vadose zone... | reverse complement strand
ATTGGCATGCAACTCGGGTGTGGCGAACTGTCGCGCCGCGGCGCCCACGGTGTCGCGCCCGAGTTGCGACAAGCGAAAGAGCAAGGTGAAGAGTTCGCTCAGCACCCGCGGCACACCGCGCGACAGGCGCGACAGATCGGCCCAGTACATCTCGTACATGTCGATCGACCGCCGCTCGGGCTCACCGGGAACGCTTCGCGACATGCGCAGCCGCGCGGTGTCGAAGGCCACGGTGGGCATGCGGTTGCGCACTGCCTTGAAGAGAAGGAAATCGGTGAGTTCCACGCCGGGGTTGGGCGATGCGGCCTCGGGCGGCGCTTTGCTCATCGGCGACTGCTTGTCGACGACCCAGTCGCGCCGATGAAAATCCGAACGCAGCGATTGCGCTACGGCTTTTCGGATCGGTCTGGGCCCCGATGGCGTGGCGGCCTCTCGATCGTCGACGGCCCGTTGCGCGGCGGCCTGGACTTGCGGCGTCGGCGCCAAGGGTTCGACGCGAAGCGCGATGTCGTTGGCACCTTCGATGCGGTAGACCGCGTCGCCCGGCGGTGCTGCGACCAGCAGTTCAGCCAGCGTTTTCGCGGTGGCACCCGGCAATTGATCGGCCACGCCGTGCACGGCAATGACCGCAACCCCTCCCCTCGCTTGACGTGGTTCGTCGCGTTGCATCGCACCCCCTGGGTTGAAACGCGCCACGGTCAATACGCCGTGTTAGCGGAAGGCAAGCGTAGGGCGGGATGCCCGGCTTGCCAAGCCCCGGGGCCAAGCGATCATCGGCGGTCGAAGTCCGACCTTCACAGCATCAGCAGCGATCCATCAGAAGGCGGGCCAGATGCGTGCGAAGAGCGGGCAACGCGCCTGCCAGCCGACGCAGATAAGTTGCCTGGAAACACCACCGAACATGTGCTTACCTGCGGAAGCGCCGGACCATCCGGTGACGACTATCGCCCTCGAATGCGATTCGGAACCCACGCAGGACAATATTTTTGTCCGCAAGGAAAAACCGCGCGAGGGAGTCTGACGCAGTGCCCGCGACAAGAAACATGTCCAGGGATTCAGTTGAGAGCTAAATCCATGCAGAAAAAGCACGTTCTTGTTCCTTTTGTTATGGGAACTGTGATGGCACTCTGCCTTGCGCAAGCGACCTTCACGCAGGCACAGCCGCCCAAGTCTCGGCGCTCGCAGCGCGTTCACATGCAAGAAGTCCAGGTCACAAGCCCGGACGGCAAAATCAAATTTACTGTCCTCCCAGACGCAGAGCGCCTGGCCTTTACCGTGACAATAGGGAACACGATCGTGATCGAGCCTTCCTCGATCGTGATGAAGCTTGACGGCTATGACCTGTCATCGGGAGTCGTATTCAACAACCTCGAACGCTACTCCATCGATGAATCTTATCCCTGGCTTGGCGCCCATAGCACAGCGGTCAATCGCTGTAACGGCGCGAAAATCTCGCTCACCCATGATCTTAGTTTCACTACTTATACTTTGGAAGTCCGCGTATTCAATGATGGCGTTGCCTATCGCCACGTCATTTCCGGTGATGAAAGCACTGCGCGCGCACCGGATGAATATTCCGCTTTCGTTATTCCCGATGGCTCAACGGTTTGGTATGGCGGACTGGCTGACGGCCACTATGAAACTGAGTTTGCGAAGAAGAATATCTCCGAAGTTCACGCGGGAGAATGGGCGGGACCGCCGCTGACGTTCAAGCTTCCGCTCGATGCCGGTTACGCTTCCATCACCGAGGCCAACCTCGTGAATTACAGCGGCATGGGCTTGGAGGCCGATGGCCGGCGCGGATGGATCACCGGTTTGGGCCACGGGCAGCCGCTGAACTGGCCGTTCGAATTGCGGTACGGAAGGGAAGAGGCCAAACGCCTCGGCAAACCGGCATCCATCGCGGGAACGATCACGACACCATGGCGTGTCGTGATGGTTGGCCCCGACTTGAACACGCTGGTCAATAGCACTATCTTGCCGAACCTTTGCCCGCCTCCCGATCCCAAATATTTCGCAGAAGGAATCCGCACTTCATGGATCAAACCCGGCCGCGCTGTTTGGCGTTATCTGGATGGCGGCCCCGAAGGCGTGGATGGCATGAAGGAATTTTCTCGCATGGCGGGCCAACTCGGATTCGAATACAACGTCATCGAGGGCTTTTGGAGCAAATGGATGCCAGAGCAGAGAAAAGAAGTCGTGGATTACTCGCGGCAGAATGGCGTCGGCGTGTGGTTCTGGAAGCACAGCAAGGATCTCCGCACTCCGGAAGCGCGCGAGGAATTCTTCAAGATGCTGCGCGATGCCGGTGTAGTCGGCGCCAAAATCGACTTCTTCGACCACGAAGCCAAAGAAGTGATCGACCTGTATGAAGCGTTGCTTCAAAAAGCAGCGGAGTATCACATCCTCCTTGTCTTTCACGGAGCAAACAAACCTACCGGTCGCGAACGCACCTGGCCCAACGAGTTGGTTCGCGAAGCGATTCGCGGCATGGAGTCCAGCGCACTGAAGGAGCGCGCCCGGCACGAAACCATCTTGCCTTTCACGCGTCTCTTGGCCGGGCCCGCTGACTACACCGCCATGCTCTTCAACGACCGCCGCCGCGACACGACTGTGGCGCATCAGATCGCGAGCATCGCGGTCTTTGCTGCTCCATTGCTGACCATCGCCACCAATCCGCAAACCATTTTGAGTAATCCCGCTGTCGAGGTGATCAAGAGCGTTCCGCCTGTGTGGGATGAAACCATCGTTTTGCCAGGTTCGGAGATTGGAGAACTTGCGGCCTTTGCGCGGCGCAAGGGAGACACGTGGTTCTTGGCCGTGATGTGCGGTCCGCAGGCCAAAACGATACGCGTGCCGCTGTCGTTTCTGGGTGACGGCGAGTACAACTCAGTGCTGGTCCGCGACGGCGCCGTTGGCGACGCAGCGGTTGAAGTTGGGAACGCCATCCAAAAGCGCAGCGACGTGCTCACCATCGAGTTGCAGCCTGGGGGTGGTTCTTTGGTGCGCTTTTCGAAGCGGCGGTGACGTAGCGCCGGCTCCAAAATCGCGTAAGTACAACCCTGACAAGGAGTTTCACGATAGAAAAAATCTACGACCCACAATAAACACTGCGACGGCAAGGCAGCCGGCCAACAAGCTTCCCATTGACAGAGGGAAGAGCTAGTATATTGTCACTCTGTATCCCCGGCAGTAATACTCATGAAATGCCCACGTTGCGGGTCGCCCACCGCGCCCAATTCGACTGTCTGCACGCAATGCATGACTCCGTTGCCGGTTGGCGCCCCGGGCGCTGCCTCGCCAGCTCAGGGAGTCGCCTCTTCCGGCGCGGCGGCAGCTCCCGCCATGGATGAAACCATCACGGGAACCGGCCGCGAGAATCGGGCGACTCGCGCGCGCTCGAATGCCACCAGAGGACAATCGCCTGAATCGCTCGAAATCGGAACTGTGCTCGCGAATCGATACGAGATCGCCCGGATGATCGGCGAGGGCGGAATGGGCGCGGTTTATCAAGCCCGAGACTTGCAGCTGAATCGCGTCGTGGCGCTGAAAGTCATCCGCCCTGACTTGGCCAAAGATCCTGAAATCGTGAACCGCTTCAAGCAGGAACTGATTCTCGCGCGGCAAGTTACCCACAAGAATGTAATCCGCATTTACGATCTGGCCGAGTTCGATGGCATCAAATTCATTACGATGGACTTCATCGACGGCCGGGATTTGAAAACCGTTCTCCGCGCGAACGGAAAGTTCGAACCCAGGCGGGCTGCGGAGATCATCGAACAAGTCTGCCGCGGCCTGGAGGCAGCGCACTCCGAAGACGTCATCCACCGCGATCTGAAACCGCAGAACATCATGATGGATCGTTCCGGCAGGATTACGGTGATGGACTTCGGAATTGCCCGGAGTATCGCTCCTGGGGGCATGACGTACACGGGGGCCCTGGTGGGCACGCCGGAGTACATGTCGCCGGAACAGGCCAAGGGCGAAGAGTTGGATGCGCGGTCGGATCTTTTTTCCTTGGGAATTATCTTCTATGAATTACTCACCGGCGATACTCCGTACAAAGCAGAAACGTCCATGGCCTCGCTATACAAGCGGACCCGGGAAAAAGTTCCTCCGCCCATCGAACTGGTTCCGGAGACTCCCAAGCCCTTGAACGCAATCGTGGTGCGTTGCCTGGAAATTGATAAGAACAAGCGCTACGCGAGTGCCACAGAGATTCTTACCGATCTGGAGTTATGGCTGGGGCCGCGAGCCGGGACCCGCATTGTGGTGGCCAACAAGAGGCCATGGGCCGCGGGCGCCAAGTGGGCCGCGGCCGGAGCCACCCTTATCTTGGCTGCCGGAGCTTTCTACGTTCTGGAAGGGTGGTTCCGCAAGCCCGAGCTGCACAAAGAAGTCTCGCTTCTCGTCGCCGATTTCGCCAATCGCACGGGCGATTCGGTTTTCGACGAGACCCTGGAGCCTGCCTTCATTATTGGCTTGGAGGGAGCTTCCTTCATCCAAAGCTTCAACCGGAGCGCGGCACGCCAGGAGGCGGCGCGCCTGAAGCCTGGCACGGCAGCGCTCGATGAACCTGCGACGCGGATGATCGCCACGCGAGAGGGCATCGACGTAATCGTTCTCGGATCGATTGATAAGAAGAACGATCAGTACGCTATTCAGGTGAAGGCGGTGGATGGAATTACCGGGAACGCGATCACTGCGAAATCGCGTTCGGCACGGAAGAGCGAAGTTCTCGGCGCAATTGGCAGACTGGCTGCGGACTTGCGCAGCTCGCTGGGCGACACTACTCCCGAGTCGATCAAGTTGTCCGCTCAGGAAACTTTCACAGCCAATTCACTCGAAGCCGCCCACGAATATGCCGAAGCGCAAAACCTGATGTGGGACGGCAAATGGGAAGAGGCGCTTCCGCATTACGAGCAGGCCACCAAACTGGATCCGGACATGGGGCGCGCCTATGCAGGCTATGCGATAGCCAGCTTGAATCTCGGCCGGCGCGGCGATGCAGACAAATATTTTCGCGAGGCCTTGACGCATATCGACCGAATGACCGACCGGGAAAAGTACCGCACGCGCGGCGGTTACTTCATCATGCGCGGCGAGCCTGCAAAAGCCATCGAGGAATACTCCGCGCTGCTCAAGGCGTATCCATATGATGATGCCGGCCATGCTAATCTGGCAATTTCCTATTTCTATTCGCGGGACATGCAAAAGGCCGTCGAAGAAGGACGCCGCGACGCGCAGAACAATCCGCGCGGCATGATGCAGCGCACGAATCTGGCGCTCTACGAAGCGTACGCCGGCAATTTTCAGAATGCCGTGAAAGAAGCGCAGGAAGTGTTGAAGCGAAATCCGAAATCCGTATCCGCGCTGGGCGTGCTGGCCATGGGATACCTGGGAGACGACAAAGCAGCGGAGGCCACGGCGGTCTACGAGAAGATGAAGCCGCTCAGTGCGAGGGGCGCTTCCTCCTCCGCGACCGGTTTAGCGGATGTGGCCCTGTGGGAAGGGCGCTTAAAGGATGCGCGGGACGTCCTCGACAAGGGCATCGCGAGCGATGAAGCCGCTAAGAACAGCGACGCTGCGGCGATCAAGCTCAATTATCTGGCGTCCGTTTGGCTGAAGGAAGGCGACAGCAAACGCGCGCTGACGGCAGCGGACAAAGCGCTGACATTAAGCCGCGATCCGGTGATTCTCTACGGTGCTGGGCAAATCGCAGCCGAGGCTGGTCAAACCGGCAAAGTAGCGAGCCTGTCGTCGGAATTGACCGCAAAGCCTTCCTCGGATTTTCAGTCTTACGCAGATTTGCTTCTCGGCGAAGCGGATTTAAAGAACGGCGACGCGACGAATGCGCTGAACAAGTTTAAAGAAGCGAAGCGCCTGGCGGACTCCTGGCTGGCGCATTTCGATCTCGGCCGCGCGTATCTGGCGATGGGAGCTTTTTCTGAGGCGTCCTCGGAGTTTGACATTTGCATGAAGCGCCGAGGGGAAGCGGCCGCGATTTTTCTGGACGATGTGCCCAGCTACCATCTTTATGCGCCCGTTCTTTACTACCAGGGATTGGCGCACGAGGGACTCAAGAGCCCGGACGCCGCCCAATATTTCAAGCAGTTCCTCGCCATCAAAGCCAAAGGCGCCGGAGATCCGATGATCGCGGATGCGCGCCGGCGCCTGGGCCTGAACTGACTGGCTTTGTTGCTCATGATGCCTTAACCAGAACCTCAGTTGGGCGCCTATGCGGCTTGATTTCGCCTTGCCGCTGAACATCTTGGCGCTCGACCCAGACTGCGGTCTCGGCGTTCAGGGAATCGTACCGGAAATCTCGAACTGGACATTGTCAGCCCCTCCCGATATCCAAGCGCCGCCTGGAACGTGCTGAAGCGCCCGAGTCACGCTAGCGGTTGCCCCACCAACGGCGTAGAGGAAGAAGCTAGTTGCGTCGCCTGGAGTCAGTGCAAGCCAATATTTAGAACCTGCCGCCAAGGTGATGGCTGGCCCCGAGGTTTGCATAAACGATATGTTATTTGCGCTGAAAGATAACAAAGGGAGGGTGGGAAAAAAAGGGACGGTGGTCGTGCCGAGTTGTGCAAGTAGGGTTCCCGGCGTGCCTCCGGCGTCGCTGTAAAGCGCAGCGGTAACCGCTCCGTCAACAGTGTTCGTCCAAAGATCAATGCGAGCGCCTGTAAACGTACCAGTCGTAGTCGGGCTGAACTCAAACGCGTTAGCTAGGTAAGGTCCAGGCGAAGAGCCCTCAATAGGTTGGGCTCCTGTGGGGTTAGTTGCGCTGACAGTGCTAAAAAGAACTGTACTAGAGGCGCCGCCTGGGGGCGGAAAGATCGCCGGCGCTTGCTCTTGCAGCGGCAGGTAAATCTCTTGGCACGTCGCCGCAGGCGAAATGTCCGCAATGACCCACGGATGAGTCAGGAACGTCTGCTGTACGAAGGATTGACCTGGGCCGAGCGTGGCATAGAGCCCGCGGTTGCCGTTGTAGTCCAGCCAGAAAACCTGGAAAGTCAGGGTCGGGCTGTTGTTGACGAAGCGTATTGCCCCTGGAGTGCTGAATGCGGCAACGGATTTGATGTGCCCTTCGTAGCTGCACGATTGCGGAACGAGTTGCTGGTTCGCGCCAAACTGGAAGAGTTCCGCCATGGATTGCACCCCCGTGTTGAGAACACCTCCTGAGACCAGAACCTTGCCGGTCGGCAGCAGCGTCGCCGTGTGAGAGTACCGCGCGGTGTTCAGGGTGCTGGTCGCGGCGAAGGTCCCGGTCGCGGGATTGTACAGCTCGGCACTGGCTGAGGAGTTGCTACTGGAGTCTAGACCTCCTGCGATCAGCACCAGTCCGTTGTTCAGCGGCGTCGCCGTGTGATAGAACCGCGAAGTATTCAGGCTGGCGGTGGCGGTGAAGGTCCCGGTCGCAGGATTGTACAGCTCGGCGCTGGCTAACGAGCCGCTGGCCCCCAAGCCACCAGCAATTAGCACCAGTCCGTTGTTCAGCAGCGTCGCCGTGTGAAAGTAGCGCAAGTTGTTCAGGCTGCCGGTAGCGGTGAAGGTCCCAGTCGCAAGATCGTACAGCTCGGCAGTAAAGGCTCCGCCGGAAGGCCCAACGCCACCTGCAATCAGCACCAGTCCGTTGTTCAGCAGCGTCGCCGTGTGATAGGTCCGCGAAGTATTCAGGCTGCCAGTGGCGGTGAAGGTCCCCGTCGCAGGATCATATAGCTCGGCACTTGCTAAGGGAACCCCCGAAGAGCCCAAGCCTCCCGCAATCAGCACAGTTCCATTGGGCTGGAGGGTTGCCGTGTGATAGTACCGCGCGGTGTTCAGGCTGCTGGTGGCGGTGAAGGTCCCGGTCGTGGGATTGTACAGCTCGGCACTGGCTAAGGCACCAGAAGGGCCAAAGCCACCTGCAATCAGCACAGTCCCATTGGGCAGGAGGGTCGCGGTGTCTTGGTACCGCCCGGTGTTCAGGCTGCCGGTGGCGGTGAAGCCCCCGGTCACGGGATTGTACAGCTCGGCACTGGCTGAGGGAAGGCCGGTAAGGACAAAGCCACCTGCAATGAGCACGAGTCCGTTGCTTAACGGCGTCGCCGTGTGATAAGCCCGGGCGGTGTTCATGCTGCCGGTGGCGGTGAATTCCTGCACCAGGAACGGCGGGTCGGTCGGGAAGAACAGCTCTGCAGTCGTACCGGAGGCCAACAACACGGCGCCGTTCGGCAGCAGTGGCGCTGCGATTCGGCTGTGGGCGAACGCCATATTCGCGAGTCCTTTAAAGTTCCCTGACAAGGGGTTATAGATTTCCGCCGTCGAGAGTTGCACTCCGGAGAAGAAGCCTCCAGAGCTGAAACCTCCTCCAATAAGAACGGTTCCGTTGGGTAGTAAGGTCGAGGTGTTCTCCGCCCGCGCAACATTCATACTGCCGGTAGGGCTGAACGTGCCGGTTGCTGGATCATAAAGTTCCGCACTCGCGGTCGCCGCAGATGGCTGAACCGCGGAATAGCCACCGCTAACGAGCACTTTGCCGCTAGGAAGCAGAGTGGCCGTGTGGTTCTCTCTTGCGGTAGTCATGCTGCCAGTAACGGTAAACACGCCGGTCGAAGGGTTATAGAGTTCGGCGCTAGTGGTGAGCTGCTGACCGTTTCCGCCCTGATTTAATGTTAACCCACCAGCTAGCAACACCATTCCGCTAGAAAGCAGTGTGGCCGTATGACTCGCGCGACCCGAGTTCATCGCACCCGTCGGAGTGAATGTTTCCGTGGCGGGGTCATAAAGTTCAGAAGCGGTGAAGAAGAAGCCAGACGACGAGAATGTAACGCCGCCGGAAATTAAAACCTTGCCATTTGGCAGAAGGGTGGCCGCATGCTCCTGTCGAGGAGAGGCCATGCTGCCGGTCTGGGTGAATTGTCCGGTTGTCGGGTCGTAAAGCTCGGCAGTCGCAAGCGTGGTACCTGTGGCGTCCCTGCCGCCGACCACGAGCACTTTTCCATTGGGCAACACGGTTGCTGTAGCGAGGTCGCGTGATGTAGCCATGCTGCCTGTGGCCGTGAAAACACCTGTGGCCGGGTCATAGAGCTCGGCAGTATTCAACGGCAAAGCAGTAGAGACGCTGTTGCTGTTAAGACCGCCTGCGATGAGCACTTTGCCGTTCGGCAAGAGAGCGACAGTGTCTTCACGGCGCAATGTTGTCAGGTTGCCCGTCGGGCAGAAGCCTTGAATGTTGAAGCGAGTCGACGTCGCGAACACTTGGGGGTTGAAGGTGGCGCTCGCCACTGCGGTGTAGCCGTTTCCGCCGCGGTTGCTGGAGATTCCGGAGAACGCGGCGAGGCCGCTCGAGTCGGTGACGGCGGACAGTGTGCCGGAGAGCGCCGCATCGGGGCATGCTTTGTTCCCAAAGCTGCCGGTAAGCTCGACGCCAGAAACCGGTGAGTTGTTTGCATCGAATAGCTGCGCCAGAGCCTGAAGCCCATTCGGTGAGTTCTGGCCGGGTTGGATGATAAAGAGGATATGAGAGCCGACCGGCGCGGGGTTTGTAATGGTGATGGATTCGGGCTGCGTAAAGGTCTGCGGCGGCAAGGATTGGTCGAACGCCACGGCGATAAAGCTAAACGTTCCCGTCTGCGTCGGAGTCCCGCTGATCACGCCGTGCAAATCCATGGTGAGGCCTGGAGGCAAAGCATTTGCAGTAGGCGCGATGACGATTGTCCCCAGACCCCCTGACGTCGCGATCGTGGCGCTGTAAAGTGAATTCAGGACGCCGTCGGGCAGAGTGGTGGTGGTAATTGCAAGGGGAGTAGTCACGCCGAGCGTAAGCGTTCCGGTTGCGGATTGCGGAGGTACCGATGAATCCGTGGCCTGGAACGTGAGGGTGAAGGTACCGAAGGCCGTGGTAGTGCCGCTGATGACGTTATTCGCAAGCGTCAGCCCAGATGGAAATACTCCAGAGGAAAGCGTGGATGAGTAGGGTGGTGTTCCACCAATGAGAGGCAGCGGGTTATTGTAGGCGACACCGGAGAGGGCTGTCGGCAATTGCGTGCCGAGGAACTGGAAGACCGGATTCACTAGGAGCGCGTAGGTGGCGGTGGTGGTCTTCGGCGGCGCGCTGCTGTCTGTGACTTGCACTGTGAAGGCGAAAGCACCGAAAACAGTGGGAGTGCCGGACAGTATGCCGTTCGGGCTGAGTGTGATACCAGAAGGCAACGATCCACCGGTTAACGTCCATGTGAGCGAGCCCAAGCCACCCTGTTCCAGCAGGACTTGCGCGTAGGGCTGACCTTGAGTGGCGCCGCGGAGTAGGGAAGGAGTTGTGATCTGCAGCGGAGCAAGCGGCGCGTTGCTGTTGTAAACCTCCGCCGTGGTTTGTACGACGATACCTTGAGAGCCGCCGGTCGCGAGCACAGTGCCGTTTTGCAAGAGTGTAATCGTGCCGCCCGTGTGATCAACCATGGTTCCACCGGTGAGACTGAACGTCCCGGAGTTCGGATCAAAAACTTCCGCCGAATTGATGTCGATACCGGGGAGCCCAAAGGCCGTTACACCATTCGTGATCAGGAACCGGCCGTTCGTCAGCAGGGCTCCCAAAGGCGCGATGCGCCCCGTGTTGAGGCTGCCAGTAGGGCTGAACTGTCCGGTCACAGGATCGTAAATTTCCGCACTGCTAAGTGGCGCGGAGTTTGGGTCGCCGCCACCTGCGACAAGCACCTTTCCATTCGGCAGAAGGGCCGAGACGAGGGCAACTCGTCCGATTGACATACTGCCCGTCAGCGTGAAGGTGTTGGTGCTTGGATCGAAAAGCTCTGCGGTCGCGAGAGTGACGGAATTTCCAGTGATGGGGTCGATGCTAAAGCCACCCGCAATCAATACCTGGCCATTTGGTAGAACTGTAGCTGTCTGCGCTCGGCGCGGAGCGCTCATGAAGCTGCCGGGGCTCCCAGTTAGCAAGGTGAAAGTGCCGGCAACGGGGTCGTAAATCTCCGCGGTATTTCCCCCGCCGCCACCTCCCGCGATCAGCACTTGGCCGTTGAGCAGGAGCGTCGCGGTATGACTCACTCTCGCTCTTACCATCGAACCTGTCGGACTCCATGTGTTCGTGGAAGGATCGTAAAGCTCGGCGGCGTTCGTGCGCGTACCGACGTCCGCTATGACTCCTCCAGTAACCAGCACTTCGCCGTTTCCTAGCAGGGTGGCAGTGTGATTGAAACGCGGAGCTGCCATGCTGCCAGCTGGAGTGAAAGATCCGCTGGCCTGGTCATACAACTCGGCAGTATTCTGATCTCCCACAGCACTGATGTTTGGCGTTGTAACGAAGACCGAAAATCCTCCCACAATCAGCACCTTCCCGTTCGGTAGCAAGGTAGCCGTTTGGCCTTGTCGAGCGGCAGCCATATTACCGGTGTTGCAGAAACCGTCGACTGCGAACGTTTGCGAGACGGCGGAGGCGCTGCCGGCGCTGGCCAGCAGTGTGTAACTGAGCTGCCCACGATCAATCGACAGGTCAAAGAAAACTGCGTCGCCGAGCCCGTTGGTGATGCCATTTAATGTTCCGCCGAGCACGGCACTCGAGCACGGCGGCGCGCCATTGAAGCTGATCGCCACGGAGGCGCCAGCAATCGGCGCATTGTTGGCGTCGGTGACGTACACGCGAATCGGGCTTCCGGTTAGAATCTGCCCGCCAACTGAGTTTTGCGGCTGGCTCAGGAATGTAACCACTGCAGGAGTAGCCGTCGTCCCTGCCGCAACAATGTCCACCGCGTAGTATTGCGTCGCCGTCTGGGCCGGGTTTGAAGAGTCGACAACCGATTCGGTAAAGGTATAGTGGCCCGCCAGACCGGGTATGCCCGCAATTGCGCCGCTTTGCGAATTCGCGGCAGGCTGCTGAATTGCCAGACCCGGCGGAAAAGCCGTGTTGGCCTGCGAGAAGGACAGCGGCAGTGTTCCACCGCTGGTGCTAATCGGTGCGCTGTACGGGACTCCCACGATTCCGCTCGGCAGCGCGGTTGTGGTGATGAACAGGGTGTTGACCGCGATAGTCAGGGTCTGCGTCGCGGTCTGGGCTGGTGTCGAGGAGTCAGTAACCGTCGCGGTGAACGTGAAGCTGCCCGCGCCTGATGGTGTTCCGCTCAGGATCGCATTGCTGCTCAAAGCCAAGCCTGGCGGCAGCGCGCCGCTGGCCAGTGTGGCGTTGTAAGGCAGCGTGCCTCCGGTAACCGGCAACAACTGACTGTAAGATCTTCCGGCACCTGCGGCCGGCATTGTGCTGGAGGTGAACGCCAGCGTAGAGAGCGAAACGTTGATGGTGTACGACGCGGTCGTTGTGCTGATCCCATCTGTCACTTGGACAGTGAAGGTGAAGGAGCCCACGGCAGTGGGAGTTCCAGACAGGATTCCGTTCGCGCCCAGAGTGATGCCCGGGGGCAATGTGCCGGAAGCCAGTGACCACGTGATTGGTCCAGACCTGTTCTGTTCGAGCAAGAGTTGAACATAGGGCTGGCTGATGAACGCATTGGGAACAGAGGTGGTGGTAATCACGACTGGAGCTTGGGCTACGGGGTTGTAATAAACCTCCGTACTCGCCAAGACGTTGACACCGTCGTCGCCTCCAGATAGCAGAACATTGCCGTTGAGCAGCAGCGTTGCCGCGGGCAGTTCCCGGCCCGTTATCATCGGTCCAGTAAGTGAGAATGTCCCTGAGGCCGGCGAATAGAGTTCCGCAGGGGTGGCCGCGATCACGCCGTTGAAACCATTGATGCCGCCAGCTTCCAGGACTGTGCCATCGGGAAGCAGCGTAGAGGTGTGCCGGGCGCGCGGCGTATTCATAGCGCCGGTTGGAGTAAAGGAATTTGTGCTCGGATCAAAGATCTCCGCGGTGGCAACGGACGCGCTCGTATTCCCACCGTTGAAACCCCCGGCGATCAAGACGGTGCCATTGGACAGCAGCGTCGCGGTGTGCTTGAACCTAGGACTGTTCATGTTTCCAATCGCAGTGAATGCGCCGGCCGCTTGATTTGCAAAAGGATCAAAAATCTCTGCGCTGGCAAGTGCGAAGAAGTTTTGCTGAGCGTCGCGTCCGCCGGTGACCAAAACTTTGCCGTTCGGCAGCAAGGTCATCTGATGACGGCCACGTCCCTGGTTCATATTGCCTGTGGGTGTGAACAAGCCTGTAGCCGGATCATAAATTTCGGCGGTGTTACTGGCGATCTGGGTGTTGAATCCACCGCTCACGAGCACCCTGCCATCCGCTAGCAGGACTACAGCGGGAAGACCTCTCGCCTGCGACATGCTCCCGGTGGGGGTGAAGGTTCCCGTGGCCGGGTCGTACAGTTCCGCAGTAGCCAGAATGCTGACGTTGCTGAAGCCTCCAATCAAAAGCACCTTTCCATTGGGTAGCGCGACGCTGACATGATTTGCACGGCCGTTAGGATCGGAGAGGTTGCCCGTGGGTGAGGTAAATCCAAGTACCGGGTCATAGAGTTCGGCGGTGTTTAAGGCGTTGCCAAGGTTATCGGAGCCTCCAGCAATCAGAACCTTGCCGTTAACCGAGCTTGAGGAATTTACGGTGATCGCCACGCCGAAATCGCCGTTCGGATCCGAGTTGTCAGTATAGAAAGTGTCCGACATGGCGACGAACAGGTACGCTGCTCCGGGGGGCACGGTGACGCGCTCGCCGAACAAGGAGAAGTCCTGCGGTATGTCGGTTGGAAGATTCCCGAACGCGGTGGGAGGCGTATTACAAGGAAAAGCGATTGTGAAGTCGGGCGTTATCGCGCCTGGTACACGGTTGATGGTTCCTCCGGTCGGAAGCAGAGTGTTTGAAGTACTGAAAACACCGCAGACAAACGGGTTGAAGAATTCGCCGAAGCAGAAGGAGCCTACAAAGCAGACATTCATATCCCCGACCGGGGCGGCGGAGATCACATTACCCGGCTTGATCCCCAATGCGGCAAGAGGAATGATTAACGGAGCATTCGGCAGGTCCGGAATCCCTGACGGCCCAGGATTAGTATTCGTAAAAATATATGCTCCCTTTGGGTCGACCGGGAACTTAAATGTGGACTGGGCTGTTCCTAGCAGGTCTTGTGTATGTCCTTCGCGCGGAGTGGAGAGATTTCCCGAAGCGCAGAATCCTTGCACTGAGAACGGCCCTGAGCTCTGAGAAGCGCTGCCGGTGCTGGCCAGGAGGGCGTAAGCGAAGCCGCCTCGATCGATCGACAAATTCGAGAACGTCGCCTGCCCTGTCGCGCCGGTCACAGCCGTCAATGTTCCGCTGAGCGTTGCTACTGAGCACGGGAGCGCACTGTTGAAAATGCCGCTGAGAGTCATCGCAACCGTCGTTCCCGGAATCGGCGTGTTATTGGCGTCGGTGACTTGTACGACGATTGGGCCGCCACTAAGGGTCTGCCCTCCCACCGAATTCTGCGGCTGGCTCACAAACGTTACATTCGCCGGCACAGCCGTTCCCGAAGGCGCGATCGTGACTACGTAGTTCTGCATGGCCGTTTGCGCGGGATTGCCACTATCCACAACCGATTCGGAAAACGAGTAGGTCCCTGCAAGTGTCGGCGTGCCGGCCAGTGCTCCACTGGACGCACCCGGAGCCGGCTGCTGGACCAATAAGCCTGGCGGGAACGCAGCCGTCGTCAATGAGAACGAAAGCGGCGGGGTTCCGCCCGCGGTGTTGATGAACGCATTGTAGGGCACTCCGACGATGCCGTTCGGCAGCGCGGTTGTGGCGATGACAAGCGTATTCACCGCCATGGTAAAGGTCCGGGTTGCCGTTTTCGTGGGTGTCGAGGAGTCCGTGACCGTTACGGCAAACGTGAAGCTTCCGGAGCCTGAGGGCGTTCCGCCCAGGACTCCGCTGCTGATTAGCACCAGTCCTGGTGGGAGCGTGCCGCTGGTGACGGTCGCATTGTAAGGCTGTGTTCCTCCCGCGACCGGCAGCGCTTGGATGTACGGTCTGCCAACAACAGCTGTTGGCACCGTCGGAGACGTGAAGACGAGCGACGCATTGGCAACGATCAACGTGAAATTGCTGCTCGTGGACTTGGCCGGTGTGCTGCTGTCCGTCACCGTAATGATAAGCGGGAAGGAGCCCGCGACCGTCGGCGTGCCACTCAGGACGCCTTGGCTGCTCAAGCTCATGCCACCAGGCAGCGATCCACTTTCGGTCCACGTCAAATTGCCGACGCCGCCACGCTCCAGAAGGATCTGCGTGTACGGCTGTCCAGTCGATGCCCCCGTCAGGGAGGTTGTCGTAATCGCGATAGGAGCCAGCGGCGCCGTGCTGTAGTAAATATCCGCGCCTAAAAGTCCGTTGATAGAGAGATCTTCGCCTCCCGTAACGAGTATTGTTCCGTCTTGCAGCGCCACATTTTGAGGATGAAATTGCTGGTTAGGCAGGTTCGCTGTGGCCTGGAAGGCGCCCGATGCCGGATCATAAATCTGGCCATTTGTCGGTCCGTCCGTGAGGAAAACCGTCCCGTCCGGCAATATGGGCACCGGGCTCTTGAATACGCCGAGTGCCCCAAGCGCGCTGGACGTTGGACTAAATGAGCCGGTAGCTGGATCGTAGAGTTCGGCCGTAGCCGTTGGGGCAGTGGCGCTGCCCTGGCCCGTTGGTGCTATCCCCCCCGCCACCAGTACCTTGCCTGTATACAATAGAGCGGATGCATGATCCCCTCGAGCTGTCCCCATGCTCCCGGTAGACGTAAACGTGTTTGCAACCGGGTCGTAGAGTTCCGCGGACTGGAGCGGGCTGGGTCCAAAGCCGCCGGTTACCAAGACCTGGCCATTGGGGAGGAGCTCTGCGTGATGGAACCCGCGCGCCGTTATCATAGGAGAGGCAGTTGGCGTAAACGTGTTGGTCGCTGGGTCGAAAACTTCCGCACTGACTGTGGGAAGAGGGTTGCCTGTGAAGCCGCCTGTGATCAGCACTTTGCCGGACGCCAGAAGAGTCGCCAGGTGGGCTTCTCGAGGCGTGCTCATTGGGGCAGGCAGTAACATGAACGAGTTGGTGGATGGATCGAACAGTTCCGCAGACGAAACTATGTTGCTCGCAGAATTAAATCCGCCGGTGACGAGGACGAGGCCATTGTTGAGAAGTGTCATCGTAAAGAAGTCGCGGGCGGAATTCATGTTCCCGACCGCTGTGAAGGAATGAGTAATTGGATTGTAGATCTCAGCGCTAGATACGGGGTTGTTCGCCGTGGAGGCCCCGCCGGCGACTAACACCGTGCCATTGGGGAGCGCAACAGCACTATGAACGCCGCGCGCCACGTTGAGGCTACCCGTCGCACAGAAGCCATTGACGGTGAACGGATTCGAGACGGCGGTCGCGTTGCCAGCGGTGGCAAGGAGCGTGTATCCAATCTGCCCGCGATCAATCAACAGATTAGGGAAGCTTGCGATACCGCTGGCATTTGTCGTTGCCAGGGGCGATCCGGAAAGAACCGCAGTAGAACACGCCGGATTTCC
>Ga0137409_10003541_pt1 | contig 16471 bp, 9 predicted proteins | sample CZODoug1_16funga_FD_122059 | JGI IMG/M metagenome (GOLD analysis project Ga0137409, IMG submission 122059) | Vadose zone soil fungal communities from Angelo Coast Range Reserve, California, USA - CZODoug1_16fungal (Hybrid Assembly) | ecosystem: Environmental > Terrestrial > Soil > Vadose zone... | reverse complement strand
TTCCGCGATGCCGCTCTGCCAGGGAAGGAATTCAAACTGCACTTGGTAGCGTCCGTTTGCATACTGCCGGCACAAGCGGGGGACCACAACCGTGCAGACGTTGTCAGGGCCTGAAATGCGGAAGTGGCTCTTCTCCCGCATTGGATCGAACAGGTTCGGCGTAACGAGATTCTCCATCCTGGGTAGTAATCCCTCAAGCTCTTGGAGAATCTTGCGGCCCCGCAACGTGAGTTCGAAGCCTTGCGGCGACCGGAGCAGAAGGTCATCTTGAAACATGGCCCGGGCGCGCTGCAACGCGCGGCTCACCGCAGGCTGGCTCAGCAGCAGCCGGGATGCTGCCGCCGTGACGCTCTTCTCCTCCGCGATGGCAGCAAATGTAATCAGGAGGTTCAAGTCGACTTGTCGTAGTTTCTCTAAACGCATGGCAGCCATGACTATTATGCATGAATCGCATGTCGTTGTCTGGTCATCTGTGACTTTGTAAGTCAGAAGAGTGCACAAGGAGAATTCAATGCAACGGGGAAACGATTTGCAACAGAAGCGGGTGGTCGTGGTGGGTGGGTCGTCGGGGATTGGTTTGGCAGTAGCCCAACAGGCGGCCTCGCAAGGAGCCAAGGTCGTTATCGTCTCCAGCAATGCGGAACGAGTTCAGAAGGCCGTTGAGTGTATCAGTGGCGAAGCACAGGGGCAGGCGGTCGACGTCTCGGACGAAGGAGCTGTTGCAGCCTGCTTTGCGAAGCTTGGCAGTTTCGATCATTTGGTATTCACCGCCGGCGATAGACTGCATTTGTGCAACCTTGCTACGACGGATCTCCAACAGGCCCGACGCGCCTTTGAATTGCGCTATTGGTCCGCACTCGCCGCGGTCAAGTACGGAAGCCCACACATCCGCAAGGAGGGTTCTATCGTGCTCACAACCGGAATCGCCGGCCAGCGCCCACAAAAGGGTTGGGTAATTGCCGCAAGTGTCTGCGGAACTATTGAAGCACTAACACGAGCCCTAGCGGTCGAGCTGGCTCCAATACGGGTTAACGCAGTATCCCCCGGAGTCGTCCGGACGAACCTCTGGCAGAACATGAGTGCATCGGAGCGGGAACGTCTATACGAGAGCGTGGGCAACAGTCTCCCTGTTGGCCGAGTCGGCGAAGCTTCCGAGATCGCGCAAGCCTATCTGTTCTTGATGCAGGAAGGATTCGGCACTGGGCAGACCGTTGTCGTTGATGGCGGTACGGTCCTGGTATAGCACCACGACGATAAGCCGCGATTCTTCTAGCAGCGAAAGGATCAGCACCGGGTAACACAGTAGGGGCCAGCACCGCCGGAGCCGCACGTACTGTTTTCACCACGATGCTGCAGAAACGACGAGGAAAGAGAATGGGCGTCTTAGAGGATAAGGTTGCACTCGTCACGGGAGAGCTTTGCCCTCTTGACAAAGAGCTATCATGGAAGTCGGCTTAGCGGAACTGACCTACTACCCGGATCCCAGGTGGCAGTCGCTTATAATTGAGCCGCTATTTACTGCTTCGTGGCAGTTGCCGGACGGTTCCGCGGATCAGGAATTCGGTGGGCAGTACTCTGCGGCTGAAAGCCATTTGAGGATGATGCAGGCGCTCGAGAAGCATCTTCATACAAGTTTCGCCGATCTCCTCTTTGTGAACGCGAACGGTGGAAAGCGGCGGATCCATCAGGACGGCTTCTTCACGATCGTCGAAGCCGACCAGACTGATCTGGTTCGGCACCTTCACACCGCGCCGCGACAGCGCACGCCAAAGCCCGAAGGCGATTTCGTCATTGCCCGCTACGACCGCCGTGGGGCGCGGTTTCTGCGCCAGAATTCGGCCTACGCTCCTTTGACCGAAATCGCCGAAAGCGAGACCGCTGGGGGCGGTTACCAAAACAGGTTTCAGTTTGTTCTCGCGCATTGCTTGCCGGTAGCCTTCGTATCGCCGCCGTAGCCAGGGATGAGAGATATCCGCAGCGAAAACAATTTGGCGGTGCCCCTTGCCAATAAGGTAGCGTGTGGAATGAAGCGTCCCCTCAGAGTCATCGAAGCCCACTTGATCAAATTGCTGCTGATCGTCCATTCCGACCACGTTGTTACTAAAGGCCACGAAAGGCATGTGGATGGATCCGATTCGCTGCAGCAGATTCGGATAAATCGTCCCGGCCAGAATGACGCCGTCAATTAATCCGTGCTCCTGAAGAACGGGAGGCAGGTCGATGCGTTCCGGGGAGGTCTTCGGCGAGTAGTGCAGCGCCGCGAACAGCACGTGTTGCTTCATGCCGGTGGCGTAAGATTCGACGCCTTGCAGGATGCGCGCATGAAACGGATGAAGAAAATCGCGATTGCTGAGGAGAAAGCAGACCATTTCCGCGCGTCGTTTGAGAATGCGGCGAGCTTGCGCGTTAGGACGAAATCCCAGACGGTGAATGGCATCCAGTACACGTGCGCGGGTCTTCCGGCTTACTTGCGAGCTGGAATTCAGCACGCGGGAGATCGTACCGATGCCGACACCTGCGGCACGGGCAACCTCGCGAATCGTCGTTTTTGTTGGAACCGCTTCCATTTAGATTGTGTTTTCAGTGACGCCGCGCGTCTTTGCTTCCGCTTCGGGGCGCTAACGTTCGATTTTTCCCGCGGCAAGCTTACCACACCATTGGCACAACAATGGCCAGTAACGAGCCCGGCGGCCTGATTCAGTCCTTCCGGCAATAAGTAAAAAAACGATTAGGGACGATTCCCTTTTTCAAAGAACAGCTTGACAGGCACTTTTTGCTCGGTTAGGGTGTGGAACCAGTTCCAGTCAATCTGGAGCTTCTGACGACGCGAGTGGGGTGTGTGATGAAAAAACTCTCTAGTTCTTTGTTCGCTTGGCTCATTGGCCTGCGTAATTCTCCCGCGATGAACAACCAAGGCCTCGCAGTGCCTGCAGCAGGCGGTCTGAGCAGACTCGGCTACCTCGGAGTGGCCCTGCTGATAGCAACAATTCTCTTCGGATTTTCGGCGCCAGTCGCAGGTCAAGCGGTCAATGCAACTCTGCTCGGTACTGTGACGGATCTCACCGGAGCAACAGTGGCGGGGGCAAACGTCACGATTGCGGAGATGAACACCGGCGTCGGGCGCAGCACAACGACTAACGACAGCGGCAACTATGGATTTCCCACCCTTCCGCCCGGTGTGTATGAGGTGACCGTTAAGCATCCCGGATTCCGGCAAGAAACGCGGCGCGGCGTGGAGCTGGTGGTAAACAGCACTGTTCGCGTCGATCTGCAACTTCAACCCGGAGCAACATCTGAAACAATCCTCGTTACTAGCGAAGTTCCAACACTTCAGACCGATCGTGCTGATATCGGGGGAAGGGTAGAACTCACGCAGCTAACAGAACTGCCGATCGGCGGACCCGTTCGCAACTTCCAGGGCCTGCTCGCCCTAGTTCCAGGGACCGTGAGGCCCCATCGCGACCACTCCGAATTCTTCAACGCGCAGGACAGCCTCTCCACCGAAGTAAACGGTCAATCGCGCGAGTTCAACCAGTTGATGATCGAGGGCGTGAACGACGACGAGCGCACCGGCTTGTTGCAAATTTACATCCCGCCCGCGGAAGCCATTCAGATCGTGGACGTGAGTACCAGCAACTACACGGCCGAATTTGGACGCGCCGCCGGTGCGGTGACGAATGTGATTTTGAAGTCCGGTACAAACCAGTTCCACGGCTCGGCTTACGAGTACAACCGTGTGAGCGCGCTGGCTGCGCGCAGCTATTTCAACCGCCGGCCCAACCCGCTGGCACGCACCACGTACAACTACTATGGCGGGAGCTTTGGCGGCCCGATTATTAAGAACAAGACCTTTTTCTTCTTCGATATTCTGCACATCAGCGACGTCCGCGGGCAGTTCAACCTGGTCACCGTACCCACCGCGGCGTTCCGCAACGGCGATCTGTCTGCCGGCGGGAGCCTGATATACAACCCGTTCACCAGTCCCGACGGCACTAACCGGACGCCGTTTAAATGCGACGCAACCGGCAATCCGGTGGTCCCGAATGCCCAGGGCATCCAGACCGGGGGAACGAACTGCGCCAAGATCCCTTCGCAGTTGTTCAGCCCGATCGCGCTCAAAATCCTGAATCTGGTGCCACCCGCGCAGTCCACGGCGCTCTCTAATAACCTCTCGCTGAACACGCAGCTCAGGAAGAACCCGACTTCCTTTGACGTGAAGATCGACCACAACTGGACGAGCAACGATCGGCTGGACTTCCGCTTCAGCCGTTCCGTGCAGAACGTTTTGCAATCGCCGCTCTACGGGAGCGCCTTCAGCAACTCCGGCGGCCCCGGCCCCGGAGGCGCTTTCATGGGCACTGGAGTGCAACATGTGCAGAGCGGTGCGATCAACGAGACGCATATCTTTTCGCCCACGCTGGTCACAGAGGTGCGCGGCGGGATCAGCCATTATCGCAACGTGGCCCGCCAGACCGACTACGGCAGCAACGCGGCTGCGCAATTGGGCATCCAAGGCGCCAACCTGGACAATGCATTCACTAGCGGCATGGTCTCCATTGACGTGCAGGGAGGCTTCGGAGCCAACGGCTCCAGCCTGATGGTGGGGTATTCCGCCTCGCAACCGTGGGACCGCGGGGAAACTAACATCAACTTAGTGAACATTTGGACAAAAATTCACAATAACCACGCCTTCAAGTGGGGCGCGGACATCCGGCGACTGCGTGACGACCTGGTACAAGGCCAAACGTTCAGCCCGCGCGGACTCTTCCGCTTCGGCAGCGGCACGACCTCCATCTCCGGCGCAAAAACGAGCATCGCCAATAACTTTGCCGCCTTTCTGCTTGACACTCCGACCGAAGTTGGCCGCGATATAGCTCCCATCTCCGGGTCCTGGCGCGAGACCGAACTTTTCTTCTTTGGCCAAGATACGTGGCATGCCACGAACAAGCTGACCGTGAACGCCGGCCTGCGGTGGGAATTCTATTTGCCGCCCACTCCCAGCCATCCCGGTCGCTGGTCGAATTACAATCCTACGAACAACACGCTGGTGCAGGCCGGGGTTGGCGGCAACCCCTTGAATTTGGGCCGCGAAACCTACCTGCACTACTTCGCGCCGCGGTTTGGCTTGGCCTATCGTCTTACCGAGCAAACGGTGCTGCGTGGCGCCTTTGGCATCAGCTACGCGCCGTTCACGAACAACCAGTACGCATTCAACTACCCCCTCCGTTCTAACCAGGACTCGACTCAGGCCACCGGCAATGCGCTACCTACGCTACAAGGTGGCCCGGCCAACATGGCGACTGGGATTCCGGCCGCCCCGAGCATCGCCGTTTTGCCGGGGGGACTGGTTACACCTCGCCCGGGCGAGACGTACACGGTCGTGGACAAGCACTTCCAGCAGCCGTATGTGGAATCGTGGAACCTTGCCATTCAGCGTGCGCTGCCAAAGAGCTTTGCCCTGGAGGTCGCCTACGTGGGCAATCATGGCGTGAAAATTCCGATGGCCTATAACTTGAATGCGGCCCTGGCGCCATCCTTGTGCACCGCGCAGGAAGTCGCCCTTAACATCAAAGGTTTTTGCACCAACAGCAATGGGACTCCCAAGATTGTCGGCGTTGACATTCAGGGCAACAATTGCGTGCAGGGCTTCAGCACACGTCCACTGTGCAACGCCTTCGGAGCAGTAATCAGTAATGGTGCGCTGGTTACCACTTCAGCGCGCACTGGAAGCTCCAATTTCCTGTTCAAGCCCACGAGCTCGAACTACAACGCGCTTCAGGTCAAACTGGACCGCACGTTCAGGGGCGGCTTGCTGCTCAAGACGGCGTACACCTACGGCAAAGAGCTGGCCTTCCGCTCCGACGCAGGGGCAGACGATGGTGCCGGCGATCTCAACTACCTTAATTTCTCGCGCAATTACGCGGTCCTGAGCCGCAACCGGCTACACACTTTTGTGCAAAGCTTCGTCTACGAGCTGCCATTCGGCCAGGGCAAACACTGGCTGCGGTCGGGCGCGGGGTATTGGCTCCTGGGTAATTGGGGCGTCAGCGGCATCGTCACGCGAATGAGCGGCACCCCCTTGCATTTCACAGCCAGTGGGACCTCGCTGGCTGCCAGTGGGACGACGCAAACGCCTATCCAGGTCGCTCCCTTCCATACGCTGGGCGGAATAGACAACAACTTCTGGTTCGATACTTCGGCGTTTTGCCCGGTGGGGGCTGCGGTACCAACATTAGCGAACGGTGTTGCAGTAAATTGTCCAGCCACCGCCAATGGCGTGCAGGGTAACATGGCGCGGTACGCCTTTTCCGGACCGGGTTTCTTCAACTTCGACGCCGCGGCGTTTCGCCGTGTCTCGATTCGGGAGCGCATGGGATTGGAGTTCAGACTGGAAGCGTTCAGCGTGACCAATACGCCCCAATTTTCTAATCCGAATACGGACATTACGAACAATAGCTTCGGCAAGGTCAAGGGTGTGGACGGCGGGAATCGCTCGCTGGAGATGGGTCTGCGGTTCTATTTCTGACCGTCACGGTTAACCCGAGGGGCTGAAATGCGCGGAGGCATTCAGCGTAACCAAGCCTCCTCAGTTCGACCAAGGCGGGTGGGCCACCCTCCGCGAGGGATCGAATGAAATGGCTTGGTCCATCAACCACAAGCCGCAGTCAATGCGGCTGCTTTCAGCATGGAACGTTCGCTTAAGCTAGCCAGTTCTCCGCGGATGCGCGGCCTAGTGCCCACGCACGCACGAGGAGGATATACTGCGGCTTGCAGAAATGCCTTCGAATCAAAGGAGAGCAACTATGCCCATCGAACGGCGTGAATTTCTTAAGACGACGGGAAAAGCGATAACTGTGGGAGCAGCGACACTTGCGCTGGGCGGCAAGATCCTCGGCGCGAACGATCGTGTCCGGGTGGCGGTTTGCGGAGTGCGCGGGCGCGGCAACGATCACATCCACGGGTTTACGAAGGTCCCGGGAACAGAACTCGCCGCCGTGTGCGATGTGGATGAGAGCGTATCGAGCAAGCGTGTGGGCGAGATCGAGAAGCTGGGCCTGCCGAAGCCGAAGTCGTACGTGGATGTGCGCAAGCTGCTGGAAGATAAAGATATCGATGCCATCTCGATTGCCACGCCGAATCATTGGCATTCGCTGATGGCCATCTGGGGCTGTCAGGCCGGGAAAGACGTGTATGTGGAAAAGCCGTGCTCGCACAACACGTTTGAAGGACGGCAACTGGTGCGGGCGGTAAAAAAGTACAACCGAATTTGCCAGCACGGCAGCCAATCGCGCTCAAACCCCGGCATGCAGGAGGCGACTAAGCATCTGACCGATGGCACGATCGGTGATGTGTATTTGGCGCGCGCGATTTGCTACAAATGGCGGCCAACGATCGGGCGAGCTAAAGAAGAAGCAGTTCCGCCCGGCGTGAATTACGACCTTTGGACCGGGCCCGCGCCGCTGAAGCCGTTCACGCGCAATCGCTTTCACTATAACTGGCACTGGATCTGGGATACCGGAAACGGTGAAGTCGGCAATCAGGCGATTCATGAAATCGATATTGCCCGTTGGGGACTGGGTGTGGGTTTCCCGGTATCGGTGTCTGCCATGGGCGGGCACTTCATGTTCGACGATGATCAGGAAACGCCGAATACTTTGAATGCTACGTTTTGTTTCGAGGGGTCAGGCAGCAAGCGGAAGATGATGGAAGTGGCAGTCCGCCACTGGATTACCAATCACGAGGCGGAACTCGGCACTGGCGCTTACGGAGCCAACGGAGTGCCGGCGGCGGGCCTAACTTCGCCCGCGACCAAGCAGGCTGCTACTAGCCCGGCACAGCCTCTGGGTCCCAAAGATGCGAAGACTAATACCATCGGCAACATTTTCTACGGATCAAACGGTTATCTGGCTGTCGATGGCTACGACGCTTACAAGACATGGATAACGGATCAAGTGGAACCGGGTCCCTCCGGCAAAGCTGCCGGCGACCATTATGCGAATTTCATCGATTGCGTGCGCAGTCGGCGGGCGCAGGACATTCATTCGCCGATTGAGGAAGCGCACATCTCCACAACACTGGTGCACCTGGCCAACGCTTCCTACCGTCTAGGCCGCATGCTGAAATTTGATCCAGCGACAGAACAAGTCGTCGGAGATGACGAAGCCAATCGCCTCCTGCGCGGCAGTTACCGCGCTCCCTACGTTGTGCCCGAGCAGGTCTAACCGCGGCCTGCGAAGCAGCCCAAATCGAAACCGTTTGAAAGCTAAACGGCGCTCTGAAATTCGGCTAGATAATTCCCATCGAGCCGTCTTAATCCACCTAAGCCCTATCCGGATTAAGTCGATTTGACCTAACGATCTGGATCGTATGTAATCATCTCATGCGCTTCCATAGGGTGTTTCTCGCCGCGGCGATTGCTTTCGCCACCATCTGCTCGCAAACAGGGCGCGCTCAGGTAACCGCCAGCATTGTTGGCTTCGTGACTGATCCCTCCGGCGCGGCAGTGCCTTCCGCGGACGTGACCGCGACGAGTCTTGAGACGGGAGTGGCACGAACGGTCGCAACCGATGCCGCGGGCCGCTATGTCGTCCTTGCTCTGCCGGTCGGGCTTTACGAAGTTCGTGCCACCAAAGCTGGTTTCCGCGACGAAGTCCATACCGGCATCCATCTTGCCGTCGGCCAGGAAGCGAGGGTCGATCTCTCGCTGCCAGTTGGCACCGTGACGACGCAGGTGGGTGTAAATGCCGACGCATCGATCGTCAGCACCACAACCAGTGACATCTCCGGACTGGTCGGCGAGCAGCAAATCAAGGACTTACCCCTCAACGGACGCAGCTTCGATCTGCTGCTCACGCTCAATCCAGGTGTTGTAAATTTCACTTGGATGAAAACCGGCGGAACAGGCATCTCCAATTCCACTACCGGAAACAACTTCGTCGTGAGCGGCCAACGGCCGCAGCAGAATCTGTTTCTTCTAAACGGCGTGGAATACACCGGCGCCGCCGAAAATAATATGCAGCCCGGCGGCACCTCGGGCATGCTCCTGGGCGTTGAGGCCGTTCGCGAATTCAATGTGCAGCGGGACTCTTATGGCGCCGAATACGGCAAGCGTCCCGGCGGACAGGTCGCGATCGTCACACAATCGGGCACGAATCAATGGCATGGCTCCATCTTCGAATTTCTCCGCAACAACGCCCTCGACGCGCCCAACTTCTTTGACCAGGGCGACGCTCCGCCCTTCCAGCGCAATCAGTTCGGCGCAGCCGGCGGCGGCGCGCTTCAGCGTGAAAAAACATTTCTATTCGCCAACTACGAAGGATTCCGCCAACGCCTCCACCAAACCTCGGCCGCCTTCGTTCCCGATCTCGCGGCTCGCGCCGCCGCTGTTCCCAGCGTTCGGCCGCTGTTGAATCTCTGGCCCACTCCCTCAGCAAGTGACCCCGATTTTCCCAGCGCTTGCACGGCTCCGACGACGCTTCCGGCAAACTCCTGCGGCATCGCCGAAGTCTTCAGCAGTCCGCTGCAAACCGTTCGCGAGGACTTCGGTACCGCGCGCGTCGACCACATTTTGTCCTCGCACGACACCCTTTCCGGCATCTATACCATCGACGACGGCGACGATTTTACCGCCACTCCGCTCAATCCGTTTAGCGCCGACGTCGTGACTCTTCGCGCACAGGTGGCCAGCATCGAAGAAACGCACGTCTTCTCTCCTTCATTCCTAAACACCGCGCGATTTGGCTTTTCTCGCGCCGGGTACTTCTTCACCGGCGAACCCGCTCCCGGTACTCCCGCAACGGGCGTCCCCGGATTTCTTCTCGGCCGTCCCGTCGGAGCAGTCGTTGTTGGCGGTAGCACCGCCTCCAACCCGCAAGCGCAGCTCGGCCTGGCTGGGAGCAACAATGGCAGCAATCTCACCATCGCGCGGAATCTCTACACGTTTGAGGACCGTGTCAGCCTCACCCGCGGACGACATCAAATCGATTTCGGCGTTTGGCTCCAGCGCTTCCAATCCAACGAAACCATTGCGTTGAGTCAATTCGGCCAAGCCACGTTCACCAGCGTGCAAACGTTCCTGCAGGGCAGCATTTCCAGCTTCCTCTTTGATCCGGCTCCCACCGAGATGAACTGGCGCTCGCTCTTCGGCGCGTGGTTTGTTCAGGACGTGATTCGCTTCAGCCCGCGACTCACCGTTTCCCTCGGATTCCGCGCGGAATCCTCCACAGGTTGGAACGAAGCGCATGGCCGCGCTGCCAACTACTTCTTCACAAACAATGTCATCAACACCGACCCGCACGTCGGCGATTCCATCTTTCAAAACAACAACGCCACATTCCTTCCCGAGCCACGCATCGCGGTAGCCTGGAGTCCCCTCGGCCCCAAAACCGTCATTCGCACGGGCTTTGGCATGTACAACGATCTTCAAGACGCTCTCGGCTATCGCACCGATCAAAATGCCCCGTTCAATCCCGTGTTCAGCACTCCGCTCAGCGTCGCGCAACTTCCCGTCAATCCCGCTGGCCCGTTTCCGGCCGCTTCCAAGCTAGTTCCGGGCGGCGTCGATCCCAATATGAAAACTCCGACCCTCATTTCCTACAGCCTCCGCGTGCAACGCGAAATTTCGCCAAATACTTCCGTCACCTTCGGTTACATAGGTTCTCATGGCTATCACGAAATGATCGGCATCGATGCCAACGAGCCATTCCCGGTGGTCTGCCCTGCCGCTCCATGCCCAGCGACGTATCCGACCACATTCCCAGCCGGCATTGCAGGCACGCCGGTGCCCGCGGGTGCTTTCTTCATTCCAACTACGACCAAAGCTAATCCTGCGCTAAACAACACGTGGACCTGGTTCTCCCGCGGCGACAGCTCCTATAATGCTTTGCAAATCGACGCGAACCGGCGCTTCAGCGGTGGCCTCACGCTTCGCGGCGGCTACACATATTCAAAAGTTCTCGACGACGGCGACTCCCTCAACGCCACCACTTCCGGAGGAGGCCCGGCGCTCGCCGCGAATCCGTTTAATCTCCGTTCTGATCGAGGGCTGGGCACGTTCGATGTTCGTCATGTTGCCGTCATTTCCGGCACTTACTTCCTGCCGGTCGGCGGCGGCAAGCGCTTCCTGAACGGGTGGAGCGGCTTCGCCAATGGTCTCGTTAGCGGCTGGTCGGTGAACTCGGTCGTTACGCTGCAAGGCGGCTTTCCGTTTTCACCACAGCTCAGTTACAACCCCTCCGGCAACGGCGACACACGGAATCCGGTTCGCCCGTTCGTGAATCCCAATTTCTCGGGTCCGATCATCCTCGGCAAACCCGGCAAATGGTTCAACCCTAACGCCTTTCTCGCACCCAGCAATACGCCCGCGAACACCGGCTTCTATGGCAACGTCGGTCGCAACACCCTCATCGGTCCCGGCCTCGCCACATGGGATTTCTCTACCTTCAAAGACACTCACATTCGGGAGCGGCTGAACCTGCAATTCCGCGCCGAAATCTTCAATCTGCTAAACCGCGCCAATTTCAACACGCCCAATGGTGTCGCCTTTACGCCGTCCGGAGTTAGCCCGACTGCCGGCGCCATCACCAGCACCTCCACCACTTCACGCCAAGTTCAATTTGGGCTCAAACTCCTTTGGTAATGCAGTCAACCATGCCATGCACTAAGGTTATGTCTGACCACTTCGGCCGCGGTGACCACGAAAAGGAATAACTTCAATTTTTCTGAATGGCTGCGGCCAAAGGGTATGGACTGGTGGGTTCGGCTGGCGTATTCTCTGGCGCATGACACTATCAGCGCGAAATCGGCTTGAGGGCAAGGTCGTCGAAATCGAATTCGGCGGCGTCATGGCGCACGTGGTCATCAGCGTGGGCAAGAATATGATCGAGAGCGTCATAACCAAGCGCAGTGCCGAGGAAATGAAGCTCAAGGTTGGAGATACGGTGTCCGCGGTGATCAAGTCCACAGAAGTGATGCTGGAAAAGAACTGACCCCTTCTACATTTCAACTGCAAGGAGACGCCGCATCATGCATCGTGTAATCCGCGTGTCTCTACTGTCGATTCCAAATATCTTGTTTATTCTGGCTGCTTCGACCGCGGGCGTCGCGTTCGCACAAACTACGCCCGTCACCGCGGAGCTTCGGATCGGCGGCGCGGTCTCTACTCCGCTCGTGCTCACGGTCGCTGACCTCAAAAACATGCCACGCAAGAAATTGACAGTGGTGAATCCGCACAACAAGAAGACGGAAACCTACGAAGGCGTCCTTCTGGAAGACCTGCTGCGTAAGGCAGCTGTGACGCAGGGGGAGAATCTCCGAGGCGCCGCAATGGCTACCTATGTTTTGGCGGAAGCGATAGACGGATACCGAGTGGTTTTCTCATTGGCCGAACTGGATTCCGGGATCCTCGAGTCTGAGGTGATTGTGGCGGACACCATGGACGGGGTGGCGCTAGGAGCCAAGGAAGGGCCGTTCAAGTTGGTTGCGCCCCACGAGAAGCGACCAGCGCGGTGGGTGAGGATGCTTAAGTCGATCACGGTCGTGCGGATTCCTTAGAATCTTTTTCGCCATCACTAAAGCTCGTTTCCTGTCGCTTCACCCCAGTCGGTCTCGCGGTGTTGATTTTCATGGGTTATGCGGGAGACGAGTTCCCCAAGATTTGACCTAGGTGATGGCTTACGCATGTGCACCGCACCGGACCCTTTTACATCAAGATCCAGGGTATCTCCGTCACGCAACTTAGCTGCCTCCGCGATGGGCTTAGGGACTCGGAGAGCGAGGCTATTGCCCTATTTGGTGAGCCGGGTTTTCATTTGAGACTCCGTATATACGATGTACAAGCACACGACATGCCCGCTTATACCATGAGGCGGCGGCTCTACATTTTCATGCTGGGCATCGAGTTGTGCTCCATTGCGTGGTCGTCGCCCATGCCAGGGCTCCAAACCTTGGCTGGATCGGTTTCAAACGGGTAGACGTGGATCATCCAACCGGCAAGATGCGGCTTGAACTGGCCGCCAACGGCTGTGCAAGCCTGCTCGGTGGTGATCGAGCCGTTCAGTCCGAAGATTGAATCACCCATTAGCCAGTTGCGTTGTTCGGGCTGCGGCGGAACACACATGTTGAGGTGCACATGCCACTCGGCGATTGAGAGGGGGACGCGAGCATTCAACTCCTCTTCCGTCGCCCCATAACGGGCCATGTACATGATACCGATGAGTTTGTATCCGGGAGTGGGTCCAACGATTTTGGTGTAGAGCAGGCCGCGCGGCTGGTCGGGGTTGAAGCGCTCATCGTCCTCTGAAGCCGGGGACTCCAGGATGAAGTGGTAGACGTTCTGGTGCTGCTCGGGCATAAAGATCGTGTAGCCATCGGCCTCAGCCTTGCGATAGTCACGGTATCGCTCTGCCGCTTTCTTCGCAGCCGCCACGATAGCGTCGGCGCGAGCCTTGTCGCCAGGCTGCGGCGGGCGCAGCTTGGTCATGGCCATGTGGGGATCCGCGTCAGTCGCCGGGTCTGCCATGGGCTTGGCCCTGAGCCAGTTATGAGCGACCACGCCACACATGAGAAGCAGGAAAGCTGAAAACACGAACCAGCGGAGCAGTAGTTTGTTCATGGCACTATCCCTTTCAACTGATATGAAGCTTAGAGCGACAGCCATACGTCACGTCTATCTCCGATCGACCCAAGACAGATTTCATTTTATTGAAAACAGAAGGACTGGACGCTAGGAATTGTTTGCTTTGGGTTAGGTTGTGACTGATGGGAGGGCGTCTGCTACGCAGAAGCGTCGGAAAAGCCGGAGCGGCTAGGAAGACTCTGACCTGCGCTGGGTGATTCTGGAACGGCTCGGTGGTGTCGACGCTGTGAAAGCGGCGGCCCTTCGCTGCTCAGGATGAACAAGTCCGCCGCACTCCACGCACTCGAGCGAGGATGGGCCCGGTGCGTTCGGCACGTCACTCCGATTAGAGTTTAATGACGGCTAAGCCGGATGCCAACTGGTCCAGCAATGCCTCCAGGGCGACGGTTCGGCTTGGGAAGAACTGCCTTAAGCCGAACTAGTTGTCTGGGAACGCAGTGCCGGTGACGGAGACAGTCTCCTGCGCGCCGGAACTTTCAGTAACGATCAGCGTGCTCGTGAAGGTGCCATAGGCGCTCGGGTTGAAGGTCACCGTGACGGTGCAGGTTGCACCTGTCGATAAGACAGATCCACACGTGTTCCCCTGCACGAGAGAGGGATCGCCGCTCATGGCGATTCCGGCGATCCCGACAGAGGCGCTGCTGGTGTTAGTGACGGTAACATTCTGACTGGGGCTATCGCCGATAGTGTAGCCGGAGAAATTAAGCGTTGCCGGGGACAAGCTGAGGTGGCGCGGCAGGGTTCCTGTTCCCGCGAGAGTTACGGCTTGCGACGTACCCCAGTTGCCCGAGTCGTCATTGAGGGTCAGTAGCTCAGTCGCCGGACCGGCAACCGTAGGGGCAAAGGATACACTGGCGGTACAGCTTGCTCCCGCAACTAAGCTGTTCGCGCAAGTGTTTGTCTCAGCAAATTCGCCACTGGCCGAAATGCTGGAAAAGTTCAGTAGGCTGCCCCCGAAGTTGGTGATGGTGACGGGCTGGGAATTCCTTGAGGTGCCGATATCCTGGTTGGCGAAAGTCAAACTTGCTGGTGAAAACTTGATTGCGGAGGGACGTGGACTCGGCAACGGTACCGGAGTCGCTCCGAAAACGTAGTAGGGACCATAATACTGGGTCAACGCGCTTGATGAGGTGAGAACCCCCATCATATTGTCCACAATTCTTGCTCCACCCCCTCCTACGAGGACCATTCCACTCGAATCGACGGCAATGCTTTGCGGCGTTGAATTGGCGCCCAGGTAGATGGACTTCCAATTGGCTCCCGTCATATCGTCGACGCGAATCACCGCCGGCTGATAATACTGCGCGTCGGCGATGTAAATCTTGCCGGCCGCGTCAACCGCAACCCCAACGGGAGATTGCAGGGGATAGATGTAGGAATTGATCACCGGGGATTGCGTCAACGTAGTCCAATTGGTTCCGTTCATATCGTCCATGCGAACGATCTGTTTGTTTCCAGCGTCCGCCACATAGATCCGTCCGCTGGCGTCAAATGCAACGGGCGCGGCGTACTGTGCGAATTGACCGACGCCGGACCCGATCCCGCCCATGGTGGCGGTCCAGTTCGTGCCGGTCATGTCGTCCATGCGGACTAGCCGGTTGTTGCCCGTGTCCATCACATAGATCCTGCCGGCGGAATCGAGGCTAATGCCTGATGGATTCATGAACTGGCCGACAGCGGAACCAGACGTGCCGAAGCTCGTCCAGTTCGTGCCATTCATATCGTCGATGCGGACGACGCGGCTGTTGTAAGTATCGGCGACGTAAATTCTGCCCATGGAATCCAGCGCAATGCCGTAGGCGCCGTAAAACTGCCCGACGTCGCTGCCTTGCGTTCCATACGAGATCAGGTTGGTGCCGTCGAGGTCGTCCGAGCGGAGAATCTGGCCGCTATTTGAGAAGTAGAATGGCGTGTAGGCGGAATTATAGACTGTTGTTCCCTTGGCTGCAGCGCCGCCAGTTCCAAATCCCTGATAGGTAACGCCGTTGATGGCTTGAGTCGCGCCATTCATACGGCCAGTGCCGCTAATGTAGCCAGTGAAGGTGTAACCGCAGGTGATATGGCCGCCCCTGCCGCCGCCTGAGCAACTTTCCGCGAATGTGGCGCTAGTAAAGCTTCCGCTTAGAGTCGTGGTCCCGTCATTTGAGACATAGTTAAAGCTCCCGCCAGCGCAATGGCCCGGGGCGGTAGTGGGGCAGTTAATGGTCAGAGTGCCGGGGGGAGTGGCAACCGTCGAGTTGATAATAACGCCAGAACTTACCTGTGTTGAACCACCGGAATTGAAAAAACCACCTTGATCAGCGTACGCCATGGGAGTCAAAAAGACTAAAAGAGCGAGAACAACAAGGGTCTTATTCATTTGGGCACCTTATCCTCTCCATCGGAAGGAAGCACTTTGGAGTAGCATAGAAATGACCGGCGAGAATTTCTTACCCAGGGGCGGGAGAGATTTTACATCACCGCCTGCGGCTGGAAAATAAAAACATCTGTTACTTCCGCGGCACATTCGTGACTGACGCGTAAATCGGAAACTGACTACCAGAGCAAGCGTTCGCTTGTCTTTCGCTGACGTGGTGAGTAAGATGCGGCGATTGCTTCCGGCCACGGGGGTGGGTGCCTAGGGGAACATTTCGGGGGCACTTTTCGTTCCATAGTATGGCAGGCCGAGATGGCTGCCCACGGTCTTAACGAAAAATTGACCGAGGGTCGCCGCGCATGTCACCGTACCAGGATTCGAGGCTGATGAGACGTTGGAGCCGGATGCCCAACTGGTCCAGCAATGCCTCCAGGGCGACGGTTCGGCCTGGGAGGAGCTTGTGCGCCGCCATTCGCGCC
>Ga0137409_10003540_pt1 | contig 16472 bp, 18 predicted proteins | sample CZODoug1_16funga_FD_122059 | JGI IMG/M metagenome (GOLD analysis project Ga0137409, IMG submission 122059) | Vadose zone soil fungal communities from Angelo Coast Range Reserve, California, USA - CZODoug1_16fungal (Hybrid Assembly) | ecosystem: Environmental > Terrestrial > Soil > Vadose zone... | reverse complement strand
ATGCTGCGGCTGCGCTCATCGAGTTTCTCGAGGGCCATGCTCAGCCGCTCGGTCGAGTCTTCTTCCCACTCTTCGTTCTCGACCTCGACGGCGGGGTCGGCGTTGCTCGCCGGTAAGTACATGGCCGGGGAGTAGGCCTCTTCCTCGTCGCTTTCCGGCGTCGGGTCGAAGGACATGTCGCGCGCCGACAGGCGCTGTTCCATTTCGCGAACGTCGGCCACGTCGACCCCTAAGTCGCGGGCCACGGCGGCGGTCTCGGCTTCGGACAGCCAGGCCAGATTCTTCTTCATTTTGCGCAGGTTGAAGAACAGCTTACGCTGCGACTTCGTCGTGGCGACCTTCACCAGGCGCCAGTTGCGCAGCACATATTCATGAATCTCGGCGCGGATCCAATGCACCGCGAAAGACACCAGGCGCACGCCCACCGTGGGGTCGAAGCGCTTGACCGCCTTCATGAGGCCCACATTGCCTTCTTGCACCAGATCGCCCATGGGCAGGCCATAGCCCAGGTATCCGCGTGCAATGTGCACCACGAATCGCAGGTGCGAGAGCACCAGCTGCCGGGCGGCATCCAAGTCGGCCTCGGAACGAAAACGAACGGCCAGCGCGATCTCGGCTTCCTTCGAAAGAACCGGAATCTGGGACACGCGGTCTATATAGGAATCCAGGCTCCCGACGGGGCCTGCGAACACCAATCCGCTCGTTTGTTTCGCGACTAAAGCAGTACTCATCAGCTCAAACCTCCCAATCAGCGCGGGTGCAATGGTAGCACTCCTAGGGTTTGAGTGCTAATGTTACCGATAGTTCACATCGCTGTTAACCTATTGAAATATAAGTCTAAGTGGGCTCGATGCCGCGGATGTGCCGCGTCGCAGCAAGCCAGGAACCGAGCCACGCCAGGCAGGTGGCCAGAGCCAGCACCAAGACCCCGGTGGTGAACCCGAGCCCCTGCAGTCGAAACTGGCTGCCATACAACTTGGCGAGGCTCTCGACGGGTTTCGCCAGAATTACTGCGGCGAGGGCGACCAAGGTCAACGCCATCAATCCGCCTCCCAGGCCATACCAAATACCGCTGTACAAGAACGGCCTGCGGGCAAAACCGTCCGAGGCGCCCACTAGCTTCATGACCTCGATTTCCGCGCGCCGGTTCAATATATCGAGGCGGATGGTGTTGCCTACGATGAGCACCACCCCCGCCCCCAGCAGCCCGGCGGTAAGCAGGACGACGCGCCGCAAAATATCCAGCATCCCGTGCAGCCGCTTCACCCATTCGGTGTCGACTTGCACGGTTTGAACATCGGGCAGGGCCGCGACCGCTCCCTTGAGCGCATCCGTCCCCTGGGGGGTACTGGCCGCCAACGTCGGTGTGACGATGAGGGTATCGGGCAGGGGGTTGTCGATCAGCGCGTCGAGCGCCTTGCCGAACCCCGAATCGTGTCGAAACTCCGTGAGTGCTTGGTCTGCGGTAATGACGCGCACCGCGGCGACATCGCTGCGCTGGCGCAACTGCTTCGCGAGCGTCGCGGTTCGTGCGGTGCCCGCTCGCTTGTCCATGTAGACCGATACATCGAAGGCCTCGCTCCAATTGCCGGTGGCGCTGCGCACGTTGGCCAGGAACAGATTCAGGAACAGCGGCAGGGCCAGCGCGACCGCGACCACACTCATGGTCATCAGGGTCGCGAACGGCTGATTGACCATGCGGCCCAGGGACCCGACCAGCGTCTGCGCATGCCGCGCGAAGTACGCCTGCACGTTTCCGCGGAAACGCGATGGTATCCGCTGATTGGTCATTGCGACGTTTCCGCGGAAACGCGCGCTCCCGCCCGGCCCGCGTCGGTCACGCGCCCGTCTCCGAGGACGATGCGCCGGGCGCCGAAGTGGTCGATGAGATGCACATCGTGGGTGGCGATCACCACCGTCACCCCCACTTCGTTGAAGCGTTTGAACAATTTCATGATCTCGACGGCCAGGTCGGGATCGAGATTGCCGGTGGGCTCGTCGGCAATGAGCAGCGCCGGCTTCGCGACCACCGCGCGCGCGATGCCCACACGCTGCTGCTCGCCGGTCGAGAGCTCGAGGGGTCGGCTTCTCTCCTTGCCGAGCAGGCCGACTTGATCGAGCGCAGCGCGCACGCGCTTGTCGATTTCGCGCTTCGGCACGCCGGCGATGATCAGCGGCAAGGCGACGTTGTCCGCCACGGGCCGGTCGTGCAGCAGCTTATGATCTTGAAATACCACGCCAACGCTTCTGCGAAACTGGGGGATGCCGCGGGGCTTTACACTTGCGGTATTTTGGTTGTTGATGAACACCTGGCCGCGGGTGGGGCGCTCGATGAGCGCGATCAATTTCAAGATACTGCTCTTGCCGGCCCCGGAGTGGCCCGTCAAAAACGCCAGCTCGCCGTGATCGATCTTGAACGACACGCCGGCCAGGGCCTCGCGGCCGTTGGCGTAGCGCTTGTGGACTTGGTCGAAACGGATCATGCGCCGTCGGGATCGGATTTCAGCAGGGCCGACACGAAGTCGGACGCGTTGAACACGCCGAAATCCTCCGTGTCCTCACCCACGCCGACGAAGCGGATGGGAATTTTCAGGTTTTGGGCGATGGCGAGGACCACGCCGCCCTTGGCCGTGCCGTCCAGCTTGGTCACGACCAAGCCGGTCACCCCCAATCCCTTATGGAACTCTTCGGCTTGCGCGACGGCATTCTGGCCAATCGTGCCGTCCAGCACCAACAGCACCTCATGCGGCGCACCGGCATCCAGGCGCTGAAGCACCCGCTTGACCTTTTTGAGCTCATCCATCAGGTGAGTCTGGGTGTGCAGGCGTCCTGCTGTGTCGGCGATCAGGACGTCGATGTGGCGCGCGCGCGCAGCCTGAAGACCGTCGAAGATCACGGCGGCCGGCTCCGCGCCGCCCTGCTGGGCGATGATCGGCACCTGGTTGCGCTCGGCCCAAACCTCCAATTGCTCGCGCGCGGCTGCGCGAAAGGTATCGCCGGCGGCCAGCATGACGCTGTGTCCATCGGCCAGTAGCCGGCGCGCCAATTTGCCGATGGTCGTGGTCTTGCCGGCGCCGTTGATGCCCACCACCAGGATGACATAGGGCTTGATGGCCGGGTCGATGGTGAGCGGCGTTTCCACCGGCTTCAGGATGTCCAGCATGGCGTCGTGCAAGGCCTTGAGCAGCGCGTCCACATCGGTGAGCTCTTTGCGCGCCACGCGCTTGCGCAGGTCGTCCAGAATTCGGCTCGTGGCCTCGGCACCCACGTCGGCGGTGATCAGGCGCGTCTCGAGATCGTCCAGAATCTCTGCATCGATCTTGCGGCCGGGCAGAAGCTCGCCGAGGTCGGCGGTGAGCCAGGCGGGACCTTGGTTCAACTTGGCGCGCAGGCGCTTGAAGAAGCCGCGGACCTTTGATGTATCGGCTTCGTTCGTCATAAGAAGGTACATGGAGGGGAGGACGTCAAGGGAGGGTATGATACCGGAGTGACTACCCTCAAGACGGAATCGAACGCCTCGGGCGGGCGCAATTCAGTGCGGATCATCGGCGGCGGTTGGCGCGGCCGGCGGGTCAGTTTCCCGGACATTCCCGGCCTCAGGCCCACTCCCGACCGGGTGCGCGAAACCCTGTTCAACTGGCTGCAGCACGACATCGCCGGTGCTCGGTGCCTCGATCTGTTTGCCGGTTCCGGTGCGCTCGGACTCGAGGCCCTCTCCCGCGGAGCCAAGGAGCTGGTGTTCGTCGAGCAGGCCGTCGCCGCTTCGCGCGCCTTGCAGGAGCAACTGATCCGCTTGGGCGGGGCGAGCAAGGGCCAAGTCGTGGAAATGGGCGCCGCGCGATATCTGCGCTCTCCCCCGCGGCCGTTCGACATCGTGTTCTTGGACCCCCCGTTCGGCCGGGGCGCGCTGGCGGAATATGTCCCCATGCTGGACGCGGGCGAGTGGCTTCAGAAGGGAGCGCGGGTGTACCTGGAAAACGAGAAGCGGGACGGGGTTCCGGCGCTGCCCGCCCGCTGGGAGCTTCTCAAATCGAAGTCGGCGGGCGAGGTGGGGTATCATTTGGCGCGCGTCAATGCGCGAGCCTAATTGAATGCACAAAAAAACAGCTGTCTACCCAGGGACCTTCGATCCAATTACCAATGGTCATACGGACTTGGTGCGGCGAGCAGCGAGTATTTTCGACCGCTTGGTGGTTGCGATTGCGGCGAATCCGAACAAGGCGCCCATGTTCAGCCTCGAACAACGGGTCGACATGGCGCGCCGGGTGCTCGTCGACGTGCAGAATGTCGAGGTGATGGGGTATGTGGGCCTGACGGTGGACTTCGCGCGGCAGAACGGCTTGTCCGTGATCGTGCGCGGCCTGCGCGCCGTGTCGGACTTCGAGTTCGAATTTCAACTGGCCAACATGAGCCGCCACCTCACTCCTGAAATCGAGTCCGTGTTCATGACGCCGCAGGAGCAGTACACCTTCATTTCCTCGACTCTGGTGCGCGAAATCGCGGTGCTGGGCGGAAACGTGTCCGAGTTCGTGCATCCGATCGTCGAGATCGAACTCAAGCGGCATCGCAAGCTTTGAGCGAGACCTCACCCGTACCGCGCCGCGCGCGGCCATACACCGGCGTCTTATTGTCTGTCGCGGCACTCGTTGCCGCCATCGTCGCCGCGCCGCCGGCGGCACTCGCTGATGACTCCGCGGCCGTTCAGCGCGCGGCCCCGTCGCTGCCGGCGAAGGGCCCGCTCCCCGCGCGCAGCGCGGTTGCGCACAAGGCGGCCATCGCCAGTGCCTATCCATTGGCGAGCCAAGCGGGCCAGGAAATTCTGGCGGCGGGCGGCAATGCCTTCGATGCGGCGGTGGCGGTATCGGCGGCACTCGCGGTGGTCGAACCCAGCAGTTCGGGTCTGGGCGGCGGCGGCTTCTATTTGCTGCATCGGCAAGCCGACGGCTACGAAACCATGCTCGATGCACGCGAGAAGGCGCCGGGGGCCGCGTCGCGCGACATGTATCTGGACAAGGCCGGCAATCCCATCGAGGACGCGTCGATTTCCGGGGCCTTGGCCGCGGCCATTCCGGGCGAGCCCGCGGCGTTCGAGTACCTGGCGCGCAAATACGGCAAGCTGTCGTTGAAGCAAAGCCTGCAACCCGCGATCCGCCTCGCGCGCCAGGGTTTTCCGCTGTATGCGCGCCTGCAGGGGGGCATCCGCTACAAGCAGAAAGTCCTGCTGCGTTCTCCGGACGCCGCGAAAGCCTTCCTGACCGCGGACGGCGGGGTTCCCGACGTAGGCGCCGTGATCAAGCAGCCGGATTTGGCGAACACCCTGGAAGCCATTGCGAATCAAGGCGCGCAGGGTTTCTACGCGGGCCGGGTCGCGGCGGATCTGGTCGCCGGCGTACGGGCGGACGGCGGCATCTGGACGCTGCAGGATCTTGCGGCCTACCGCGTGGTCGAACGCAACCCGTTGATCGGTGAATATCATGGGGCGCGCATCGTGTCGGCCGCGCCGCCCTCGTCGGGCGGCATTGCGATCATCGACGCCCTCCATATTCTCGCCGGCTTCGACTTCGGCAAATACGACGCCGCCACGCGCAAGCACCTCGTGATCGAAGCCATGCGCCGCGCGTATCGCGACCGCGCGATTTACCTGGGTGATCCGGATTTCGTCAAAATGCCGCTGGCGCAACTCGCAAGCAAGGACTATGCGGCGGGGCAGCGCAGCAGTATACGCACCGACAAAGCCATGCCCTCCAGCCTGCTGCCGGGCATCGAATCGGAACCGGTGGGCATGCAGACCACGCATTTCTCCGTTCTCGATGCGGACGGCAATCGCGTGGCGGCGACGATCTCGGTCAATCTGTTTTTCGGCACGGGCTACATGCCGCCGAAGACGGGGGTGCTGCTCAACAACACCATGGACGATTTCTCCACCAAGCCCGGCAGGCCCAATGAATTCGGGCTGGTGGGCGCCACGGCCAATGCGATTGCGCCGAACAAACGCAGCCTGTCCAGCATGTCGCCGACCTTCGTCGAGACGCCGAAAGGCATGATGATCGTGGGCTCGCCCGGCGGCAGCTACATCATCAGCATGGTGCTGCTGGGGACGCTCAATTATCTGGACGGCATGAACGCGGCGGACATCGTCAAATATCCGCACTACCACCATCAGTACCTGCCGGATGAAGTCGACTATGAACCGGGCGCGCTGACCGACGCGGAGATCAAGGAGCTACAGGCCATGGGACATACGCTCAAGGTGTCCGGGCGGCAGTGGGGCAATATGCAGGTCATCACCTGGGATTACGCCACCGGCAAGGTGGACGCGGCATCCGATCCGCGCGGCGAGGGCGTGGGACTGGTGTACTGACTCCGTCGCCGGGCGGTGAATTTCCTATCGGCTCAGCGTTGACAGGTCGAGCACCAGTACGTGGAGCGCTGGCCCTGGGCGAACTGCTTGACGGCGGACCTGCAGACGCGGCAAGCCTCTCCCGCCCGTTCATACACGAATAGCTTCTGGCGGAAATACCCGGGAACGCCGTCGGCATTGACGTAGTCGCGCAAGCTTGTGCCGCCGATCTTGATCGCCTCGCCGAGCACGTCCTTGATGGCCTGCGCGAGCTTTGTCGCCTCTTGACGGGTGAGGCGGCGGGCCGCGCGGCGCGGCGAAACCCGCGCCCGAAACAAGGCCTCGCTCGCATAGATGTTGCCCACTCCCACGACGACCTGGGAATTCATGATGAGGTGTTTGATGGCGACGCTGCGCTTGCGGGTCGCGCGGTGCAGATACTCGCCGTCGAATTCACGGCTCAAGGGTTCCGGCGCCAGCTTGGCGAGCAGCGGGTGCAGCGCGGGATCGCCTTGAGTCCAATGCAGGCTGCCGAAGCGCCGTGGATCGTGAAATCGCAGCACCCATCCGCCCTCCATTCGCATGTCCCAGTGGTCATGCGTCTTGAGCGGCGTCTCGGCTTTGACCAGGCGGAGGCTGCCCGACATGCCGAGATGCAGGATCAAGGTGCCGGCGTCGAACCGGATCAAGATGTATTTCGCGCGACGGTCGATGGCGCGCACGGTCTGGTCGCGGACGGCCGCTTCGAGGTTGGCGGCGATGGGCCAGCGCAAGCGCCGATCGCGTACGATGAAGTCGAGCACGCGCCGCTCCGTCAAGGCGGGCGCGATACCGCGTCTCGTCGTTTCTACTTCAGGGAGCTCGGGCGTGTGAGGCTCGGGGGGCGGGCGCTACTTGATCTTCGATTCTTTGTAAGGGACGTGCTTGCGCACGACCGGATCGAATTTCTTCGTTTCCAATTTGTCGGGGTGCAGGCGCTTGTTCTTCGTGGTCGTGTAGTAATGTCCGGTGCCCGCCGAAGAAACCAGTTTGATTTTGTCGCGCATGAGTTGCTCCTTAAACCTTGACGCCCTTGGCGCGCAGATCCGCAACCACCACGTCCACGCCGCGCTTCTCGATGGTGCGCAAGCCGCGAGTCGACACCCGCAGGCTCAGGAACCGCTTCTCCGTTTCCGACCAGAAGCGGTGAGTATGCAAATTCGGCAAAAAACGGCGCCGTTTGCGATTGTTCGCGTGGGAAACCGTATTACCCGTTTTTGGGCCTTTGCCCGTGACCTGGCAGACTCGCGACATGGCGTAAACCTTTGAAACTATGGAACCCTAAGAACAGCCGCGCTTTATACCAGGCTGCCTCCGGTCAGGCAACCTACAAACAATTAATCAAATAAATTCAATGGGTTAAAGAGGAGCGACGGGCTAAAGAGGCGTGGAGTTAAGGAAAGGCGAGGGCTCGGCGCACCGGACGATACCTCGTGCGAAGGCATCCCCTGCCTAGACAAGCCCGCGTTCCGCCAGCGACACGCTCGCGCCGTCCCCGATGATGATGTGGTCCAGCAGGCGAATGTCGACCAGCGCCAGCGCCTCCTTGACCCGCTGGGTGATCAATTCATCGGCCTGGCTCGGTTCAGGGACGCCGGAAGGATGATTGTGCGCAATGATCACCGCGGCCGAGTTGCGCTGCAGAGCCAGCTTCACGATTTCGCGCGGATGCACGCTCGCGCCGTCGATCGTGCCGCGAAACAATTCCTGGTATTGAATCAGGCGATGGCGCTTGTCGAGGTAGAGGCAGCAAAACACTTCGTGCTCGAGATCGCGCAGCTGCGAGGAGAGAAAGTCCCGGGTTGCCCGTGGGCTGGCGAGCGAGGGGCCGGCGCGCAGGGTCTCCGACAGCTGCCTTCTCGCGATCTCGACCGCCGCCTGTAACTCCGCGAAGCGCGCCAACCCGAGTCCGCGCTCTGCGCAGAATCTCTGCCGATCGGCCGCGATCAGCTTGCGCAGGGAGTGAAAACTCTGGAGCAGGGCACGCGCAAGATCGAGCGCCGAGTGCCCCGGCGTTCCCGTGCGCAGCAAGATCGCCAGCAGTTCCGCGTCGGACAGCGCCGCGGGCCCCTTCTCGAGCAGCTTCTCGCGCGGTCGTTCATCGATCGGCCAATCCCGGATTGCCATGCCCGTAAGCATGACCAGCGCGGCAACAAGTCTCTAGCTGCATTTCGCTGGCGAGCGAGCAGTTACGAGGTTGATGGCAAAGCGACTCGATGTCACGCGCCTTGATTCCGGTGGGTGGCGAACCAATTGCCTCGGTCCGCTACGAGTGCCCCGAGCTCCCAAACCCGCCCGTTCCGCGCGGCGTCGCCGAGAAATCCTCGACCACGTCGAATCCCACCTGCACCACCGGCACGAACACCATTTGCGCGATACGGTCGCCGGGGTTGATGGTGAAGGGCGCGGCGCCGCGATTCCACACCGACACCATCAGCGGCCCCTGATAGTCCGAGTCGATCAGGCCGACCAGATTGCCGAGCACGATGCCGTTCTTATGTCCCAGGCCTGAGCGCGGCAGCAGCACGGCGGCCAGCGCCGGATCCGCGATGTAGATCGAAATGCCGGTCGGAAGCAGCTCGGCGGCGCCGGCCTCGAGCGCCAGCGGGGCGTCGATGCAGGCGCGCAAGTCCATGCCGGCGGAGCCCGCGGTCGCATGCTGCGGCAAGGGAAATTCTCGGCCGATGCGCGGATCCAAGATCCGCAGCTTGACGGTGCGCTGCACGCCGTCAGCGCCTCACGCGCCGGGCGCGCACGCGATCGCGCGGCAGGGCGGCGATCCGGCGTTTGCGCGGACCGCGCCGCGGGCTGCCGTCGGGCGGCGGCAAGCGTTGAGCGATCAAGGCAACGAGCTGGCGCGCAACTTCGATTTTGGGTCCGCGCGCGACCTCGACCTTGCCGCCGGGCCAAATGACGGTCAGCGCGTTATCGTCGCAATCGAACGCAATCCCGTCGCCGACCTGGTTGGCCGCAATCATGTCCAGCCTCTTGCGCTTGAGCTTGATGCGCGCGTTCTCCTCGACGTCGTTGGTTTCCGCCGCGAAGCCGACCACGTACGGGCGCTTGGCCATATCGGCGACCGACTTGATGATGTCGGGCGCGGGCTCGAGATCGAGTTTGACCGACACACCTTGTTTTTTGATCTTCTGTTTGGCGACGGCCACAGGCTGGAAATCGGCCACCGCCGCCGCGGCGATGAATATGTCGGCATCCGCCACCTGGCGGTGGACCGCGGCGTACATGTCGCGCGCGCTTTCCACATTGATGCGCGTGATCCCGGTGGGCGTCGGCAATTGCACCGGTCCGGTGACGATGGTGACATGCGCACCGGCCTCGCGCGCGGCGGCGGCGACGGCAAATCCCATTTTCCCGGAGCTGCGGTTGGTGAGATAACGCACCGGGTCGAGATGCTCGCGGGTCGGCCCGGCCGTGATCAAGACATTGAGCCCTGCCAAAATACCTGCGTTCGCCGGCGCCTCCAGCAGGCTTTCCGCGAGTTTCACCGGTTCCCACATGCGGCCCGCGCCGACTTCACCGCAGGCCTGGTTCCCGGAATCGGGGCCTAAAATGCGAATGCCGCGCGATATCAGAGTTTCCACATTGGCCTGAGTGGCCTTGTTGGCCCACATGACCCGGTTCATCGCCGGCGCGAGAACGATCGGCGCTTCGGTGGCGAGGCACAGGGTGGCCAATAAATCGTCGGCTCGCCCGCAGGCCAGCCGCGCGATGAAGTCCGCGCTCGCCGGCGCGATCAGCACCACCTGTGCCCAGCGCGCGAGCTCGATATGGCCCATGGCGGCCTCCGCCGTGTCGTCCCACAGATCGCTGCGGGTCGGCCGGCCCGATACCGCTTGAAAGCTCATGGGAGAGACGAATCGCTGCGCCGCGCCCGTCATCACCACTTGCACGTCGGCGCCGCGCTCGATCAACCGGCGCACCAGATCCGGACTTTTGTACGCGGCGATGCCGCCAGTGACGCCCAGTAAAACGCGAGTCTTCAGCGTCAATGGATGCCCTTCAGTTCTTTGAAGCGCGCGATGTCGCTGTCGAATTTCTTGCTCATCCCCGTTTCCTCGCTGCGCTTCTCACGCAGGTTTTCTTCTTGCGTGTGCATGTCGTTTCGGACGCGCACCAGGTCCTCGGCCATCTGATCCGGCATGACCGGGGCATGGGGGTCGCTGCTGTACGGCTTGAAGTGCAGGCTGCCGTCACGCAGTTTCTTCAGTTTCCCATTCAATACGTCGAGAAATTGCGAGGTGACCTTGATCTGATCGGCCAGCAGCGTCACCCGCTGATCCCGCAGGCGCTCGATTTCCTGCACCGTCCCATAGGTATTCAGCAAGTTCCGATCCCGGTTCTGGCTCTGCTCGGCCTCGGCCCGCCTTTGCTCGTCGGCGGCCAATGCTTCAGGACTCTTCTGGGCCTCGAGACGGCTGATCTCGACGCCTTGAGAATTGATGACCTGCTTCTCCTGCGCGGCGTACTCCGGCGGGATGCGATCACCGTAGTGGGTAACCCCCTGTGCGTCCACCCATTTATAGAGGGTTCGGCCACTCGATGCGCCGGCGCCGGCCGCAAAACCCGGCGAGGCGAGCAGAATCACGGCGCAGAGGGCGGTCCAAGCGGCATTCTTCAAGCGAATATCCTCAAGAGGAGCGGCCGCCATTGTGAGCGGAGCGCCCCGCGTTTTCCAGGGCCTGTGCCTCAATCTGTGACCCCATATTGCTCCCGGTAGGCCTGCATACGGACGAGGTCATCCTTGCGCCCCCGCAGCGAAATATGCTCCATCAAATCGGCCAGATTGACGACCGCCACGACCGGGATTCCATACTGGTCGCGGACTTCCTGGACGGCGGATAAGCGGTTTTGCGGGCCGCGTTCCTGGCGATCCAAGGCAAGCAGTACGCCGGCCGGCCGCGCGCCGGCCGCCCGAATGATATCGATGGATTCGCGGATCGCCGTGCCCGCCGTAATGACGTCATCGATGATCAGAACGGCGCCGCTCAAGGGGCCGCCGATGATGTTGCCCCCTTCACCGTGGTCCTTGGACTCCTTGCGATTGAACGCATACGGCAGATTCCGGCCCCCCTGTTCCGCGAGTGCCGCCGCCGTGATGGTGGCCAAGGGAATGCCCTTGTAGGCCGGGCCGAACAGCATATCGAACTTGACATCGGAGGCCATGATGGCCGCGGCGTAGGCGCGCCCGACCGCGCCGATGGCGGCGCCGGTGCTGAACAATCCCGCATTGAAAAAATACGGACTTTCGCGGCCCGACTTCAGCGTGAAGCTGCCGAAGCGCAGCACGCCCTGCCGCACGCACAAATCGATGAATTCACTCTGATATGCCAAGGTCATGGGCCCTGATACTATCGCGCGCCATGCGCATCGTCATGTTGAACGTAATTGATGGGGACGGTCCAATAGCGGCCGGATCTAGCCTCATGCCTGGAATTTCCACCTCGATGATGTCGAGTCTTGCCGTTTGACCCCAGCGGTGAAGAAACCTACGTTGCTGCAAGCGCTTGGCGACAAGCGCATGACGGCCGTTCTGTTCTTGAGCTTCGCCTCCGGACTGCCGTTCAATCTGACGAATTTCACCTTGCAAGCGTGGCTGGCGTCCGCCGGCTTGAGCATCAAGGCCATCGGCATTTTTTCCCTGGTCGCGCTGCCTTATAACATCAAGTTCTTGTGGGCCCCGTTTCTGGATCGCTACCTGCCGCCGATCCTCGGCCGGCGCCGCGGCTGGATATTGATTTTTCAAGCTTGTCTGGCCATTTGCATCGGTGTCATGGGCTTCAGTTCCCCGACGAAAGAACCCTATGCGCTCGGCGCCATTGCCGTCTTCCTCGTTTTTCTGTCGGCCTCGCAGGACATCGTGATCGATGCGTATCGCGTGGACACCATCCCGGCCAGCGAGCGCGGTCTGGCCGCCGCTGCGGCCGCGTTCGGTTATCGCACGGCGGCGATGCTCGCGGGCGCGGTGCTGGTCTATGTTGCCGCCAGTGTGGGCTGGCAGCTGGCATTTCTATTCGTGGCCGGCCTCATGGCGGCCACCATGCTGGCGACACTCCGGGCGCCCGAGCCGGACGCGCCGGGTCACCCGCCGCGCACCTTGACCGATGCGGTCTGGCATCCCCTGCGCGCGCTGCTCAAGGAAAAGGGGATCTGGGGATTTGTGGCCCTCGTCCTGCTCTACAAAGTGGGCGATGCTCTCGCGCTCAGCCTGTACAGCACTTTCATGATCCGAGGCGTCGGATTCTCTTTGCACGAATTGAGCATTGCCGGCAAAGTCAACATGACGATCTCCACCATGATCGGCGTGGCATTCGGCGGCTGGATTTATCTACGCTGGGGAACGTTCCGCTCCCTTCTAGTGTTCGGCATCGGGCAGGCGCTCACCAATTTGCTCTATATGTGGCTGGCGCTCGCGGGCAAGAAACTATGGCTGCTGGCCCTTGCAACGTCTCTGGATACCATGATCGGCGGCATGGGTCAGGCGGCGTTCGTTGCCTTCTTGGTGTCGCTCTGCTCATCGGATTTTAGCGCGACCCAGTACGCACTCTTGTCGGCGCTCGCGGTCCTGCCGCGAAATGTGACGGGAGCGATCGCGGGAGCGATAGTGCCTGTGATCGGATGGGCGAATTTCTTCATCGTCACCTGCTTGAGCGCGGTGCCGGGGCTGATCCTGCTGCTGATATTGCGCAGACCTCTGAATGAACTGGGTGCCCGCGAAGCCGCCAAGGCCTAGGCTTCAGGCAACGGCGCCGGAAGAATCAAGTTCCGAGGAAACTCAGCGGCGCAGCGATCGATCGTGCGGAGTGGACCAAAGGCTGCGCGCGTTGTCCTCGAACTCGCGATCCAGATCTTCGGCTTCCACATCCACGGCGCCCGACCAGTCCTCCGGCGCATCGGCCGCATCGATGAGTTCGTCCAGCAGCTGCTCGTTCCAGGAGTCGAAATCCACTTCGGTGACGGTGCCGTCGAAGTACTGAATTTCAATGGTTTGGTCTTGGTCGTCGATCGCGACCACTTCAAAGAGCTCGTTGGTACCGCCCCGATACCATTGCCCAACGACCGGCCTGATTGCGTTCATCACTGCCTCCGTCTGCTATGCTCAATTCCAACTCCCGAACTCCATTTCACTCCCAATGAGTCATTCGCGCAATATGTAATTTTTGCGCGCAGCAACATCGCCAGTGATCGAACAGCTCATTAAATTCTTCCTCGTCTTTTTCGTCGTGGTCGACCCGATCTCACTCATCCCTTTGTTCGCCGGCCTCACGCAAGGCGCAAGCGCAGGCTTCAAGAAAAAAATGGCCGGCAAGGCGACCGCGATCGCGCTGGCGATCTGCGTGCTGTTCGCATTGGTGGGCGCGAAGTTCTTGGGAGTCATGGGGATTTCCCTTAATGCGTTCCGCATCGCGGGCGGAACCCTGCTGTTCTTGATTGCGCTCGACATGGTGTTCGCGCGCATCTCGGGCACCCGCTCGACCACATCCGAACGAGAGGAGGCCAAGAAGCGCGAGGACATATCGGTGTTCCCGCTGGCGTTTCCCTTCATCGCGGGACCCGGAGCGCTTGCCACCATTTTGCTCGCGGCCGGCGAGGTGGGTGCAAAGCCGCTGCTGTTCGCGAGCTTCCTGGGCGTCGTCGCGCTGGTCCTCGCCGTCTGTTGGGTCTTGATGTTGGCCACGCCGCGCCTGATGCGGGCGCTGGGCGTGACCGGCGCCAATGTCGTGAGCCGCCTGTCCGGCGTGATTCTTGCGGCCCTTGCCGTGCAATTCATCATCGACGGGATTCGCGGCAGCTTTCTCTAGCATCCAGGGCAGCACTCGCCCGGAGGGGTAAGAACCCTCAAGGCAACGTTAAGAAGCAGTTGCCTTGAGGCTTCTTACCCCTCCGGACGAGCGCTCGAACCGATGAACAGTACGCACCAGTAAGGATGACTCGGAGCTCGTCTCCTGCACAGGAATGTTAACTGGCCCAGCGCGAAAGGCCTGGGGGGAGAGGGAGAGTCAAGGCAACTGCTTCCTACGTTGCCTTGACTCTCCCTCTCCCCCCAGGCCCTGCGCTGATGCAGTTAGGTGTGCCGCTTGGCATACGCCAGATCCCACACACCGTGACCCAATCGCGCGCCACGCCGTTCGAAGCGCGTCAGCGGCCTGAACTCCGGCCGCGGCACGTAAGTCCCATCCGGGCTCAATGAGGTAAGTTCGGAGTTGGCGTTGCACACTGCGAGCATTTGTTCGGCATAGGCCTGCCAGTCCGTGGCGAGCCGCAGCACGCCCCCCGGGCGCAGCTTGGCCGCCGCCGACGCAACGAACGCAGGGTCGATCAAGCGCCGCTTGTGATGGCGCTTCTTGTGCCAGGGATCCGGGAAGAATACCAGGATCTCATCGAAGGACTCACTCTGAAGCTTGTCCTTCAATACCTCGACGGCATCGCGACAGATGACGCGCAAGTTGTGCACCTGTGCCTGCTCGGCGCGCAGCAGCAACCGGCCCACTCCCGGGCGATGCACCTCGAGTCCCAGGTAGTCGATGTGAGGATTGTGCTCCGCCAGACTGCCGATCACCTCCCCGACCCCGAAGCCGATCTCGAGGCAGCGCGGCGCACGGCGTCCGAAAATCCCTTCCAGGTCCAATGGGTCATCGTTCAAGTCCACGCCGTAAGACGGCCATAGATCTTTGAGCGCGCGCTCCTGAGCGGGCGTCATTCGGCCCGCGCGCAAGACGAAGCTGCGGATGTGGCGTTGTGTCTGCATGGGCGCAAAGTGTGCCTGATATGATGCCGCGATGCGTAAACCAACGTGCGGCGCGCTGTCGGGACGGGGCGGCTCAATACCGCTGCTGGCGGTTCTCGCACTGCTGATAGCCGGCTGCGCCACCCTGCCACGGCACGTCCAAAAGACCCCGAGTGTTGCGCTGAAGGATCCCGACACGACGTCGCTCGGCCGCATCGTTGCAGCCGAGGAGGGCGGCAAGAACCTGTCGGGCATCCGTCTGCTCACGTCGGGCGAGGAGGCCCTGGCCGATCTCATCGCGCTCGCCGACCACGCCCAACGCACGCTCGACGTTCAGTACTACATCATTCACCAAGACGATTCTGCGAGGATCCTGCTGCATCACGTGCGCCTGGCGGCGGACCGCGGCGTGCGGGTGCGCGTCCTGGTCGACGACCTCAATACCGCCGGGGAAGATCGGCGGTTCATGCATTTGGGCGAACACGCGAACGTCGAGGTCCGGGTGTTCAATCCGTTTCCCGGCGGAAGATCCAAAACCTGGACCCGCCTGCTCGCCTCGGTGAACGACATCCCGCGCATCAATCACCGCATGCACAACAAGTTGTTCGTCGCCGACAATGCACTGGCCATCACCGGCGGCCGCAATATCGGCGATGAATACTTCACGCGCGACCCGCACTACAATTTCATCGATCTCGACGTGGTCGCGGCCGGCGCCATCGTGGGGGAATTGTCGGCGTCCTTCGACGCGTTTTGGAACAGCAAATACGCGTATCCGATCGCCTCGGTGGCCTCGCCGGTGAGCGCCGAACCGGCCTCGCCGCAGTCGCCCGACGGCGGCGACGACCTGAGCACCAGCTGGATGGAAGGCGAACTGAATTCCGGACACATCCCTCTGGTGTGGGTGCCCGCCACCGTGCTCGCGGATCGGCCCGCCAAGATTGCGAGCGAGACCGCTCCCGACGAAGAGGTCACGATAGCCAACAACCTCGCCGTCCTGATGCGCTCCGCCCAGCAAGAGCTGATCGTGATCTCTCCCTATTTCGTGCCCGGAAAGGACGGGGTCGCGCTGTTCGCCAAGCTGGTGGACCAAGGCGTGCATATCCGGATACTCACCAACTCGCTGGCGTCGACCGATTCGCCCCTGGTGCACAACGGATATTCGCGCTACCGCGTGGCGCTGCTCAAGCTCGGGATCGAGCTGTCCGAGGTGCGGCCCAAGCTCGGGCAAAAGCGCGCCCGCTTTCATCCATTCCGCAGGTCCACCGCAAGTCTGCACGCCAAGGCGCTGGTGATCGACCAGAAAACCGTGTTCATCGGATCGATGAACATGGACGCGCGTTCGGCGCG
>Ga0137409_10003539_pt1 | contig 16473 bp, 16 predicted proteins | sample CZODoug1_16funga_FD_122059 | JGI IMG/M metagenome (GOLD analysis project Ga0137409, IMG submission 122059) | Vadose zone soil fungal communities from Angelo Coast Range Reserve, California, USA - CZODoug1_16fungal (Hybrid Assembly) | ecosystem: Environmental > Terrestrial > Soil > Vadose zone... | reverse complement strand
GACGTTCCCGACCACGACGTGCGTTTCAATATTCACACCGGCGGCTTTCGCCGCGGCGCGAAGCCCAATGAAGTCCTTTTCATAATGCGCATTGGCCTCTTCCAGGAGGGCCGCGGTTTCATAGATCATGGCCGGTTCCGGCAACTGGGCGACCGAGAGGACGACGACCGCTTCATGGTTGCGCAGAGCAGCCATCTGCAAGCCAAGATCGAACGCCCGTTTGGAATAACTCGACCCGTCGTAGGCAATCAGGATCTTCTTGATCATCGGAGGGTTCCTTGTCAATGAGCGCGTTTGGCCGCGCAAGCATTATACTGTGACGGCTAAATTGAGACAGCGCCAAGATATCTTCGGCTGCGAAGGACGGTGCATCCGTCACATGGGGGTGGTCCCCGCCGACCCCGCGTCGGTGGGACCGATGATTGACTGCTACATCGACCGCGCCGAGTGAATTGCTCCCCACCGGCCCCGTGCCGGTGGAAGCTGTGATTGAAAGCTACGAGCCAGTTGTGGCGCCCATAGCTTTCAGTCGTGGTCCCACCGGCACGGAGCCGGTGGAGACCTGTTTTCGTTTGCAGTTTGGGTTAGCTTTCAATCGTGCTCCCACCGACGCGGGGTCGGTGGAGAGCTCTGTGCCGACAGGCAGCTCCCAACGACCGCCTCCCTTCAGGGGCAGTGTAGTGTCGCTAGATTCAAGAAAACTGGAAGCGTGTGCGGAATGCGCAAATTGAACGCACAGGGCGCGGCCTCTTGTCGCTGAAGCGACCCAGCCACCCCCGAAGAAGGGGGGCGGCGGGGCCACCCGACTCTCCGATGCTGGCAGCATCGGCCACGGGGCAGGGCTTGTCCGGGTTGGCGGGCCGTCGTTACATTGGAATTGTGTCGATCGCCCGTGAATTCCGCCTTCAGAGACTTCAATGACACGTCATTCGATTCGGCGCGCACGCCAAATTTTCCAACATAGGTGAAGGGCTGCGCACTCGCGCCCGTTCGCCCGAGCAACACTCCATAGGGCGAATAGGCGTAGGCGTCCGTCACCGCCCCGCCCGATGAAGTGAGCGCCGCCCGTTCCGAGAGGGCCTTGGTCTTGTCGAGATAGTACTGATAGTCGCCCGCGTAAGGCGTCAGCTGGCCCGCGTTGATGTGCAGCACGCTGCTCGCGATCGCGCCGGTCCTCCTTATCGCGATTGCCGTTGCCGGCTTGATCTTCGGCGCCGAGGCCGCGCGCGGCGCCATCGCCCGGGAGATCTCCGGTCTGGTCGGCTCGAAGGTCGGCGAGAGCATCGAAGCCCTGCTCAAGAGCGCCTGGCAGCCGCACGCGGGAGTCTGGGCCACCCTCCTGGGCAGCGTCGCGCTGGTTTTCGGCGCGTCGGGCGTTTTCGTGGAGCTGCAGGATTCCCTCAACATCATCTGGAAGGTCCGGAAGAAGGCGGGACGCGGATTGTGGGGCACGATCCGGGATCGCTTCCTGTCGTTCACGATGGTGATCGGGATCGGCTTCGTCCTCCTCGTCTCGCTCGCGCTGAGCGCCGGACTGGAGACCCTCGGCCGGCAGCTCTCGGACAACGGAACCCGGATGGTGATCGCGAAGGTGGTCAATCCTCTGCTGTCCCTGTCCGTCATCTCCGCGCTCTTCGGCGCCGCCTTCAAGGTCCTCCCGGACGCGAAGACGCGATGGCGCGACGTGGTCGTCGGCGCCGTCCTGACCGGCGCGCTGTTCACGCTCGGCAAATTCCTGATCGGCCTCTATCTCGGACGGGCGACGATCGGCTCGACGTACGGAGCGGCGGGCTCCTTCGTGCTGCTCCTGCTGTGGATCTATTACTCCAGCCAGATCTTCTTCCTCGGCGCCGAATTTACGAAGGCGTGGGCGGACACGCGGGGCCGGTCGCCCCGGCCCGATGCGGACGCCGTCGCCGCGACCGAGCCGCAGCCCTCGGGGAAAGAGAAACCCTATTCCCGGGCGCCCGGCTCGCCAGCTTCGTGACGAGTTTCGGCGCGGCCGACGTGGGGCATTTCCGCGTCGTGGGAACCAAGGGCAGCCTCGAGCTGGATCCCGCCTACGAGTATGTCGAAGGGCTGACGGAGTACGTCAGACGGCAGGAAAACCTCCGGGTCCGCCACTACGGCAAGCACGATCAGTTCGCCGAGGAGCTCGTCTATTTTTCGGACTGCATCCTGCACGACCGGGAGCCGGAGCCGTCCGGGCTGGAGGGGCTCGCCGATGTGAGGATCGCCGAAGCCCTGCAGCGATCGATCGATAGCGGTCCGTCCGTCTGTCGTCGCTCCGCCGCCCCGAACGGTTGCGTCCATCGCAGCAGATCGTCCGCCCGCCGCACGGCAAGCCCGACGTCATCCGCGCCGAATCTCCCCATCCGTGAAGCCCTTTTGGCGGCCGGGCATCACGAAAAACGTCGTAGATAGGGCCGAGGAAAGGGGCGTCCGACGCAGGGCGGGCGCCATTCGGACGAAGTCGACGGAAGTCAGGTGTCGACCATGAAACTCGTTGCCGCGCTGCTGTTCAGCGGCCTGGCGCTCGCCGGCTCGGGCGGAATCCGGAAATCGATGATTCCCGCTCTCGTTCTCCCAAGCGCAGCGCCGGAGTTCAGCCAGAACTGGTATGGCCGTCCGGTGCTGCCGGAGCTCTTCGGCGGGTCGGAAGATCAGGAGCCGCCCGAAGGTCTCCTGGCCGAGCCGCCTGCGAAGCCCGCCTCCCGGACGCTGCCTCCGCTCCTGCGACAGGAGGATGCCGAGGAGTCGAAGTATCCGTCCCTCATGACCGTGCTCGACGTGAAGGCCTGGCGGGATCAGGAGGATCTCCGAAGGATCCGGGAGACCGCCGGCAACCTGTTCCTCGGCGTCCCCATGATCATTCCGCAGGTGATCCTGGAAGAACTGCTCCCGCGCGGCTTGGCCGTCGGCCCGAACACTTTTCTATATCCCAATTCGCCGGCGTCAACGTCGCTCGCCTTCATCGTCTTCGACCAGGCGCTTTTCCATGAGGCGCAATTCCTGGAACGCGTGCAGGCGGCGGGCGCGGACGACCCCGCCTACGCCGAGACGCTCACCCGGGGCCAGCGCCACGTGCTCCGGCGTTCGCTGATGACGGGGTTCCGGGTGTCGTACTCGCTCCCCGCGATGTCGCTGGGCCTGATCCTCCAGACCAGCGACGACATGGGAGTGGCCGGCTACATGATCGCGCCCGCCGCGGCCGGAACGCTGATCTTTCTCAAAGGTCTGGACCAGAAGTTCGAGATCGCGGACTTCATGAAGGCCCGGGTCCAGCTCGCCAGCGGGAGACAATGGGTCCGTGCCGCGCACGTCGGGGACGGGCTCCCCGTGTTCAGCTGCGAGCTCAAGTTTTTCGACTTCCCGATCGCCCTGATCGCGAATATCGAGGCTTTGGATCACGGGCTGGCGCCGGCCTTCATCGGGATCGGCACGTCCCTCGACGTGGTCGAGGATCTGCTGGGGCGCGAAGAGAACCGGAATCAACGACTCGGGCGCTGATCAGGGATACATCAGGCTTCCGCAGCAGCACCGCATCGACAGCGAGCCGGCCTTCCCTGGCTGGGGTCCTCGCGTCACCAGGATCTGGCCGCCGCAGGTCGGGTCCGAACAGTTCCAGACCTGGCCTCTCTGCATGCTCATGAGCCACCTCGCAAGATTCAGGGCACGGGCGGCCAATGCTCCGGGAGGCGAGGCCCGCGACGCGGAGGTTTGACGGACATAGTCACTTCCGCCATGACTGAGCCTCGCGCGGGGCGATCGTTATGGGGCCGGACTGGGCCATAACGGCGCCCCTGAAGTGGGTTCAAAAGGATGGAGAGCACAACGGAGGTCTTTATGATGGAAACCGTTCGAGACGTCATGAGCCGCAACGTCGAATGCGTCGAACCGCAGGCGTCCCTCCGGACCGCCGCGCGGATCATGAGGGATCGTGATTTCGGCTCGCTCCCGGTCTGCGAGAACCGTCAGGTTTTGGGGATCGTCACCGACCGCGACATCGCCGTGCGGGCCGTCGCTTCGGGACTGGACGCGGATCGCACACCGGTGAATGAGATCATGTCCCGCGAGGTCGTGAGCGTGCGGGAGACCGCTTATCTCGGCGACGCCGAGCGGATCATGCGGGACCGTCAGCTTCGCCGGCTGCCCGTGCTCAATCAGAAAGGCGAACTCGTGGGCTACCTGGCCATGGCCCGCATCGCGCGAACGGAGGAGCCGGTTGAAACCGGCCGCGTGCTTCGCGGGGTCTCCCAGGCGAGCGGCCCCGTCCAGGCCGGCAGCCCTTAGGCCACTTTCTCGACCCGCGCCTGGAAGGAGTTGACCGCCTCGAGAAGGGCCGCATCCAGCGTGGGATAGGAGAACCGGAAGCCCGTCTCGAGCGCCTTTGTGGGATGGCAGCGCTGGCTCGCGGTGAGCACCGTCGCGACCCTCCCGAACACCAGCCGCAGGCCCCACCTCGGAATGGGAAACAGCGCCGGCCGGTCGAGCACCCGAGCGAGAGTCCGCGTGAAGTCTGCGCTGCGGACCGGGTTCGGAGAGGCGGCGACGATCGGACCGGTGATCTCCGGATGGTTCAGGGCGTGGAAGTAGAGATCCGCCAAGTCCTCCCGGTGAATCCAGCTCATCCACTGCCGTCCGTCGCCCAGCGTGCCTCCGAGGCCCAGCCTGAACGGGCCGCGCATCTTCGCCAGGGCTCCCCCTGGACCGAGGACGGTGGCGGTCCGCACCAGAACCGTCCGTATCCCCGCCGCCTTCGCCTCCGCCTCCCAGTCCCGGCAGACGCCGGCGAGGAAGCCGTCGCCCGCGGGCGATCCCTCGGTCAGCTCCTCTTCGCCGCGGTCGCCGTAGACCCCGACCGCCGAGGCCGAAAGCAGGACGCGCGGCCGGGCGAAACGCAGACCGGCGACGAGATTGCGCGTGCCGATCACCCGGCTGCGCCGGATGCGGTCCAACTTGGCGCGGGTCCAGCGTCCCTCGGTGAGAGGCTCGCCCGCGAGATGGATGACGGCATCGGCGCCCTCGAGGGGCGCGGGATGCGTCATCGGATCCCAGCGGCGGTCTCCCTGCGGCCCGCGGCTGAGGCGGATCACCTCGTGCCCGCGTCCGCGGGCGACGGCGCAGATCAGGCGGCCGACGAAGCCGGTCGCCCCGGTCACGGCGATCTTCATTCCTTCACCTCGTCCACGTCGTCTTCCGACTCGTCGTCCGCCGGCCACTCGGGAAGGGGACCCGGAGGGTCTTTCGGGTTGGGGCGCTTCGGATCTGGGAACATGGGCTCTCTCCTTATCGATGATAGGTTCCGCTCAAGGCGCCGGAGCCGATCCCGTGTCCGGCGATCGCGTCGTCGAACTCGGCCCGCGTCGCGCCGGGCGGCAGGGCCAGGACGATGTCCAGCGCGTGCACATGGAAGGTGTAGTGGTGGTCCGGATGTCCCCGGGGCGGCGCGGGGCCGTCGTAGCCGACTTCGCCGGTGTCATTCGCGCCCTGCTCGGCGCCGGGCACCTGGCTCGGGAACGCCCTTTTCGAAAGTCCCTCAGGGATGCCGTGGCGGGAGGCCGGGATGTTGTAGAGGATCCACAGCGTGAACGGCTTTTCGCTCGTGCCGTGCAGGTCCTCGAACGTCAGGGCGAGCGACACGGTTCCTCTGGGCGGCTCGGCCCAGGACAGCGCGGGGGAACAGTTTCCGCCGTGCAGCGCGCAGCGGGCCGGCAGCGGCCCGCCGTGCGAAAAGCTCGGGCTGGTCACCAGAAGATCATCGGCGGGCGGGTTCGGCTCCTGGGGAGTATCGGGTCGACGGGGTCGGAGTCGGGTATCGGGCATGACCGCATCTCCTGCACTGATGAGGCGGGAGGACGCGCGATGCGTCCGGCCCCGCAAGAAGGAGCCTGCGCCCGGGCCGGATGTTATTGGGGTGGACGGAAAGGGGATCGGACATCCCAACAGCCGCGCCACAGGTCCGTTTTTGCTAGCCGGCGGCCGGGCTGGGCCCTTCGGCAAAGGCCGCGGCTTTTTTCAGCATCAGCGGCGGCACGATCTGCTCCATCGACCGCTCCAGCTCCGGGAGGCTCGTGACGACCGGCGGTCCGTCGGTCTCGGAGATCCGCTGCGACCAGCGCTCCGGCTCCGCCGGCGCATCGAGCAGCGCGACCACGATCTCCGTTCGGGGCAGCGCGGCCCGCACCCGTTTGTACAGATAGCGCACGGGAATCAGGGCGGGCGGCTTCAGGGAGACCAGGATGACGACGTCCGGGATCCGCTCGACCGCCCGGCGGACCTTCTCCCCGACCGTGTCCGCGCCCGGGAGTACCTCCATATGGACCCCGCGCTGCGCCAGGAGACGGCCGATCATCTGAGCGCTGATCTCGTCCACCCCGTCGTCGGTCGGAATGCAGACGGCCGTGTGGCCCCAGGCGCTTGCGGCGGGCACGATGGCCGGCAGCAGGGGCTTGGTCGCGCGCTCCGCCAGGTCCTCGATGAGCACGGAGAAGTTCTTGCGGATGTCGACCGCCGCGTCGTCGGCAAGGCGCCCCGCCTGGAGGTCCTCCTGGATGAGACCGAGGGTGGGGACCATCAGCCTGTCGCACGTTTCGGAGAGGGAGCGGCCCGCTTCGCTGACTTCGACGATCTCCGCCGCGCCGTGCAGGTCGCGAGCGAGCAACCGCTGGTAGAGCTGGATGCGCGGCTCCACGGTCACGTCGTCCGCCAGCAGCGTGTGGAGGAAGCGCAGCGGCGCGAAATGACGGCCCATCACCACGAGGGACACGGTCAGGGGGATGGACAGCAGCAGTCCCAGCCCGCCCCAGGTCCACGCCCAGAACGCGGCCGCGACGAGCACCGCGATCGGCGTGATGCCCGTCCGCCTGCTGTAGAGGAGCGGCTCGATCGCATTGGCGACCGTCAGCTCGAGACAGAGCCACAAGGCCGCGAACAGGAGGGTCGGGGTCCAGGTGGGGAACACCGCCATCGAGAGGAAGAGCGGCAGGGACGCGCCGAGCCAGGGGCCGAAGTACGGGATGAATCTCGCCAGCGCCGCGACGATTCCCCAGAGCGGGGCGTTCGGGATGCCCAGCGCGAGGAGGATCAGCGCGACGACGCCGCCATAGAGAAGGTTGATGACCGTCTGGAGCAGCAGGTAGCGGCTCACGCTGCCGGCGGCATCCTGCATCGCCTGCGTCGTGACCCGCACCCGCCCGGCGCCGGAAAGCTGGATGAGCCGGTCGCGCAGATCCTCGCGATAGATGAGGAGGAAGATGACCAGCATGAAGACGACGAACCCCGTCCCGAGGGTGTTGAAGAGCGACAGGAAGACGTCGCCGAGGACACCGAACGCGCCGGGGCTGGAGTCCTCGGGATCCGGAATGCGGAACGGAGGGGTCGCCTTGGGCGGGGTGCGGGCGATCTCGGCCCCCGCGCTTTCGATCAGGGCATAGCCTTTCATGAGCGGAGCGCCGAAAGGCCCCAGCGCGGGCAGCTTGGCGACGATATTCCCGCGGTAGTCGGGCAGGCGCCGGGCGGTCTCGGCGATCTGACGGGTCACCAGCCAGCCGATGCCGGCGAACAGGATCGTTGCGACGAGCACGGGAAGCAGCACCGAGGGCAGCCGGCCGAGCCAGCACCGCTCCAGGAGTTTGCAGATCGGGGCGAGAAGCAGGGCCAGGAGCACGGAGAGCGAGAGGGGCACGAGCAGTTCCCGGCCGGCATGGAGACCCGCGATGATCATCAGGGTTCCCATGATCCGGAAGAGCCAGAGCACGGACTCGGGGGCTCGTGCCATGTCATGAACCGGATCCCTGCGCAGCAGATTTTGTTACGGCCTGGGTCGGGACCGTATCATTTCCGGAGCCCGGGGCTCAGGAGGATGAAGCGCCATACAGGACCATGACGATGAAGTCGATCGTTTGGGTACTTCTTCTGGCGGCCGCGGGAGCGGCCGTCCCCCAGGAACATCGCTCTCCGACTCCGCGGGCGGAGGTCTCCCTGCTGCGGCAATTCGAGGGGGAGTGGGACGCCCTCAGCCAAGTCGTCGGAATGAGCGACCGCGAATCCCACGAGACCAACGGTCGCGAGACGGCCCGCATGGGCGTCGGCGGCCTCTGGCTCTGCATCGAGTTCCACGGCGATATCGACGACACGCCGTTCGAGGCGCGCGGCCAGATGGGGTACGATCCGATGACGCGGAAGTACGTGATGTCCTGGGTCGACAGCGTCAGCCCGCGGATGAAAGTGGCCGAAGGCTGGGCGGATTCCAGCGGCAAGGTGTTCACGCTCCGGTCCGAGTGCCGGGATCCCCTGACGGAGCACTGCGTGCGCGAGACGCTGGTGCTGGAGATCCGCGACCGGGACCATCGCACGCTGAGGGCGACCGTCCGCAGCCGCGAGGGCGACGAGCGCCAGACGATGCAGATCCTCTACACCCGGCGCAAGTAGACCTCAGGGCAGGCCCAGATAGCCCTGATCGCCCCCGTTCTCGAAGTTGGCGTTGATCCGGACGGCCGCCTCGTGCGCGTCGGCCGGGGAGATGCCGATCGCGTCGCCATGATCGCCCAGGATCTGGTTGACCATGGACAGCACTTCGCGGACCGTGACGCCGTAGAAAAGGCTCGCCGGATCCGCCACCACCAGGTCGCCCAGGGGGAGCGTGCCGGCGGAAAAGGAGGCGTCGGCGTCATCGAAGCCCACGTTGAGGGCGAGCGCCAGCGTCGACCCCGCGAAGGAATTGGCGAGGTCGGTCGGATCGGCGGAGTTCCGGAACAGCACGGCCGGGGTCCCCGTCTGGGGCAGAAAGGTCAGGATTGATTGCGGCATCGTGAAACGGCAGGTGAAGCGCTCGGGCGCGCCGAGCGTCACCCGGCTCGGGAACGCGCCGCTGAAATGGGCGTTCAGATACGCCGTCGCGTCGTTGGCCTGCGAGGCGCCCCAGGCCTCCTGCGAATGCGTCCGGTACTGACCCGCGAGCGTCGAGGGCGCGGCATCCCGCACGGTCCAGGTGACGTACATGGCGCCGCTGCTTCCGGGGAAGAGGTCTCCCTGCGGCCACGCCGTCTGCGTCGGATCGGGGTCGCAATCATGGCCGTCGTCCCCGGTCGCCACGCGCCGAACGTCGACCTGGAGGGCGATGACCAGGGGAGTGCCTCCGTCGACGAGGAGCGGGAGCGCGTACTTGATCTCGTTCGAGGCCTTCACGCAGGTCTTGCGGAGCAGGAAGCGGGAGACGGTGGGGGCGCCGCTCTTTCCGTGCGGGATGCACGAGAGCGCCAGGCCCACCGCCAGGCGGCTGGACGTGAACTCCCATCCGTCCGCGGCCGTCGCGGTGATGAAGAGTCCGTCCGTCGAGTTGAAGACGGAGACGGTACCGGCGACGCTGTGGTCGCCGGTGACGAGCGGCGTCGTCAGCGGGGGGCCGATCGGCACGGCGTCCTTGGGGCCGCCGCCGCAGGCCATCAGGGAGACGGTCAGGGTCGCCGACAGGATCGCGGGGATCTTCGTCATACGTCCACCCCCTTATTCCCGATGCATTAATAATACATTGTTGTTATGCCTGATGGGTGCTTGGAAATAAAAGAAATTCGTGACGGTCCCCGATAACATTCCCCCGGCCCGCCGACTCCGCCCTCCATCGGGCTCTGCCCGGGGAGGTCTGCATGTCCGCCCGCCCTGAGACCAAAGTCACGCCCGAAGTCGCGTCCCACCGCCGGGCCGACTTCGACATCCTGCCGCTCTTCCTCAACCGCTGGTCGCCGCGCGCGATGACCGGAGAGCCGCTCGGCGACGACGAACTCTTCCCGCTCTTCGAGGCCGCGCGCTGGGCACCGTCGTCCTACAACTCCCAGCTCTGGCGCTTCATCGTCGCGCGCCGCCAGGAGCCGGGCGATTTCCAGACCCTCCTCAAGCTGATGTGGCCGGTCAACCAGGCGTGGGTCAAGGAGGCTGCCGCGATCCTCTGCGTCATCTCTCGCCAGCGCTTCGAATCGGACGAGCGCCCTTCGGTGACGCACGTCTTCGACGCGGGCGCGGCATGGGAGAACCTGGCACTGGAGGCCGCGCGCCGGAGGCTGGTGGCGCATGGCATTGAGGGCTTCGACTACGACCAGGCGAGGCAGGAGCTGGGCGTGCCCGCCGACTACGACATCCTCGCGATGATCGCCCTGGGCCGCCGCGGCCCGGCGGAGCAGCTGCCGGAGAACGCCCGCGCCGCCGAGCATCCCAACCAGCGCCGGCCGCTGTCGGAGATCCTGTTCCGGGGCCGCTTCGGGAGCCCGATGCCGCCCGCGGAGATCTGACTCAGGACGCGACGCGGCTCTTGAGCCGGAGGAAGGGCGTCTCGTAGAAGCGGTAGCTGAGCGCGGCGAGGCCCACCGACAGCGCTCCGCCGACGACGAAGAGCGCGACGGGATGCTCGAGGTGGACGACGCGCAGGCCCTTGCCGGCGATCGCCAGCCCGATGTGGTGCAGCAGGTAGATGCCGTAGCTCAGGGTGCCGATGCGCGCGACGGGTCCCCAGGCGAGGAAGCGGCGCAGGCCGTTGTCCTCCCGGACGACGCAGGCCGCGAGCAGGCAGAACATCAGGAGATGCACCGAGAGCCTGCCCCAGCCTCGGATGTCGGCCGGGAGCACGTTCGCGAGGACGACCAGCGCCGCCAGGCAGACGGGGGCGGCGGCGCGGGAGCCGAACACCGCGGCCGCGCGAGCGTATCCCCTCGGCGAATGGAGGAGGTGGGCGAGGAGCACGCCCAGAAGGATGGGCGTGAACGTGGTCTGGCGCAGCATCTGCGGCTGGTCGGGAGCCCAGCCGAACCACTGCCGGAGCTGCGGATCGATCAGCCCGAAGTGAATGATCTGACTGACGGCGATCAGGACGAGGACCAGGGCGGTCGCGGCCTTCGCGAGCCAGGTCTCGACGGCGGGCCAGACGACGTAGAACTGCTCCTCCGCCGAGAGCGACCAGGTGATGGCGAGCATTCCCGAGGCCGTCACCCAGTTCGTCATATAGGAAAGCAGCCACGGGAGGTCGTGACGGAACGGCGCCGAGAGCGGGCTGTGCGGGCGGACGCCGAGATAGAGGATGGTGAAGAGCAGCAGGATCCCGTAGTAGAGGGGGAAGATCCGCAGCGCGCGGCGCGCATAGAAGTTGCGCAGCGAGATGTCCCCGCGCCGCTCTCGTTCCCGGAGCAGCAGCGTGACGATGAGGAACCCGCTGATCTCGAAGAAGAGGTCGACGCCGAGGAAGCCGAACCCGGCGGCGGGGAAGAGGCGGCCCATCGCGCCCTCGCTCCCCCCTGCGTGGTGCCACACGACCGCGAGGATGGAGAGGCATCGCAGGCCGTCGAGGCCGCCGAAAACCCGCACCGCGCGGTAGGCCTCGTGCGTCGCCCCGGCCGGCCGGATCTCCCCTTCCATCGGCCCCGTTCTATCCCCGCGCGGGACTCCCGGCCAGACAATTCTGACCCGGGTCAGCGCGGCTTGGATTCGGGGATCGGGGAGAAGACGCCCTGAACGCCGATGACCCGCCCCCGCGAGTCGTAGACCGGGGTCTTGAAGATGCGGATCCGGATCTTCTTCCGCTTCGCCTTCAGCTCCTCGACGTCCGTGAAGAGCTTCTGGTGCGTGATCACCCACTGGTCGTCCCGGCGGTACTTGGCGGCGTTCGCGGGCGGGTTGACGTCCACATCGGTCTTGCCGAGAAAATCCCGGGGGGCCAGGCCGAAGAGATCGCAGAGGGGCCTGTTGACGTAGACATAACGCCCCTCGAGGTCCTTCCGGAAGATGCACTGCGGAAGAGTCTCGATCAGCGACTGATAGAGGGCCTCCGAATCGCGCGTCTTCTCCTCGGCGCGTTTCAGAGTCTTGATGTCCCGGGAGATGCCGAGAGTTCCCGCGATCGCGCCCGAGTCGTCGCGCAGCGGCAGCTTGCTGCTGGAGACCCAGTGGGACTTCCCGTCGCGGCCCACGATCTTCTCCTCCTGGTCGAGGATCGGAATCCCGGTCTTGAGCATGGTCTGCTCGATCTCCCCCAGCGCGCGGGCGAACTCTTTTGGAAAGAAGTCGGCGTCGGTCTTCCCGACGGCCTCGTCAGGATCCTTCAGCCCGAACCAGCCGGCGAGGGTGCGGCTGATGCGGACGAAGCGGCCGTCGAGGTCCTTGAAGTAGACGGCGTCGGGGAGTTGATCCAGCAGCCGGCGGAGGAGAATCGTGTCGTCGATCATGCGGCACTCCATAATAGCCCGCCCGGGAGAAACGGGGGGCTGTCTTTGAAACTCCCGGGCCCCGCCATCCCGCGCCCTCCCATGAACGACGGGCCCCGGCCGTCCTTGTAGGATGGGACGGACGCTGCTGGTCGCCTCGGTGCTCCTCATCCTGGTCGCGGGCCTGGGCGCGGCCTTATACCCCTGGATCGAGTGTCCCGATTGTCCGGCCGAAGGGCCCTGCCTGCGTTGCTGCGACCGGCATCGGATTGGTGTTCTTCAGCGGAACCGCCGGGAACCGCTCGACCCCGATCTCGCCGGACTCCTGAGAACTCGGCCCCTGTGGGTTTTTCGGCCATTTGTTACGGTTCGTTATAGGGCCTCCGATCGGCCATTCTAAGGCTCTATAAGGCCATATTCTCTTTTCAGACCGGCTCGGTTTTTGCGATCTCCCCCCTTTTGCCCCTCCTTGAGTCCTGGCGCCGGTTCAACTTCCTTGCTCGCTCTGGCATCCACTCCTAAGCTCGGTCCCTGGGGCGGTTGGGTTGAGGGGTGGGGATCAGCTGGGAGGGTAGAGCCATGTCGATTGTTTCTGATCAAGCCGGAGTTCCATTTCGCGTCGGGTGGGAGACGTTGTCAAAGGACCTCACTTCACTATTGGTCCTTATCTTGTCCATCCTGTTCTATGCCCTTTGGTCAACCGTCAGCAACCGACATGCCCTAAAGAAAGGGCGGTAGGTGTCCATCAAGCCTTCCAACAGGATCAACTTCGATGGGAATGTTCCTGGAACCGCTTTCGCGGGCGGGCTTACCCTGCTCTCGGGAGTCGTACTGGAACGGAGATAAGTGATAGAATGGCGGGCAAGGCAACCGTCGGTAGTGTCTCATTCCTTGTGCGGACTTCATCTGAAGTGGGAGGTATGCCAACCATGAACAAAATGATCATCTTCTGTATTCTCCTCCTGACGGCCGCTCAAGCGGCCAGTCCTCAGCAGACGAAAAAGCCCCTGCCCCCAGGTCCGGGGATCGAATGGCAGGGGGACTGGGGATCCGCCCTCAAGGAAGCCACCTCCCGTAACGTCCCCGTCATCCTCACCATTCATAAGGATCTCTGCCCCCACTGCAAAACGATGGAAGAGGAGACGCTGCGGAATGCCAAGGTCATTGAGATGTCGAAGACCTTCGTCAGCGTCGTCGCCCATCGGGATATCGGTCATGGCAGCACGGAGGCGCTGCGGGGCCGCGACAAGGTCATGCTTTGCAACGACTATGCCAACATCCCTTGCGAAGTCCACGTCCAAGGCTGGGAAGCCATCCGTCACTTCATCGACGGCACCTTTCTGACTCCCACCACCGTGTTCTGCGATCCCGCCGGCAAGGAACTCTTCCGCCATGAAGGGGACCCGGGCCCCGCGACCATGATCAAGTTGATGAATGACGCGCTCACGAAGGTGAGCGGTGACAAGATCCCTCAGCCCTTCTGGTCCCAGGCACTCCAGATTCGCAAAGAAGGCGACGACGCACTCGAGAAAGAGGACTTCAGAAAGGCGTTCGACCTCTATTCCAAGATCGGCAAGATGAAGGGTGATCGCATGAAAGTGATGGCGCAGGAAGCTCTTCAGAAACTCGACGACAGGGGGACCGAGGCATTCAGGACGGCGCTCGCTCTGAACAACGTCGAGCAGAAGAAGGCCGCGCTTAGAAAGATCACGGAGGACTTCAAGGGACTGCCCGTGGCCGCAGAGGCGAAGAAGGACTTGGACACCCTGAAATAGCGACGGGGTTCGTACCTTTCGGAACTCCACCTTAGAGCGTGATGTATGGCGAGCTTGAAGGGATTGATGATGTTTTGGAAGTTGCTTGGCCACGCTATCGCGATCGGGCTCCTGGCGTTATCCCCTGCCTATCCCCAGGACTCTCGTAAAGCTCCGGTCCCCACTGCCCCGGAACAAGCCGAAGCCGAGAAACTCCTCAAAGATCTGTTCAAAGAGGATTACGCGAAACGCAACTCCGCCGACAAGATTGCTTTAGCAAAGAAGTTGCTGGGGCAGGCGGTCCAGACTAAAGATGATCCCCGAGTTCAATTCGTCCTCTTGCGGGAAGCCCGAGACTTGAGCTCCCAGGCGGGAGACGTTCTCACGGGGCTGCTCGCCATCGACGAGATGTCGAAACTGTTCATCGTTGACTCTGCAGCGATGAAGAACTCGCTCCTGGCGATTGCCACCAGAACGGCGAAGTCCCCTGAAGACTTTAAAGGCTTGGCGATCGTCAATCTGAGGATGGTGGAACCTCTGATCGCTGCGGATGACTATGAAGCTGCGGACAAGCTGATGGCGACCGCCGTCACGCAAGCGATGAAAAGCAAGGACACTTCCCTGTCCTCTCGGACCGCCGCCAAGACCAAGGAAATCTCAGACTTGAAGGGCAAGTACGAGAAGCTGAGAAAGCCCAGGGAAACTCTGGCCTCCGACCCTGCTGAGCCCGCCGCCAACCTGGCTGTAGGAAGATTCCAATGCTTCGTCAAAGGCAACTGGGCTGGCGGACTGCCCTATCTGGCGAAGGGGTCGGATCCCGGCCTACGAGTCCTTGCAGAACGAGAACTTCACATTCATGTGGGCGAAATCGAGGACATCGCGCTTGCCGATGCCTGGTGGGAGGTCTCCGACAAGGAGCCAGTGCCGGGAAAAGAACGAGTGAAGGATCACGCCTCGACCTTGTACCTCAAGGCTTTGCCGAAGGTTTCGGGCATCACCAAGACCAAAGTTGAAAAGCGATTGTCCGACGCCGGAGCATTGAAGCTGGCCAAGGGGACTTGGGTCGATGCGATGGACCCCAAGCCTTTCAGTCAACCTGGCAAGCCCGGCGACCCGATTGAATTGGCTGCCAAGCCCGGAGAGATCAAGGGTTGCCACATGACTCCGTTTCCGAAAGGCCTCTACGACGGGCTAACGGTCCGGGTATCCTTGGATTCTGCGACCGCGGTCTCCGGCTGGGTGATCTATGACCCGGTGAGCTTTGCGGTATGGATCGACCCGGCTCGTGGCAATTTCCACAACGCGAGCAACAACGGCAAATCTTGGCATCCGGATTTCACGATACCGTGGACGATGAACAATGAAGGTATCATCACCATCCTCATTGAAGAGGGCGAGTACGTCATCTATCTGGATCATCGGGAAAGGACCCGAGTCAAAACACTGAACCCCCGCATAGGCCACCTCGGATTTGAGGCTCGAGATGGACCGGTCAAGTTCGACCGCATTCAGTTTCGAAAGGCGGAGTAAGATTGATGACGAGTTAGCTGGGGTCCCGAGATTCTGAAACGAGTCCCCGCCCTCCAGTACATTCAGCAGAGTGGCAGTTCTCTTCAAATTCCCAGTTATGAAATAAGTGATGATCATCCCTGGCTTCTGCACCGATTGAAATGCAGCCCAGTTCTTCGGACTTCTGAGGAGGTGCTTGGGACGAATCAACCATGAAAGGATCAGCATAACGCCTCAACTGGAGCTCATTTTGAGAGCCGGGCCTACTGAAGGGATTGACGATGTCGTGGAAGTTGCTGGGGCCCCTTGCCCTCCTCGGATCGGTTCTGTTTCCCTCCTCCAATTCACAGGATATCGGTAAAGCTGACGTGCCGTCTGCTTCGGAACAGGCCGAAGCGGAAAAGTTCATCAAGGAACTGTTCAAGGACGACTACGCTAAACGTACTCCGGCGGACAAGATCACTCTGGCCAAGAAGCTGCTCGGGCAGGCGATTCAAACCAAGGACGACCCGAGGGCTCAATTCGTTCTTTTTCGGGAAGCCCGGGATCTCTGCTCTCAGGCGGGAGATGTGCTGACGGGAATGGTCGCCATCGACGAAATGGCGAGACGATTCGCCATTGATCCCGCGGCGATGAAGAACTCCCTCCTAGCCATTGCGACCAGAACGGCCAAGACTCCAGAGGATTTCAAAAGCCTGGCTATTATCAATATGAAATTGGCCGAGCTTTTGATCACGGCGGACGACTACGAGGCCGCCGAAAGGCTGATGGCGACCGCGGTTGCACAGGCGCTCAGAAGCAAGGATGCAGGCTTGGCCTTAAGGGCCAACTCCAGAACCAGGGACCTCGCCGACTTGAATGCCAAATACGAAAAGGTGAAGAAAGCCAAGGAACTCCTGATGACGGATCCGGCGGAGCCTGCGGCCAATCTGGCGGTCGGCAGATTCCAGTGTTTCGTCAAAGACAACTGGGCTGGAGGACTCCCTTATCTGGCTAAGGGGTCCGACCCCGGCCTCCGTTTG
>Ga0137409_10003538_pt1 | contig 16474 bp, 12 predicted proteins | sample CZODoug1_16funga_FD_122059 | JGI IMG/M metagenome (GOLD analysis project Ga0137409, IMG submission 122059) | Vadose zone soil fungal communities from Angelo Coast Range Reserve, California, USA - CZODoug1_16fungal (Hybrid Assembly) | ecosystem: Environmental > Terrestrial > Soil > Vadose zone... | reverse complement strand
CGCGCCTGGGAAAACAGAGAAGTTAGCAGGGGAAGGAAATTTCCGTACATGGTTTTGGAAGAATCGCGCGAGGGAGAATCTCGCCTGGAATCTCGCGAGGAAAACCCGCGCTTGGAAGACTGTCGCGATAGATCGCAAACCGATTCGCAAGTCGAAGCCCGCGTCAAGAGACTCGGAGCCCGCGTGGCCGAGCTTTTACTGGCCGGCGACGCTGCCTCTCTCGAAGGCCTGCTCGGCGAAGGCTTTGTCCTGCGCATGACCGACGGCGAACGCATCTTCAAAGAACAGCTGCTGCATCTGGTGGCTGATCGACAAATGCGCTACGTATCTCTATTCCTGGAGGTGAGCGGCGTTCACGTCTACGACAGCCAAGTCGCTTTTCTTTCTGGGCACTGCAATACCGACAAGATTTTCCGCGGCCAGCGCCTGACGGGAAGGTTTCCTTTTACGGCGCTCTGGGTGTGCCGCCACGGCAAATGGAAGATCGTCGCCATTCATCACCTGGAATCGGACGAACGCGCTCGCGCCGTAGTGCCCTAGCTGGTTGCGGAAATATGCTGTTCTAAGTTCCAAGCGTGATGCGGAGATTCTAAGCAGAAGGCCAGAGGTCTACTGCGATACCGAGCCTCTTGAGGAGCATCAGCAGCCTTTTTCGATTGGCCTCGATGCGCGGTAGATCCCCTTCTGATACTAATCCGATGTCCTGAACTGCCACAACCAAGCCATATGGCCATGCTGAGTCCGGAGATCCCTTCAATAGTCCCGGAATCGAATCGACAGGGATGGCTTGTCCGACAGCGGTCAGTCCAACAATTTCTATGCCGTCACGTCGAACAATCAGGTACGGATTCTTCCAATCCTTTGCATCTTGTACGGAGTGGTACCTCTCTGGATCGGCCTTCAGGATTCGACTTTGCAGGGATCGAGGAGTTTGCGTCCACCCGATAGGGGTCAAAGCGACCAACTGGGCGACGAAGATTGCAACGAGCAATCCCCTCTTTAAGACACTCATGCGCACTCCTCTGTACTACTGACACCGAGCATCTACAACGAGTTCCCAACGAACACCTTTTCTCCATCCAGCTCCGATGGAGGCACGGGAGCTCCTCCCCTACGCATCAGACCCATTGCCGGCGTCGGGAACCGCGGCGCAAAACCCGTGATAGCATCGACCCAGTTGGTTCTTCCCACCGGGTCGATTCCGTTATGGCATGGACGCAGCGCACGAGCCGGATTGTCCTAATTTGTTCCTTCGCGGCAATCCTGGCCGCGCCGCGTCTCTACGCCGCCGACTCCGCATGGACCGAAATCCGCTCCCCGCACTTCGACGTCATCACCGACGCAGGGGAAAAGCGCGGCCACGAAGTTGCCCTGCGTCTTGAGCAGATGCAGGCGGTTTTCGCCGGATTCCTCCTCAAACAGGAACTAGCGCGCCCCATTCCGCTTACCGTCATCGCAATTCGCGGCGATAAGGACTATTCAGCCATAGCTCCCCGCCAGCCCGCCGGCATTCTCCCCCCACCCGCATTCTTGCTGCGAGGCGAGGATCGGACCTTCCTGGTTCTCAATCTTGCTCTTCCCGACCCTTGGCTTAGCGCAACTCACGAACTTGCGCATTTCTTCCTGGAAGGGAACTACCCCACCACCACTTCGTGGTTTGACGAAGGCCTGGCGGAATACTTTTCCAGCATTCAGCTCGATAGCAAAACCATAAACATCGGCGGCGATCCCGAACTCCTCCCCGAGCGTCAAAACGATCTCTTCCAGCGCAACGAAGAGAAATCCCAACCGCCCAAGCCGCTGACCGATTTCCTCGCGGCCCCCATCTGGATTAGCATGGCCGACCTGCTCACCATGCAGCGCAACGGTCCCGAGGGCACGCACCGCACCCAGTTTTATGCCCAGAGCTGGATCACCATCCACTATCTGCTGGCGCAAAAGAAGATGCCTGAGACCGGTACATTCTTCGATCTGTTGCAAAACCAGAAGCTTCCCGTGGAGCAAGCCATCCAGCAAGCCTACGGTATACCCAGCAAGCAGCTCGAGCAAGCGGTCAAAGACTATTTCAAATCGCAAAAAGACCTCCTCGCCGCCCGCGATACGGCCCGCACCGCTACCGGCCAAATCGGCGAACTCACCATTCCGCAGCCCATTCACTATTCCTCCCCCATCGACCCCGAGACCGCCCAATACACCGTCATCCGCCTCCCAGAACCAGAAGGCGAAATCCTCGTCACCGAGATGGAAGCCCGCCTCCTCGAACATCGCGCCGAGGCTCAAGCCACCGTCGAAGCCTTCATGAAAGCCCCGCCCGAAACCTCGTCCGAGCACCGCGTCCTGGGCTGGATCGCCATGGCGACGCAGAAATGGGACACGGCGTTTTCGGAATTAGGCCAGGCGATGGAAATGAATAACAAAGACAACTGGGCCCGCTACTATCTGGTGATCACCAAGTTCCACGAAGCTCAGGCGACCAATCAATCGATCAAGGGCCTGGCAAATGCCCTCCTCGACCTCCGGGTCGTCATCGACTGGTACCCGGAATTCGCCGAAGCCCACAATCTCTTGGGCTTGGGCAGAGTGGAGGGCGGCGGCATCACCTCGGCCATGCAGGCCGAGCAGGCTGCCATTCGACTGAACCCGCGCCACGAGCAGTATCAGCTGAACCTCGCCAAAATCTGGACCGAAGGCAAGAAGTTCGACGAAGCGCGCGCTCTCCTCGCTCACCTCAAGCTCAGCAGCGATCTGCAAATCGCCGCCGGAGCCAAACAGCAAGAGAAGGATTTGGAACTAACCCAGAAGTACGGCGTCTCCCCCGAGCACGAACGCATGCGCGCCCAAGCCGAAAAGGAAGAAGCCGCCCGCCAACGCCAAGAAGCCGTCGAAAACGCCCGCCCCGAAGAAGCCCCGCCCGACAAGCGCCCCATCCTGTTCGCCAAAGGCCGCATCGTGAGCGTGAATTGCTCGCAAGACCCCGCCGCCGAGATCACTTTCGCCACCGGAAATCGCACGCTCCACCTCCACACGAGGGACCACGCCAAAGTCATCGTCATGGGCGACGACAAATTCTCCTGCCGATGGGAAGACCTGCGCGCCTCCGCCAACTACAAAGCCGGAGCCAAGTCCGGCGAAGGCGACCTGGTCAGCATCGAAGTCCAGTAGCCACGAACCCGTGTGATGCCGAAAATCATGTAGGCCCAGACGCTCTCGTCTGGGCAGGCGAGCACCGCTCGCCTAGATTTTGTTCGAACGGGAGTCCACTCTCCGATACTCGTATCCCGCCATTTCTCGTCCTATTCTTAAAGTGATCCAACACCTTCCGGAGTCCCCATGAAAAAAGCCATAGTCCGCTTCCTAGCCTGGTTCGGAGCCGCCGTAATCCTCTACTCCATCTACTTCGCCATCATGCTGAACTACAAAGGCTCCATCCCGTCGAAGACGATCCTCGAAATCAATCTCGACAGCCAGATGATCGAGGACGCCCCCGACTCCGCTGTCGCCAAGTACATGCTCTCCGACCGCCCCCGAGTCCGCGACATCGTCGACGCCCTCGACCGCGGCGCGAAAGACGACCGCGTAGTCGGCCTAGTCGCGACTATCGCCTCCGTCCCCACAGGCATGGCCGAAGCGCAGGAAGTCCGCGACGCCGTGTTGCGATTCCGGGCCAAGAAGAAGTTCGCCGTCGCCTATTCGGAAACCTTCGGCGAATTCGGCCCGGGCAACGGCGCCTACTACATCGCCACCGCCTTCGATCAAATCAACCTCCAACCCTCCGGCGACGTGGGCCTCACCGGGCTCATGATCGAAACTCAGTTCGAGAAAGGCACCCTAGATAAGCTCGGCGTCAAGTTCCACGGCGACCACCGTTACGAATACAAAAACGCCCTGAACATCTACACCAAAACCAAATACACCGACGCGCACAAAGAAGCCAACAGCAAGGTCATGAACTCCTGGTGGGGACAGATCAAAACCGGCATCTGCGACGCCCGCCACATCGACCCCGCGCAGTTTGACGCACTGGTCGACAAAGGCCCATTCCTCGGCAAAGAAGCACTCGACTCCAAACTGGTCGACGCCATGGCCTACCGCGACGAAGTTTACGCGCGGGTAAAAGAAAAAGCCGGCAAGGATGCCAAGCTCCTCTACCTTCCGGAATACCTCTATCGCGCCGGACGCCCGCACGACAGCGGCAAAAAAGTAGCGCTAATCTTCGGTGCAGGCCAGGTCATGCGCGGCAAAAGCGACTTCAGCCCCATCAACGGCAGCGTCACCATGGGCTCGGAGACCGTCGCCGGCGCCTTCCGCGACGCCATCGAAGACAAAGACATCAAAGCCATCCTCTTCCGCGTCGATAGCCCCGGCGGCTCCTACGTCGCTTCCGACACCATCTATCGCGAAGTTCTCCTCGCCCGCAAAGCCGGCAAGCCGGTCATCGTTTCCATGGGCAACCTTGCCGGTTCCGGTGGATATTTCGTAGCCATGGCCGCCGACAAAATCATCGCCGAGCCCGGCACCATCACCGCCTCCATCGGCGTTCTCGGCGGTAAAATGTATGCCGCCGGATTCTGGAACAAGCTCGGCCTCTCCCACGACGAAATCCATACCTCGCAAAACGCCACAATGTTCGCCACCACTCACGACTACAACGCGACCGAGTGGCAGCGGTTCGAAGCATGGCTTGATCGCGTCTACGCCGACTTCACCAGCAAAGTCGCCGAAGGCCGCCACCTCCCCAAGGAAAAGGTGCTCGAAATCGCCAAAGGTCGCATCTGGACCGGAGAAGACGCGAACGCCATCGGTCTGGTCGACGAACTCGGCGGCTTCGACACCGCCGTCCGGGCCGTAAAGAAATCCCTCAACGTGGCCGATGGTGACGATATCAACCTGAAGGTCTTTCCCAAGCGCAAAAAGCTCTACGAACTGCTCCTGCCCCGCGCGGCTGAGAACAGTGAAAACGACGCCTCCGCACAAGCGCTGGCCGCAATGTTCCAATCCGTGCAACCCGTAGCCCAGAAGCTTCACGCGTTAGGAATCAGCGCGGACGAAGATAGCAGCCAAGATCGCGGAGAAGACGTTTTGATGATGCCGGAGATTGGGGCACAACGGTAGCGTCAGCTACGGCATCGTAATGGGACCAAGATTCAGAACCAATTGAAGAAGCTATTTTGCTTCTTCCGGCCCAAAGCCTGTAAGCTACGTGCGCGGGCCGAGCAAGTTGCTGACGAATTGCTAACATCGATCTCCGCATTGAGAGGTTCGCTGTAAATGCCAAGACGGAAAAGTCACCGCGCACTATCCCGCCCTCTCTCTCCCATAGCTCTCTTCACGCGCAATTTGTTTCGTCACCCCACCATGCTGGGCGCGGTCGTCCCCTGTTCGCCGTTCCTCATTAACGACATGCTGGCCGCGGTCGAATGGGATCGTGCCAAGGTGATCGTCGAATACGGCCCCGGCATTGGAAACATCACCGAAGAAATTCTCAAGCGCATGGCGCCCGACGCAACGCTCATCATCATCGAGCTCAACCGCGAATTCGCCGACTACCTCCGCCAGCGTGTCCGCGATCCCCGCGTCCACCTCGTCCGCACCTCCGCCTCACACGTCCGCGAAGTCCTTGCCGGCCTCGGCCTGCCTCAGGCTGACTACATCATCTCCAGCCTGCCCTTCGGCGCCATGCCCGGCTCCGTCCGCCAGCACATCATGCGCGAAACCCGTAGCGCCCTCCGCTCCGACGGCGTCTTCGTCGCCTACCAGTATTCCGGAGTGATGCTCCCGTTCCTCCGCACCTGCTTTCGCTCGGTCCAGGAAGGATTCCAACCCCTGAACATCCCTCCGGCTCGAATATTCTCCTGCACTCCCTAACCCTTCGGCCAACCCAAAGAGCTGATGAGATGACCGTATCGGCTTTTGACGAACGAGGTCGCGCTGGCAAGCGCTCAAGGCGAGACTAAGATGAAAGTAGCCCCCCAATCTTTCGTCAGCCGATGGTGAGAGGGTTGTTACTTTGGGGAGATTTCGGCCGGCCGCAGTTCGCGCGCGCGGGCCAGCAATTTTTTCAGTTTGCCTTCGATAGACGCGTCGCCAACGTGCTCTTCTTGAAGAACACCATCGGCATCGATGGTGAAGGTGTGTGGAATAGAATTTACGCCAAACAATTTGGCGACGGGCCCGGTGAATCCATTGTCGCAAGACTGCGGCCAAGTCATTTCGTTCTTGACGATGAAATCTTTCCACTTCTCCTGATCGGTATCGATGCTGATGCTAAGGACGACGAGGGGCTCGCTCTGGAACTTTCTGGCGACGTCGCGGATGCGGGGTAAGGCCTCGCGGCACGGGGCGCACCAAGTAGCCCAGAAATCGAGCAGAACGACCTTGCCTTGCAGGTCATCCATGCTGATACGTTTGCCATCGGTGGTGGTGACGGCGAAAGCTGGGGCCATGCGAGCACGGGCAAGTTCGGGACGGCTGATGTAGCGCATGGCGCGCTGGCGGACGGGATCATCCGCTGGCGTCATTTTCGCAAACTGTTCGAAGCGGGCTTTGGCTGCATCGTCCTGTTCCAAGTGGGCGAGAGCTTGCCCATCGAGAAATATCGCATCGGGGAAATTGGAGTAGGCGACGAGGGCCTGGGTGAGTTCGTCGTGGGCGCGGGTGAAGTATTCGTCTTTGCGGCGCTGGAGGGCTTCATCCATATAGACAACAGCGGCCTCGTGATGGGCGATGGCTGTTTCCCTTTGCCCCTGGGCTTCAGCCACCATCTCCTGTGCGGCGAGTTCGGCGGCTTTCCAGTCTTCCAGTTCCACGCCGTACTTGATCATCTTCCCTTGACACGCGACGCAATGGCCGTCGTCCTGCTTATCGGCCTTCTTGAATCCTTCGAGTGCCCTGACTAGTTCGTGGGCATGCAAAGACTCCATGGCGTTTTTGTAAGTCTTCTGAGCCTTTTCGTTGGTGGGGCCGTCGGATTTGGGCGGGGAAGCCTTTTCTTGCTGCGCTGCCGAGAGCGCTGCAAGAGCGGTAAGAGCCAAGGGCAGACTTCGAGTTAGGAATGGCATGCGAGGCATTCTCAAAACCGAACTATCTTACCTGTTTGCCAGTGTGCTCGCAGAGTTATTTTGATAATGAAGAACCCTGAGAAACCCTTGGAGTGACGGGACGATCTCCTCCACGCCCAGGTACTTTCAGAAAGGCTCAGCCAACCCTTCCCCGCCAAAACAAAAAGCGGCCCGCAGGCCGCCAGATCAAATCCTTGCCAGAGCTACAGCTTCTTCACTTCCTCGTTGTAATACTTCCGATAAAGAATCTCCCATTCCTGGCTGCCCTCCAGGATGGTCTTCTTCTGGCTTTCAATCTTCATCTTGGCCGCCTGATCCAGCCGCACGTCATGCAGCAGCAGTGCCTCGATAATCTTCCGCGTTTCCTGCTTGATGGTGTTGGGGTCTTCGACGAACTCCACCTGCTCCAACTGCTTGAGCACTTCCATGACGCCCTTGGCCATCATGCCCGCTTTGTCCCGGCTGATTCTCATGATTTTCTAAATTAAAGTACGGCCTTGTATTTCTTCACCAGCTCGTTCTTCACCTTCCGAAACATTTCCTGGTAATCCGCGCCGGAATTGCGCATCTCGTCCGAATACGTCTCCAGAATGATCCGCACCTCATCGTTGATGCGGTCTTCCAGGCTCAATTCCTCGAGCAGCGCCCCGTTTACCCGCTCGGTGACGACCGGCAGACTCTTGACTTCGATCATCTGGGCGGCGACTAGTTTTTTTACAATCTCACGGGCCATATAGGCCACAAAGTCTTTAGAAACCAGCATAAGAGTCGCTAAGGAGTGCGGAACAAACATTAAATTTTAGCACAAGCCTCGCGTCCGGCCCGCGCGCTGGCGCTCCCCGTGCGAAAGTCTTACAATCCGCAAAGAGCCTCATCCCATGGTCGACGATCTCTCCACCCTCAAAGACGACATGATCGCCTTCATCGAAGGCCACGGCATGCGCCGCTTCCACGGCTACGCCTCCGAGGATGAAGTCCAAGCCATCATGTGGCACAGCCCTGACCACTCCGACGGCTGGAAGGATTTCGTCGAGCTGGCCAAGCATTGCGCCGCGCCGTTCCTGACCATGCATGCGACGACGCTCGAGCGTTCCGATCTCGATGACCTTGTCCAGCACCTCGCCGACTCCCGCTTCGGCGGCGAAGATGATGCTGAGGACGCTCGCTGGCTCCGCCAGCACATCGGCAAAGTCGGATTCATCCAGCTGGGCTGGGCCTACCAGGGCAGCATGTTCCTCTACGAAGCCTCGACGGAGTGGTACGAGCAGTACCAGCATCTGCTCGAGTTCAGCGAAGAAATCGGCGGCTTCACCCTGGGCGAATCCAGCCCCGACGACGAACCCTAGACCTGGACGATGGAGGCACGGGCGTCCCCGCCCGTGTGCCCCGGCTTGTGTAGTCGCGGGCGCCCTCGCCCGCGCGGCCTTGCTCTTTGGTCTGTTCGAACCGCGGCTTTCCAGGAATTTGCTTTAAACCCCACGGCGGGGCGCCCGCGACTACACAAGCATTATCACGCCCAGCCTGTTGTAAGATGGCCTATCGTCTGATGCCATCGCATCCCAAGGCTCCCGTCGAACTCCGCACGGCCCCCGAGGAAGAAGTCGCGCTCCTGGCCGCGCTCCCTGAAGTCCAGCAAGCAAGCGATTGGCTCCGCGCCGCCGAGCCCAAACTCCAGCGCTGGCAAATGGAACTGGCCCGCATCCCGGCCCCTCCGTTCGGAGAAGCCGCCCGCAGCGAATGGCTGGCCCAGCGCTTTCGCGAACTCGGCCTCGACGATGTAGGCATTGATGAAGCCGGCAACGTCCTCGGTGTTCACCCCGGCGCATTGCGCCCCACCAAAGCTGGCTCCTACGTGGCCCTCAGCGCTCATATCGACACAGTATTTCCACCAGAAAGCCCCCTCGAAATTCACCAGGAGGGCAACAAACTCCTGGGTCCCGGCGTCTCCGACAACGGCGCTGGCGTCACCGCCATGCTGGCGATGGCAGCCGTCCTCCAAGCCACAGCCATCCATCCCTCACTACCTTTATTGTTCATCGGCAACGTCGGCGAAGAAGGCGAAGGCGACCTCCGCGGCATGCGCCACATCTTCTCGCAAGCGCAATGGCTCGATTCCATCGCCTGCAACGTAATCCTCGACGGCGCGGGCACCGACGTCATCGTCGCCGAAGCCCTCGGCAGCCGCCGCTTCGAAGTCACAGTCCGCGGCCCCGGCGGCCACTCTTGGTCCGACTACGGCATCCCCAACCCCATCGTCACCCTCGCCCGCGCCATCGATTCCTTTAGTCGCGCCAACGTCCCGCTTAGTCCCAAGACTTCCTCGAACGTTGGTGTCATCCACGGTGGCACCTCGGTGAATTCCATCCCTGAGTTTGCCAGCATGCGGGTCGACATCCGCTCCACTTCCACCGACGAAATCGATCGCCTGGAGCGCGCCCTACGTTTGGCTCTCGACCAAAGCATGGAATTGGAACGCGAATCGCGCCGCTCGATAGCATCGGTACTTACCGCAGAAGTCGTCAAGATCGGCGACCGCCCCTCCGGCGAACTCCCCCCTGACGCCCGCATCCTGTGCGTCGTCCGCGCCGTCGACCAGCATCTTAATAACTCAGCCCACGTCCAGCGCGCCTCCACAGATGCCAACATCCCGCTCTCGCTGGGCAGGGAAGCAGTTGCCTTGGGCGGCGGCGGACGTGGCGGCGGCGCCCACACTCTCCAGGAATGGTTCGACTGCTCCGGCCGCGACCTCGGCCTGCGCAGAATCCTACTGACAGTCCTAGCTCTTGCCGGGGTGAAAGAATGACGCTTATCCAAATGAAACAACGTCGCGACACCACGACTTCCCAGGCATCTCCCGCCCCTCAGCTAGGATTTGTCATCCCGACCAACGGGAGAGCCTGCCCTGAGCTCGCCGAAGGGGATCTGCATTGCTCGAACAACCTCGAATCCCAGCCATCTAGCGAGACCCGGGTGCCCCGTCCTTGGCGCGCGTTGTCTTTTGCGACAGGGCGAGGCTCTTCGATGGTAAAGTTCTTTGGTTCCGGAAAAGGCTTTTGGGAGGCGCAGCGCTTCAGCGCTGCGATATCACTGCCTGGAGTAGCGGCTTTAGCCGCTGAGGTGAGGGGTAAGCTCAAGATCCTAGCCACGCTCGCCATGTTCTCTGTCACCCTTCCTGCCCTCCAAGCCCAAGCCCCCGTCCCCAAAGCCGACATCATCTTCACCCATGCCAACGCATATACCGGCGTCCCCGGCGGCTCCTCCTTCCACGAAATCCGGCGCGTCGACTCCATCGCCATCCAGGGCGACCGCATCCTCGCCACCGGAAAAGCTGCCGACCTCATGAAGCACAAAGGCCCGGCCACCCAGGTAATCGACCTGGCCGGACACTTCGTCATGCCCGGCTTCAACGACGCCCATTGCCACCTCAGCGCCGGCGGCTTCCAGGAACTCGAAGTCAACCTCACGGGAGCTAAAACGCTCGAAGAATTTCGCCAGCGTATTCGCGAAAAAGCCGAGCGCGCACTGGCCGGTGAATGGATTCTCGGCCGCGGTTGGGATCACACTCTCTGGCCCGTCAAAGAACTCCCCTCGCGTTGGGATCTCGACGAAGTCTCCACCAAGAATCCCATTTTCCTGGTCCGCGTCGACGGCCACATCGCCGTAGCCAACACCAAAGCTCTCCAGTTAGCCAGCATCACGGTTGCCAGCAGAGACCCTGTGGGTGGCAAAATCGACCGCCTCGACACCGGCGAACCGTCCGGCATCCTCCGCGAGACCGCGCAACAAGCCGTCCGCGCAGTAATTCCAAAACCAGATCACGAAGACCGCCGCAAAGCCATCGAGTTCGCCCTCTCTGAAGCTGCCCGCTGGGGTGTAACCTCCGCCCAAGACAACTCGAGCTGGGACGATTTCCTCATCTACGAAGAGCTGGAAAAAGAAGGCAAACTCACCCTCCGCATCAGTGAGTGGCTCCCCTTCGACGACCCCGTCGATGTTCTAAGAGCCCATCGCGCCGCCCATCCGCACGATGATCTCCTCCTGCACACTGGCATGCTCAAAGGCTTCATGGATGGTTCCCTCGGCTCCCGCACGGCCGCCATGCTGGCTCCGTACAGCGACGACCCCACCAACTCCGGAATTCCACAGTACGATCAAGACAAGCTCAACGCCCTGACTAAAGACCGTCTCCAGGCCGGCTTCCAAATCGGCTTCCACGCCATCGGAGACCACGCCGTCGACATGGCCCTGACCGCCTTCGCCAAAGCTCTCAAAACCATCAAGGTCCTCGGCAAGACCGACTTCCGCCTCCGCATTGAACACGCTCAAGTCCTGGCCCCCAACCAGTTCCAGCGTTTCAAAGACCTCAGAGTCATTGCCAGCATGCAGCCCAGCCATCTCCTGACCGACATGGCCTGGGCCCAAGCCCGCCTCGGCGAAAAGCGCGCTGAACATTCCTACGCCTGGGCCGAAATGCTGAAGAACAACATTCCCCTGGCTTTTGGAACAGACTTTCCTGTCGAATCCATCAACCCGTTCCGCGGCCTCTACGCAGCCACAACCCGCCGCAGCGAAGACGGCAAGAAAGAATATTTCCCCGCCCAACGGATCGAAATGGACGACGCCATCGCTGCCTATACGCATGGCTCCGCCTATGCCGAATTTGCCGAAAAAGAAAAGGGCGAAATCGCTCCCGGCCAGCTAGCCGACTTCATTGTCCTCGACCGCGACATCACCAACGCCACCCCAGCCAAGCTCCTCGAGACCAAGGTCCTCCGCACTGTAGTCGGCGGCAAGACCGTGTACGAAGCCAAATAGCTAGCGGGGCCGACAAGGTATTTCTACCTGGCGCATGGAAAATCAAGGTTGTCGATCAGCATTTCCCTCGATTCCAGCCGGACCACTCCGTCCTGACCGGCGATAAACTTCTCGCGCAGAACCTCAGTTCCGTCCATGTCCAAATAGCCGACGACCAGCCCCCGCCCCTGAAACGTTAGATTGACGAACCCATTGACTCCGAAACCATTCGTTGCCGCGCGAAAATCGTAAAACACAGGCTCAGGCGCATGACTGGGCCGCTCCCGTTCCACCGGCATTCCTCCGTGCCCGATGCATCTTCCATAGCTCTTCAGCTCGCACGTCCCGTAAAGATCGTACCCGGCCAACCGATGCTCGTGCCCCCAAAACCAAAGCACAGGACGCCGGATGCCCGCCTTCCACAACTGCTCGGCAGGCTTCCTGTAAGTGTCCTCAAATGCGGAATAGTTCTGATGGTGGGACAGAAGAATCAACCCCCGCCGACCGCGGTCAGGCTCGACCACATTCGCGATCCAGTCGACAACACTCTTCTCCAGCCGGCAGTCGCCACAGATGCCGGGAATGCGGTTCACCCATGGAATCCCCGACAAGATCGGCACCCCGCCCGAGTTATACCCAGTGTCGAGACCGATAACCTGCCAGTCGTCATTCTGTAGGCAGAAAAAGCTCGTCGGCTGGCCCGAAATTCGATCCGAAGTTGGATCCGAAATGCGACCCGAAGCTTTTCCATCCGCCTCCACCATTCCCATCGCCGGAAGCAAGACATCGAAATAGCCGCTTCCGTTGGAAAACATCTCGTGATTGCCGTTCAACGCCAAACCACCCCGCGACCCCATCGGCCAATGCACCGGATCGTAATTGTTCTTCGGATTCCGCACGCCCAGGCAGTTCTCATTCACCGAGCGCGCATCGCCCACCGGGTAAACATCCCCCAGGTGGATGGTGAAATGAGGCTGAAACGCCTTCATGTGCTCCGCCACGGCCTGCGCTTCCGCAGTCCCAGTTCCCCAGTCGCCAGCCAGACTCACTCGCACTGTTCCGGTTGTGGCATGCCCCGAGGCAACGTGTTCCGGAGAGACGCCATCGCCCCGCAAATCATACAAAGCCCTTCCCGGCCCAGTATCCGATGGGAAAGCGTGCTTCTTATCAAACGCCTGCGGCAAGTAAGTCTTCGCCCAACCCCAAAGCGCCCAGGGAGAAAATATCGACGCCGGAGGAAAGTTCGGAGGCGACACCGCCTCCGCCGCCCGTCGCAAATTCGCCAACGCCGCCGACCGCTGATACACAGCCAGATCCCGCACCGTCCGCTTCGTCCGCCGCTTTTTGCCGGGACTTCGTGGCGCGCCCATAACGCACCACCATACCAGCACCAAGCGTTCTCACCAACCTGCAACCCAGGGGAAGTTCTTCCGACGGGAGAGGACTCTTGCAATATCCTTGAGTAGTCAAAGGACCCTTGCTTCGCCGCCACGCTCCACGACGTGCAGAACCAACCCCAAGAGCATCGGACAAGTGTCCGCTCTATACGAACTTGCCCTATCTCCGCGCACCCGCACATACCAAATGCAGGGCCGACACTGCTCCGCCACCGTTGGCGTGGTTCTAAGTTCCACCAAAACTATTCGATTCGGTCTCGCTTGGTGAGATTGTGGCGGACGCAGAGTAGTTGAATATTCTTTGGGTCCTTCGAGGATCCGCCTTTCGAATAGGGAATGATGTGATCAAAGTGCAAGCCGGACTTCTCGCCGCACGTAACGCATCGGCTTCGATCACGCTTCCACACTTCCAGTTTGACCCAACTGGGAATCAAGCGATCATCTTCTTTCATCGCAGACAAGGAGGGATCTTCTCTCCGACTTTGTCCCGTAGCCCGCAATTTGAACTTGAACACTCGGCGAACACCGGACGACTCGGTCCACACGTCGATTAGTTCAAACACCCCGTTGTAAGCCCAAATTCCCGAGCGTATTTTCTCGAAAACTGCAACGGGTTCGGCTTGAGCATGATCAGTTTTGTACTTCGAAGCCGCTTCCGCAAAGAGCCCATTCTGAGTCAAGGAACCACCAGGGTTCCTGTCGGGCTGGTCGGTCACTTTGGGATCGGGACCGCCAACTTTTCTAGGACAGTCATGCCCCTCATAGATCAAGGTCTTACCTTCGTCCTCGATGCGATCTGCGTAAGGAGCGCCTCGCCGCAGGCTCATCAAAATAACGCTTGAGTGGCCCCACAGTCGAAAGTTCATTCCTCGCTGAAGACTCGCACCGACGGTCGAACACATTTGAGCGTGCGAAATCACATCGCCGGGTTGGAACGATTGTGGCAATCTATGTCTCGCGCAGAGGAGGTACCGTGTTAACTCAAAGAGCCTTAAATAAATGGGACGACCTGGGGAGGCCGTCCCTCCGTGACCAAAACCACTCTATCTAACTACACCCGCTCGTACTCCCGCAGCTCCCACACCGATAGCAACTCCCGTTCCGGGTCATGATGCTGCCGCAGAACGAGCAGCTGGGAGCATCTCCGAGGTCGATGATCCCGGCCAGTTGATCGTTGGCGTGTGCGGAACCCGGCGGGACGGAAGCCTGACGGTTATCGGAGGTCGGAGTTCGTCCATCCAACGCCCGTGTTTCAGAGCCTTCGGCACCCGCCGCCGGCGTGGTCGAGCGCAGCCGGAAGCCTTCGAACAGGTTTCCCTGCTGGCCCGTCAGGAAGCGCAGATGCAGCCAGCGGAAGATGTAATCCATAATCGACTTGGCAAATCCGATTTCCGGATTGGAACTCCATCCGCTGGGCTCGAACCGTGTGTGGGCAAACTTCTCGCAGAACAGCTTCAGCGGCACGCCGTGCTGCAAGGCCAGACTGGTGGCGCAAGCAAAGCTATCCATCAACCCGCTGACCGTCGAACCTTCCTTGGCCATGGTGATGAACAGCTCTCCCGGCATCCCATCCGGATAGAGGCCCACGGTAATGTAGCCCTCGTGGCCCCCCACATTGAACTTGTGGGTGATGGAGGCGCGCTCTTCCTGAAGACGATGTCTCACAGCCCGCGGCGGCCCGTTCGGATTATCGTCGAGAATGGCAGCCGCAGCAGCCACAGCGTCCGCCGCATCGCCTTTTTTCGAAAGAGCGGTTTTCGTTCCGGCTGCCGACAGCGGCTGACTCTTCTTGCAGCCATCGCGATACACCGCCACAGCCTTGAGCCCCAGCTTCCACGACTCAATGTAAACCTCGGTGATTTCATCGACGGTCGCCGACTCCGGCAAATTGACAGTCTTAGAAATCGCCCCCGAGATAAACGGCTGCGCCGCCGCCATCATCTTGATGTGGCCGTTGTAGTGGATAAAGCGCGTCCCCTTGGACGGCTTGAATGAGCAATCAAACACAGGCAGATGCTCATCCTTCACATTCGGCGCGCCCTCGATGGTGCCGGTGGCGTCAATGTAAGAAACAATCGCATCCGCCTGATCATGCGTGTACCCCAGCTTGAAGAGCGACGACGGGACGGTCTGGTTGACGATCTTAATCATCCCGCCGCCGACCAGCTTCTTGTACTTCACCAGCGCGAGATCCGGCTCGATTCCGGTTGTATCGCAGTCCATCATGAAGCCGATGGTGCCGGTGGGGGCCAGGACGGTTACTTGAGCGTTGCGGTAGCCGTGCTTTTCGCCGTGGGATAGGGCTTCGTCCCAGCAGGCTTTGCTGCCTTCGTAGAGGGCGGTGGGGACGTTCCCCTTATTGATGTTATTTACAGACGCCCGGTGCATGCGGACTACGTCGAGGAACGGTTCGCGGTTGATGTACCAGCCGGGGCAGGCTGCGCCGGACATGGTGTCTGCGTTGGTGAGGCCGAGGCGTTGTTGGATAGTGTCGCTGGCCGGGTGAAGTGCGGGGCCTTGTTCGGCGATGCGGGAGGATTGCAGGTAGGCCTCGCCGCACATGATGGCAGTAACGCAGGCGGCGTAGTCGCGTCCGGCGTCGCTGTCGTAGGGTAGGCCGCTCGCCATTAGCAGAGCGCCCAGGTTGGCGTAGCCGAGGCCGAGCGGACGGTAGTCGTGCGAGTTCTTGCCTATGCTCTCGGTTGGGTAGCCGGCGTTGTCGACCAGGATCTCTTGCGCTGTGATCAAGATATCGACGGCGTGGCGGTAGGCTGCTACGTCGAACGTGCCGTTGGGCGCGAACTTCAGCAGGTTCATGCTGGCCAGGTTGCAGGCGGAATCGTCGAGGAACATGTATTCGGAACACGGGTTGGAGGCGTTGATGCGGTCCGTGTTCTTGCTCGTGTGCCAGCGATTGGTGGTGGTGTCGTACTGCATGCCGGGGTCTCCGCAGCGCCAGGTGGCGTCGGAGAGCTTGTTCATGAGGTTGCGGGCTTTGTAGGTTTTGACCACATCGCCGGTGCGGACGGAACGCGTCGAGAAGTCTGTGTCGCGGACGACGGCGTACATGAAGTCATCCGTGACGCGGACGGAATTGTTCGCGTTTTGGAAGAAGATGGAGGAGTAGGCGTCGGAGTCGGGCGACGATCCGTCGTAGCCGGCGTCGATCAGGGCCCAGGCCTTGGCTTCTTCTTTGGATTTGCACTCGATGAATTCTTCGATGTC